>JACXTT010002486.1_pt1 | contig 29156 bp, 33 predicted proteins | sample 9270951 | NCBI WGS metagenome assembly JACXTT01 (sample SAMN15532306, study PRJNA645909) | rock metagenome | isolation source: weathered quartz diorite | place: Puerto Rico | collected 2017-06-21 | reverse complement strand
GCGCCCGTGCCCATCCCGCGGCCTGTGGCACCGCCGTCACCGTTCGCGCGCTTCGATCACCTGAGTGACTCGCTCTCGCTCGCGGTGCGCAACTTCCAGGATCGGGCGTCGTTGTTTGCGGAGGGTCGGATGGACTGTGGCGCCCTGGCCGCCGGGCTCGTATCGGTCGAAAAATTGTGGCCCACGTACAACCTGGAGCGTCGTGCGCGCATGGCTGGGTTCGATCAGCGCCGCGCCTCCCAGGATCAAGCGATCTACGCGGCTGTGGATTCCGTCGAGAGCCGGTTCGAGCACTCGGGATGTCCACGACCATGAGCGCCTGCGGCGAAGTGGATTGCCCCAGGCACCCCGCAACGAATCCCGACATCGCTTAGCGCTGCTCCCTGCGGGGGCCTGACGCGGTTCACGAGCGGAAAGCCTGCGGACCTGGGGCACACGAAAGGTACCTAGGTTAGATTCCGTCCTCAATGATTGCCTTAGCTCGCACGTACCGGCCCAAGCAATTCGCCGATCTCATCGCCCAGGACCACGTGGCCGCCGCGCTGCGCGGCGCTGTCGCACAGGGCCGGGTGGCGCACGGTTACCTTTTCGCCGGGCCCCGGGGTGTCGGGAAGACGACGGCCGCCCGCATCCTCGCCATGGCGCTGAATTGCGAGCGGCGCACGCCTGGCGGGCCAGGCGAACCCTGTGGGGAGTGCGACGCCTGCCGGCGCATCTGGACCGGCGCCGCAAACCTGGACGTCGTCGAGCTCGACGCCGCGTCGAACCGCGGCGTGGACGACGCCCGCGATCTGCGCGAGCGCGCAATGTATGCCGCGAGCACCGAGTCGGGCTCCAAGGTCTACATCGTCGATGAAGCGCACATGCTCACGCGCGAGGCGTGGAACGCGCTCCTGAAAATTCTCGAGGAGCCGCCACCCCGGGTCGTGTTCGTCTTCGCGACCACCGAGCCGCAAAAGATCGCGAATACGGCCGCGCCGATTCTTTCCCGGCTCCAGCGTTTCGATTTCCGCCGCATCGGGCCGCACGCCATCGTCGCGCGCCTCAAGCAGGTTGCGGCGGCCGAGCAGCTCAAGGTCGACGACGACGCACTGCACCGCATCGCCCGGAGCGCCAACGGCGGCATGCGCGACGCGCTCTCGCTGCTCGATCAGGTGCTCTCGTTCGGCGAAGGCCCGGTCACCGGGGCACGCGTGCGTGAGGTTCTTGGACTCATCCCCGACGAACTGTACGGCGAGATGCTCCGTGCGATCGTCGAGCGCGAGCCGGCGGCCATCTTCCCGCTCGTCGAGCGACTGCTCGAGGCCGGCGCGGACCTCGGCGAGTTCGTGAACGGCGCCGGCGAAACGCTCCGGGCGCTGCTCCTCGCCGGCGTCGGCGGCCAGCCCGAGGGACTGACGGAGGGATTGATGGCGGTGGTGCGCGAGTACGCGCCGCAGCTCCCGCCCGCTGACATCGTTCGTCTCCTAACGATCCTAAGCGACTCCGAGGAGCGGCTGAGTCGTAGCGCGAACCAGCGGCTGCTGGTCGAGGTGTTGCTGCTCCGTTGGGCGATGCTGGACCGGACGGTCGAACTCTCGGAGGTTCTCGACGCACTGCGCGAAGGGAGGAGTCCTTCATCCGCACCGGCGCCCGCGCCGTCTCTGGCAGCACCCGTCCCTCGTCCCGCTTCCCCCGTCCCCGGCAAGAAGTTGGAGCCAACGCTCGACAACGTTCGCGGCGTGTGGCTGCAAGTGATAAGCGACGCGCGCGCGAAGACTCCGCTGCTCGGCAGCCTGCTCGCCGAAACGGAAGTCGTCGCGGTCGAGGGGCGCATCGTAACGCTGCGACCGGGGCACGCCGTGCACGCCGAGGGGCTCGAGCGGCAGCGCGAAACGATCGCGCAGGCGCTGGGGACCTACATCAGCGAAGCCCCACGCGTGGCTGTCGCGGCGGGGGGAGCCAGCGCTGAGCGGATAACCCCCGCCGGGGCGAGTGCGGAGCGCCTCAAGAGTCTGCGTGCGAAGGATCCGACCCTGAGCGCGGCCGTAGACGCATTAGATTTGGAGCTGCTCGAATAGCTTGCCAACAGTGCGACGAGGGGTAACTTTCGACACATGGCGGATTTATCTAGCCTGCTCCAGCTCTCCCAGCAGATGCAGGGGCGGCTTACTGAGATCCAGACGCAGCTGGCGCAGCAGACATTGACGGTGTCGGCCGGTGGGGGGATGGTCCAGGCCACGGTCGACGGACGGGGGCACATTCGCGGCATCAAGATCGACCCTGAGGCGGTCAAGCAGGGGGATGTCGAGATGCTCGAGGACCTCGTGCTGGCCGCCGTGGCGGAGGCGCAGAAGCGCGCGGCCGAGCTGTATCAGGCCGAGGTGCGGAAGCTGGCGTCGGGTCTGCCGTTCCCATTCCAGTTACCGCTGTAGGCTGCGGTCCGTTCGGTGTCCGCCATCGAGGAGCTCGTGGCGGAGCTCGCCAAGCTCCCCGGCATCGGGCGTAAGACCGCCCAACGGCTCACGTTCCATTTGCTGAAGCAGCCCGCGGAAACCGCGGAGCGGTTGGCCGATGCCATCCGGCGGGTGCGCGGGAAAGTCATGGCCTGCGGGGCGTGCGGGAACCTCTCGGACGAGGATCCGTGCCCGATTTGCCGGGACCCGCGGCGCGATGCGTCCTTATTGTGTGTGGTCGAAGAATCGGGCGACGTCAGTGCGATCGAGCGCGCCGGCCGCTACCACGGCCGCTATCACGTCCTCGGCGGCCGGATTTCGCCCCTGGATGGCGTCGGGCCGGACGAGCTGCATCTTGATCGGTTGCTCGCGCGATTGACGAACGGCTCCGAGGTACGGGAGGTCATCGTCGCCACGAACCCCTCGATGGAAGGGGAAGCGACGGCCACGTACCTCCAGCAGATCTTGAAGCCGAGCGGCGTGCGCGTCACGCGGATCGCGCGGGGACTGCCGGTGGGTGGCGACCTAGAGTACGCCGATGCGGTGACGATCGCCCAGGCGCTGGCGGCACGGCGCGACATGTCGGAGACCGACTGATCCTCTAGGAGGCGCATGGCCGGGGCCGCAAGCTGGTCTTTCAACGAGAACGATTTCAAGCAAATCCAGACGCACCTGCAGGCGTTCCTCCGCGATTCGAACGCCCGCTGTGCGTTGCTCGTTGATCGGAACGGCCAGCTCGTCGCCACCGTCGGGGAGACGCCGCAGTTCGATCCCACGGCATTCGCCTCACTGACCGCCGCGGATTTCAGCGCCAACGACCAACTCGCGAAAATGATCGGCGAAGCGGAGTTTGCATCGCTCGTGCATCAGGGGGAGCGCGAGTCGATGTATCTCGCGGACGTGGCGAAGCGCGTGATCCTCGTCGTGCTGTTCGATCAACGCGCCACGTTGGGACTCGTGAAGCTCAAGGCCAAATCGGTCGTGGGAGAGCTCAACAAGGTCTTCGAGGAGATGTTCAGTCGGGTCGGCACGGGTCAGGGGGGGGCTCAGCAAAAAGGCCTGCTCGAAGGGGCGGAAGACGAAATTGACAAACTCTTCGGTTAAGGGGACGCGCCCATGTCGATGATCAACTACGCGTCCCGCGAGATCAACTGCAAGCTCGTCTACTACGGACCGGGCCTGGGCGGGAAGACGACCAACCTGGAGCACATTTACGGGAAGGTCTCGCCCAACACGCGCGGCAAGATGATCTCGCTTGCAACCGAGACCGAACGCACGCTGTTCTTCGATTTTCTCCCGGTCGATCTCGGGACGATCCGTGGTTTCAAGACGCGATTCCACCTCTACACCGTCCCCGGCCAGGTGTACTACAACGCGAGCCGGAAGCTCATCCTCAAGGGCGTGGACGGCATCGTCTTCGTCGCCGACAGCCAGATCGAGCGCATGGAGGCCAACGTCGAGTCGATGCAGAATCTGTACGACAACATGGCGGAGTACGGGTACGATCTGACCAAGATCCCGTTCGCGATTCAGTACAATAAGCGCGACCTTCCCAATGCCGCGCCGATCAAAGACCTCCAGGCGTCCCTCAATCCGGGTTGGCCGATCGAAGACGCGGGGCGTCAGAAACAGACGCCGGATCCGGCCCATCCGGGCGAGCACCTGGTCGACAAGATCGGCGGCGAATGGGTTGGTCACGCACCCTACCACGAGGCCGTGGCGGTTCGCGGCGACGGCGTATTCGACACACTCAAAGCGGTGAGCAAGCTCGTCCTCAAGACGCTGAGCTGAAGCCCAGTTCGATGCGGTGGACGCTGCCGAACATCATCACACTCGCGCGTATCTGTCTTACGCCCGTGATCGCGCTGCTGCCCTTCATTCAGGGGTATTGGCCCAAAGTCATCGCATTCGTCGTCTTCCTGATCGCTGCGTTCTCGGATCTGGTGGACGGCTATCTGGCCCGCCGCTACGGCACGACCAGCGAGCTCGGCATGCTGCTCGACCCGATCGCCGACAAGCTGCTGCTGTTCGCGACGCTCATCCCCATTTTCTGGATGACGCGGCACCCGGCGATCCTGGCGCGCGACAAAGTCGACTATGCGATTCCGTGGTGGGGGAGCCTGCCGCTGTGGGTCGCGGTACTGCTCGTCGGCCGCGAGGTCCTCATCACCATATTTCGCTGGTTCGCCAAGCGGCGCGGCATCGTGATTCCGGCGATGGGCGCCGGCAAGCTGAAAGCCGTCGTCCAAAACATCTTCATCGGCGCGACGATCGCGTGGTTCGCCTGGAAGGACGCGATCGCGCAGATGCACCTGGCCGGTGATTTCCGCAACTTTTGGGATCAATTCCACGGCTGGTTCGTGGCAATCACGCTGGCGGGCGCGATCGTGTTGACCGTCTACTCCCTCCTCGTCTACCTCTACCGCTACCGGGCACTCCTCAAAGTCGGCAAGTGAAGCTCGAGGTCGTCACGATCGGCACCGAGCTACTGCTGGGCCAGATTCTCGACACGAACGCCGCCGAGCTCGGCCGCGGCTTGGCAGCGGCCGGGGTCGAAGTCGTGCGCCACAGCTCGGTCGCCGATCGCCCCGAGACCATTCGCGCCGCGGTGGCCGAAGCGCTCGATCGCACCGGCTTCGTGATCACGACCGGAGGCCTGGGGCCGACGCGCGACGACATGACGAAGCGCGAAGTCGCCGCGCTGTTCGGAAGGACACTCGAACTGGACGCGGCGGTGTTGCGGTCGCTCGAGGAGCGGTTTCGCCGCCTCGGGCGTCCGATGCCGGCCGTGAATCGCACGCAGGCGGAGGTGCCGGCAGGCGCCACGGTGCTCCCCAACCCGCGTGGCACCGCACCGGGCCTGTGGGTCGAAGACCGCGGGCGCGTCGTCGTGATGCTGCCCGGCGTCCCATCCGAGATGCGTGGCTTGCTCGCCGAGGAGGTGCTGCCGCGACTCGTGGCTCGGACGTCCGGTGTGGTAGTGCGCTCACGCACGGTGCGCACGACGGGGATCGCGGAGTCCGCGCTCGCCGAGCGCGTGGGTGCGATCGAAGAAGCGATCGCGCCGCTGACCCTCGCGTACTTGCCGTCGATTGAAGGCGTGGACCTGCGTGTCACGGCGTGGGGACTCGGTGAAGCCGACGCCGAGCGACTCCTCACCGCGTCGGCAGCGTTGCTGCGCGAGCGCGCGGGCGAGCACTGCTACGGCGCAGACGGCGCCGACCTCGCCGCGACGGTACTCGAGGAGCTGCGCCGCCGTCGCGCGCGGCTGGCGGTCGCGGAGTCATGCACCGGGGGGCTGTTGGGCGGGCGGATCACGGCCGTGCCGGGTGCCTCGAGCGTCTTCGTCGGCGGAGTGATCGCGTACGACGACAATATGAAGACCACCGGCCTCAACGTCTCCGCCGAGCTCATCCGCACTCTGGGTTCGGTGTCCGAAGAGGCGGTGCTCGCGATGGCGCTGGGCGCACAGCAGCGCTTCGCTGCCGAAGCGGCGCTCGCGATCACGGGCATCGCCGGCCCGACGGGTGGCACCGCGGAGAAGCCGGTCGGGACCGTGTGGCTGGCGGCGCGCTCCGGGGCCGAAGCCCGCGCGTTCAAGCGCGTCTTCCCCGGCGATCGCAATGAGATCCGCGCCCGCTCGGCGCAAGCGGCGCTCGGTCTGCTTCGGCGCCTGCTCACGGACAAACCGTGAATCGCGTCAATGCCCCTGACGGCACGCCGCTCGTCTATGATGCGTACGAGCCGGCGGGTCCCAGCGTCGCGGTGTTGTTTCTGCACGACTGGCATCCCGAGCCCGCGGGACTCGTGGACCGATTTGCTGAAACGGGAGCGCAGCTGAAGGAAGCAGGATTCGCGGCGTACTTCCTGGACCAGCGCGGGCACGGTCGCTCCGGCGGTCGCCGGGGGCATCTCTCGCGCTTCAGTCAGTTGCTAGGTGACTTGCAGGCGCTGCGTCGCGCGGTGCGTCGCCGCCAGGATGTGCCGCAGGTTCTCGTCGGCCACGGCTTCGGGGGGCTCGTCGTGCTGCGCTATCTCGAGACGCAGCCGGGCGAGCCGCCGGCTGCGGCGGTGATTGCGAGCCCGTGGCTCGCATCGCGCGCGCGCGCGGCCGTGTGGAAACGCCTCGCCGCCAGACTCGCGGATCTTTGGCCCACGCTGCCGACGGGGCGCGGCGCCGCGTACATGACGGCGGGGGCCCGCGCCGAGCTGCAATGGGCCCAGCGCGCTGTCCTGGCCGACTACCAGCGTATCGAGCGACCGATGCTGTTCGTGCTCGGCGGCGCCGATACCGTTATCGATGTCGAGACGGCCCGCCGCTTCGCTGATGGACTCGCACCTCATGCGACGGTCCAATGGTACCCTGAGCTTCCCCACGACCTCTTCACGTCCCAATCGGTTCGCGACGACATCGCCCGTTTCATAGGGGGATATCGTCCGTACGACTGAGATCGCCCGCGTGCAGACGAGCGGATCATCCACGACGGTTGTGCCGTTGCCCGTCGGTATTGAGGTCGACTCCTAAGCAGCGCAGGAATTCCTGTCGCCCCGCGGGCGCTACCGATACCACGAGCCCCCGGGTATCTTGTTGTCGGACCGAAGTTTCCAAAATCATGCCCAACAAACTCCACGCCCACTCGCCCCCGTCACCGCCCCCGCCGCCACGCGCTCCCTCGCTCGATCCCGACGCGGGCGAGCCGGCGCCGGCGCCTGCGTCGTCTGTCAGTCCGCCTGGCAGTCCTGATGCGTCTCAAGGCGCTGTGTCAGAGCTGGATGCGTGGAAGGACCGCCACCTCCGGCTCGCCGCGGAATACGACAACTACCGGAAGCGAACCGACAAGGAGCGGAGGGAGGCGTGGATGCGTGCGCAGGGGGAGCTCATCTCCCGTCTCGCCGACGCGCTCGACGACCTCTCGCGCTTCGCGCACATCGATCCGGCGGAGATCGATGCCCAAACGCTGCACGACGGCGTGGATCTCGTCGAGCGGAAAGTGTGGAAGGAGCTCGAGGGCGCCGGCGTCACACGCATTGACCAAGCGGGCGTCCCGTTCGATCCAAACATCCACGAGGCGGTCACGACGCAGCCCGCGGCGAAACCGGAGCAGGACCATACCGTAGGCCAGGTGGTGCAACCAGGCTATAAGATCCGCGACACGTTGCTACGGCCGGCCCGCGTTGTGGTGCTGACCTGGCAGGGACAGTAATGGCAGCACAGCGCGACTACTATCAGGTGTTGGGAGTCGCCGAAACCGCCACGACGGACGAGATCAAGAAAGCCTTCCGGCGGTTGGCCAAGCAGCATCACCCCGATCGCAATCCCAACAATCCGCAGGCCGCCGAGCGCTTCAAGGAAATCAACGAAGCGCACGACGTCCTGAGCGACACCGAGAAGCGCAAGAAATACGACCAGCTGCGCCGCTACGGTGCCTTCGCGGGTCCCGGCGGGCCCAGCGGGGGCGGGCCCAGCGGACGTCGCGGTCGCGGCGCTCCGCAGGACAGCGGCGATTTCGACATCTCCGATCTCGGCGGCTTAGGCGACATTTTCTCCTCCATCTTCGGGCGGCGCGGGGCTGGAGGTGCGGGGGGCGGGCGCGACGCCGAGCCCGAAGAAGTCGAGACCGAGGTCACGATTCCGTTCCGCGTCGCAGCGCAGGGCGGGACGGTGCCGATCACGCTCGTGATGCCGGAGGTCTGTCCGACGTGCGGCGGGACCGGAGCGGCGAAAGGCGCGACGGTGAACACGTGTCCCGAATGCAAGGGTCGGGGCGTGGTCTCGTTCGGACAGGGCGGCTTCGCCGTCAATCGTCCCTGTCCGGTCTGCCGCGGCAAAGGCACGGTGCCGTCGCAGCGCTGTCCCACCTGTCAGGGTGCCGGAGAAGTGCGCGTCGAAAAGCGAGTCAACGTCGAGATCCCACCGGGGGTCGAAGAAGGCGCGCGTCTGCGCCTGAAGAATCAGGGACCAAAGGGCCGCGGCGATTTGATCGTGCAGGTCCACATCGCCTCGGATCGATTCTTCCGGCGCGAAGGTCTGGATCTCGTCGGCGTCGTCCCGATCAATCTCGCGCAGGCGCTGCTCGGCTCGCGGATCAAGGTGAAGACGCTCGATGACAAGCGTGTCGTGCTCCGCATTCCGCCTGGTACGCAACACGGGCAGAAGTTTCGGATTCCCGGGCATGGCATCGAGAAAAACGGCCGGCGCGGGGACATGTATGTGGAAGCACATGTGACGCTGCCGGAGAAGCTCAGCGCCGAGGAGCAGGAAGCGGTGAAGAGCTTTGCGGAGAAGGCGGGCCTTAAGTACTGAGCGCGGCGCGCATCGCGAGGGCGGTCGCCGGACACGCACCGCGCAGCTCTTCGGACTGCTCCAGTGCCGGATCGAGCTCACTGCGCGGAATGGCGGTAAAACCGAATCGCGGGAAAAAGTGGCTGGCGGTGGTCGTGAGGAGAAAGATGTTGCGGACACCGTGCTTCCGGGCCAGCTCGAGCGCCGCTTTGGTCAACCGTTCCCCCAGCCCTGCGCCACGATGTCCGGCCTCGACCGCTACGGAGCGCAGCAATCCGGCCTCGCCGTACACCTCCACCGCGGCGCATGCCACGAGTCGTTCCGACTCCCTCGCGATGAGTGCCGCCCCCCTCGCGACGTGTTCGTCAAGACCGGCGACCGGTAACGCGCTCGCCTTCAGTAAGGCCACCATCTCGGGCAGATCCTTAGGTGTGGCAGCGCGGATGTTCATTGACATGCCTAATCTATAGTGTTTTTTTTGCCTTTCCTCCGCGTTGTTCGTTTGGGGTGTAGGTCAACTGGCAGACCGCCCGGCTGTTAACCGGGAAGTTGGAGGTTCGAGTCCTCCCGCCCCAGTTCGCAGTTCATCTTCCACTAGTAGTCCGGTTCTGGGCTTCGTCTTCTTGCCAACAGCGTTGTTGTGGCATACGGTGGTGCTTGCTATGGCGCTCGGATTGCTCGCGCTGGGGATCCTGTTGACGCGTTGGGTCGTCCGCGCATTGGGCGTCGCGTGACGAGCAAAGCGCGCTGGTTCTGGCCCCTCGCCCTTACGCTGCTCGTCACCGACTGCGCCACCAAACGCGTCGTCGAGCACCGGCTGCCTGTCGGGGAGCCGCAACCGGTGGTGGGCCAGGTGGTGCGATTCACCCTGTCCTACAACCGTGATGCGGCGATGGGACTTCAGGTCGGCGGGCAGTCGCGCCGCCTGCTGCTCTCCGGGCTAACCATCGCGGCGCTCTTCGTTCTCGGCGTGCTGTATCACCGCACCCGGCCCTCGGAGCGGCTCCGCGCGATCGGGGTCGCGCTCGTCGCGGGTGGCGCACTGGGGAACCTCGTCGACCGGATACGATCGTCCGCGGGGGTCGTGGACTTCATCGATGTGGGTGTCAGGACCGTGCGATTCTGGACGTTTAACGTCGCCGACATGGGCATAACGGCGGGCGCGCTGATATTGTTGCTTGCGCTGGGCTGGAAGACACACGGCAGGCGAGAAAAAGCGGCTGTAGCTAAGCTTTGAGGGCCGGCGCGCCGGCCAGGAACTTCTCGATCGCTTCGTTGCCGACGCTGGGTCGGATGAGCTCCAGTACGATCCGGCCGAGCCGCGGCACGTCCTCCTTGCGAAATCCGGCGGCGGAGAGACCCGCCATCAAGGCGGCGGGACCCGCTACGCCGATCATCTCGCCCGTGCGCGCGCCGCTCATGAGCGCGCGTCCCATGTAGCTCTCATGGTTCGGGACCGCGACGCGAACCTTTTCGAAGGTCGCCTTGTCCACCGCCATGCGCAGCGCCATCAAAATGGCGCCGATGCCCTTCTCGGCCTGCCCGGGCTCGACTTCGAGGTTGGCGACGATCTGCTCCACGAGATCCATGAGCGCCTAGAATAACACCGAAAAACGGGGACATGCAAAAGCTAGACGCATCGACGCCGTGCGTCGGTGCGTCTAGTCTTTGCAGGCCCGCGCGTTACTGTCCTACGGTGAAATCAATTCGCTTAAGCACATTCCCCGCCGAGTCGCGAACTTCGACGTGCCACGCACCCTTGGCGTCGGCCGGTACTGCCTTGCGGCTCCACGTCCGCCAGGGCGATCCACCAATGGTCAGCGGGACGTCCCCCACCTGGTCGCCGCCGTGAAACCAGACGTGAGGGAGCGTCTGGCCGTTGGCGCCCGTTACCCGCATCCACAGCACGACCGTGCCGACGCTGTCGGGGAAGGCGGAGCCGGTGTCCTGGGGCGCGCGGTCCGCAACGTTCCGCGCCAGCACCGCGTCGACTGTGATAGTGCTCGCCGGCGCAGCAGTCGCGGTCGGCGCCGGTGGGGCCGCGGGGGCAGCATGTTTGGTGGTATCCTGCGCGGCAACGGATCCTGCGAAGCCCAGCAGCAGCACCGGCATGAGCAGCGCTTTCATGCAGACACTCCCTGGTTGATGTGCGCGCGTTCCGCGGCTCGCCGGCTGCGCCGTTCCAACCACGCGCCGACCACGGCCGCGATGAGACAGCCTAACAGCGTCCCACCCATCTGAAAGCCCAGCTGATATTCGAGTTGTACCCAGTGACATTTCGGTGCGAAGAGCGGACCGACCAGCCGGCCGCATTTGGCCTGCGAGTACGCGAATCCCCAGCTCGCCGCGAGCCCGAAGATAAGCGGCAACAGCGCGATAAAGAAATGGCGGAGCTGGAGTTTCATCGGCCACGCTCGATGTGCCAGCGGTCCATAACGCGACCTCCTTCGATCACCACGTATTCGTCGAAGTGCGCCTCGGTGAGGCAGGAGTGATTGGGCATGATCTCGACCTGCTGTCCCACCGGGAACTTCCCTTCGATGGCCGCCGGCGCGGCGGCGCGGATCAGACCGTGCTCCTGCGAGACGGACGCGACCGTGAGCTCCGGATGATCCTTCACCGCGCCGAACGCCGTCTCGAATCCCAGATGCGACGGTCCGAGGTCCTTCGACAGCGACAACGCGCCGGCATCGACGACGAAATGCGCCGCGCCCGGCTGGTGCGACACGACCGTTGCCAGCACTGAGACCGCGACATCGCGCGGTTCGCAACAACCGATGAGGACCATGGTCCGGTCATAGAAGATGTAGTTCCCGGGCCGAGCCTCTGTGACGCCGGTCAAGTCTTTTGCGGCCACCATCGCGGGCGTCGACCCGACGCTGACGCCGCGGACCGGAAGGCCGTCCTTGCGCAACAGCTCCGCAAACCACGCCATCACCTGCCGTTCCTGCTCGGCGACCTGTGCCGCTTCATCCTTGTTTCGTGTGCGGTACGCGTGACCCGAATGGCTGAGAATCCCGTCGAACGTGAGACCGCGCTCCGCCCCCAGCTCGCGGGCGACCTCGAGCGCATAGCGGGACGAGGGGTCGACGCCGGCCCGGTGATAGCCGCAGTCGACCTTGAGCCCGACGTGCAGGCCGCTGCCGCCTAGAGCCTTGGCGGTGTCGAGATCGTCGAGAATCACCCGCAGCATCACACCGTCCCGCGCGATGCGTTGCACGTGTGCAACGTGCGACCGATCGAGCGGGAACGCCCACGTGAGGTCGGTGAAGCCGCCGCGCGCGAAGGCCTGCGCTTCGAACAGCGTGGACACGGTGATCCCCCGTGCCCCCAGCGCCAGTTGGCGGCGACCCAGCTCAAGACACTTGTGCGTCTTGATGTGCGGCCGCAGCGAGACGCCGAGCTGCTTCGCGCGACCAGCCATAGTCTTGAGATTGCGGTCCATCACGTCGCCATAGAGCAGCAACGCCGGGGTTTCGACGTCGATCATAGGTCCAGCGCGATGAATGCCGAGAGGGCGCCCGCGCGCGCGAACGCTCTATCCATCGATGCGGCGGCCCGTAACCTCCACCCGTTTCATCCGCTCGATCCGTCCCGATCCGCCAATGAACGCCGACGCGGCCCAGCTCGTCATGCCGACGATGATGGCGCCCACCGTCGCCGCAAACAGCCCCGCGACGTGAAATCCCGGCACGAGCGCGGCGACCAGTGCCAGCGAGATGCCGTTCACGATCAGGATGAAGAACCCGAGCGTCAGCACGGTCAGCGGCAGCGTCAGGATGAGGATGATTGGGCGGATGAACGCGTTGACCACGCCAAGCAGCAGAGCGGACACGATCAAGGCGCGGGTGCTGTCGAATGCGATGCCGGGAAGGAGCTGAGCGGCCAGCCACAAGCCCAGCGCGGTGATCAGCAGTCTTACAAGGAAGCCTCTCATGGAGCGGAAGATAACCGCTGGGAGCGGCCAGCGACGAATCGCGCGGTCATGCCGGGACGCGCCTGTACCCCCAGCTTGGAGTCGAGCAGAATCGACCCGCTCAGCGAATCCCGGCCGGACCACGCGAGCGACAACCCCGCAAAAGGCCCGACGTCGGCAGGCCAGCCGCTGACGATAGCCTGCTCCGGCTGGCCGAACCAGGTCACGGCCAGCGTGTCGGCGCGTGGTGCCCGAAAAACGATGTGCCCGCGGAACACGCACTCACGGCCGACGACCACCGTGGTGGTGTCGAGCATGATGTCGACGAGCCGGAAGCGATCGCTCATGCCGGGTGCAGTAGGGAACGTCAGCGTGTCTCCACGCGCGACCACCCAATGGCCCGCGTAGGGCAGGGAATAACGGCGCAGTCGGTCGAACTGATGACTGGAGCAGGGCTTGGGAGGTCCACACGCCACCACGAGCAAGGCGCCGCACAGCACAGCGCGCATTAGAACTCCGTCGTATCCCTCGCCACGCTATCCGCGCGCAGAACGCCGGCGCTGGTCGAATCAGCGGCCTTCATTGCCCGTCCCACCGCGCGCGCGTTGGGAATCTTCGAGTTCGCGAGGATGCTGTCCTTCTGACGCTCAGTAAGCGTGTCGCGGTTCACGGTCTGGCCCGATTTGTCGGAGCCGCACGCCGCGATCAGGCAGATCGGGACGACCCAGAGGATGGATTTCATGGTGGCAACTTTAATGAACCGGCGTGCACTTGCAACTCAACTTGCCTTTCCGGAGCTCACATGCCTCGCCTGCCGATCACCCTTCTGCTGCTCCTTGTCGCGGCGGCGGGCCGCTGCGGATCGTGGCTCTGCTCCCTTTAGGACGTCGGCAGCCCCTTGCGCAGCACGTCCTCCATCACGTCGGCGAAGCGGTCAACCTCCGCCAGCGTCGTGTAAACGTTCGGCGTGATCCGCAGGCAGTTGAACTCGGGATGCGCGATCGGCGTGACGATGATCCGGTGCCGGTCGAACATGAAGCCCGCGAGCTTCCCGACGTCGAGCTGGCCCGGCGTAAACGATGCGAGGCCGCACGACTGCGCGGGATCGTAGGGCGTCAGGATCTTCACGCCGGGCACCCGCTCGAGCCGCTTGGCCCAGCGGTCGCGCAGGAAGCGTAGCCGCGCGGCCTTGCGCTCGGGGCCGATGCCGTCCAGAAAATCGAGCGCTTCAACGATAGCATTGTGATTGGCCGCTGGGTGCGTGCCGATCTCCTCGAACTTGCGCACGTTTTCGTTCATCTCGGGCGGGGCCGCCATCATCGGCCAGACCCTGGAAATCTTCGCGCGGCGAACATACAAGAACCCCGTGCCGATCGGCGCCGTGAGCCACTTGTGGAGACTCGTGCCGTAGTAATCGCAGTCGAGCTCGTCGCGCGTGAACGGGAAATGCGCATACGCGTGCGCTCCATCCACGATCACCTCGATGCCGCGCGCTCGACCCAGCTGGCAGATCTGCTTCACGGGGAAGATCTGCCCGGTGAGATTCGTGATATGACAGATATGAATGACCTTGGTGCGCGAGGTGATTGCCGCTTCGATCCGCCGCGCGAGATCGTCCTGCGATGGTGGCGGCACCGGAAAGGTGGTCTGCTTCAGCACGATGCCGTCGCGGCGCTCGCGCTGCTTCCAGGTGGTGATCATGCGGGGGTAGTCCTGGGTGGTCGTCAGGACCTCGTCGCCGCGCTGCAGGGGTAAGCCGAGCTGCACGATTTCCAGCGCCTCGCTCGCATTGCGCGTGATCGCCATCTCTTCGGGATCGCAGCCAAAGTTCGCGGCCAGCCGGCGGCGCACCGCTTCGATTTCGGGCTCGATCCATGCCCACATCGTAATCGCCGGAGCCTGGTTCGAGACGGCGAGGTAGCGCTGGAACGCGGCGTTCACGACCCGCGGCGACGGCGCGACGCCGCCGTTGTTCAGATTGACCATGCCGCGATCGATGTCGAACGCCGCCTGGATCGCGCGCCAGAAATCCTCGTCCTGCGCGACGTCTTCGGGACTCCGGCCATCGACGTGCCGCGTAGCGGGGAGGATGCGTGCCAGCGCGTCACTCTTCAACGCGGGAAGGGTGGCCGTGGCCGCGAATAGCGAACCGAGAAAGCGACGGCGAGTAGGCATCGGGAGCCTCACAAACCTCGGGTGAGTCGACGGACCGCCTGTAGGTAATAAAACAAAACTCCTCGCCCGGCCAGAGCCGGACGGGGAGTCGGTCTTGCAATTGTGTGTTTACAGGCCGGCGAACGTGCCCACCGGTGCGAACAGGTTGGAGACGGTATTCCCGAAGTTCTCGAACGCGTTGAACAGCTTACCGAGTGCCTCCAGGTCCGCGGCCGACAACGGCTGGCCGCCCGCATCGACCCACTGCAGCGGTTTCGTTGGATCGCCACTGACCGAAGCGACCGGATGGCCGTCCACGTACACGGTGACACTGACGGTCACCGTGCTGTCCTTGGTGTTGAGCGTGATGTTGCCCACCGCCCGGGTCGTCGAGCCGTTTTGGATCAGCCGGAAATCGGCGTTGATGATGATGTTCGGATCGTTGAAGGACACCGACTCGTTCAGCATCAGCGTGATCGCGGGGTTGTTCAGCGCGAACGTCGCCTGGACGGTGGCGCCACCCGCGTTGACCGTGAGGTTCTCGTCAAACGAGAGCGTCTTGTTGTTGCCGCCGCTGAGCCCGTTCGTGATCGTGCCGGTAACGGTGGCCGTTGCGGAGGCCACGCCTTTGACGAATGACGCTGTGTAATCCACATACCTCGGTGCGCCGCCAGGGCCTTCGACCAGGACGTGGAGCTGCAACGTTGTCGGCGTGCTCTCATCGATGATGTCGAGCGTGCCGATCGCGCTCACCGGCTTGACGACCTGCCCATCGAGACCGGTCGCATACAGCACGAAGCGCACGCCCGTGAGGCCAGCGATCGTCTTGCCCTGCCACCGGTATTGATTGAGTGACGTATCCCACTCGAAGACTCGACCGTACATCGTGTCGGGGATGATCCGGCCTTGTGCGGCCGAGACGCTGAGATTCGGCACCATCGACTGCAGTTTCTGCGCCTGTTGCAAGGTCGGGAGGAACATGCGGGCTCCCGATCGGACCAGCTTGGGCTGCAGGGTCTCGAGCAGACTCGCAGCCGGCCGGAACGCCGGCGCAGTCGCGACATTGAGCTTGATCGAGGCGGTCGAGAAGCTGCGGAACACGTCGCTGCCGAACGCGGAGTCGACTGCCGAGAGATTGGCCGAGATCGCAGCCGGATTGTTGAAGTCGACCGGCGACGGCGCGTCCTTCCCGCACGCGAAAACCGCCGCTACGCCGAGCACGACTCCGGCACGAAGGAGCAACCGCATACAACCTCCCGAGAGGAACTGTGGGGACGAGCCTAGGCGATTATGCCACCGCCGAGCAATCGATCGTTGGCGTCGTACAGCACGCCCGATTGCCCTGGCGCGATCGCCCGGACCGGCTCAGCGAGCCGGAGCGCGATGCGGCCATCCGCCTGCGCAGCAATCGTGCCGGGGACGGCACGCGCGCGATAGCGGCATTGCACCCACACGGCGTCGCCTGGCGAGAGCGGATCGGCCAGCCAGTTGACCTCTTCGAGAGACACCTCGTGTCCGAACAACTCCGCGCCGGGGCCGACGACGACCTCGCGCGTCGCGGGGCGGATGGCGAGGACGTAGAGCGGCTCGCTCGACCGGCCGGGCAGCCCCAGCCCCCGGCGCTGGCCAACGGTGTAGCGCGCGAAGCCCTGGTGCTCGCCGATGACTTCGCCGCTCGTCGTGACGAGCGCCCCGGGCACCAGCGCCGGCGCATCGGCGGGAAGATGCTGCTTGAGCACGGCCATGTAGTTGTCGTCCGGGACAAAACAGATCTCAACCGACTCCTTCTTGTCCGCGGTCACCAGGCCCAGCCGCCGGGCGACGGCGCGGGTCTGCTCCTTGGTGCGATCGCCCAGGGGCGTCAGCATGCGGCGCACCACGGCGCGATCGATCCCCCACAGGAAATACGACTGATCCTTCTGGCGGTCGTGGCCGCGGAACAGCGCGCCGCGGTCGGCGATCGCGTAGTGCCCGGTCGCCATCGCATCGCAGTCGAGCGCGTCTGCGTGATAGAGGAAGTCTCGAAACTTGGTGAATGAGTTACAGCGCACGCAGGGGATCGGCGTGCGGCCGCGGGCATACTCGGACACGAAATTGTCGATCACGTCGTGCCCGAACCGGTCCTCGAGATTGAGGACGTAGTGCGGGATGCCGAGCGTGTGCGCCACGAGCTTCGCGTCGGTGATCGAGTCGAGGGAGCAGCACGGACGGTCGGGGACGGTGTCGCCGTAACAAAACAGCTTCATCGTCGCACCGATGACGTCGTGGCCCTGCTCGACGAGCAGCGCCGCGGCGACCGACGAGTCGACGCCGCCCGACATCGCGACCAGGACTTTCATCGGTGCAAGACGGTGGAGAGCGACCGCACCTTCTCGACGACTCGCGGGAGCGCCGCGGCCACCGCCTCCACGTCTTCGAGCGTGCTGTCCTTCCCGAACGAGAAGCGCAGCGCCGCCACACCAAGGTCAGGGGGGACACCCATCGCCGTGAGTACATGTGACGGTTCGACCGTCCCGGTGCTGCACGCGGACCCCGACGAGCAGGCGATGCCGGCCAGATCGAGGTGCATCAGCAGCGCTTCGCTGTCGGTCCCTGGAATCGACACGTTCGAGATGTGCGGCGCGCGCGCTCCCTGCCAGCCGTTGATCAGGGCATCCGGTACGATCGCCACCAGGCGCCGCTCCAGCTCGTCGCGCAGCCCGCTGAGACGTGCCGCCAGACTCTGCTGCTCTGCGGCGGCCAGGCGGGCCGCGACGCCCAGTCCGACGATGCCGGGCACGTTCTCGGTCCCGGGCCGAATCCCGAATTGCTGGCCGCCGCCGTGGATGATCGCCTCGACGGCCTTGCGCTCCCGCACGATGAGCGCGCCGACGCCCTTGGGGGCGCCGATCTTATGGCCCGAGATGGTGAGGAGCGCGCAATTGACGTCGCGGAGCGATACCGGCAGCTTGCCGAACGCCTGGACGGCGTCGGAGTGAAACAGGACGGCCGTCTCGCAACATCGCGTGGCCAGCTCGGCCACGGGCTGCACCGTGCCGACCTCGTTGTTCACCCACATCACGCTCACGACCGCGACGCCTTGCTCAAGCGCCGTGTCGAGGGCCCCGTTCTCGATCTGTCCCGAGGCCGTCACCGGAAGGATGATCTCTTCACCGCCCAGGCGCTTCACGGCATGCGCCGCGGCGAGGGCTGCCTTGTGCTCCGTCGCGCTGACCGCGACTCGGAACGGACCCCCGCGGTCGCGGGCCGCGAGCGCCGCGCCGATGATCGCGAGGTTGTCGGCCTCCGTGCCGCCGGAGGTGAACACCACCTGATTCGGCTCGGCGCCGACGGCCGTGGCAACGGCGCGCTTCGCCTCTTCGATCCCCGCGCGCGCCGCCCGCCCGAACCGGTGTGCGGAGGAGGGATTGCCGAAGGCTTCGTTCCCCAGATAGGGAAGCATGGCCTCCAGCACCTCCGGCCGCACCGGAGTCGTCGCGGCGTTATCGAGATACGTGACGCGCTTGGTCATGGAACGCGGAATCTACAAACTAGATCGATTGCACGCCAAGCTGCAGCACGTCATCCACTTCCAGGGTCTCCGCCGTGTAGAACGGCTCGCCGTAGCGGCGGCGGATGAGCGAGCCGTAGTGCGCCGACTGCACGCGAATCAGCTCATACAAGTCCTGCCCCGTGGGGTGGATCTCACCGGCGGCTTTCGCACCGGTGAACTGTGACGAATAGCAGCGAATCGCTTCCATCTTCACTTCAAACACGTCCGAGATGTCCACGACGAACGTCGGCTTCACCGGGTCTTCGCGATAGGCAAGCGCGTACAGCAGCTTGTACGGCCGATGTGCTTCGCGGCCCTTGTCCGGCGCATACTTCGCGAGGCCGGCCAGATAACACGCATCGCGGCCCAGCTCCGCCGCGATGCGGTGATCGGGATGCCGCCCCACCGAGTACGGTAGGATCACGACGCGCGGCTTCATTCGACGAATTATCTCGACGACCTTCTTTCTCGACGCCTCATCGTTTGTGAGATGCGCGTCCGGCATCTCGGCATTCAGCCGCAGCGCGACGCCGAGCGTCTGCGCCGCGCGCTCGGCTTCGGTGGCGCGGGTGGCCGCGTCGCCCCGCGTGCCCATTTCGCCCTGCGTCAGGTCGAGGATGCCGACCCGATGTCCCGCGCGCACGGCCTTGGCAAGCGTCCCGCCGCAGGTGAGCTCGACGTCGTCGCGATGCGCGGCGATGGCGAGGAGATCGACCTGCTCACTCATAGCGCAGCGCCTCCACCGGATCCAGTTTTGCCGCGCGCGCGGCGGGTGCAATCCCGAACACCAGGCCGACGAGGATCGAGGCGACGGTGGCAATCGCGGCCGGCACGACGGGAATCGTGGTGTTGAACGCGAGCAGGCGCTTCAGCAGCTCGCCGACACCCACCCCCAGCGCAATGCCGATGACGCCGCCCAGCAGCGTCAGCGTGGCGGCCTCGACGAGGAATTGCCAGAGGATGGCCCGCCGCGTGGCGCCGAGCGCTTTGCGCAGGCCGATCTCCCGGGTCCGGCTCGTCACCGACACCATCATGATCGCCATTACCCCGATGCCTCCCACCATCAGCGCGATGCTGGAGAGCACGAGCATCACGAAGAAGAATGCAAACGTCAGACTGTCGAAGATACTCAGGACCTGATCGGACGTGAGCAAATCGAATGTGTTGGCGTCGCCGACGCGCAGGCCGCGCAGCCGCCGCAGGGTCACCGTTGCGGCATCCATCGCGCGGCTGACGCTGACCTCGGGCTTCGGCTTCACGAGAATGATCAGGCTGTTCCACTCGTCGATGATGAAACTGCGGCGTGCCGATTCGAACGGTACGATCGCGGCGATCTCCGGCGTCCCCGGCACCTCGAAAATATTCGTGGGTCGTTGCCAGACCCCGATGACCTTGAACGGATGCCCTCCGATCCGGAGGACGCGGCCGAGTGGATTGACGGCGCCGAAGAGCCGATCGACGGTCCGCTGTTCGACGATCGCGATGGCCTCGCCGCCGCGCAGCTCTGCCGCGGTGAACGAGCGGCCGGACGCGATGCCGCCGCCGAGGATCTCCATGAAGCGGTCATCGGCGCCGAACACGCCGAGGATGCGGGTGTGATTTCCGCCGTACTCGAACCGCTGAAACACCTGCGTCCAGATCGCCGCATAGTGGATTTCGGGCAGGCGAGCGATGGCCTCGGCGTCCTGCGGCTGCAATTTTGGCCGGATCCGCACCTCGCGTGGAACGGCGTCGGGATTCACGCCGGTGGTGGAGAAATAGCGAAGCACGCGGAAGGTCGTCGGCCCCACGACCTCGAGCGTATTGACGATCTGTTCGCGGAACCCGGCGACGATGGACGCCATCGCCATGACGGTGGCGATGCCGATTACGACGCCGAGGACGGTGAGGGCCGAGCGCAGCTTGTTGGCGCGCAGCTGGTCGAGGGCGATGCGCCAGCCCTCGCGGACCGAGTGAAGTTTCATCTACTCCTGGCGGAGCGCTTCGATCGGATCGAGTCGCGACGCGCGATGCGCGGGATACACGCCGAACGCCACGCCCACGACGAGGCCAAGCAGCAGCGCGATGCCGATGGACCATCCCGTGACGCGCGCCGGCAGCGGCGACAGGACTTGCACCAGCCCGGCGAGACCCGCGCCCACGGCGAGGCCGGCGATCCCACCCAGCACCGAGAGCGTGAGCGCCTCGGCGAAAAACTGTCGCCGGATGTCGCGGCGCGCTGCCCCGAGTGCCTTGCGAATTCCGATTTCGCGCGTGCGCTCCGTGACGCTCATGAGCATGATGTTCATGATGACGATCCCGCCGACCACGATCCCGATGACCACGACCGCAGGCACGACGGTGAAAATCACGCGGGTGAGCTTGGCCCAGAACGCGATCAATCCCTCACCCGTATCGATGGTGAAGTCGTTGTCCGTCCCGGGACGTAGGCGGTGCGCGATCCGCATCGCTTCCTCGACGCGCAGCATCGCGGGCGCGACCGCGTCTGCCGTCGGCATCTTCACCGAGATCACCATCGTCTGGCGCCGTCCGTACATCGATTCGAACGTGGTCAACGGCAGCATCACGAAACCGTCCCAGGATTGTCCCAAGACGGTGCCTTTCTTCGCGATCACGCCCTTCACGACGAGCTGAATGCCGCGAACCCGGATCGACCGGCCAACGGCGGCCTCGATGTTCCCGAACAGCTTGTCGGCGACGTCGTAGCCGAGCACCGCGACGTAGCGCCGCTGCTGCAGGTCGATGTCGGTGATCGGCTCTCCCGCCGCGAACGTGTAGTCTTGCACGAGCACGTAGGGTGCGGTGACCCCGAAGATGAAGACGTCCCCGGTCGTACGATTGCGCCATTGCACGTCCGCCATCGGCGTCGGCCAACCCGACTGCAGGGCGATCGCTTCCGCATCGGGGACCGCGCGCGCGATAAAGGCGACGTCCTCCGGTGCGATGATCGGCCGGCGCTGGATCTGCTTCCACGCCTCGTCGTCGATGAACCCCACCTGAATTGGATCGCGCCGGATCTGAAACGCGTTGACCCCCACGATCGCGCCCGCCAACCGCTCGCGGACATAGGCGTTCATCCCCTGGATGACTGCGACGACGGTGACGAGAAATGCGACGGAAACGATGATGCCGAGCAGCGTGAAGAACGATCGCAACTTGTGGCTCCAGACCGTCTGGAGCGCGAGGCGGAGGGCTTCAGTGATGTGCACGGGACAAAGCTATCGCGCTGCTACTCGTATCGCAGAGCCTCGACCGGATCCAGCCGCGCGGCCCGGCTCGCGGGATAGAGTCCGAAGCCCACGCCCGTCAGTGCCGACGCGAGGAGCGCCGCCACGATCGACCAGAGCGGCACGTTCGCCGGGATGGGCGTGATGCGCGAGATGAGGAACGCGAGTCCGCCCCCGCACAGCATCCCGACCGCGCCGCCCACCAGCGTGAGGGTCGAGGCCTCGACGAGGAACTGCCAGAGGATGGCGCGGTGCGTGGCACCCAGCGCCTTGCGCACGCCGATTTCCCGCGTCCGCTCGGTCACCGAGATCATCATGATCGCGATGACGCCGACGCCGCCCACCATCAAGCCGATCGACGACAGGACCAGCATCACGAGGAAGAACATGCCGGTCACCTGATTCCAGGAATCGAGCAGCTTGTCCTGCGTCACGATCGAAAAGTTGTTTTCCTGGTCCGGCTTGAGCCCGCGGATCGAGCGCAGCGTGGCGATGACTTCGTCCATCGACTCCTGCTGGGTATATCCGGGGGCCGGCGCGACGGCGAGCCGCATCCAGCCCTTGAAGTACGGCACGTGTTTGACGAATGCGCCGTGCGGAATCCCGACGAAGGGCGGTGCGGCGCCGCTGAACAGGCTCGGCGGCTGCGCGTAGATGCCGATGACGGTAAAGGGCGCGCCGGCCACATGGATCGTCTGGCCGATCGGGTCCCGGCCGCGAAACAGTTGATCCTCGAGCTTCCGATTGATCACCGCGACCGGGCTGTTGGAGAGATCCTCGAGCCGTGTGAAGGTGCGGCCGGGATACACGTCGCCGCCGTTCACCTCCACCCATTCCGCCGACAGGCCGGAAATGTTCACCGATTCGAGCCGCAGGGCGCCGAACTCGACCGTGCCGGAGCTCTCCTCGCGGCGCGTCACATAGCGTACCGACGGGAGCATGCGGATCTTGTCGGCTTCCAGCTCGTTGATGGCGGGGTTGCGGCGCCACGGACTGTTTTCCTCCGAACCGTCCGACACGTTGATCCCGGCCTGGAAGAAGCGCCACACGAGAAACGTACGCGGCGCGATCGATTCAAAGACACCGGCGACGCTCTTGTTGATCCCACTGATCATCGCGGCCATCAGCATCACGACCATGACGCCGATCGCGACGCCGAGAATCGTGAGCGCCGCGCGGGACTTGCTCGCGCGCAGCGACGCGAGTGCGATACCGACGCCTTCGAACAGCCCGGTCATGTCTCGGCTCGCAGCGCGGTAATCGGATCGAGCTTCGCCGCGCGGGTCGCGGGATACACCCCGGCGACGATCCCCACCCCGGCCCCGAGAATCACGCCCACCACGATGGACCACGGCGCAACCGCCGCGGGCAGCGGGGTGGTCGCGGCGACGAGGGCAGCCAACGCGATACCGATTCCGACGCCGACGCTCGCGCCGACGGTGGCGAGCGTCGTGGCCTCGACGAGGAACTGCCGCAGGATGTCGCTGCGCCGCGCGCCCAGCGATTTGCGAATGCCGATCTCGCGGGTCCGCTCCGCTACAGCCATGAGCATGATGTTCATGATGACGATGCCGCCCACCACCAGCGATATCCCGGGGAGGAAGGGCAGCGCGAGGCGCAGAATGCTGCTGATCTTGCTCCAGAAGTCGAGCACCTCATCCGCGGTCTCGAGCGCGAAGTCGTCCCCCTGGCGCGGCCGCAGGTGTCGGCGGCTCCGCATCACGGCCTCGGCCTGCGACATCGCTTCGCGCATCTCCGACTGGGAGTTCGCTTTCATGGCCAGGGCGTCGACCACGCGGGGCGGATTGACGAAGCGCCGGAGCGGCGCGCTCGCGGGAGCGACGGCGAACTTGTCGAGCGACAATCCGAACAGGTTCCCCTGCTTCTCGACGACGCCGATGACGCGGTAGGGAATGTCGAAAATCTTCACCTCTCGGCCGAGCGGGTCCTGGCCCTCGAACAGCTTATCGGCGAGGTCGTGTCCCAACACGAGGACGGGGGCGCCCGCCAGGACCTCCTGGCCGGTGAATGGGCGGCCCTGCTCGATCACGAGCGACCGAATGTCGAAATAGAGCTCGGTGGCGGCCGTCACCTGCACATCTTTCGCGGTTTTGCGGCCGGCGGTGAGCGTACCACGGGTATTGGATTCCCACGCCGCGATCACCGGGACGGTCACGCCGCGCATGACCGCCTGCGCGTCCTCGTAGCTGACGCGGGGACGGCGCGCCCACGTCCGCCACATCGAGTCGGTCACGTTGCCGAGCTGGACGTCGGGAAACTGGCGCAGGCGAAACGTGTTCACCCCGAGAATCGTGCCGGCGAACTTGTCGGTCATATAGCGGTTCATGCCTTCGACCACCGACACGACCGCGATGAGGAACATCACGCCGATGAAAACGCCGATGATCGAGAAGCCGCTCTTGAGCTTCTGCGCCCGGATGGTCTGGAAGGCGAGGCGGACGGCGTCGAGGAAGGACACCGCCGCTATTCGTAGCGCAACGCTTCGACCGGATCCAGCCGCGCCGCCTTGCTCGCGGGATAGATGCCGAACAGCAGTCCCGTGAACGCCGCCATCAGCAGCGCAACGAAGATCGAGACCAGGGGGACGTACGCCGGCACCGGGGTGAAGGTGTGCAGGAGGAAGGCGATCAGCCAGCCGACCGCCATCCCGACGATGCCGCCGACCAGCGTGAGCGTGGCCGCCTCGACCAGGAACTGCCACATGATCTCGCGACGCATGGCACCGAGCGCCTTGCGCACGCCGATCTCACGAGTGCGCTCGGTCACCGAAATCATCATGATCGCGACGACCCCGATGCCGCCGACCATGAGTCCGACGAGGGACAGCGCCCACATCAACATCTTGGCGACCTTCGTGAAGTCGTCGATCGCCTTGGTGTACACTTCCTGCGTCACGGCGTCGAAGGTGTTCTTCTGGCCGGGCCGCAGCCCCCGCATCGTCCGCATCGCCATCGTGACGTCGTCGATGGCGCGGTCCACCGACACGGAATCCTGTGGCACGACGAACATGTCCATCCAGCCTCGCCAATGCGGCACATCCTTCATCAGCGTGCCGTGCGGAATCATGATCTCCGGGCGGTCGCTCCCGCCGAACAGATGGGGCGGAGGATCGTACACGCCGACGACGTCATAGGGCAAACCCGCGATCTTGATGCGGCGGTTCATTGGATCGCGCTGCCCAAACAGGTTTTCGGACAACTTGCTGTTGATCACCGCGACGTGCGCGTTCGCCGCGTCCTCGAGATTCGTGAACGACCGGCCGGGACTGATGTGCCCCCCCTCGATCCGGGGCCAATCGGCGTTGCGGCCATGGATGGCGGTCGCCGCAAAGCGATGGCCTTCAAACTCGATGTCCGCCGAGGCGAACTCGTCCACGACTACGAAGGCGACCGTCGGCAGCTTGGCGAGCTGGTTCGCCTCCTCCATCGTGATCGGTGGCCGTCTCCGCCACGGGTCCGGGTCCTCGGGATCCTGATCGTTTTGCCCGCCCCAGTACCGCCCCACCCAGAACGTCTTGGGGCCTAGGGACGCGAGCATGTCGGAAACGCCCTTCTTGAAACCGCTGATCAGCGCGCTGTTGACCATGACGACGGTAACGCCGATGGCCACGCCGAGAATCGTGAGCGCCGCGCGCAGCTTGTGCGCGCGGAGCGATGAGAGGGCGATGCCGACTCCTTCGAACAGGCCGGTCATCGGTTACTCCTGCCGCAGCGCGGCAATAGGGTCGAGCCGCGCGGCGCGCGTGGCCGGGTAGACACCTGCCACGACGCCGACGCCCGTGCCCATGATGACGGCCACTACCACCGAGCTCGGCGACACGCTGGCCGGCAGCGGCGAGACCGCGTTGATCAAGATCGTCAGACCAATGCCTGCGAAGATTCCGAATGCAGCCCCGACGGTTGCGATGGTCGTCGACTCCGCGAGGAACTGGCGCAGAATGTCCCGCCGGCGTGCGCCCAGCGATTTGCGCAGCCCGATCTCGCGTGTTCGCTCTGCCACCGCCATCAGCATGATGTTCATGATCACGATGCCGCCGATCACCAGCGAGACGATGACGACGCCAGGCATGACGGTCATCAAGATCTTGTTGATGCCGGCCCAGAAACGTTGCACGCCTTCCGACGTGTCGAGCACGAAGTTGTTGTCTTGCTGCGGCCGCAAGTGACGGCGACTGCGCATGATGCCTTCCGCCTCTTCGATCGCCTCACGCATCTCCGACTCGGAGCGCGCCTTGACGAAGAAGGCATCGAGGATCCCCGGCGGATTCACCAGGTTCTGCGCGGGTGACAGCGCGGGTACGACGACGAATCGGTCGAGGGGGAACCCCATGAGGCTTCCCTGATGCTCCACCACGCCCACCACACGGTACGGAATACCGCCGATCCGCACGTTGTGGCCAAGCGGCGGCCGATCGACAAAGAGGCGCTTGGCGACCGCGTCACCCAGGACGGCCACGGGTACCCCGGAGCGATTCTCCTGGGCCGTGAACGGACGTCCCGTCGCGATACGGAGGTTCCTGATCTCGAAGTAGCGCTCGCTGGCCGCAGTGAGCTCGATGTCCCGCGCCTCTTTATTCCCGAAGGTCACGGAGACGTTATCGCTCGACTGCCACGCCGTAATGACGGGTACGGTGAGACCTTCGGTGACCGCCTTGGCATCGCTGAACCGGATACGAGGACGGCGGCGCCACGAGCGCCAGACGGAATCGGGCACATTGGGCGTGAACACCGGACGCTGGCGCAGCTGAAACGTGTTCACGCCGAAAATGGTCTGCGCGAACTTTTCCGTCATGTAGCGATTGACGCCATTGGCAATCGAGCAAGAGCCAATGAGAGACGTAACGCCGACAAAAACGCCGAGCAGCGAGAACCCGCTTTTCAGCTTTTGCGTGCGCAGCGTGTGGAGGGCGAGCCGAAGCGCTTCGAAAATCGGCACTACGCCGCCCTGGCGTGATCCGTGGCTACCACGCCGTCGCGCAGCGTGATCACGCGCGCGGCGTGCGCCGCGATGTCCTGCTCGTGCGTGACCATCACCACGGTCTGGCCCTGACGGTGTAGCTCGGCGAAGACGTCCATGATCTCCGAGCTGGTGGTGGAATCGAGGTTCCCCGTGGGCTCGTCCGCGAGCAGAATGCTGGGCTCGTTCACGAGCGCGCGCGCGATGGCGACGCGCTGGCGCTGGCCGCCCGACAGCTCGTTGGGTCTGTGGTCCATGCGGTCGCCGAGGCCGACGCGCTCGAGCGCGTTGGCCGCATGCTCCCGGCGCAGGCGCGCGGACATGCCGGCGTAGATCAGCGGCAGCTCGACGTTGTGCAGCGCATCGGCGCGCGGCAGCAGGTTGAACGTCTGGAAGACGAACCCGATTTCCTTGTTGCGGATGCGGGCCAGCTCGTCGTCGGCCAGATCGCTCACCTTTTGCCCGTTGAGCCAGTACTCCCCGCTCGTCGGCGTATCGAGGCAGCCGATGAGGTTCATCAGGGTGGACTTCCCCGATCCCGACGGTCCCATGACGGCGACGTACTCGTTCTTTTGGATCTGCACGCTCACGCCGCGCAGCGCCCGCACGAGCTCGGAGCCCATGTCGTACTCGCGCGTGAGCTTGTGCGTCAGGATGATGACGTCGGGGAGCGGCGTGTCACCCGTGCGAAACAGCTGGACGGTGCTCACGAACGGCGCCGGCTCGTCGTGTCGCCGGATTCGCGGCTCGGACGCACGTGGGTGCCTTCCTTCAGATCGCGAATCGCTTGATACGGTCCGGCGACAATCGTGTCGCCCTGATGCACGCCCTCGACGACCTCGAAATGCTCTTCGCCCGCGATACCGACCTTCACGGGATGGAACGTCGCGACGCCGTTGTGCACGAGGAAGACCCCTTCGGCCTCCTTCTTATTACCGCCGCCCCGGGCGTGCTTGGCCGAATCGGCGTTCGGTGTCGCGGCCTCCGCCGTGCCGCGGGCCGGCCGCTGCTCGGTCGAAACGGGCGTGTTCTCGCGGACCGTGAGCGCGATGATCGGAATCGCCAGCGCCTGCTTGCGCGTATCCGTCACGATCCGGGCGGTGGCCGACAAATCGGGGCGCACCTCGGTCGGCGGATGAACCAGCGTAATCTCGACCTGGTAGTCGACGGCGCGGTCGCTCTGACCTGCCACGGCGGACGCCGCGGTCAGGATCGCGCTGTTGGAGACCTTCGTGACGCGTCCCACGAACGTCGTGTCGGGGAAGGCGTCGATCGTGACCTCCACCGAATCGCCGAGATGCAGCCGTACGACATCCGTCTCATCCACGTTCACCTTCGTCTGGATGACCGAAAGATCCGAAATCGTGAGGAGCAGTCCGGTCTCGCGCGAGAACGTCCCCGGCACGGCGACCTCGCCTTCCTCAACGGCCAGGCGCGTGACGCGGCCGGACATCGGGGCGACGAGATGCGTCTTCGCCAACTGATCCCGCGCCTCGCGCAGTCCGGCGCGCGACTGCTCCACGTTGTGCTGCGCCGCGGTCAGATTCGCGTCCGCGATATCGAACGCGGTCTGTGCCTGCTCCAGTTGTTCCTGGGAGACCAGGTTGGGATTCTGCTCGTGTAGCTCCTTGGTGCGCTGCAGGCTGCGCTGCGCCTGATCGCGGTTCGCGCGCGCCTGCACGGAGCCGGCCTCGGCCGACGACATCGCGGCCGTCGCCCGCTGCATGTTCGCCTCGTAGATCGTGGGATCGATCTGCAGCAGGAATTGCCCTTTTTCGACGAAGTCGCCTTCACGCACCGCGATCCGCGTGATGCGGCCGGTGATGTCGGCGCTGATATCCACTTTCTTCTTGGGCTGAACCTTCCCGCTGGCGGTGACGGCAGCGACGAGGTCGCGGCGTCCTACGGTCTCGAATCGCACCTCGACACCCTTTTCTCGCTTCGCGCTGGCACTTACCATCACCAGCACGATCAGGAGAGCGGCCCCTCCGCCTCCCAACAACACCTTGTTCCGCTTAGACATGGCGGCTCGATCCTCTCGCGTTAACGCAAGCTGCGGCCGACGGCGGCTTCCAACAGCGCCAAGGCCTTGTGGTAGTCGTACGTCGCGTTCACGGCATCGCTCTCGGCACGGAGCGCGGCGACCTGCGCGTCCAGCAGCTCGAAGAACGTTCCCGACCCGACGCGGTAGCGCTCGGTGGCAAGCTGGAGCTGCTCACGGGCGGCGCTGCGGTTGGTGTCCTGCAAGCCGACGGTCCGAAAGGCGGTCTGCAGCGTCAAGAATGCCTGGCTCACTTCTGTCTGTACGGCCAGGCCGCGCGCCCGCACCGACTCTTCGAGGTTGCCGTGTTGCGCGCGCGCCGTTGAGACACTCAGCTCGCGCGCGAAGTTGTTAAAGATCGGCAACGTCACGGTCAGACGGGCCTGGAAAGGTTGCCGGGTGAAATTGAATGGGAAGACGGAATTCCGGCTCCGGAGCGCCTGCTCATTGGCCGCGCCCCAAATGAAGCCGCTGCAATCGTTCGGCGGCAGTCCCGCCTTGGCGCGGATCGTGTTGTTGTCCTGGCATTGCGAGTACTCGCTCGCGAACGCGGCCTGCTGACTGAAGATGATCGGGTCGACGTTGGTGAAC
>JACXTT010002485.1_pt1 | contig 29169 bp, 24 predicted proteins | sample 9270951 | NCBI WGS metagenome assembly JACXTT01 (sample SAMN15532306, study PRJNA645909) | rock metagenome | isolation source: weathered quartz diorite | place: Puerto Rico | collected 2017-06-21 | reverse complement strand
TTCTTTTTGAAAATTCGGGCCGTTGATCTGAAACGTTCCGATCGGAACGTTGACGACGGATGCCACCGGACAAGGAAACGCCGAAACCGAACACACCGGCGTGGTCTGCGATTGCAAGGGCGCGGCCGGTACGTATTGTTTTAAAACAGCAAGGTTAGTTTGCGAGAGTCCGGGAATAGTCGACAGCAAGGCATATCCTTCCGCAGTCGGAGCCCGCCTGGCTGCCGAAGGCGTACTTTGCTGTCCCAGGGGGTTGTAGTCCCAGTTCCCGAAGAAAAAGAGCTTGTTCTTTTGTATCGGTCCGCCGACCTGACCGCCTATGAAGCTCTGATCGAAGCGCGCTTTACGAAACGGAACGCCGGCAGGCGCCTGACGTTTCTCCGTCTGATCCACGGCATTCAGTTTGCGATTTTGAAAATACTCGTAAACTGTCCCGTGAATTTCATTGGTTCCGCCTTGAAGGACAACATTGAACTGACCACCTGAAGAGTGCCCGAATTCTGCGTTGAACTGGTTCTGTTGAACGGAGAATTCCTTGATCGCGTCGACGGGAATGTCGACAACGGTGCCCGTCGTATCCTTGCGGTTGTTGTCGGAGCCTTCCACCATGAAATTGTTGTTGCGAGGCCGCTGCCCGCCGACTGATGGTCCAAATCCGACACCGATACCGCCGCCGCTGGCAACACCGGCGCCTGTTAGAGACAAGTTATAGACTCCGCCGGCGATTGGGTTCGCGGCCAACGGCAAATCAACAATCATCTGCGCGGTGTAATTGTTTGTAATGTGCGCGGTCGTGGTATCGATCAGAGCCGGGCCTTCGGTGACGTTGATTTCCTGAACAATCGCACCGACCGAAAGCGTAATGTTCGCTGTCCCCGTCTTGTTCAGTTCCACGAGAACTTCGCGGCTTCCCGCAGTCAGGCCGGGTGCCGATGCGCTGACTTTGTATGTGCCTACCAGAAGATTGTTGAATCGGTAAAAACCGCTTATGTCTGTTGTCGTCGTGGTTTTCACACCCGTCGCCGTATTCTCGGCCTCGACAGTTGCATTTGCGATGGTTGCGCCCGACGTATCGAGAATCGAACCCACTAGGTTTCCATCTTGCGCCTGGCTGAAAGCGATTCCAGTCAGCAGCACTGCGATCACTACAAAACGCATTCTTCCTCCTTCATAAAGGCATACTGCCCCGGAGCCACTGTGCACGCCGGCCGCCGACTTGTGCGGCAGAGAACCAAATGGGATGAGTAGTATTAATTGAGTGACGAAAGTACTTCGGTTCAATCCGAACAGTTTGAAATGCAACTTGGCGGAACAGTGACGGGTGTACTGCGGTTCGTGATGGACTTTCGCAGCCTTCTACTTTTCATAGACAAGTTATGGTTTAACCAGTCCGTAGCGGCGGCCACAGACCGGCGCTACAAGGCGGGCCGAACGTACTGAATTCCGGGACAGAATTACGAGCGAACGCCGTGGGTTTTGTATTAGGCTGGCCGCGATGGATCGAGCCAAGGTACTGATCGTTGAAGATGAGCGGTTGGCGGCCGAAGCTGTCGAGCAACTCATCGAGCGGGATCCGGACGTTGAATTTGTCGGACTCGCCCGCGATGGGGCCACTGCAGTCTCGCTGCTACGCCGCCTCAAACCGGATATCGTTTTTCTCGACATCGAGATTCCCGAACTTGACGCCTTCCGAGTAATCGACGAGATTGGCGTCGAAAATATGCCGGTAGTTGTTTTCGTGACGGCCTACGATCGTTACACACTCAAGGCTTTCGAAGTTCATGCCGCCGACTACCTCCTAAAGCCTTTTGAAGAGGACCGATTTTTTGCAGCCCTCGGATGGGCCAAGCGGGAGCTGCGATCTTCCAGAGCTTTGCGGTCGCGCAGACTCACAAGCCTTGTGGACATCGCGGCCAATCGAGCGAATCGGCGCCTGCCGATCAAGTGCGCCGGGCGTGTTGTTTTTGTCGATATCGATGCTATCGACTATCTCGAGGCTGCCGGAAATTATGTTCTCTTGCACGTCGGCGGTGAGGAATACCGCACGCGCGAAACGATGAATGCCCTTGAAGAGCGGCTGTCCAAAGCGGAGTTTGTCAGGATTCATCGTTCGGCGATCGTCAATCGGAAGCGGATCAAGGAGCTTCGTCCCTGGTTCACGGGTGAATACGCTGTCGTGATGACAAACGGGAAAGAACTGACTCTGACGCGTAGTTATCGCGACCGGCTGCCTCTGCTTCTGGTCTCGGAATAGAGAACTTTGTGAGCACTCCAAACGCCGTCCATAAACCTTCATGGGGGCGAATCATATTCCTTGGCTCCCTCATACTCCTCGTATGGACATTTTTCGGTTTACTCAATTCTTTCCAGATGTTCGTCAATACCGATGATGAAAGGGGCCGTTATCCGCTCTCATTGGTATTGCATCTCGCGTTGGGCAACAACCTTCTCAAGGGAGTCATTTCGTTACCGTTCATCTGGGTCTTCTATCGCGTTCCGATCGCCCTCACCGACTGGAAACGCCGAACTGTCCTGTACTTTCTCCTGCTCCCCGTTTTCGCACTCATCCATGCGGCAGTACGCCCATTTGTCATTCCGTTTATATTGACCGGAAATCCCCCGGCTGGAGTGACGTACACGTACGCATTCAAGTTCACGATGGGCTTCCGGAGTTTCATTGTGGACAACACTTGGGGATTCTTCTGCGCGGTGTTGGGTTTTCACTTGTGGCAGTACGCCCGCCAGGCACGCGAACGCGCGCTGAATGAAACGAAGCTGGAAGCGCGTCTCGCCAGTGCCGAACTCCAGGTGCTGAAGATGCAACTTCAGCCTCACTTTCTCTTCAATACGCTGAACACGATCTACAACCTGGTTCCTCTGAACGGTCGCGAAGCACAAAGTATGATTGCGCGCCTGAGTAATCTGTTGCGATTCTCGCTGGATCACGTCACGACCGAGAAAGTCCCGTTAAAAGACGAACTGGACTTTTTGATGGAGTACCTCGATATCGAAAAGGTGCGGTTTGAGGAGCGATTGCGAGTTGAAAAAGATGTCCCCGTGGACACCTTGCTGGCGGAAGTGCCGAACATGATGTTGCAACCGCTCGTCGAGAACGCGATCCGGCACGGGATCGGCAAAAAGGCGGCCGGCGGTACGATCAAGATTTCCGCCCGGCGCCACGACGGCCGTCTTGAAATTACAGTAACCGACGATGGCTGGCCGCCTCCTGCTTCCGTCGAAGAGACCGCCGGGATCGGCCTCGCGAACACGCGCGCCAGACTGACCAAGCTTTACGGCCAGAATTTCACCTTCCGCCTAGAGCCATCCGATCATGGAACCAGGGTGACGATGGAAATCCCGTTCGAAGAACGATAACGGATAGTTCATTCTATTGTCACTGTGCCCTCGATGCATGTGACCGCGTGGCCACCGAGCCAGATGGCGCCGTCATCTTCGAAACGGACCTCCACTCGTCCGTCGCGTAGCAGGCAGCGGCCCTGGCTCGAGATGTATGATTTTCGATCGAGCAGCTTGTCGCGTTGAATGAGAGCGGCAACGCAGCCGTTCCCGCTGCCGCAGACAGGATCCTCGGGGACACCGTCGGCCGGCGCGAAGGAACGCACCTCGACGTCGGCGGGCCCACCATTTCTGTGAAAGCCGAATACATTCACACCTGTCAGTGCCGAGTGCGGCAACGCTGCGATCCGAGCCATGTCCGGTTTTAGGTTGATCACCGCATTGGCGTCGCGCAGTTGCGCGGTGAACCAAACCACACCAACGTCGATGATCGCGGCCCGTTCGATTGCGCTCACGGCGATACCGAGCGCAGCAGCAGCGTCTGTGCGCTGACGCTCATCGGCTGTTTTGAAGACCGGCTTGGGCAACTTCAAAAACAGCTGCTCACCATCGACACGCAACTCGACAAGCCCCTTGCCGCATTCCTGAACCAGACGCCCGGCGCGTTTCGGAACCCGCCCGCTGCGGAGTATCGCGTGTGCCGAGCCAATCGTCGGATGCCCGGCGAACGGAAGTTCCAAACGCGGCGTGAAGATCCGTAATCGATAATCGGCGGCCGGATCCGTCGGCGGTCCGACGAAGGTCGTCTCCGAAAGATTCGTCCAGTTCGCAATCTCCTGCATCTGCGCAGTCGAAAGACCATCATTCTGGAGAACCACCGCCACGGGGTTACCTTTGAAGGGGACCTTGGTGAAAACGTCGACTTGCTGAAAGGGAATACGCATCATTTCCTCACTTTGAGGAATAGTAAAAGAAACTCCCGTGTCGTAACAGATTCAGATGAGCGAATTGACGACCGGTACAGACAGGCCGCCAATTTCCACGCATTTCTTCTTTATGAGGTTTATCTGAGTGCGTGATCGTCGCATAATTGGCGCCGATGACTCTGACGCCAGGCGCATCGCTCGGCCCTTATGAAATTGTCGGCACACTTGGAGCCGGCGGAATGGGCGAAGTCTACCGGGCTCGCGATTCGCGGCTCAATCGCGACGTCGCAATCAAAGTTCTGCCGCGGACTTTTGCGGCGGACCCGGACCGGCGTGCGCGGTTCGAGCGGGAAGCTCAAACGATCGCGTCTTTATCGCATCCCAACATCCTCGCCATCTTCGATACAGGAATTCATGACGGACAGCTCTTCATCGTAACCGAGTTGCTCGATGGCGAAACGCTTCGTGCGCATGTGGGCAGCATGCCGGTGCGTAAAGCGATCGACATTGGCATTCAGATCGCGCGCGGGCTGACGGCAGCGCACGAAAAAGGCGTTGTGCATCGGGATCTCAAACCCGAGAACATATTTGTAGTCGCGGACGGCCAGGTCAAGATTCTCGATTTCGGTCTCGCCCGTCAGACAACCGCGTCGACTGCGATCTCTATGACAGGTGCGCCGACGGTTGGTGGCCTCACAGATCCCGGAATGGTCGTTGGCACCGCTGGCTACATGGCGCCGGAACAAGTACGTGGCGGTGACGTGGATCACCGGTCGGATATCTTCGCCTTTGGCGCGATCCTCTATGAAATGCTGGCCGGCAAGCGCGCGTTTCAGCGTGAAACGGCAGCCGAAACGATGACCGCGATACTCAAAGAAGATCCACCAGAACTCGTCCAGTCCGGCGTCCACATTACGCCGAATCTCGCTCGCATCGTGCTGCGTTGTTTGGAAAAACAGCCGCGTCTGCGCTTCCAGTCCGCCGCCGACCTCGGCTTCGCCCTCGAGGCAGCTACGACGCCGACGACCACCACGCCGGCAGTGGCCATGCCCGCTGAAGCGGCGACGAAGCGCGGATTCGGTTCGATTATGGTCGCCACGTTCGGACTAGGCTTTGTAGTGGCGGTCGCTCTCATGATCTGGCTTGCGGGAGCGGCGAAACTCGATTCGTCCGAATTTCGGTTCAGCCCCTTTTCTTTTGAAGCGGGCGGCCAGGGGAACGTGGTCTGGTCGCAAGACGGCAAAGCTGTGGCCTACGATGCTTCTCCCGACGCGCTTGGGGCGCCTCAAATCTTCGTTCGATATCTCAACACGCCGATTGCCAAGACGCTCGTGAACTTCGTGGAGTTTAGCTTTCCGATTAGGTGGACCCCAGACGGCAGGCGGATCCTCTTTGTGTCCGACCACAAACCAGCTGGCCTGTGGTCGGTCGCAGTCGTCGGCGGTGAGCCTGAATCCTTGATGGAGCTTCTGAAAACAGACATATTCAGCACCGTCGACGTCGCGAACGATTTGTCCGCGGCAGTAATGTTGCGTAACGACGGAGAGATTAACCTGTGGTTCAGTTCACCCATCGGAACACCGGCAAAGAAATATGGGCCGGCGCCGTTTGCGACAAAAAGCTTTCTCAACCGGCCGGTCATGGCCTTTTCGCCCGATCGAAAACACATTCTCCTGTTCATCAACTCGGGCGATCGCGGTCGCGAGGAAGCATGGCTCATTCCATATCCGGCGGATCCTGCGAGTCCGCCGCGCTTGATCTTCCAGGATTTCCCGACATGGACGGGCACACCAAACTTCTCATGGATGCCGGATAGCCGGAATATCGTGGTGTCGCTTCGCACGGATCCCGGATCGGCGAATCAACTCTTCGTTGCCGATACGATTTCGGGAAAACGATCCCCGCTCACGGGCCAAACGACGTCAATGCTGGCTCCGCGGGTGGCGCCTGACGGCGATCGCTTGATCTTCGCTGAACCTTCAGGAAGCCTCGACATTGCTACGGTGAGTGTCGACACTGCGGTTCCCCATCGTCTGATTGCAACCGAGCGAAACGAGTCGATGCCCGCATGGGCGCTCAATCAGCCTGTGTTCACCTATGTGACGGATCGCGCCGGCCCTCTCGAGATTTGGCTCCGAAGTCCCGACGGTATTTCCCGGCCTGTTGTCACTGAGCACGATTTTCCTGCACGAACGACACAATGGTTGATGTCACCCACTCTATCTCCCAATGCCGATCGCGTGATTTATGCACGCATCGGGCATTCGGAGGCGGCGGGTTCCTCGACTGCTCATCTCTGGATATCCTCCGTCTCCGGCGGAGCTCCGGTGCCGGTGACGAATGATGCGACTTCAAACGAACTACCCGGATCCTGGTCGCCCGACGGCAACTGGTTTGTCTATATCGTGCTCCGAAACGGCAAGGCCGACATCATGAAGGTCAAGACTTCGGGCCAGGCTGCGCCCACGGTGTTGAAGGCCGACTACAACCCCACGAATTCCAGTGTGCCCGTATGGTCGCCAAATGGAGAATGGATCGAGTACAACGACCAAGGTGAGAACCTGATTTCACCGGACGGAAAAAACATGCGAAGTCTCGGTAACTTGCACGCGGATGGCTGCACGTTTTCTCACGATGGGCGTCTTCTCTACTGTCTGCGTTGGGATCGCGATCACGAGACATTGTTCTCTGTGGATACCTCGAATAGCACTCAGAAGACTATCGGCAGCCTCGACGCCGAATTTCGCCCCCGGAGTTCACTGGGGCCTGCTATCCGGCTCAGCCTCGCGCCTGATGGTAAGAGCATCCTCTACGGATATTCCCGTTCCTCCGTTAATAATCTATGGCTGATCGAAGGCTTCGCTCCAAAAGCGGGTCTTCTTCAACGACTCCATCTGCGATAAGCGCGGGGTAATGTTCTTCAAAGCTATGGCTTTTTTTTGCCCCTCCTCCGAGGCGCGGAGGGGGCAGGTCAAACAACTGTTTCTGAGGTAGCGTGACATTCTATTTGTAGGCGCGGGCTTTACGGGCGTGTTGCCCAACTCAGCCGCGAAGCGGCGGCACAATTTTAGCCACGGGCTTCAGGGGCTGGCTTGGTTCTTTCCGCCGAACAATCCACGGGCTGCGCCCGTGGCTACGATTGTTTCGCCGCTACGCGGCTTCTTTGGGCAACAGCCCCTTCAGCCCGTGGTCGAGCGAAAATAAACGGACCAGTCCCGTAAAGCCCGCGCCTACACACCACCTTATCAGGCGTAGTAAGTGACCGCGGTTAGTGCTACCGTTATTTAGTCCACTCTCTGACGAGGGATTCTGCCACCCCCTAGCATGAATCCCACATTTTCTCCGCAAAGCAAAACCCACAGTAGGAGGCAAATGAAATGTCCCAAAAAACTTCACTCTCGTTTTTGGCTGTTCCACTTCTAGTTGTCTTGTTGCCCCTGACCGCAGCGGCGCAACATTACGACCAGACCAACCTTGTATCCGACGTGCCGGGACTGGCTGCTCAAACCGATCCTGACTTGGTGAACCCCTGGGGCCTGACTCGCAGTGCCACCAGTCCGTGGTGGGTCAGCGATAATGGCACCGGGAAGTCGACGCTCTACAACGCCATCGGCACCAAGCTCGGGTTGGTCGTTACTGTGCCGCCACCGTCGGGTAGCTCGCCCACGGGCACGGTGTTCAACGGCGGATCCGGGTTCGCAGTGAGCCAGGGTTTGGCTTCGGGTCCCGCGAGATTCCTCTTTGCGACGGAAGACGGCACGATCTCCGGCTGGAATCCCTCCGTTGACGGGACTCATGCGATCATCGCGGTGAACCACACCGGTACTGCAGTTTATAAGGGACTAACTCTCGGAATGTTGGACGGCAATGCTTTTCTCTATGCTGCCAACTTCAAGTCGGGAAAAGTGGAGGTATACAACTCTTCCTGGATGCCGACGACAGCGCCGGGCATGTTCGCTGATCCGCTCTTGCCCGCAGGGTACGCGCCGTTCGATGTGGAGACCATCGGAGGCAACATCTTCGTCGCGTTCGCGAAGCAAGGCGAGGGGCTGGACGAGGAGCACGGACGAGGATTGGGCTACGTCGACGAGTTCGATGCCGGGGGGAACCTCTTGCTTCGTCTTCAGCACGGCCCATGGCTCAATGCTCCCTGGGGCCTTGCTCTGTCCCCTGCGAACTTCGGCCTGTTCAGCAACAATATATTGGTTGGGAATTTCGGTAGTGGCGAGATCGCCGCGTTCGATCCCACTACCGGAGAGTTCCTGGGGCGATTGCACAGCGCCAAAGGGACGCTGGTCATTCCCGGCCTGTGGGCCATCAAGTTTGGTGGAGGCGCGCCCAACAACGGCGCAACCAATGTGTTGTTCTTTACCGCAGGTATCGATGACGAGGAGCACGGATTGTTCGGCACACTCACGGCGATCGTGAAGGGCGACGACTAGCGCGACTGCCGCCTGAACCTTAAATCGACTCGAGCCGGCGCCGTGCGTCCGTAGGCGCCGCCCGTGTTTCACAGACAAACAAAGGGGAGTCGTGTGCCTGCGTTACTCGCGAAAAAAGTTGTTGATGTCAGCGAACCCAACCAAGCCTTCAAAGCCGGCAAAACTTCCTTCCTTCGAAAGCGCCTGCGCAGCCCGCATGAAACCTGCCCACGCAGCGCGCGCCAATGCGGAACCGACGCTGATGCGCCGTACACCGAGTGCAGCGAGATCGCTGACGGTGACCGGCGTGCTCCACCCAACAAGAACGTTCACGGGCTTCGGCGCAACTTCGGCAACGATAGTTCGGATTTCCTCGGGCAGATGAACACCGGGCGCATACAAAACGTCGGCGCCTGCTTTGGCATATGCCTGAAGGCGCCGCACGGATTCTTTCAAGGGGTCCGGGTGGCCGTGCAAGTAGCACTCCGCTCTTGCGGTGAGGAGCACTCCAGTTCCCGACTTATGGATAACCGCGCGCGCGGCTTTGATGCGTTCGACCGCTCGCGGCAATTCGTAAAGCGGGTTGCTACGTTGTCCGGTGCTGTCCTCGATCGAAAGACCTGCTACACCGGTTTCGATGCAGCGTCGAACATTCATTCCGACACCCTCCGGATCAGATGCATATCCGGATTCAAAATCCGCACTGACCGGCAAATCGACGGCGGCGACGATCTCTCGGATGTGACGCAACATGTCCTCGCTCGGTACCGCGGTGTCGGCGAGCCCGCGCGAAAATGCAATCCCGGCGCTAGTCGTGGCTAGCGCTGGGAAGCCTAAACTGCGAAGGTATCGTGCTGAACCGATGTCCCACGGATTCGGGATCACAAAACATCCACTCTCATGCAGTTTTCGAAAAACATCACGGCGGGCAGCGTATTCTGATGACATCATGGCGCGCTGAGTATACACCTGAGAATCCGCACGTTCATTCGTGCCGTAGCGTCACGATCGGATCGGTGGTGGCGGCGCGCCGCGCTGGTGAAAAGCTGGCCGCCACCCCCGTGGCCAGTAGCGCCACAAGGACCCAAACGAAAGTGATCAAATCCATCGGACTCTGCTCAATGGCCAGGATCGTTCGAATGGCTCGTTCGACGATGACGGCTGCGATCCCACCGACGATGGAGCCCAGCCCAACCATCCGGAAGGACTCACTCAGAATGAGTCGCATTATGGAGGAACGCGTGGCGCCAAGCGCCATACGCACACCAATTTCGAACGAGCGGCGTTTCACGACGTAACTTACAACGCCATAGAGTCCAGTCATCGCAAGTACAAGGGCGGCTCCGCCCAGCGCGCTGATCAGGAGGGCACCCAGCCGTATTGGTGATAACGCATTTGCGAGACGATCGGTCATCGGAGCTGCCGTCACAATGGCTTCGGGCTTCCGCCGATTGATCGCCTGTTCGAGACCGCGGAGCGTTCCGGTTGCGGGCCCTGCGACGCGCACAAGCAGAGAGGTCGAAAGCTGCGTCGAATACAGAACCGGAATGTTATCGCCGTTGGGCGTTGTTCCTTTGTTATCACGAGCGACGCCGACGATCTGCACAGTCCGAGCCGGACGTCCCGTTTCGGGATTACGCGGCAGTACGAGGCGTTGATCGATCGGATCTGCTCCAGCGAAATAACGTCGCGCAAACGTCCCGTTGACGACGACGGCCGTGCCGTCACGCCCAGACGCGAAATCGCCGTCGGTAAGATCGCGGCCGCGTTCGATGGGAATACCCATGGTTTCGAAATAGCGCGGCCCCACTCGCGCGACATCTGCCAAAAGTTCGGCTTCGCTCGGCGCGTCTGCTTTCCGAATGTGTTCGAAGAACGCAACCGGCGGCCCGAATCCTTGATCGCAACTGACGGCTTCAACGCCGGGAGCCGTGCTCACGGCATCGCGAAGAGCAAAAAACTCATTCGCGCTGGGCCGCGGTAACCGCACCTCGATAGACATCGTATGTACCACGTCGAAACCGGGATCGGCCATCCGCACACGAAAGAACGTAAGCACCAACACGGACGCGGCGCTGAGAAGGATGAAACAGATCGCGACTTGGCCGGACACAAGGGCGCGCTGCAACGAGAACCGGCGGCCGTAGCGCCTGCCACGACGGTCCTGCAGGCCGCCGGTCAGCGCCACCTGACTGGAAGTCCAGGCGGGCGCCAGACCGCACAAAAGAGCGACCACGAACGCCAGCACGATACAGTAGAGCAGAGGCAGCGAACCAGGAACTGCGCTGACGCCAACGCTGACCACTGCGGGATTTGCGCGGATGATGGCGGCCGACCATCGCCATAACCCGGCACCGCACGCACAGCCCGTCAGAGCAATCACAAAACTTTCGGCGAGGAATTGCTGCGCGAGCCGTCTGCGTGATGCGCCGAGCGCGATGCGAACCGCGGTTTCATGCCGCCGCTCCTCCGCACGCGCGACGAGCAGGCCGGCAACGTTGGCACACGCAATGAGCAGGACGAGGCCGACTAGCCCGTACACGATGCCCGCAAGGAGCGGCACGACTGGCGACGGAAACACTTCATTCAGGATGTTGTAGCCGGTCGCGGGAACCGCATGAAAAGAGCGTGCGAGCCCTTTATTGTCCTCCGGGAACTGCGCCGCGAGAGATGCAGCAGCCGCGCGAAGCGCAGCAGTAGCCTGATCGCGAGTCGCGTTGTCCCGGAGTCGTCCGATGACATCAAAGTATGCCGCTTTACGGTCGTTCAAAGCCGCCGCGACCCGCGGAGTCGTCGGAACGTAGACGTTCGGCGATACGACCGCCATCGATCGAAAGCCGTTCGGCAGCACAGCGGCGACGACGTACGGATCGTCGTTGAGACGAATCGTCTTACCAATGATCGATGGGTCACTACTCAGGCGCTGCTGCCAGAATCCAAACGTGACGACAACGCGACCGATACCGTCGGCTGGCGCGGAGTCTCCCGCGTGGAACGTTTGTCCGATCAGCGGTCTGATCCCGACCACGTCAAAGAAATTGTCGCTGACCACGTGCGCGCTGATCGTTTGCGATGCAGCAGATCCTCGCCACGTCAGACTGGTCATCGTCATTGTCGCGAGATCAATAGGCATATCCGCTTTCCGGAGATCCTGGTAGTTCAGATAGGAAATGCCCGGGCTGATGCGCACCAGGCGGTCGGGCGCCTCGGCTGTCACGAGGCTTTCGAACAGTACTCGGTGCAGAACGGCATACACGCTGACGTTCACTCCGGCGCCTATACCGATCGAGAGCGTCGTCGCGGCGAGCAAGGTTGGCCTTTTCAGTAGGAGGCGAACGGCACGGTGGAGGTCTTGCCACGCAGCATCGATGATTGGCAAGCCGCGCCGATCGCGATAGCGTTCCTGTGTTTGCACCATGCCGCCGAGCTTGATCAGGGCATCACGCCGCGCTTGGTCGGGTGTCATTCCAGCACGCATGTTGTCATCGATGTGCAGTCGGAGATGGGCTTCGAGCTCCTCTGCGAAATCCCTATCCCGCCGCGACCGAAACAAACCAACGAATCGCAGTCCAAGCGCCCGCAGCTTTCGGATCATGACGACCAAACATCAACTTTGTCGCTCATATTGTTAACCCATAGGACTCTGCCATAGAGGTGTCGGTTTAGCAACAGGAATTCATGATGGGTTTCTTGGCTCGCTCATTGAGCGCGCCGTTTGCAGGCGCGAGCTTTAGGCCCGCGTTCAAGTTCAAGCAGAAAATTGTCTTTGTGATTGAACGCGGGCGTAAAGCGCGTGTTGCCCAACGCGTGAAGTAATTGAAAGCCGGGGTACAACGCTTGCAGTTCCCCCTCCTTCGAAGGAGGGGAACAACGATTGCGTTGAGCAACAGCCTCGTAAAGTCCGCGCCTACACGCATGACTTCGATGCGTCGAGAGATTATTTCGGCTTTGTCGATTGAGCTGGGGCATCTCGGTTATTGATATCGTGGATCGCCATCCACCGTCCGTCTCGCTCTTTCCGATAAACGATGACGTACTTTCCTTCGGCGGTGGTAGGCCGGTTGGTCGCACGATCAGTCAATGTGACCGTATAGACGCCTCGCGTGTAGGCAAGATCTCCGCTTCTTGAAACCTCGACCTGGGCAGGCATAAACGACAACGTGAAACTGCGATCCGCTAGGAATTGCTTGATGCTGGCGCGGATCGCGTCCTTGCCATGCATAATCGGTACGTCAGCGAGCTCCACCGACGCGTCGTCGCTGTAATGACTGGCGACCTGATCAACATTCTTTGCTGCCCACGCCCTGGCCCAGTCGGCCTCGGACTCGCGAATCACGTGAGCGTCGGTCTCGCGCGTATCGGCGGATTCGCTCAGTTGCGGCTTCACATAAGACCAGTGCGAATGGACGATCTTCCATGACCCGTTGATACGCTCGTACACCTCTGTCGAATTCCATCGTGCCGTCGTCTTTGGACCGTCGCCCACTTGCGCTCCGTAATCGACGAGATTGAACGTGAGTACAGCGAGGTCGCCATGCTGCTGCACCTTGGGGTCGATCATTTCCACCCGTTCAATTTTGATCTTGCCAGTGAACGGCGCAATGTACTGCTCTAGTGCCCTCTTGCCGTCGATCCGCTTATCCGTCATCGGATCGAAGTAAGTCTCGTCCGGCGACATGATTTCGAAGTAGCCTCGCGGATCCCCATTACTCCAGCGATCAAGTGCAGACTTTTCCATAGCGATAATGGTTTGTGCCGCGTCTTTATCCGCGTGCCACTGACAGCCCCCGAACGAACCGACGATCAACAGGCTAATAACGTACTTGTATGCTCGCATGTGCCACCCTCTGATCTTTTGACACAGGGGGCATCAGTCTGTGACAAACCGCGCAACAAAATTCCTCTCGCATCGCAGGCGTTGTATCCTGTTCCACGAATGAAACCGGAGTAGTGAGTCGATGACGCAGGTCGTTTTTCTGAGGGGCGTGAACGTCGGCGGGCACAAGACCTTTCAGCCCAGTGTCCTTGCAAAACAGTTGAAGGACTGTGACGTCGTCAATATCGGCGCGGCCGGGACCTTTGTGGTCCGCAACACGATCAGTCAGGCAAACCTACGCGCCGAATTGCTTCGCAGATTGCCGTTTGAAGCCGAGATCATGATTTGTAGTGGGCGCGAGATTATCGCCGCTACCGCCGCGAATCCATTTGCCGGTCATCCGGCCGGCCCCGATATCGTTCATTTTGTAGGCGTGCTGGGGAAGCGCCCCCGCAACCTGCCCGACCTTCCGCTTAGTCTGCCTGCGGATAACTGGCTTCTAAAACTCATCGCAATCCAGGACAGATTTGCCTTCGGTCTGTACCGTCGGCAGATGCGCGCCATTAGCTATCTGAGCCAAGTCGAAAAACGCATGGGCGTGCCCGTCACCGTGCGCAATTGGAATACAATCACTGCGATTATCAAAGCCCTCAAACCCGCCGCTCGACTTCGACTGATATAATTCCCCGCTTATGACTTGGTTCAAACGCGAGCGAAAGCCGATGGAAGCGCCGGATGAGCGCCGTGTAGTCACCGAAGGCTTATGGATTAAGTGCACCGGCTGCAAGGAGCCGCTTTGGAAGAGAGACCTCGAAGGCAATCTTCAGGTATGTCCGAAGTGCAGTTTCCACTACAAGATTTCGGCTTACGAGCGCATCAGCCTCCTAATGGATCCCGGCTGGACCGAACACGATGCGTCGATGCATTCTACGGACCCGCTCGATTTCAAAGCCAGCAAGCCATACAAGGAAAGTATCCAATTTCTTCCCAAGAGAGTCGGCGTCCGGGAAGCTGTGGTCAATGTCGAGGGCTTCATCGATGGATTGCCTGTCATGCTTTCGGCGATGGAATACAGCTTTATCGGCGGCTCCATGGGCTCCGTCGTCGGCGAGAAAATCACCCGCGCCATTGAACGCTCGATGGACAGCAATTGTGCGCTCGTCGTTATCTCTTGCTCGGGCGGAGCGCGCATGCAAGAAGGCGCGCTGAGTCTGATGCAGATGGCTAAAATTTCGTCGGCTCTTGCGCACCTGGATAAGAAACGGCTTCCTTACATCTCAGTGCTGACGGATCCAACGACGGGAGGCGTCACCGCCAGTTTCGCCATGCTTGGCGATCTCAACATTGCGGAACCTGGAGCTCTCATTGGATTCGCCGGCCCTCGCGTCATCGAACAAACGATCCGGCAAAAGCTGCCCGAAGGATTTCAGCGGAGCGAATTCCTGCTCGAACACGGAATGATTGACGCTATCGTGCACCGAAAAGACATGAAATCGTTCATCGGGAAATCGTTGCGATTGTTCGTGGCATAAAAATGTCGGACAAGATCACCGTGATCGGCGGAGGGCTGGCAGGATCCGAGGCCGCCTACCAGATTGCTCGACAGGGTGAAAAAGTCCGCCTTTACGAAATGCGGCCGGTACGTCAAACGCCCGCCCACCGCACAGACCGGCTCGCGGAGATCGTTTGCAGCAATTCGTTGAAGTCGGATCAACCGTACAATGCGTCATGGCTGCTGAAGGAAGAATTGCGCCGGCTCGGTTCGATCCTCATTCGCATTGCAGACTCGGTGCGCGTGCCGGCAGGATCGGCGCTTGCCGTAGATCGTGACCGATTTTCCGAGCGCGTCACTGACGTCATTTCTAACGAATCGAATATCGAGCTGATTCGCGAAGAGATTTCGGAAATTCCGAAGGAGGGAATTGTCGTCATTGCGAGCGGCCCGTTGACTTCAGACTCGCTCTCGACATCCATTCGAGAGTTCTGTGGTGCCGCACACCTGTATTTTTACGATGCCATCAGCCCGATCATCGATGCCGATACCATCGACCAATCGAAGATCTACCGCGCAAGCCGGTACGGCAAGGCTCCGGATGACTATCTGAACTGTCCGATGGATCGCGAACAATACAACACGTTCTACGATGCCCTCATCGCGGCAGAGAGTGTTGCTGCACACGAATTTGAAGAAGCTCGCTATTTCGAATCATGTCTTCCAATCGAAGAACTGGCGCGGCGCGGCCGTGACACGCTGCGCTTCGGGCCGATGCGGCCGGTCGGGTTGAAGGATCCGGAGACTGGCCGCGTACCGTATGCGGTTGTCCAGCTGCGGCAGGAAGATTTGATGCAGTCCAGCTACAACATCGTGGGCTTTCAGAACCATCTGAAATTCGGCGAGCAGAAGCGCATTTTCCGGATGATTCCCGGCCTCGAGAACGCTGAGTTCCTGCGATTCGGACAGATTCATCGCAACACATATATCAACGCGCCACAGACGCTGTTGCCGACGATGGCCGCACGCCACGACCATCGTGTGTTTTTTGCCGGCCAGCTTGCGGGCACTGAGGGCTACATCGAGAACGTCGCGTCCGGTCTGGTTGCGGGGATCAACGCCGCGCGCTCGCTTCGTGGCGAGCAGCCGATCGTTTTTCACGCGGAAACGGCTATCGGTGCGCTATGCCGCTATGTTTCGACACCGCAAAAACACTTTGCGCCGATGAACATCAATTTCGGGTTGCTTCCGCCGATTGAAACACCTCGACGCACAGCGAAAGATGAGAGGCATCGATTGTTGTGCGAACGCGCTCTCGAACTATGCCGACCCGTATCAACATTAACGGCGTAATCACCGCGCCGGAAGAGGCAAAGATTCCGGTGCTCGATCATGGCCTGCTGTTCGGCGATAGCGTCTATGAAACCGTGCGCACCTACAATGGCAAGCCGTTTCTATTTTCACGGCACTTCGCGCGTCTTGAACGTTCCGCCGCTGCAGTCGACCTGCGCCTGCCATGGTCGAAGTCCAAAACGCTCGAAGAAATTCAGAAAACGTTGTTCGGCGGCGAATGCCGTATTCGTTTGGTCTTTACGAGGGGCGTTGGGGATATTGCGGCCGATATCGAGACCTGTACTGACCCCGCGGCCATTATCATCGTCGTACCACTGGTCGCGTTGCCGGAACGGATTTACGATCAGGGCGTGGACGTTGCGATTTCCTCCGTGCGGCGCAGCGGCCGGTTTGCGGATATCAAGACGGGCAGCCTCATCCATCAGGTGCTTGCGCGGCGCGAGGCGAAGTTGAAACATGCCTTTGAAGCGATCCTGTTAACTGCGGACGAGAAATTGTCGGATGGAATCACAAGCAACATCTATATGGTCCGCGACAGCAAGCTCCTCACGCCTTCTCATGATGCCGGCATTGTTGCGGGCATTACCCGGGGCGTCGTGTTGGATCTAGCTCGAGAGAAGGGATTGCAAGTGATCGAAGGACTGTTCGACGTGTCCGACATTGGTAAGGCCGACGAAATGTTCTTAACCAGCAGCACTCGTGAAGTCGTTCCAATCGCGCGTGTTGACGGCAAACCGGTCGGTGATGCTAATCCAGGACCCGTGACGATGATGCTCTTGCATGCTTATCGCCGCGCGATCCAAGAGCTCGCGGCAGAGGACTGAGTGCGGCGTTATATCGAGGCTTTTCTCGAAGCACTCCGCAACCGCGCGGTTTCCGAACACACCTTGACGAGTTACGAATCCGACCTGCGCGAGTTCGAATCTTTTCTGGAACTGCGCAAAGCCACGTTCGAATCGATCGACCACATTTTCATCCGGGATTTTCTCGGCCATCTTTACGATCGCCAGCTCGAAAAGACATCCATCGCGCGAAAACTCGCCTGCCTTCGAACGTTTTTCAAATTCTTGGTTCGAGAGAGGCGGATTAAAACGAATCCCGCCGAGCTGGTCTCGTCGCCTCGATTGCCGAAGAAGCTTCCTTCCTACCTTCCTGAAGACGAAGCTGCCACGGTTGTGGAAACGCCTGAGGGCGATACGGTCAAGGATCTGCGCGACCGCGCGATTCTGGAATTGTTGTATGCAAGCGGTCTGCGTGTGCGAGAGTTGGCGGGATTGAACGATGAGAATCTCGACATGGGGCAGCAACTCATCCGTGTCTTCGGTAAAGGGCGAAAGCAACGTATCGTCCCGTTCGGGGAATTCGCTGCACGCGCCTTAACCGCGTACCTTGCCGAACGAGACCGCCTCGGTCTTGCCGCTCCCGAGGATGACGGCCAGACCCCAGTTTTCGTTAGTCTTCGTCGCCGACGTCTTCATGCCCGCGATATTCAGCGCCTCGTGGAAAAAACGCGCCTGCGCCTGCCCTCCGGCCGCCGCCTGACTGCGCATACATTGCGCCACACATTCGCGACTCATCTCCTGGAACGGGGAGCAGATCTTCGGGCGATTCAGGAACTTCTCGGGCACTCGAGTCTCGCAACCACGCAGAAGTACACGCACGTTTCGTTAGAACACCTACGCGCAGAATACGAAAAGGCACATCCGAAAGCCAAAAAGAGGGGCGCTTAGAATTCTTTCCTCTCATGTATAATCATCGTTTGTCTTTACTGAGGAGGACGTTTCTATGTACGCCGTGATCCGATCAGGCGGGAAGCAATACCGAGTGGCGCCGGGGCAAACGATTCGGCTCGAAAGAATGACGAACGAAGTGGGAGCCAAGGTTCAGCTTGGCGATGTCTTACTCGTCGAAAATGACGGCAAGATTCAGGCCGGTAGCCCGCTGGTTGCGAACGCGAAAGTTGAAGCAACTATAGTCGAACACGATCGGGCAAAGAAGATTCTAGTCTTCAAGAAGAAGCGCAAGAAACAGTACCGTCGCACGCGGGGTCACCGGCAGAACTACACCTCAGTCCGAATCGACAACATCATTGTTTAGAGGTCACTATGGCTCACAAAAAAGGCGTCGGCAGTTCACGTAACGGCCGTGACAGCAATTCCCAGCGGCTCGGAGTGAAGCGCTTTGCCGGACAACTCGTCACCGGCGGTTCGATTTTGGTTCGCCAGCGTGGAACGAAGTTCAAGCCGGGCCTGAACGTCGGTATCGGTAAAGACGATACGCTCTTCGCAAAGATTCCGGGAATCGTGCAATTCGAGAATAAGGGTGTTACCGGCAGGTACATCTCGATCCTTCCTGTGGAATAGAAGCACTAAAAATTCTTGGACGGTTGCGTCGTTTCCCTAATTCGTAAGCCAGAATTAGGGAAACGACGCAACCGTCCAAGAATTTAAACGATGTTCATCGACGAAGCCAAAATCACAGTCAAAGCAGGTGATGGCGGACACGGTTGCATCGCCTTTCGCCGGGAAAAATTCGTTCCGCGCGGCGGGCCGAGCGGCGGAGATGGCGGCAGCGGCGGCAACATTTATCTGATCACCGATGCCCACGAAAACACACTCCTGAAATTCCGGTTCAATCACACTTTCCGCGCGGAGCGCGGCCGGCATGGCGAGGGCAGCAACCGTCACGGCCGCAATGGCCAGGATCTCGAGATCAAGATTCCTGTCGGCACTGTCGTCTACGATGATCAAACCGGCGAAACGCTGCACGATTTCACGAAGGCAAACGAGCGCGTCCTGATCGCGCAAGGTGGACGAGGCGGGCACGGCAATGCCTATTTCGTCTCGTCCGTGAATCGAGTTCCTCACAAAGCGCAGGACGGAGCCACCGGCGAAGAAAAGACTTTGCGCTTCGAGTTGAAGCTCCTGGCCGATGTGGGCCTGGTGGGGTATCCGAATGTGGGTAAATCGACGTTGATTTCCCGAATCTCCGCAGCCCGTCCGAAGATTGCGGACTATCCATTTACCACGCTGGAACCACAACTCGGCGTCGTTTCGGTCGACGGCGATAAGACATTCATCGTTGCGGACATTCCGGGTCTGATCGAAGGTGCCCATCTTGGTCACGGCCTTGGTCTTCAATTTCTGAGGCACATCGAACGCACACGTGTGCTCCTTCACCTCATCGATGTATCGGGAGCAAACGATCGCGACCCGGTCGAGGAATTTCATGCAATCGACTCGGAGCTTGCGGAACACAGTCCGGATTTGCCCAAGAAACCGAAAATCGTGGTTGCAACAAAGATGGACGCTGCGGATACGAAGAAGGTCCAAAAGCTCCAACGTTGGACGAAGAAGAACAAGTTCGAATTGGTAAAGATCTCGTCGGTTACGGGCGAGGGTCTGGACGAGTTGAAACGCGCCATCGTTTCAAAACTGTAGCGGCGGTCTATGTGCTCGCACACGCGATTTCCACTAAGGGTCACCAGATGAAGCGCGCCTGAAGCTGGAACATCCGAGGCGGATCGATATTAGCGAATGCCGGAATGGCGTTCGCAGCTGTTCCTACCGCTACGAACTGACCGAACGTCGGACTCGGTGAACTAGTGTCTCCGTAAATCGTCTGTCCGCGGCCTAGGAAATTTCCATTATTGAAAAGGTTGAAGCCTTCCAATCGGAAGAGGATCGCAGCTCGATCCGAGAGTTTGACTCGATCCTCGACGAAAAGCCCGATATCCGAGGTCGGCGTGCCTCTGAAATAGGACTTATGTATCACCGAGCCGTTAATGACAGGGCGGTCGTTATTCAGGCCGTCACCGTTGTTGTCGGCACCGGTGGTTGCATTGAACGGACGACTGGACGCAAACTGCGTTAGCGTTCCAGCGGTGATGTTTAACGGAAACTGATACGTTACTGTCACGACCGCACGATGGCGCTGATCGAGTAGGCTGGGGCCACGTTCAACCTGGCCGAGGCGGGAAACAGCACTGTCATTCGGCCCGATGCCATTGCCGTCCGGTTCGGTGGTATTTGTCGCTTTAGACAGCGTATAACTCAATCCGGCGTTCACACGTGCGTTACCCCGATACGTGATTTGCGTCTGCAGCCCATCGTAGTCCGCCACGCCGAGGTTCATCAGAACGTTGACCTGACGAACTCCCCCGTTCACGGGAAGGATGGGCCGGGTCGCATTCGCCGACGCCACGGTTCTGACTTGTCCTGGAGCGTTCCGGTCAAACGTCGAAGGCGCATTCAAATCGACAGTGCGATCGAGGTTCGTCCAGTGCTGGTGGACATAGTCCGATCCGACGAATAACCCTTTCACAACCTCGCGCTCCGCGCCGATCGATATGACTTGGCTACGTGGATTCACGAGCTTGTCCGGATAGCTTGGAAGGAAGTCGAAGTTGAGGCCGTATTTCGCAAACTGGGATTCGTAGAAAGAGCGGCGGCCTGCTTGAATTGTGATGTCACGAGCCGGCAGTTGTGAGGCAGGCAGAATCTTTGGATCGAAGGACAGCGGCAAGCATGAACCGGTCAGGCACGTTGGGAAACCAAACTGCCCTGGACCAGCAGTGTAAGTCGTCAAGCCATCCAAGCCGTTCACGAGATAACTCGCGGCGAGATTGCTCCGGATCTGCGTGTAATACATGCCGTAGCCGCCGCGAATCGACAGGCGCGAATCGCCCCCGGGATGCCAACCGAAGCCTAACCGCGGCGCGAAGTCCTTAGTGGCGTCCGTTAAAGTCTGCCTGTCGTACCGTAACCCGAGATCCAGCGTAAGGCCGCCGGGAAAGTGAAGACTGTCCTGCACGAACGCAGCATAGAACCACTGCGTGAGCTCATAACTGCTGATCCCGAAGTTGATTGGCTGCGTGTAGCTTTGCACGTCCATGAGGGTCAATTCGCCGAAGGGGGCCGTCGTCGAATTCAGGAAAGTAAAAGTGCCGAGCACGGCAGTGCCGGGCTCGCTCCCAGCGCCTCCCGACTTCTGACGGGCCAGACTCCCACCGAAACGGATGTAGTGTCTGCCCCGCAACCATGAGAGTGTGTCTGAAAACTGACCCTGGTGGCCGAACAGGTCGGCAACGCGCGACTGTCCGATAGTGAAGGGCACCGCTCCTGTTCGGGTGTACGTCGTTGAGAGATTCTGAGCTTCCCAACGCGTAACGGGATCTCCATGCAAATATGCAAAACGCGCCTCATTGAGAAGATTTGCTTTCAATATAGCCGTGTGATTGATCTGGCCTGTCCATGTGCCGCGTGTGTAGCGCCGCGCCACACTTGGCGCGCTCGTTCCGCCCACCGCGTCCTGCGGATTGTCATCATGGAACCGATCAAAGTTCACGCGAAACATCAGCGTTTGCCTGGACGTGAGTCTGTAGTCCAGGCGTGCATTGAAGAGTTCTTGGCGGTAGTGACCTGTATAGGTAAGATTGCCATCCGCCGGCAATAGAAAAGCCGGCAGCGTACTGGAAAGATAAGCAGTACGGTCCTGCCGCGTATAGTCTCCGGCCACAAAGAAAAAGGTTTTGTCTTTCGCAAGCGGCCCGCCGACGGATGCGGAAACCTGGTTCAGCACATCCGGGATATCTACCGGGTTAATCGCCTTGAGGGTGGTGGGCGTGACGCAACTTGCGACGGAAGATGGACAAAAGTTTGTCGTGGAGAACGTCCTTGCTTGCATGCCACGAGGCCGTCTGACGAAGATTCCGTCGCCGTGCATGGCGTTCGTTCCGGACTTCGTGACGATATTCACCGCCGGACCGGAGGTCCAACCGAATTCGGAAGAAAACGCGTTCGAGAGGACGGATACCTCCTGGACGGCACCAACGGGAATAGTGGTGATCATCGTCTGGCGGCCCCAGGCCTCGTCATTATTCGCGCCGTCGAGCGTCGTTGTTGTCGTGCGACGTGAACCGGATGCCGTGACGAAGAACGTCTGGTTTACGAAAAGGTCCCCTGTGCCCTTCCCCTGTCGAAAGGCCGAATTCAGAAGCGGAAGCGTCGACAACTTGCGGCCGAGAATCGGCGTTTCATCGATTTGCCGGCTATCGAACTGACGCCCGATCTGTGCGTCCGCCCGCACACCCTCGACCGTCCCATAGACCGTGACATCGGCTTCGGAGGAACCGACGAAGAGCTTCACTTTTAGTGTCGCGGTCTCGCCGGAGCGGAGCGCGATGTCGTTAACTTCTTCGGTGCCAAATCCTGGCTTGGACGCTACGACCCTGTATTTCCCGGTTAACGACAGCGCCGGAATCGTAGCGCTACCGTCGTTTCCCGACATTGCGTCGCGCACGGCGCCGGTCGCAGTATTCACAACCGTGACATCCGCATCGCTGATGACCGCCCCGGATTGATCGATGACATCAACCACAATTGTTGCGGTGTTTGGCGATTGCGCCGTGGCAAACACGCTTAGCGAACAGAGGATTGGCAAGAAGCAAATGTAAACACGGCTTAGTCTTGGCAAGCTGAATCCCTTCGGTGCACGATCCAGGCGTTGCAACTTCCCACTTCGTAATTCTTAAGAGACAACAACCGCGACGATAAGAAACGCTAGAAGGCTGAAATTGTATTCAGTGCCCTCCTATTTCTCAATCGGCGAAGCGTCGGCAAACCGAACCAACCATAGCGATCGCATTGGATTCTTACTTGGGCGAGGGCAGGCCACGGTTGGATTCATCGTAGTTCTGATCTATCCTTTGTGAACCATGAAAACCAAGCTCGATCGGCGAGAATTCGTCAAATTGGCCGGGGCGGCCGGCCTAGCCACCGCGTTTCCATTCCAGCAGACGACAGCGCCGGGGCCCGATGCAGCCGAGAAAGATCTCGTCATGCTGGCGCTGGATGCGGTGAAATCTGCTGGCGCAAGCTACGCGGATGTCCGCATCACTCGCGGAAACACGGAATCGATCGCGGCGCGCGAGCGGCAGATCACGAACGTCAGCAAGAACGAAACGTATGGCATTGGGATTCGCGCGCTTGTCGGAGGCTCGTGGGGATTCGCCGCGACTCGCGACTTGGCCAAGGAATCGGTAACCGCAACTGCCAAGCAAGCAGCAGCTATTGCTGCAGGCAACGACAAGGTGAATCCAGTCAAAACAGTTCTCGCTCCGGTAAAGAAGGTTCCGGATGGCCGCTGGATGACTCCACACGAAATCGATCCGTTTACGATCCCGATTGAAAAGAAAGCGGAATTACTTTTCAAAACCAACGAAGAAGCATTGCGCGTGAAAGGCGTTCGATTCGTCACGTCGAGCATCAACTCGATTCGAGAAAGCCGATTGCTTGGCACGACCGAGGGTTCCCTGATCCAACAAACATTTTTCCGAATCGGTCCCAACGTGAACGTGACGGCCGTCTCTGACGACAACAGTGATTTTCAGACTCGCAACGGCAGCCTTCCGCCGAGAGGCGCCGGTTGGGAGTATGTCGTTAGCCTTCAACTGAACGAAAACGTCCTGCGATGGGCCGAAGAGGCTGCGGCGAAACTCACCGCAACACCGGTACAGGCAGGCATGTGGGATCTTGTTCTGCACCCGTCGCACTTATGGCTCACAATTCATGAATCCATCGGCCATCCGACCGAGCTTGATCGAGCGATGGGTTTTGAGGCGAACTTTGCCGGGACCAGTTTCTTGTCTCCACCTGAAAAAGTATTGAACAAATTCCGATACGGCCCCGCAATGATGAACATTGTGGGCAATCGTACCGAACCCGGCGGCTGTTCCACTTGTGGATGGGATGACGAAGGAGTGCCCTCACAATCGTGGCCGATTGTCGACAAGGGCATCTTCGTGAACTACCAGACCACTCGCGAAATGGCCTCGTGGATCTCCAATTTCACAAAGGTGCGCGAAAGCCTCGGCACGGCGTACGGCCAGAATTGGGCATCGATTCCGTTTCCGCGCATGCCGAACGTCAGTCTGCAGCCGAACACCCAGGATTTGAGCGAAGAAGACGTGATCGCTGCGACGAAGCGCGGCATTTTCATCGAAGGGGACGGCTCGTTTTCGATTGACCAACAACGCTACAACTTCCAATTCGGCGGCCAGGTGTTTTGGGAAATCAAGGATGGCAAGCGCACTCGAATGCTTCGCGACGTTGCGTACCAAGCACGCACGCCGAATTTTTGGAATTCGATGGCGCTTCTCGGAGGCAAGAGCACCTACAGACTTGGCGCGGCGCTGAATGACGGAAAGGGCCAGCCGGAGCAGGTGAACGCAGTATCGCATGGTTGCCCGATCGCGTTGTTCAGAAATGTGAACGTGATCAACACGGCCTGATTATGCAATCGAAAACTTCCAAACGACACGGTCTCTCTCCAGACGAATCCAGGCAGCTTTGCCAGAGAATCCTCGGCTTCGCGAAAGCCGATCACACGCGCGTAAACATTACTTCTGGCATCACGGGTTTTACACGAACCGCGATCAATCGAATAACCACTGCCGGCGAGACGAACAACGTGACCGTTCGCATCACGAGTGTGTTTGGGAAGCGCGTTGCATCCGTCGACACGAATCGGTTGGATGATGCTTCGCTTCAGCGTGCCGTTCGAGACGCCGAAGCCTTGGCCAAAATTGCGCCGGAAAATCCAGAGTACCTGCCGGAACTCGGCGAACAAAAGTACCTGGACGTGGATGGCTACTACCTGAGCACGGCAGATCTCACGACTGAGTCGCGAGCACGCGCCGCTTCGTTGGGAATCAAAGCAGCTACCGATGCGAAGTTTATCGCGGCCGGCTTTATCGATGTGAGGGCCGGCTCGGAAGCCGTCGCAACTTCAAATCGACTGTTTGGTTATTACTCACGCACCGGTGTTGCTTCCACGCTCACTATTCGTACACCCGACGGTTTGTCGTCCGGATGGGCCGGTGACGAGCGTGCCGACTGGAACACGATCGAATCGGAACGCATTGCTTCAGATGCACTCCGGAAATGTCGAGATTGGCGCGGCAAGACAGCGCTCGATCCCGGTAAGTACGAAGTCGTTCTAGAGCCCACGGCCGTAGGCATGCTGATGACGCGAATGCTTGGTGCATTCGATGCGCGTCAAGCCGATGAAGGGCGGTCCGTTTTTTCGAAGCGAGGCGGAGGTAACCGCGTTGGTGAAAAACTTTTCGATGAGCGCGTAACCATAACGAGCAATCCAGCCGAAAAAAATGCTGAGACGAATCCGTTTGCAAATGCCGGCCAGCCCATTCAGCGCGAGGTATGGGTCGAAAAGGGTGTGCTGAAATCGCTCGCTTATTCGCGATTCTGGGCCATGAAACAAGGAGTGCCCCCAAAAGCGAACCCGTCGAATTTCATCATGACCGGCGGCGATGCATCACTTGACGATTTGATCAAATCCGTGAAGCGCGGGGTTCTCATCACGCGGTTCTGGTACATCCGCCCGCTGAATCCTCGCATCATTTCGTACACCGGCCTGACTCGTGACGGTACGTTCCTCATCGAAAACGGCAAGATCGCGAGGCCCGTAACGAATTTCCGTTTCAATCAATCGCTGGCCGAACTCTTGGCGAATCTCGAAATGCTCGGCCGCGCGACTCGTGTAGCCGCCGACGAAAGCAGTGAGACAGGAGTGCCGGTTGTTGTGCCACCCCTCAAGGTCAAAGACTTCACTCTCGCCAGCGTCAGCGACGCAATTTGATCGACGCCAGCTTGGTGTCTCTACCGAAGCTTTAGTCGTGTCTCAGCTTGATAGGGCGAAGCCGTAAACGATGGCCCGACGCTAAGAAATGGTATGCTGAAGTTTCACTATGAAAACGATGAAGACGACCGCATATCCGTCATACGTAGATCGAACGTCGATCGGCCTCGGATTGATTGCAGCTGAAACTCTCGAAGAGGGAATGACCGTAGAGCGCTTGGAAGGCAGGTTCCTGCCGTACAGCAAAATTCCTGAAACCGAACTGCGGAACGTTTTCGAAGTCGACGATGATCGCTGGTTGGTGCCGCAGTCGGACGTTCGGTATATGAACCATTCCTGCGATCCCAATTGCCACGTCACCGGCAAACTCGACGTGGTTACCTCCCGCAAAGTTTTCAGGGGTGAAGAGCTCACGCTCATGTATAACGAGATCACGATCGAACGATACATGAACAAGGGCTCCGTCCTTCCGAAGTGGGACGATCGTCGCAGCTTCGATTGCCTCTGCGACGCCCCAAATTGTCTTGGCCGAATCGACCGATATGTTGTACCGGTCCCGCCTGATCCCAACTCGCGCGGCGTTCGGATGGGAGTGGTTGAGGGACGCGGACGGGGGATGTTGGCGTGCCGAAGATTCTTGAAAGGTGAGTTGATCGAACGGGCGCCGATTGTGGCCATCGATGCAAAGAAATGGCCGAATGCCGCAAAGACGATTCTTTCCGACTACGCCTTCGATTGGGGAGAGAACGACGAACACGCTGCAATCGCACTTGGATACATCTCCATTTACAACCACTCATACGCTCCCAATGCGCAATTGGAGCAGATGCTCGATGAGTTGATGATGGAGATCATCGCTATCAAAGAGATCGAAGCCGGGGAAGAAATCACTATCAATTACAACGGAGATCCGGAAAACCAGGATCGCTTATGGTTCACGCAACGCCGTAACCACACGAAAACACAGAGGCACAGAGGCACAAAGAAAGCGGGTATCAAATAGAGGCATGCGTGCTAGAATCGCCCCCGGAACATGAGGATTGCGATATTGGGTGGGACGTTCGATCCTATCCATAACGGACATCTCGCCGCAGCTCAGTCGGTCGCAGAAGTTTTCCAAGTCGATGAAGTTCACTTCGTTCCCGCGTTTTCTCCTCCTCACAAACAATCGCGTGGCATCACGTCGCCGTTTCACCGGTTTGCGATGGTGGCTTTGGCGACCGTTTCCTTTGATCGTTTTCGCACGTCTACTATAGAAGTAGATACTCTCGAAAGGCGCTACACGGTTCAAACACTCGAGGCGATGAAGCAGGCGTACCCGGGTGCTGAGCTTCTGTTCATTATCGGAACAGATATGTACCAGGAAATCGAAACCTGGAAGAACTACAAGCGATTGTTCGAATTGGCGTACCTTGTGATCGTGAATCGTCCAGGATTCCCGTTCCGCGAGGATGTGGCGCCATATCAGATCCTCAATGACAAACAAACGGTGACGTCGTCGGAACATTTGACAAAAGGTCCGGCTGTCTTTCATTTGCCGTTCGTTCAACAACCGATCTCTTCCACGGAAATCCGGCAGGATTGCAGGCGAGGACAGCAGGTGAGCCATTGGTTGCCGTCGAATGTGTGGAGTTACATTGAACAAAACAAGCTCTATTCGTAAACAACAAGGAGAAAAAGAACACCAATTGATGCAAAAAGAAAATGAACTATCCGAAGCGGTCGAAGCAGCCCTCGACAAAAAAGCCCAGGATGCAGTCGTTATCGAACTGGGCGAAATCTGTTCCTTCACCGATTACTTCCTCATCTGCACCGGAACTTCAACTCGTCACAATCAAACCATCGCCGACCATATCGAAGAAACACTCAAGAAATATGGTGTGCGTCCGCTGCACGTCGAAGGACGTACCGAAGGCGAGTGGATTCTGATGGACTATGTTGACTTCGTCGTCCACATCTTCTCTTCGCGTGCCCGCGAATTCTACGATCTGGAACGCTTGTGGCGTGCCGGCAAACGGCACGATGCCCGCGAGCTGATCGGACAGCGCGTGCCTTAGGAAAATTTTTGCGGCCATTAATGTCCAGCGGCGACGAGAGAGCGTATCCGCTCGTTTTCTCCGCCGAATCGCCGATAATTCTCGTCTACGGTCTGTCATGAAACTCCGGATTGTGTGGGTTGGAAAAACGAAGAATCCGCAGCTTGCACAACTCTGTGACGACTACATCGGGCGAATCAAACATTTCCTTCCTCTGGAGATCGCACAAGTAAAAGAAACCAACCTGCTCGCATCGTTAGATTCTTCCGATCGAGTTGTGGTGCTGGATCCGACGGGAAAGACTTGGACGTCCGATCAATTTGCTAAATTCATCCAACAGCACATGACTTCCGATTCGCGGCGCCTTAGTTTCATCATTGGCGATTACGCCGGCCTTCCTCAGGATGTGAAAAAGCGCGCCGATGTTCAATGGTCGCTCTCGCCGCTGACGTTCACTCACGATCTCACGCGCGTGTTGTTGTTGGAGCAGATTTATCGCGCGCTCTCGATCATTCACAACTTTCCGTACTCGAAGTAGATCTGATGAACGGGTCCAGGCACGCGAGCGTCCGGTTCCGCGATTTGTCGAGCGGGAGTTCCGGGACTACCTGACTTGCGGAGTCGCGCAACAAAATGCCGTCCGCCGGTTGGATAATGGTGTAGCAAGCAAGGTGCTGACATTCGAACGAGGAGCATATATGACAATTCGTTTAGATCACACCATCGTACCGGCGAAAGATAAAGTTGCATCCGCGAAGTTCTTTGCCGAAATCTTCGGCTTGACGGTTTCGAGCGACGGCCACTTCGCACAGGTACAGATCAACGAGAGCCTGACGTTCGCTTTCGCCGACGAACCGGAAGCATGGGGTGGACCTGGATTCGATCCTGTGAAAGGTCCCAGTCATCACTATGCCTTCCATATCAGCGAGACCGACTTCGATGCGATTTTCAACCGAGTGAAGGCTAAAGGAATTCCCTATGGCAGCGGGCCCTTCACCCATACCGATGGAAAGATCAACAAACGTCGTGGCGGACGGGGTTTCCATTTCGAGGACCCGAATGGTCATTTGCCGGAAGTGATGACAGTTCCTTAGACAGGGGGTTGGAACGTCACTCGCATTTCTGGAGAAAGGACGGCCTTCCTCAGTGTGATTCCCCTTTTTTAAATTTT
>JACXTT010002484.1_pt1 | contig 29192 bp, 23 predicted proteins | sample 9270951 | NCBI WGS metagenome assembly JACXTT01 (sample SAMN15532306, study PRJNA645909) | rock metagenome | isolation source: weathered quartz diorite | place: Puerto Rico | collected 2017-06-21 | reverse complement strand
TTCCGCAACGTCTCGCAGCTCGAGTTCGTGGACTACGCCATCGGCAACTGGGAGTGCAAGTGCGGCCACCTGAAAGGGCTGCACCACCTGCGCACCACTTGCAAGAACTGCGGTTCCACGGTGATCACCGATCCGTTTCATCCCGGCGACGTGCTCTGTCACAAGTGTGGCACGTACAACGCCAACACGCCCGATTTCTGCAACAAGTGTGGCGACCCAGTCGGATTGCAACTGAAGTACGACGTGGCCGAGTGCGAAGAGCGCGGCATGACTTATTCCGCGCCGCTCAAGGTCACGATGCGACTCACCATCTGGGACAAGGATCCCGAGACTGGCAACCGCTCCATTCGCGACATCAAGGAGCAGGAAGTCTTCTTCGGCGACGTTCCGCTGATGACGCAGAACGGTACGTTCATCATTAACGGCACCGAGCGGGTCATCGTCAGCCAGTTGCACCGTTCGCCTGGTGTGTTCTTCGAGACGGCGAATAACCGCACTTATTTCCTGGGCAAGATCATTCCGTATCGCGGCTCATGGGTCGAGTTCGAATACGACCAGAAGAATGTGCTTTATGTTCGTATTGACCGGAAGCGCAAGTTCCTGGGCACGATCTTCCTGCGGGCACTGGGTTTGCGGGCGGGCGAGGATATTCTGCGCACGTTCTATACCGTGGACCGTCTGGCCATCCGCGACAACAAACTTTTTTGGACGCTCGATCCCACCAGTGACAGGGCGACGAACTTGCTGGGCATGAAGCTGGCGCACAGTATCAAGTCGAAGTCGGGTGAAGAAGTCGCGCACTCCGGCCGCAAGATCAGCGCTGCGATTCTGAAAGAAATTCAGAAGGCCAAAGTCACTGAGATCGAAGTGGACACGACTGATCTCGAAGGGGCGTGGTCGGCCAGCGATATCGTCGACACCACGACCGGGGAAGTCCTGCTCGAAGCGAACTCGGAAATCACAGCCGACAAGCTGTCCAAGATTCTGGAATCGGGCGGCGTGGTCGAGATGAGCGTGTTCTTTCCCGAGCGTGACGATGTGGGCACGGTGATCAGCCAGACGCTGCGGCGCGACTCGGTCAAGACGCCTTCGGAAGCGCTGATCGAGATTTATCGCAAGCTTCGTCCCGGCGATCCGCCGACGCTGGATACGGCGACTGCCCTCTTCCAGGGCATGTTCTTCGATCCGCGCAAGTACGACTTCTCGCGGGTCGGTCGCTTGAAGTTCAACATCAAGCTGTTCGAAAACCAGGAAGCGACGAGCCTGGAACAGCGCACGCTTGATCCCACGGATTTTTACGCGACCATCAAGTACCTGCTCAAGCTGCGCAAGAACATTGGCGCAGTGGACGACATCGATCACCTTGGCAACCGTCGCGTGCGCGCGGTCGGCGAACTGCTGGAAAACCAGTTCCGCATCGGACTGGTGCGCATGGAACGCGCCATCAAGGAAAAGATGAGCGTGTACCAGGAAATGTCGACGGCCATGCCGCACGACCTGGTCAATGCTAAGCCGGTGATGGCTGCGATTCGCGAATTTTTCGGATCGTCGCAGCTTTCGCAGTTCATGGACCAGACGAATCCGCTGTCGGAAATCACGCACAAGCGGCGTCTGTCGGCGCTTGGGCCGGGCGGTTTGTCGCGTGAGCGCGCCGGATTCGAAGTCCGCGACGTGCACCCGACGCACTACGGACGCATCTGTCCGATCGAGACCCCGGAAGGTCCGAACATCGGATTGATTTCATCGCTGAGTTGCTTTGCCCGCATCAACGACTATGGGTTCATCGAGTCGCCGTATCGCAAGATCAAGAACGCGCGCGTCGTGGACTATGTAACCGTGGTCAACGCCGGCGACAGCGACTACAAGGTCAACGACCACGTTGAGAAGAGCGAAATCGAGAAGGTCAATGCGGACCTGAAAGAGCGCCGCAAGAAGCCGGTTGAGATCGAGCCGTTCTCGTTCTATCTCTCAGCCTGGGAGGAAGACCGGCACACCATCGCTCAGGCCAACATCGAGCTGGACGAGAAGGGCCGCATCGCCTCCGAACTGGTGAATGCCCGTAAGGCTGGCAACTTCGTGCTCGTCAACCGTGAAGAAGTCGACTACGTGGATGTCAGCCCGAAGCAGCTGGTTTCTGTGGCTGCCTCACTGGTGCCGTTCCTCGAACACCATGACGCAAATCGCGCTCTGATGGGCGCCAACATGCAGCGCCAGTCGGTGCCTCTGCTGCGCGCGCAGGCTCCGATCGTCGGAACCGGAATGGAGGGCGTCACTGCCCGCGACTCCGGCGCCGTGGTGCTGGCTCGCCGCAACGGGATCATCGATTCGGTCGATTCCGAACGCATTATCGTCCGCGTCGAAGGTGAGCATCATCCCATGCAGCTCTCCCGTGAAGTGGGCAGCGACATTTATCAACTCACCAAGTTCAAGCGCTCGAACCAGAACACTTGTATCAACCAGAAGCCGATCGTGAAGAAAGGCCAGCGCGTGGTGAAGGGACAAGTCATTGCCGACGGTCCTTGTACCGACTTCGGCGAGTTGGCTCTGGGACGCAACGTGCTGGTCGCGTTCATGCCCTGGCGCGGTTACAACTTCGAAGACGCGATTCTTGTTTCCGAAAAGATGGTGAAGGAGGACTACTACACCTCCGTGCACATCGAGGAATTTGAACTCGAAGCCCGCGACACGAAGCTAGGGCCCGAGGAAGTCACTCGCGACATCCCGAACGTCAGCGAAACCACGCTGCGCAATCTGGACGAAGCGGGCGTGATCCGCATCGGCGCGACCATCAAGCAGGGCGACATCATCGTGGGCAAGGTCACGCCTAAGGGCGAAACCCAGCTGACGCCGGAAGAAAAGCTGCTGCGTGCCATCTTCGGCGAAAAGGCAGGAGACGTCCGCGACGCTTCGCTTTACTGCCCGCCTGGAATTGAGGGCGTAGTTGTGGACGTGAAGATCTTCTCCCGCAAAGGCCAGGAGAAAGACGAGCGCGCCAAGTCGATCGAAGCCGAGCAAATTGCCAAGTTGGAAAAGAACCTTTCGGACGAAATCCGAATTCTGACCGACGAGCGTTTGAAGCGTCTGGAGGCGATCCTGGGCGGCAAGGAAGTACAGGCCGACCTGCACGACGAGCGCACCAACAAGCGTCTCCTGACCAAGGGTGGAATTCTTGACCGCGACACGATCGAGCGCATCTCGACGCGCAACCTGAAGAGGATCAAGTACAACGATAAAGATCCGCGGGTGAATGAGCAGATCGACGAGATTGAGGAAATGACCTCGCGCCAGATCGATGTGCTGAAGAAGATCGTTAACGAGAGGAAAGACAAACTCACCAAGGGCGATGAACTGCCGCCGGGCGTGATCAAGCTCGTCAAGGTTTACATCGCGATGAAGCGCAAGCTAAGCGTGGGCGACAAGATGGCCGGGCGTCACGGGAACAAGGGAGTAATCGCCCGCATCCTGCCGGAAGAGGATATGCCGTACCTCGAAAACGGGACTCCGGTTGAAATTGTCCTGAACCCGTTGGGCGTTCCCAGCCGTATGAATGTGGGACAGATTCTTGAAACCCACCTCGGCTGGGCTGGCCACGAACTCGGCCTGCAAATCACGGAACTGCTGAAACTCAACACTCGCACGGAAGCGATTCGCCGCGAACTGAAAGCCTTGTTCAAGGACACAGTGCTAGCGGACTCCATCGCTGACATGAGTGAGGATGAGCTCGAAGCGGTCGCTCCCACGCTCGCCAAGGGCGTGTTCATGGGGTCGGCTGTGTTCGACGGAGCTCGTGAGACGGAGATCAAGGCCCTGCTCGAGCGCGCCGGCTTGCCTACGTCGGGCAAGACCAACCTGCGCGACGGCATGACGGGCGAGAAGTTCGAACAGCCGGTCACGGTCGGCTACATCTACATGCTGAAGTTGTCGCACCTGGTGGACGACAAGATTCACGCGCGCTCCATCGGCCCGTACTCGCTCATTACCCAGCAGCCGCTGGGCGGCAAAGCGCAGTTCGGCGGACAGCGCTTCGGAGAAATGGAAGTCTGGGCGCTGGAAGCGTATGGAGCGGCGTTCATCCTGCAGGAACTGCTCACCGCGAAGTCGGACGACGTGTACGGACGCACCAAAATCTACGAGGCCATCGTCAAAGGCGAGGCCGCGATGGAGCCGGGTGTTCCGGAATCATTCAACGTGCTGATTCGCGAATTGCAGTCGCTCTGCCTGGATGTGGAATTGATCAAGGCTACCGAGAAGAAGCCGGTGGCCGTAGCAGCAGATTAAGAGCAGTTCCCGGTTCTCAGTTCCCAGTTCTCGGGGCGGGGAACGCAGAGTCGGGAAAGTGGCTTACAAAGTTCTAGATGATTGGCCACTGCGGCACTTGCTCTCAGCGCCGCAGTTAGGCAAAGCTCAAACCAGTTTTCACTGAGAACTGAGAACCGGGAACTGAGAACTGAAGTTGAGAGCCGCTGGCGGTCGCGTTAGACCGCAGGAAAGCGGAGGCACATGTTTCGTTCGAGTCCATTTGACATGGCAAACCCCGTTGCTGACTTCGACGCCATCCGAATCAGTCTGGCGTCGCCCGAGAAGATCCGGAGCTGGTCGCATGGGGAAGTAACTAAGCCGGAAACCATCAACTATCGCACCTTCAAGCCGGAACGCGATGGCCTGTTCTGCGCCCGCATCTTTGGTCCGGTCACGGACTGGGAGTGTCTCTGCGGCAAGTACAAGCGCATGAAGCACCGCGGAGTGATCTGCGACAAGTGTGGCGTGGAAGTGACGCTTTCGAAAGTCCGGCGTGAGCGGCTTGGCCACATCGAACTTGCCTCGCCCTGCTCGCACGTGTGGTTCTTCAAGGGCTTGCCCAGCCGTATTGGGCATCTCCTCGATATCTCTCTCCGCGATCTCGAGGCGATTCTCTACTTTGAAGCTTACGTGACGATTGAGACCGGCGACGCTCCGGTCAAAGATCACGAAGTCATCAAGGATGAGACTAAGTATCGCGAACTCGATCAGCAGTTCCGTCCCACCGGCTTCAAAGCCATGATGGGCGCGGAAGCAATCAAGGAACTTCTCAAGCGCGTCGAAGTCGATGGGCTTTCAGGCGAACTGCGCGAGAAGATGAAGCACGAGACTTCGCTCCAGAAGCGCCTGAAATATGCCAAGCGACTGAAGGTCGTCGAGGCCTTCCGTAAGAGCGGCAACAAGCCGCAGTGGATGATTCTCGACGTGATTCCGGTCATTCCGCCGGAACTGCGTCCTTTGGTTCCACTCGACGGCGGCCGTTTCGCCACCTCCGATCTGAACGATCTCTACCGGCGCGTCATCAACCGCAACAACCGGTTGAAGAAGCTGATGGACCTGCATGCTCCGGAAGTCATCGTGCGCAACGAAAAGCGCATGCTTCAGGAAGCGGTGGACGCCCTGTTTGACAATGGACGTCGCGGACGCGTTCTACGCGGGGCCAACAACCGCCCGCTCAAGTCGCTCTCCGATACGCTGAAGGGCAAGCAGGGACGATTCCGTCAGAACCTGCTCGGCAAGCGCGTGGACTACTCTGGACGTTCCGTCATCGTGGTCGGTCCTGAGTTGAAGCTGCATCAGTGTGGTCTGCCGAAGAAAATGGCCCTTGAGCTGTTCAAGCCGTTTATCTATCACCGGCTCGAACAGACCGGACATTGCACAACCATCAAGCAGGCGAAAGAAATGGTCGAGCAGCAGGAATCGATCGTTTGGGACATCCTGGAAGAAGTCATCAAGGACCACCCTGTCCTACTGAACCGCGCTCCTACGCTTCACCGCCTTGGCATTCAGGCTTTTGAGCCGGTGCTGGTGGAAGGCAAGGCCATCAAGATTCACCCGCTCGTTTGTACAGCGTTCAACGCGGACTTCGACGGCGACCAGATGGCGGTGCACATTCCGCTGTCGCCCGAAGCGCAGGTTGAAGCCAGCGTGCTGATGCTGTCATCGCACAACATCCTCTCACCGGCTTCCGGACAACCCATCACCGTGCCTACGCAGGACATGGTGCTCGGTCTCTACTACCTGACCAAGGCGAAGCCTGGAGCCAAAGGTGAAGGCCGATCATTCGCGAACATTGACGAGGTCGTGATTGCGCTCGAAATGGGCGAGGTCGAAACCCTGACCCCGATTCGTCTGCGCTACACGGGCGAAGTCATGGACCTGACCGCCGCCTACGACGATCAGGATGTCACCCACACCGAGCCGATTCACGCGGAGCGCGAATTCCTGAACACGACGGTGGGACGCGCCATCCTGAACGATCACCTTCCCGAGGGCATGCCATACATCAACGGCTTGCTTAAGAAGAAGGGCATCGGCCAGTTGGTGAATTACGGCTATTTGCGATTCGGACTGGAAACCACGGTCAAGATGCTCGATGAGATCAAGTCGCTCGGGTTTCGTTATGCCACGCGCGCCGGACTCTCGATCGGCATTGACGACATGGTTATTCCGGACAACAAGAAGACGCTGGTCCGCGATGCCGACAAGCAGGTCATCAACGTTCAACAGCAGTATCTGGACGGCGCCATCACCAACGGCGAGCGCTACAACAAGGTCATCGAAATCTGGTCCGCCATCACGGAGAAAGTTGCCGATGAAATGTTCGGCCAGATGCAGAAGGCTGACAAGGAAGGCGCTCTCAACCCGATTTACGTCATGGCCGATTCTGGCGCTCGCGGATCGAAACAGCAGATCCGCCAGCTCTCCGGCATGCGCGGGCTGATGGCCAAGCCGACCGGTGAAATCATCGAGACGCCGATCACGGCCAACTTCCGCGAGGGATTGACCGTGCTGGAATACTTCATCTCGACCCACGGCGCGCGTAAAGGTCTGGCCGACACGGCGCTCAAAACCGCCGATTCGGGCTACCTCACGCGCCGACTGGTCGACGTGGCTCAGGACGTGATCATCAGCGAATACGACTGTGGCACTGTGGACGGCATCTTCGTCTCCGGTATCGTGGAAGCCGGCGAGATCATCGAAGCGCTGCGCGACCGCATCATCGGCCGTGTGTCGCTTGAGAAGATCAAGGACTACGACGGCAACGTGATCGTCGACATCAACCAGGAAATCACTGAAGACCTGGCGGGAGCGATTCAGGCTGCCGGTATCGAACGGGTGAAGATTCGTTCGGTGCTGACTTGCGAATCGAAGCGCGGCGTCTGCGTCATGTGCTACGGACGTAACCTTGCTTCCGGACGTCTGGTCGAACTCGGCGAAGCGACCGGGGTCATCGCCGCGCAGTCGATCGGCGAACCTGGAACGCAACTCACGATGCGTACTTTCCACATCGGTGGTACCGCGTCGCGAGTTTCGGAACAGTCGCGCCTCGATGCCAAAAGCAACGGGTCAGTCCGTTTCGTCGGTCTGCAGACCGTGAAGTCCAAGAGCGGCGACCTGGTGGTGATGAATCGCCAGGGCTCGATTGCGGTCGTGGATGAAAAGAACCGCGAGCGCGAGCGTTATGCGGTCGTGTACGGCGCCAAGTTGAAGGTCAACGAAGGCGATCAGGTTCAGCTGGGCCAGGTTCTGGTCGAGTGGGATCCTTACACCTTCGCGATCCTGACCGAAATCGGCGGCACGGCGCAGTTTAAGGACTTGCAGGAAGGTGTCACGCTCCACGAAGAAGTGGACGAAGTCACCGGCCTGTCGCGTCATGTGGTTGCCGACTCACCGGACGAGAAGCGCCAGCCAGCCCTGGTCATCAAGGGCAAGGCCAGCAAGCGCTACCTCATGCCGTCACGCGCCCACCTCATGGTGCAGGATGGCGATACGGTGTTTCCGGGAGACGTGCTGGCGAAGATCCCGCGTGAAACCACCAAGACGAAAGACATCACCGGCGGTCTGCCGCGTGTGGTCGAATTGTTCGAAGCCCGCAAGCCGCGCGAAACGGCCGTCATCAGCGAAATCGACGGCGTGGTTCGCTTCGGCGAGGTTTCGAAAGGTCAGCGCAAACTCTACGTGGCCGCCGATAACGGCACGGAAAAGGAATACTCCGTTCCGCGCGGCGTTCACATCAACGTGCAGGAAGGCGAGCGCGTGAAGGCGGGCGAACCGCTTATGGACGGGCCGCTCAACCCGCATGACATCCTGGCCGTACTCGGCGAAAAGGAGCTGCAGTCTTACCTGGTGAACGAAATCCAGGAAGTCTACCGGCTTCAGGGCGTGAACATCTCGGATAAGCACATCGAGGTCATCGTGCGCCAGATGATGCGCTGGGTGAAGGTCGAAGACGTGGGCGACACGACCTTCCTGCTGGAACAGCAAGTGGACAAGTTCCGCTTCCGGGAGGAAAACGAACGGGTCATCCGCGATGGCGGCAAACCGGCTACTGGCCGTCCGTTGCTGCTCGGCATCACCAAGGCGTCGCTCTCGACCGACTCGTTCATCTCGGCCGCGTCGTTCCAGGAGACCACGCGAGTGCTCACCGAAGCTTCTATTCAGGGAGCGGTAGACCACCTGCGCGGTCTGAAGGAAAACGTGATCGTGGGACGCTTGATTCCCGCCGGCACCGGCATGGAGTACTATCGCAACGTGCGGCTCTCTCCGGAAATGGAAGAGGCCGCGCAGAAGGTGCAGGAGGAAGTCTCGCAAGCTTACGAGGAGGCCGAGCGTGCGCTCGAACTCATGCGCCACGAAGGCGAGACGGAAGAACTCGCCGCGGAGTAACCCGAACTATAACTATCCCAGGGGCGACGAGAGTCGCCCCTTGCTCTTGTGAGAAACAATGGCGTTCGCTGTTGAACCACAGCATTTGCTCGATCCCGAGGACCGCAAGGCCAAGCCGGAACCGTTCCCTGGCGGGCTGATCGTGGCCCCGGCTCTCGGACGTTTCTGGCGCCTGTTCCGGATCTCAGTCTGGCGGGCCTTTGAGCATGATGCCTTCGCCACCGCCAAAGCTTCCGCCTATTCCTCCATTCTCACGTTCTTTCCTGCACTCCTCGTACTGGGCTCGGTGCTGGCCACCATGCGTCGCGGCGAGGTCTATCTCCGGGAAATTTCGTACGCACTGGGTCGCATTTTGCCGGCCGGAGCTACCACTGCCCTGGCTTACTTGAAGGGAGCGGCACATCGGCCCGTGGGCTTGCTGATCGGCACTTCCTTGCTGACGATCTGGACTGCCTCGGGCGTGATCATCTCCTGGATGGAAGGCTTTCGGCGTGCTTACCAGCTTCCCAAGACCTGGAGCCTGACTAAAGAGCGGATAATTGCGATCTCGCTCGTGCTGATGGCGGGATTGCCGCTGACATTTGCCACGATCCTGGTGGCCTTCGGGAGCCGCATCGAAACCCGTCTTCTGTTTCATATCGATCATGAACTCGGGCCGCTGGTTCTGCTGCTCTGGATCGCCATACGCTGGGCCATCGCCATCCTCACCAGCATCGCTGTAATCGCGCTGATTTACCACAACGCCGTTCCCCGCACCCAGCCCTGGCATAGTGTTCTGCCCGGCGCCGCGCTGGCCACGGCGATGTGGCTGGGCGCCACCGCTCTTTTTGGATGGTACTTGCAGCGTTACGCCGACTACAGCATCATCTACGGATCGCTGGGCGTGAGTATCGCGCTGCTGGTCTGGATGTACCTGATCTCGCTGGTCGTGCTGATCGGCGCCGAATTCAACGCCATGCTTTTCCCGCGCGGGCTTACGAAGTGCGCGACTCCGCCGCCCGACAATCAAGAGCAGTGATTGTGAGATCATGAAACTCTTGTCGATGGTCTACGTCCTTCCGCGTTAATCCGTGGAGATGAAGTCCCTTAATCTTATTGCAAAGGAAACTGCTCACTTGGCGCCACGAAAGCCCGATCTTGTCGCCGGCGATCTGCCCGCCGTCAATTTGCCGCCGGAGACGGCCGCGCGCGTCCGCCGTGCAAAGATAATCTGTACCATCGGCCCCTCTTCTGATTTCGAAGGCTGCATTCGTGACCTGATGCAGCTTGGAATGGACGTCGCCCGACTGAACTTTTCCCATGGAACGCATGCCGAGCACGCGCGCAGAATCAAGCGCTTGCGGCGCGCCGCCCGCCTGCTGAAACGGACCCTCTGCATTCTCCAAGACCTTCAAGGCCCCAAGATTCGCACCGGACGTCTGAAGGGCGGCGAGCCGGTGATGCTAGAAACCGGTGCACATCTGACTATCACGCCTCGCGAAGTCGCTGGCACGGCCTCTCTGATCGCAACCGATTTTCCCGGACTGGGGCGCGAAGTCGAGCCCGGCGCGCGCATTCTTCTTTCTGACGGCCGCATTGAATTGAGAGTGATCGCGATCCGCGGCGCCGACGTCGAATGCGAAGTCCTCAACGGAGGAATGCTTGCAGAACAGCAGGGCATTAACCTGCCGGGCGCCGCCGTTTCCATCCCTGCGCTGACCGAGAAGGACAAAGAAGACCTGAAATTCGGACTGCAACACGGCGTGGATGCTATTGCGCTTTCCTTCGTGCGTTCCGCTGACGACATCCGTATGGCCGAAGACCTGATGCGCAAGTACGGCAAGACCGTGCCGATCGTCGCCAAGCTGGAAAAGCCTCAGGCGATTGACCGCCTCGAAGAAATTCTCGAGGCATCCGATGGCGTGATGATCGCGCGCGGCGACCTCGGCGTCGAAGTACCCCCCGAGCGGGTGCCAATCATTCAGAAGCGCGTCATCCAGCGCGCCAGTGTCTGGCGCAAACCAGTCATCACCGCGACTCAGATGCTCGAATCCATGACCCACAGTCCGCGGCCCACGCGCGCCGAAGCCAGCGACGTAGCCAACGCTATTTTTGATGGCACCGATGCGGTCATGCTCTCAGGCGAAACCGCCAGCGGTGAATATCCGCGCGAGACTGTCGCCATGATGGCCCGCATCATCCTCGAAGCCGAGGCCAGTATGGCTTCACTGCCGCCCACACCACGCCGCCGCCGCGAGAATCAAACTTATTCGGTTGCCGAAACCATCTGCGAGTCTATCGCCCACGCAGCGGAAGAACTTCCAATGGGAGCAATTGCCGTTTTTACTGAAAGTGGCAATACCGCACGTATGCTTTCGAAACACCGGCCCAAAGCCTGTATCTACGCTTTTAGCCGCAATCTCGAAGTCTGCAATCGCATGAACGCGCTGTGGGGCGTACAACCCATTCATAAACTGCAGTGGAACTCCGCGGAAGAAATGGTGACAACCGCCGAAAAAGAACTACTGCCCAAGGGAGTCATTCGTGAGGGGGACGTGCTCGGGTTGGTCGCTGGGACGCGGCTGACGTCGGGCGCCACGAATTTCATGCGTCTGCACACGGTGGGCGAGAGTGAAAGGCCAAAGCCGAAACGTCAGAGCAAGACGAAGTGAGCACCCGAAGGAATGTCATCCTGGGCGAAGCGAAGGACCTGCTTTCCTATACTGAGTCCATAACGCTTCAAACATGAATGCAGACTGCGACCAAATTCTCCGATGACTCGCTCACGCCCGCCGTTCGCGGCTTTCTGCACACGCCTGCAAATGCGAACAGCGATGCCCTCATTCTCTCCCACGGCGCGGGCTCCAACTGCAATGCACCCTTGCTGATCGCACTGGCTGGAGCTTTCGCGACGCACGGCTATGCGGTACTGCGCTGTGACCTGCCCTTCCGGCAGGATCGTCGGACTGGTCCGCCGTTTCCCGGCAACCCCGAGCGTGACCGCGCTGGCCTGCGCAACGCCGTTGCTGCGATGCGCAAGCTGGTCTCCGGGCGAGTGTTTCTCGGCGGCCATTCCTACGGGGGCCGCCAGTCCACTATGCTCTGCGCCGCTGAGCCCGATCTTGTCTCAGGACTAGTGCTGCTCTCCTATCCCCTGCACCCGCCGCGCAAACCCGAGCAGCTACGTACGCAACACCTGCCCAACCTGCGTACACCGAGCCTCTTCGTCCACAGCACTCGTGACCCCTTTGGAACTATCGAGGAAATGCGGCAGGCGCTCCGGCTGATCCCCGCGAAGAACGACTTGCTCGCGGTAGAAGGAGCCGGGCACGACCTTGGTTTCAAAGGAAAAAGTCAGGTTCAGGAACTGCCCGCCCAGATAGTCGCCGCCTTCGAGCATCACCTAAGCTGACCGTACGTTGCGAGAGGGTTTCAAAAACTGATTCTAGGGCACATTAAGCCTCGATGCCGTTCCTTTGAGGCGAGATTACCTAAGACCTAGCGATTGCGCTTTGGAGATGTATTTGGCGGCTGCTCTTTCGGCTGCGGCTTGTCTGCTACGCACATCAGATAAGCCGGCGATTTCATCTGTGGATTAGGCGGCCCAACTGCTTCCTTGTGATAGCCGGGAGGACAAGTTTGATCCGGCAGAAGCTCACACCCGCTGACGCCATAATGTTTCACTGGCTTGCACGCAGGGGATGATTCTGACGCGCTCATCGAACCGAGCAAGGCAACAATTACGCTTGCAGACAGCCGAAGCATCATTGCTCTCCTGAGCTTTTGTCCAATTTTATCGGCATGCTCTGTTTCTCGCGGTAGATCGCCTAATTCACCCACCCCGATTTCGATCCGCCATTGGTCTTGTCGTTTTCATCCGGAGGCACGTAGTTACCGTGCTCATCGAATGTGACTTTGCGGTCGTGATCCCGCATGTAGACTTCAAACTTCTTCCCCGCTCGCCGCCGTTTCCATCGATAGTAAGAGTTGCGCAGGCCGAAATAGCGTTCACTTGCTCCAAATAAAACCCCGCGCCTGGGAACAAACTTCACGTAAAGGAAACCAAACAACAGGCCGCCAAGATGCGCGATGTATGCAACGCTTTCGCCTTGTCTTGATGCGGCGCCTAGAGCGCCCAAGAGAGTGAGGAGCGCGAGCGCGGCAACAAAATACTTGGCCCGGATCCTGAGGGGGATTGGAAACAGCATAATCTCGTTATCCCCATAGATCAGGCCGTAGGCCATCAAGATCCCCAGGACTCCGCCGGATGCCCCTTCCGTCGGGGTAGCCGGTGTGATGCCGCCCAGCCCCGTGTAGGACACAGCAATTGTCGTGAGTGCGGCGCCGATTATGCAGAAGAAGTAAAACTCCAAGAACTTCTTATATCCCCAGTCCACTTCTAGTTGTGAGCCAAACATCCAGAGGCCAAACATGTTGCCTGCAAGGTGCCAAAAACCCGCATGCAGGAAGGAGTAGGTCACCAATTCGAATAACCATCCCCGGAGAACCAGCAATGGGATTAGCGAGAGCGCGGACTCAACAAGGCTCCCCCAGTCCCGATTTATTGCTTTGAGGACAGTGATGAAGAGCAGCATTCCTGCGTTGATCAGGACGAGCCACTTCACTGCCTTGGTGAAAGGGGGCAAGCTTAACGTGAGGGTTCTTCCGCCATTCATGGAGTCACTAATTCAGAATTCTTACCGTTCCGGCTCCGGCACAACAGGCAAGCTCCGATGTCCAGCCGCATCGACTGCTCGCACGCCGAATATCACATTATCCTTCGAAACCTTCACGGTTGCACTGGTCGCGCCCGTTACCGTTTGGACATGTTCCCAATCCGGGCTGCTGGTCGCGCGCCACACGACTTCGTATCTGGTAGCACCCGCCGAAGGCTCCCAGGTCAGATGAGTGTCGTTCTCCAGTTCTTTGGTCAACATCCTGACTTTTACCGGAGCCGCCGGGCTTAATGCCAGGGATGCGAGCGTCGCCGCGTTCAGCCGCGCCACCTCGGCCACGTAGTCGAAATTCACAAACTTCGGCAAATCGCCATATTCGATGCCATTTTCTGTCCGGACGTTCTGATGCTGATGGTTGTAATCCTCCCGAAACTCGGTGAAGCGAACGGCCGCAAACCCCTGTTGGTTGAAAGAATAGTGGTCGCCGCCGCGCAGGAAGCGGTCTAACCGGAACACCAGAGTCGGTTTGACGCTGCCGGGATAGGTTCGCCCCACCTCGGCGACATAGCGCGCCAGTTCCCGTGAGGGGGAGTCGCTCTCGCCGCCGAGGGCGCGAATCCGCCGGATTTCGGCGTCCGTTGCGGCGTTCGGGACGCCTTCCGAGAACACGCGCACCACACTTGCATGCTGCTGCGGACTGCGGTCACCGCCCACGATGTCATTGTTCAGCACCGCTTCAAGCTTCCATCCTTGCTGTTTCGCCATCTCAGCAAAGTGCTTGCTGCCGTTCAGGCCCTGCTCTTCGCCGGCCACGGTAAGAAAAATGATCGTGGCTGGAAATTTCATCTTGCTCAGGATGCGGGCGCATTCCAGGCTGACTGCGGTGCCGCTGCCGTCGTCGTTCGCGCCGGGCGCTGGGTCGGTGCCATTGAAGGTGTCGCTATTTCTGGAATCGTAGTGTCCGGTGACGAGCACGATCCGGTCCGACTGCTTTGGATCTGTACCGCGCAACACAGCATAGGGATTCGTGATTTGCGTGGGGACCTGTATGCGTTCCGCCGGCTGTTCAACGAAGGAATCGGTTTTGACTTCGAGACAGTCCCCGCATTCTTTGGAGTAGCGCTCGAACTCGGATTTGATCCACTCTCGCGCCGCGCCTATGCCCTTGCCAGCTTTGATGGATTCCTCGTCCTGCGCAGAAATTGTCGACCGGTTCCCAAAGCTCACCAGTTTTTCGATGGTCTGCCGAATACGTTCGGGCGACACCTGCTTGATGGCCTCGGCAATGCGCGGGTCGGCGTTCTTCGGCGCAGTATCCTGCGCCGCGCACAAGGCATCAACGTGCACCATTCTCAGGGCAAAAATCACTGCCACCAAGGTAAGAGACGGGCGTCGGACTTTTAGAGAGAGGAATTTTGGCATCCCAAGAAATTCCTTGGCGGGCCACTTGACCTTTGGCTCGCGAAGAAACTAAATATATCAGGGTATCCCGACTGCGGAGGCGTCATGGTGTACTGTCCTGAATGCGAGACCGATCTGGACATTGAGGAAGACGAGGTGGATGAAGGCGAGGTCGTTTCGTGCCCGGAATGTGGGAGCGACTTCGAGGTGATTACCGCCAACCCCATCGAACTCAAGCCGGTGGACGAAGAAGAGTACGAAGAAGATGAGGACGACGAAAAGGCCGACAAAGACTCGGACGACGGAGACGACTCCTGAGACCTGGTTTTCATCCTCGAGTGCCGCTGCGCTTTTTCGTGCAGATCTTCGCTGCGCTTCTCCTTGCCGCCGTGTTTGTGCCAACTGATGCGGCGGGCGGTCAGCCCCACCATGCTGCGGAAAAACCCTACGCACTGATCTTTGGAACCGTGTTTGATCCTAATGGGCGGTCCGTGTACGGCGTCAAAGTCAAGATCCGCCGTGCCGACCAGAAGAAAGCCCACTGGGAGCTCTATTCTGACCACCGTGGCGAATTCGCCCAGCGGGTGCCCCCCGGCAAAGCAGACTACATCGTATGGGCCGATACCAAGGACTATAAGTTGCCATCTGGCAAGCACATAAAGCCTAGTACCGAGGTAACCGTCCATATCGACAATGACGAGCGTTCCGACATCGGCCTGCATCTAATCTGGTAGGGTATTCATGCAGGGCAATTGGTGTGGATGCAATACACCAGGAAGGGGACACTATGAAGAAGACGATCGTTACGACGTTGCTTCTGCTTCTGTTCTCGGCTTTGGTGCTGGCGGCTCCCGCTCCACAGTTTGGCAATCGTCCCAAGGGAGACAACACCCGTCTGCTCACCGGCAAGGTGCTGGATCATGCCGACAATCCTCTCCCGAACGCGGTGGTTTACCTGACCAACACGCGCACCCGCGCGGTCAAGACCTACATCGTCAGCCAGGATGGCAGCTATCGCTTCCCGTCGCTACAGCCGAATGTCGATTTCGAGGTGTACGCGCAGCACAACGGCCGGAAGAGCGACGTGAAGACCGTCAGCCAGTTTGACGATCGTGCCCAAGTTGCGATCAATCTGAAAATCGACACCAAATAATTGCGCTTTGTCTGCCGGCATGGCATGGGATTATCAAGCCCGACGGCGGAACAGGCCTTCAGGCTGCATGAAATCGCAACTACGACGGGCTTCGGCCCTGAGGGCCGAAAACTGGAGCCTCAGCGACTGAAGCCGCTTTAGAATAGAGCCTTATTGTATGGCTGGGAGCCCTACTCCACCCGCTCCGGTCGTAACTTGTCCCTGCACGATCTTTTCCGCTACAGTCACCAAAAAACAGCCATGTCGCTTTTTGCCACCGCCGCCATGATCTTATTCGCGACCGGGGTCGCGATTTACGCGACCATCCTGTACAACGAACTGGTCGGTTTGAGGAACGAAAACGACCGCGCTTTCGCTAACATCGACGTCCTTCTCAAGCAGCGCCACGACGAGATCCCAAACCTGGTTTCCTGTGTGAAGGGCTACATGAATCACGAGCGTCAGACGCTGGAAGCGGTCGCGCAAGCCCGCACGGCCTCGATCGGCGCCGCTAGCATTTCCCAGAAGGCGCAAGCGGACCTCCGCCTAACCGTAGCGTTGCACGCGCTGTTTGCGGTGGCTGAGCGCTATCCCGATCTCAAGGCCAACCAGAACTTTCTCGCCTTGCAGAAGCGCATCTCGGAGCTCGAAGAGCGCATCGCGGACCGCCGCGAGTTCTTCAACGATGACGTCGCCACCTACAACACCCGGATCGCGCAGGTTCCCGAGGTCTTCCTCGCCCGGCCGATGAAGCTGCGGCCTCGCCAGCTGTTCCAAGTGACAGAACAGGAGCGTCAGCAGGTCGAGATAAAGCTGGCGCGCGGCCAGGGAACCGCCTGACCACTATAGAATTGAGCGTACAACCCCGCCGTCGGCCCGGAGAGCGGAACCATTCGTCGCCGAAGAGAGCGGACTGCACAGGAATGCGACGAGAGCCGCCACCTCGTCTGGACGCGCGAAGCGCTGCAACAGGGAACTCGGCCGCATCGTGCGAAAGAACTCCTCCTCAAATTCCGCCTTGGTCTTGTTCGCAGCGGTTGCAGCGCGATCGACAAACTCACTCGCACCTTCCGAAGCAGTGGGTCCGGCCAGTACAGCATTCACGGTGATGCCCGTCCCCGCAGTGATTTCGGCCAGACCGCGCGAAACCGCCAACTGCGCGGTTTTCGTCATCCCGTAATGAATCATCTCTGCTGGAATCTGCACGGCAGACTCGCTCGAAATGAAAACAATACGACCCCAGTTTCGTTTCTTCATTCCCGGAAGGTAAGCCCGGCTCAGACGAACTCCGCTCATGACGTTCATCTCGAAGAGCCGGAACCAGTCTTCGTCGGGAATCTGCTCGAAAGGCTTGAGCTCGAAAATGCCGACGTTGTTGACGAGAATGTCCACGTCCGGAAACCGTTGCATCGCAGTCAGTACTCCGTCGGCATCTCCCTGGTCGGCGGCTAAGCCCTCCAAATTTGCCCGCGGAACTGCAAAGCGAATCTGCTTGAGAGCGTGCTCAACCCGCTTCTCGGTTCGACCATTCACGATCACTCGTGCGCCTTCGCGCGCCAGCGCTTCTGCGATGGCGTATCCAATCCCTGCGGTTGATCCCGTAACAAGTGCAAGCTTTCCGGCGATGTCCAGATTCATGGTGATTCGATGAAGCGGCATTCACTCGGGACTCAGCATCAGGCAGAATCGGCAGGCATTCCAAAAAGAGGAAGGCCGCCATTTCTGGCGGCCTTTGAGCGTTTGCGATGAGAGTAGTTAGTTGTTGTCCCCGCCCGCCCGCTTCCACGAGATCAGCTCCCCAATGGTCGAGCTGGTCGAAGATGCCGGATGTTTGTAGGATTCCACTTCCTGGCGCGACGCTTCCTCGCCCACTGCTTTGATGCTCAGGCCGACTTTTTTCTCGTCCTGATTCATCTTAATGATCTTGAAATCGAACTCAGAGCCGGGCTCGAGATGAACCGGCTGACCCTTGTCGTCCACCGCCTCCGAGTTGTGGCAAAGGCCCTCGACGCCGTCCGCAATTTCAACGAATGCTCCGAAGTTTGCGACCCGCAGGACCTTGCCGTGAATGATGTCGCCCACCCGATGTTGCGCGAAGAAGCTATCCCAAACGTCAGGCTGAAGCTGCTTCACGCCTAGCGACAGGCGCCTCTTGTCCGGTTCGATCGCGAGCACTACGGCCTTGACGCGGTCACCCTTCTTCAGAACTTCCGAAGGATGTTTCACGCGCTTGGTCCAGCTCAGATTGCTGACGTGTACCAGCCCGTCGATGCCATCTTCGATTTCGATGAACGCGCCAAACTCGGTCAGGTTGCGAACCTTGCCCTCGACCGACATGCCCACGGGATACTTGTCGTGCAACGTGTCCCATGGGTTCGACGCCAGTTGCCGCATGCCCAACGAAATCCGACGTTCAGTCGGATTCACGCTCAACACTACGCATTCCACCTGGTCACCGACATTCACCAGCTTGGACGGATGCTTCATCCGCTTCGACCATGTCATTTCGCTTACGTGGACCAGGCCTTCGATGCCTTGTTCCAGTTCCACAAACGCGCCATAGTCGGTCACGCTGATGACGCGTCCGGCGACGTGCGCGCCTACCGGGTAGCGGTGCTCGGCGTCCAGCCACGGGTCGGGCGTCAATTGCTTGAAGCCCAGCGAAACGCGCTGCTTTTCTTTGTCGTACTTGAGGATCTTGACCTGAATCTGGTCGCCCACATTCACCAGATCGCGGGGATGAGTCAGCCGTCCCCATGACATATCGGTGATGTGCAACAGCCCGTCGATTCCACCCATGTCGACGAAGGCGCCGTACTCGGTGAGATTCTTCACCACGCCGGTCAGGACCGCGCCTTCTTCCAGGTGCTCCAGCGTTTTGCCGCGCTTTTCCTGTTGCTCTTCTTCCAGAAGCTGTTTGCGCGAGACCACGATATTGCCGCGCTTCTTGTTTAGCTTGATGACGGCTACTTCGAGCGTCTGGCCCTTCATGCCATCCAGATTGCGGACCGGCCGCAGGTCGACTTGCGAGCCCGGCAAGAATGCTTGCGCGCCCTGGATATCGACCGTTAACCCGCCCTTGATGCGGTCCACGACGACGCCCTTGATCGGCGTCTTCTCGTTGAACGCCTTCTCGATGTCGTCCCACGCCCGCAGCCGCGCGGCCTTCTGGTGGGAGAGGTTGATGTAACCTTCTTCCGTTTGGCCCTTCTCGCGCAGGACGTCGATCGGGTCGCCGGCCTGGAATTTGGGCTTGCCCTCATGATCCATCACTTCCGCAATTGGCAGCATGCCTTCCGACTTCGCGCCGATGTCAACCACCACGTGGGTGGTCGTCAGCTTGATCACGGTGCCGTGGATCACGTGATCTTCGCCGACCGATTCTTCGGTTTCGGTGGTGAAGTTCTCCAGGGCAGCGGCGAAATCGTCGCTGTTGGCCGCCCCCGCGGTTTCCGGAGCGGAAGCCTGTAGATCGACCGAGTCGGGCTGCGACACGGCTTCTGGTTGTGAAACGGATTCGGGTTGTGGCTCCGGGTTTTCCACTACGGCCGGGCCGCTGGTCAGGGTTTCGGTAGCGTTTGTCATGGGTTCAAGGTTGCGGGCTGTGCTTTCATCGAACAAGGTCATAGCCTCTCTGGTGTGCCGCACGCTTCGGCGTGCGACGGATGCGGGACGTGGTGTAGCGGACTGCTGGCGTGGTCTTTGTTGTGTTGAGGCCGCCCTGGCGGACGACCCTAGGACAATCCCAGCTTGCCGGAACGTCGCTTCGAACCCGCGTCCAAAGGGGACTCTTGGACTATAGCAATCGCTTCGGAAGAGTGTCAAACGCGAAAGCGGATAGATCGCGTTCTACCGATAAAATTTACCGTCCCTTTACATTTTTCGAGCATCGGGGACCTTTGGTAATCGTTACCAGGCCGTTTGGGGCTGTCCCTCGCCTTTGACTTTCGGCCTGCGGCCTGGAGTCAGGGGCCTAGTGCCGTCGGCACAAGGCAAAAGCGACGGACAAGAGTGTCCGTCCCACACGGGCTTCTGCTACCCTCCCCGCATGGACTATCTCTGGACACCTTGGCGGTATGCTTACGTAAGCGGCAGCGAGCAGACCAGCGGCTGTATTTTCTGTAATGCCCCCAAAGAGAATGACGAAAAAGTTCGCATTGTTCATCGGGGCAAGGACTGCTACATCATCCTGAACACGTTTCCCTACACCAACGGCCACGTCATGATCGTGCCCTACGCTCACCTGGACGAACTGCACAAGCTGCCCGCCGAGACCGCTCAGGAAATGATGGCCCTCAGCCAGCGCATGGAGGTGGTGTTGCGCTCACTGTATCGCCCCGACGGAATCAATCTGGGTATGAATCTTGGAAAAGCGGCAGGCGCGGGTGTTGCCGGCCATATTCACATGCACATGCTGCCGCGCTGGGTGGCGGACGCGAACTTCGTCAGCGTGATTGGCGAGACGCGGGTTTTGCCGGAGGCGCTGGAGGTGACTTGGGAGAGGGTGAGGAAGGCGCTCTGAGGTCTAGTCCTGACGACTGATATCCTGAGATTCTGCGAAAGCAGCCTTGATTTTTGGACGATTGAAGTAATACAGAGGCCAGCCGAATGCAATCGTATTAACGAGGGCGTCCACATCGAACGCATGTGCTCGAATAGCAACCAAGACCGCCACCGCTACGCCAAAAGCCACTAGCCACGCTGAGGTCAGAAGCAATGCCCTTCGTCCCCAGGGCCGCAATCTCCACAGCCCGAATCCCACGGAACCCGCAAGAGCATAGGCCACTAGAGAGATAGTCAAAAGATCACCTCTTCCCAAGCGATCCACGATCCACCGTGCTTGCTCAGTATCAGTCTTGATAACGTCCACTTGGGGAATGACAGCCGTAAAGACAATCGCGCCCACTACGGAACAAATGATCAGCCACCCGGCTAAAATGCTGACCACGATAGGGCGTTTCTTCCTGACCATAACTGAGGCGGACCTGCTCTTTCGGCCAATATCAGAGCAAGAGTCTAAGCTCTTACTTTACGCCAAACTGCCTCCCGAAGAACTCCTCCGTCGCCCCATACGCCTTGATCCAGCTCTTCCACATCAGGAAATCGTGAATCTCATCGGGGAAGATCAGTTCCTCGACATGCACCTGCTGCGCCCGCAACCGCTGCAGCAGATCGACGGTCTGTGAGAAATCGACATTACGGTCATCGTCCCCGTGAATGAGCAGCACCGGGGACTTCCACGTCGCAATCGCGGCGTTCGGAGACGACTGAAAGGCCAGCTTCAGCGCGGCATCCCGGTCCGGCGCGTCTTTCGGGAACTCCTCGCTAAAGGCCGACCAGTCGTGGACGCCGTGCAAATCCACTCCTGCGGCGAACAGGTCGGAATTGTGCGCCAGGCCCATGGCGGTGAGATAGCCGCCGTACGATCCGCCCCACAGGCCGATTTTCTTCGGATCGACGTTCGGCAGGGTTTGCAGGTAGCGTCCGGCGGCCACGATGTCTTTGTACTCCGCTCCGCCGCGCGGCCCGCCATCGGCCGGCTCGCGGAAATGCCGTCCATACATGATGCCGGTTCGATAGTTGACTGACAGCACGACGTATCCGCGGCTGGCCAGGTACTGATTCATGGCGTAGGCGTTATGGTAGTAATCCATGTAGTGGAAGCCCAGCATCATCTGCCGGATCGATCCGCCGTGGATGAAGATGAGCGCGGGTCTGCGCCCGCCTTGCTTCGGCTCGAATAATTGGCCGTGGATCTCCCACCCGTCTTCCGCTTTGAAGATTGCCGGCTTCGGCGTGATTAGTTGGGTGGAAGGGAAATCCGCCGGCAGCGCGCTTCTCGCAATCATGTCGCGTCCCTGCGAGGTGATCGCGTAAGGCACTGCTGGCGTGGTAGCAGTAGAACCAATGCAAATGATCTTGCCTGCCACTTCGAGAGGCGACCACTCCATCGTCTCGCCGCGAGTGACGGCCGCCGGAGTTCCGCCTTCCACGGTGACTCTCCAAAGGTGACGCCGGTCCACGTCATCCTGATTCGAGGAATAGATGACCGAAGTGCGATCCGCGTTTAGTGTGACATCTTCAGTCTCGAACTTTCCCGGCGTCAAGAGGGTCGCTGGTCCACCCGTCGTCGCAATCGAATAGAGGTGATTCCATCCATCCTGCTCGGACGAAAAGACGATTCGATTCTTCGCGGCGAATTGAAATGACGCGTCCGCCGTCAGCTGCGGCAGCGAATCGTCCAGCCCCGGTCCGCTCTTCCAGATTTCGCGGCCTGCGTCCTTGGCGACGTCGTACACCCAGATTGACCACGGCAGAGGAGTCAGCGGAATCAATGGTTGCTTCATTTGCTTGCCCACTAGCCGGATGAATGCAATTTGGCTTCCGTCCGACGACCAGCGTGGAGACAGATCCCGGTCCGCGCTGGGAGAAACGTAGCGCAGTTCATTCCGTCCGAATTCATAAATGACCACAAAACTGTGATCGCCGCGATCACTGACAAATGCAATCTTCTTTCCGTCCGGCGACCACTTCGGCTGCGTATTGTTCCCGCGCGCAAAAGTCAGCGCCTTGGCTTTTTCTTTGCCAGAGATCGGAGCGATCCAAAGCTGCTTCTTCGCCGACCAAACGGCGAATTCACCGCCGGGCGAAATCTGAATATCCTCACACCCCTCTTCCACGCAGCCCATGTCGCCCAACAGGCGCGGTTCGCCCTTGTCCACGTCGACCGCCCATACTTGTTGGGCGCGCTTTTCAACGTTGCTGGTTGGATCGGCAATTTCTCCTGCGCCATTTGCCTCAGTTCCCCGCGCATAGACTGCGGTCCGCCCATCGGGAGTGAGCTTCAGAGCTGCCAACGGCATGCCGTCGTCGCCGTCGTAGTGCGTGACCTGCCGCGCTTCAAAATTTGGGGCGTCGGCGATCCAAACATTCCGCTCGCCCTTGGCTGCAAAGACCCAGGCGATTCGTCCAGTCTGTTGGGCTGCCACGAGGTTGGTCGGAAACGGAGAACTCATCACCTGCTCAAGCGAAAAGGTCTGAGGCGAAGTCTGTGCAGTTGTGAGAATTGAAGTGAAACAAAGCAGCAGAACACAAGACAAGGCATCCCGAACTCGATTTCCCATGCGCGGCAGAGTACGTGATGACCGGATGGATTGACAATAGGGCCCCCGAAGGGGAGCACCAGCGAGCCACACGCTTCAGCGCGCGTAGAGTGCGTAGCCGACCAAAGTCCCGTAGGGATTGCCCAAGTTCTTAGCGCAATTTCGAGGATTGATGAAGCTGGCGGAAAAAATTAAAAGGGCCGTGACATTGGTTATGCTCTAGCTGCCAGCTCCTGCGAGGAAGCCAACAACGTGGAGACATGCACCGTCACGACCCCTGATGCGATCACTGCTTTCGCAGTTCCAAACCCCGGCTGAACCTCGCAGAACAGTCGGTTTTTTCGGGTTTGGCAGCTTACCGAGTTGCCCCGGCTTGCCCATCGCCCAGCCTACTTCGGGTTCGCCACGTTTTATTTTGGCTGACCCTTTCGGCCATCGACGCGTGCAACCCTAAGCGTTGTGCGATTAATTGTCAATGCCGCATTTCGGTGCAATTGAAGAATTTAAAGGGGTTGCTGGTGAATGTTACAAGTTTATGAATTGCAATCATTTGCAAAACGGGTAATTAGTTTCGGGCAAGTTTTGCACAGACTCTTGCACAACTTGCAACCGGAGGGTTACGGTCGATATTCGGCGGAAAGTAATATGCTTGACGGCGCTACCCCTCCTCCCGCATGTTGTAAGGACACAGGTTGGCAATGTCAGTTCTCGTGGCGTATGTAGACGGCGGCTCACTGGGCAATCCAGGACCGTCGGGCATTGGAGTAGTGATCGGCCAGCCCGAAGGTGCCCCCATCAAAATCTCCAAGTGGATTGGGCATCAAGACAACAACGTAGCCGAATACATCGCGCTGCTGGAAGCGCTGCAGTGCGCCCTGAACCTGCAGGCTACGGTCCTGCACGTGTATTCGGATTCGCAAGTTGTCGTTCGACAGATGCGGGGCGAATACAAATGCCGCAGCCCGCGTCTGTATTCGCTGCACTGGATTTGCCGCAAGCTGGCCCGCTCACTGAGCTTCTCCATCAATCATGTGTCGCGCGAGAACAATGCTGAGGCCAATCGCCTGGCCAATGCCGCCGCACGCCAACAGAACTCGTAGATTTTCGACCCCCGGTACACCAGTCAGGAAGCACTGCTAATCTTCTGCATCCACCTCCACGCGCTAGCCACGATGTCGGGAAGAGTGCGCGTGGCTTTCCAGCCGAGCACTTGCTGGGCGCGCGTTGCGTCAGCAACCAGAACCGGGGGATCACCCGGCCGCCGCGGACCGACTTTGCGGCGGACTCGGCGCCCGGTAACGGTTTCGGCAGCGTGAACGACCTCAAGAACGGAATTTCCACTGCCGCTTCCGAGGTTAAGAGCGACCGACTCGCCGCCTTTCTCCAGATGCTGGAGGGCGCGGACATGCGCATCGGCCAGATCATTCACGTGAATGTAGTCGCGAATACAGGTGCCGTCCGGGGTCGGGTAGTCCGTGCCAAAGATTTTCAGCTCAGCTCCCACCCCACTGGCGGCGAGCGCAAGAGGAATCAGGTGGGTTTCGGGATCGTGAAGCTCTCCAATCTCGCCGCTTTCATCGGCGCCGGCGGCGTTGAAATAGCGCAGGCGGGCCGAGCGCAACCCGTAGGCGCGGTCGTACGCCTCCAGCGCATACTCACAAAACAGTTTGGACGTGCCATAGGGATTGACCGGCTGGCGCGGGTTATCTTCTGTGATCGGAACCTTCGTCGGTTCACCGTACACAGCGCAGGTCGAGGAGAATACGAAACGGCGAATACCCGCATCGAGTGTGGCGTTCAGCAGGTTCAAAGCAGCCTCGACGTTGTTACGAAAATACTTGCGCGGGTTCTCGACCGACTCACCCACATAGGCATGAGCGGCGAAGTGCATGACCCCATCTACGCGTTTGAGAGCAGAACGCAGAGTGGCCTCGTCGGCGATGTCGCCCTCCACCAGTTCGAATCCTTGCGCGAGGCGCCGGCGGCCGTTGACTAGATTGTCGTAGAGAATAACCTCATAGCCGGAACGCCGCAGCGCGCGCGCCGCATGACTGCCGATATAGCCTGCTCCGCCCACCACCAGAATCGCCAATTGGTTGAGACCTCATTCCTTCGTTGAGCAACTCTTCTATTTGAGCGGATTGAAACATGACTTGCAAGGAGCCGGGTTTCGATTTTCAATCGGAGCAGAGCAAGGCGAGCGAAATGTCCTCGATCGCGTCTGATGAGCAGGTTCAGCGGGAGAAGGCACGCGCCGGCGGCGAGCCGGAACTTTCGGTCGTCCTCCCGTGCCTAAACGAGGCACGCACGCTGCCCGCTTGTATCGCGCAGATCCAGAGCGCAATCGTGGGCCACGGGATCCAGGCGGAGATCATCGTGGCCGACAACGGCAGCACTGACGGATCTCCTGAGATCGCGATTTCGTCGGGCGCACGAGTTGCTGCGGTGACCGATCGCGGCTATGGCAGCGCGCTGATGGGCGGGATCGCGGCGGCCCGCGGTCGATATGTAATTATGGGTGACGCCGATTCGAGTTACGACTTCGGCGATATCCCCAAATTTCTGGAGCAACTGCGCGCCGGTGCCGACCTCGTGATGGGCAACCGCTTTCGCGGCGGCATCCAGAAAGGCGCAATGCCCTTTCTGCATCGGAATCTCGGCAACCCAGTGCTAAGTTTCTTGGGGCGGCTCTTCTTCCACGCGCCCTGCGGTGACTTCCACTGTGGCCTGCGCGGTTTCAGCATGGAAGCGTATCGTCGCATGGACCTGCAGACTACCGGCATGGAGTTCGCCAGCGAAATGGTTGTGAAGGCGTCGTTGTTCGGGATGAAGATTGCCGAAGTTCCGACGACCCTCTCGCCCGCTGGCCGCGATCGTCCACCGCATCTGCGGAGCTGGCGCGACGGCTGGCGTCACTTGCGCTTTCTGATGATGTACAGTCCGCGCTGGTCGTTCCTCTACCCCGGCGTAGCGCTCGTAATCGCCGGGATGGCGGTAGCTTTGTGGCTCTTGCCGGGACCACGCACCGTGGGATCGGTCACCATCGATATCCACACGTTGTTGTACGCGATCATGGCCATCCTGATTGGCTTTCAGGCGATCACATTCTCCATTTTCACAAAAGTGTTTGCGATTACTACGAAGCTGATGCCCGAAGACTCGCGCCTGAACCGGCTCTTTCGCCGCTTCAAGCTCGAAACCGGCCTGGCCATCGGCGGACTGCTGATGGCGGCCGGGATTGGCCTCGCCATCTATTCTTTGTTTCTCTGGGACGCCCACAACTTCGGGCCCATGGATCCCGAGCGTTTAGTGCGTGTGGTGGCGAGCACGATTGTCGTGTTCACGATGGGCGTCGAAATCTGCCTGGCAAGCTTCTTCCTGAGCATCCTCGGCCTGCGGCGAAAATAGTAAGGAATAGCCAAAGGCCCGTCAGCCTCTGAAGGGGCCATCGCGAAAATGCGACTTCGCCATCGCTGAAGCGATGGCTTGATCAGAACCAGATTCTCGCCGAGGTGCTGGGAAACGTCGGAGAACGCGTCAACTCCTGGAAGGGCGGCTCACAGCCCGATTCACCACTTCCAATCGACTCACGAAGTGCAGCGATCGATCGAACCACCAACTCGCCGGCCAAGGATAAAGACGTAACGAATCTTTCCAAATCACCGGAGAGAGTCCCACGCGCTCGAACTCTTTCTGCCACTGCGTGCGACGCCAGTAGTTGTATGGGAGCGCCACGCCATGACGCGCGTTGCCGACTCGATCCATGAAGCGCAAGGTGGCCGAGGCCAACCATCCCTCGGCAATGTGATCCTTGATCACGACGCACTTCACCGCGACTCGTGCCGCTTCGCGAAGAAGTTGTACGGGGTCCGCTGCGTGGTGGAGCACATCCACCAACATGACTGCGTCGAAAGATTGGTCGGGAAACGGAACATTCTTTCCGTCGTAGGCCGAGACTTTAATCTCGGGCGTTCCGCGCGGCAGCACATCGATGCCCTCAATGTGCAGATCGGGACGCAGGCGCAAGATTGCCTGGCTGACGGCGCCATCTCCGCAGCCCACGTCCAGCATGCGGCCGCTGTCAGGCAAAAGTGGAGCCAGGTGACTGGCGAGGATTCCGACGCGCCGGGGCGCAACATAGCGCTCGTGAATGGAGCCTGCGACGTCGGCCATAGCTTGGACCTCCACCATTATGACCTGGCGCTGGTGTAGAATTTGAAAGTCAACCCCACGCTGCCGGCCTCGGCAGCGGACCCGCGTCGGGACGTAGCGCAGCCTGGTAGCGCACTTGCTTGGGGTGCAAGGGGTCGCGAGTTCAAATCTCGCCGTCCCGACCAGTTTCTTCTCTTGCATCTATCGGTTGCGGCGGTGCCAATCTTTGAGCACATTCATTTGGGTCCAGCTTGGGTCCAAACAACAATTGCTCCAGCTTGTCCACCGCCTGCCGCCGGTCCGCCGGGATCGAGTGCAGATAAATCTGCCGGGTGATCTCACTCGACGAGTGCCCGAGCAGTTCCTGCACCGTACCCAAGGGTGTCCCGATGGAATCGTGCAAACTGGCATTAGAGTGACGGAGCAGATGCCAGGTCACCCCACGCAGTCCGAGCTTTTGCGCCGCTGGCTTCAACTGGCGCGCCAGCAATGTGCGCCGGTCGAGGGGCGTTCCTCGTCGACTGGCGAAAATCAAACCCTCACCGTCACCGTTCGACGCCTGATATTTCTTTGCCAGCAATGCCAGAGCGTGCGAACCCAGCGGAACTGAGCGCAGGCTGTGCTTGCTCTTGGGATCGTCGAAGTGGCCTTCATAGACCGTTTCCTCAATCCGTAACACAGCCCGTTGCCAGTCGATGTGCCGCCAGCGCAACGCCAGCAGTTCCCCGATCCGCAGTCCGGTCACCGATAACAGGAAAACCAGCGACCGCGACGGTTCCGGCAGCGCTGCCAGCAGACTGCGCAGTTGCTCCGGAGTAATGACAACCCGGGGCAGCTTGCGAGGGCGCCGCGGCATCCGGGTGAGACGGACCACGTTCTGCTCAACATCCCCCCACTCCATCGCCGTCTGCATGATTTTGCTCAACCCGCTCTGCAGATGATGAACCGTCTCCCAGGCAAAACCTTCCGCGAGCTTGGCATTCAGAAAACTCTGAACCGCTTCGCGGGAGATTGCGCTCAAGCAGGTCTCACCAAACGCAGGCAACAAATGAACACGCAGCATATACTCGTACGACTGCTGCGTCGCATACTTCATCGTGGGCGGCACCACGGCTTGCCAGTCTTCGCGCACAAAGTCCGGAAATCTGCGAGTCGAGCCCGGCGAGTAGCCGTGAGTATTGATCGCTTGCAGTCGCTTCGCCAGAACCGGTTTCGCCTGAGTGCGCTTCGGCAGGTCTTTGACAAAGCCCAGGATTTCCGAACGGCGAACCCAGACAGGCTTGCCCTCGGAATCCAAACCCTGTTCCCGCCAGCGTCCCACCCATACTTTGTTTGACTTCCCTCGTTGAAACAACGAACCGCGTTGAAAATGCTTTCGGGCCATTCTGCCTCCTTCCTTGGCCCGTTCAGGCGGCTCTGCGTCGTTCGCCAGTGTAGTCGGTAAGTGAAACAGGTTCAATCACGTCCTTCCCCGCGGTCTCGGAGCCACTCGCGGATGGCGGAGGTGTGAAAGCGGAGGTATTTTCCCAGCTTGAAATGAGGCAGCCGGTCCTCTCCATCCGATCGAACGTGCTCATAGACCCAGGACACCGGGACGCGGAGCATCTCGGCAACCTCCGGGACCGTGAGAATCCGGTCCACCAGGAGAACCTCGGCTCGCGAACGCTCAGGAATCCTCATTAGACTGCTCTTCCATCCCCATGCTCCGGGTCCAGCCCACTGCTCAACCCCTTGATGACCAGTACCGCAAGTACCACAATCCCTGCGATGATCAGTGCACCCACGACCGTGATTCTCATGCCGTATCCTCCACCGGTTTCACAAGACCCTTGCAGCCCTTTTCGGGACAGCGATAGCCAATAAAACTCCCATCAAAAAAGCCGGTTTCTATCGACTCCTCGCTCACCCAGAAATGCTTTCCGCATTTTGGGCACTTCTTCTTGTAGCGCTCCTGCAACTCATCCAGTCGCTCCCAAACGTCTTTCTTGGCCGCCTCCTGGACCAGCTCTTCGAAGTGCTCGATGCCGCTCTTCACACGCACGAACATCTGCAGGCCGCAAG
>JACXTT010002482.1_pt1 | contig 29201 bp, 26 predicted proteins | sample 9270951 | NCBI WGS metagenome assembly JACXTT01 (sample SAMN15532306, study PRJNA645909) | rock metagenome | isolation source: weathered quartz diorite | place: Puerto Rico | collected 2017-06-21 | reverse complement strand
CGGCGGGATGGCTGGGCTTCGCGCCGGCGGCGCACCGCACGGTGGCGCTGGCGCTTCTGGGGCTGGCCGCCGTGTTGCTGGATGCCGGGGTAACGACCGACCAGACGCTCGGCCGGCGCGCGATCAATCTGCTGGATCCGGCGGCACGCGGGCGTCTGAACGGGCTGTTCGTCGGATTGTTCTTCGTGGGTGGCGCCGCCGGTGCGCTGACCGCCGGGGCCGCATGGGCAAAGTCCGGCTGGCAGGGCGTCTGCCTGTGTGGGCTGCTTTTCAGCGCCGCCGCCATGGCGGCGCACGCCTGGCACGTGCGCCGGGCCTGACGGTCAGGTCAGCGCGCGTTGCCCAGCAACTGCTCGATCTTGCCGATCAGTTGTTTGTCGTCCGGGCGCGTCATGCTGTTGTAGCTGCCGACGATCTTGCCGTCGCGATCGATCAGGTACTTGTAGAAGTTCCACTTGGGCGTGGTGCCCGATTCCTTCGCCAGCAAAGCGTACATCGGATTGGCGTCGCTGCCGCGCACGTGGGACTTGCCGAGCATCGGGAACTTGACGCCGTAGGTGTTGTAGCAGAAGTCGGCAATTTCCTTGGACGAGCCCGGCTCCTGCGAAAAGTCATTCGACGGAAAGCCCAGCACCACCAGGCCGCGCTCGCGGTACTTGGCGTACAGCGCCTCCAGCCCCTCGTACTGCGGCGTGAAGCCGCAATAGCTGGCGGTGTTGACGACCAGCACGACCTTGCCCGCGTACTGGCAGAGGTCTTGCGGCGCCTCGTCCTGCAGGCGCGGGAAGCGGAAGTTCAGCGTGGCCGGGCAGGCGCCGGCGGCGGCTACGGGTGCGGCGGCTGGCTTGTCGGCCGCGCGTGCCGGCTGCGGCAGGGAAACAATGCCGGCCACGGCGAGCGCCAGCGCGGCGCTCAGTGCTGCGGGCAAGATGGCGATGCGAGTCGCGAGCGGTTGGTCGGGGCACAGCGGAAGAGAACGGGGCATGGCGGGACGCTTCATGGCTTGGGGTAACGGCGGCAGCGCCGGTGATGGGCGCCGGCGCCGATTCGGGTACACGATTCCCGTACGGTTGCCGATAGTCTACGCCGATGCCCAAACGGGAGCCGACGGCTGGTCAGTCCATCGCCAGCGCCGTGCCGTGCTCCACGCTGCCGCGCAACTCCACATCGGGCGCGTGCCGCACGATCCACAGCGCCAGCAGCGCGGCAACGGCGCCCGCCGCAAAGATCAGGTGAAAGCCCGACTCCACGCCGCCCGCCAGCACCTGGCGCACCGACGGCGACAGTTGCGCGAATGCCTCGCTGCCGTGGCGCAGCGCGCCCAGGTCCAGCGTCTGCCCGACGCCTGCTTCGCCGAGCGCCTTGCGGAACGCCGCCGCCAGCAGCGTGCCGGCCAGCGCCCCGCCAAGCGCGCTGCCGAGCGAGCGCAGCACCAGCAACGCGCCGGTGCCGGCGCCGGTGTCGCGTCGTTCCAGCGCGTTCTGCACGCTCATCAGCGTGCCAACCATGGTGACGCCCAGCCCCACGCCGGCGACCATCATCGCGAGCAGCAGCAAGGCGAGCGGCACGGCCGGCGTGATCGCGGCGAGCGATGCCAGGCCGAGCACGGCCGCCGCGTAGCCGCCGGTCAGGATGCCGCGCATGCGGCCCACACGGGGCGCCAGCCACGCGACGATGAAATTGCCGGCCACCGTGGACAGCAGGAACGGCATCACCAGCAGACCAGACATCGAGGCGTCGGCGCCGCGCACCAGTTGAAACTGCAGCGGCAGGGCGAAGATGCACAGGAAGATATTGAGCGCGGACAGCGCGGAGGCGCCCACGCCCAGCACGTAGGCACGATTGGCAAACAGGCGCGGCGGCAGCATCGGATCGGCCGCGCGTCGCTCCTGCCACGCCAGCAACACCACCGCCGCCACGGTGGCCAGCGCCAGCCCGCCCATCTGCGGGGAAACCCACGCGAACACGTCACCGCCCCAACTCATCGCCAGCAGGAAAGCGACGATGGCCACGGCCAGCAGCAGCGCGCCGAGCCAGTCCACGCGCGACCGCCCGCCGCGCGCGTGCAGCCCGGCCAGCCCCCGGTAGCACAACGCCATCGCCAGCAGCCCCAGCGGCACATTGACCCAGAAGAGCCACCGCCACGACAGGTGATCGGACACCCAGCCACCGACCAGCGGTCCGGCGATGGACGCCACCGCCCACACGGTCGCCAGGTAGCCTTGGTAGCGGCCGCGCTGACGCGGCGCCACCACGTCGGCAATCGCCGCCTGCGCCAGCGACATCAGGCCGCCGCCGCCCACGCCCTGCAGCGCGCGGAACAGGATCAACTGGCCAAGCGTTTGCGCCATCGCGCACGCAACGGACGCCAGGATGAACAGCGCGATGGCCAACATCAGCAAGCGCCGGCGGCCGAAATTGTCGGACAGCTTGCCGTACAGCGGCGTCGCCACGGTGGAGGTGATCAGGTACGCCGTCAGGATCCAGGACAGGTGCCCGAATCCGTTCAGGTCGCTGGCAACGGCCGGCACGGCCGGGATCACCACGGTCTGGTCGAGCGCGGCCAGCAGGATGCACAGCACGATGCCACCGATGACACGCATGATGGCGGCGTGGTCATGGACGGGCGGCTGGGAAGTTACGGCGGGCGAGGGCGAAGACATCGGCAAACGGCGACAAACGGCGGGCAACGCGCAGGAAGCCGCACAAAAAAACTCAGGAAGATCGGAGATTTCGGCCACAGGACCCGACGGACTGCCCGGCTTGCGGGTGCCGTCGGATGGCCTAATTCAGCAACCGCATAATTATAGGCGGTTGCCGCGGATGGCGCTTGCCGCCGGATGCGGGACGCGGGCCGGGAGCGCCCCGGCCCGCACGGCGATTGCCGCTGTTACTGGTTAGCGGCCGCCGCCGGAGATGTAATGCTCCAACTGTTCGATGATGAACTGCTGCTCCGAGATGATGTTCTTGACCAGGTCGCCGATCGAGAGCATGCCGATCAGCTCGTCGCCGTTTGCCAGCACCGGCAAGTGACGCATGCGGTGCTCGGTCATCAGCGCCATGCATTCGTCGGTGGTCTGTTCCGGGCGCACGTAGATCACGTTCTTCGTCATGATGTCGCGCACCAGCGTTTCCCGCGATGTGCGCTGCATCAGGATCACCTTGCGCGCGTAGTCGCGCTCGCTGAGGATGCCGACGATCTTGCCGTGTTCGATGATCAGCAAGGCACCGATGCCTTTCTCCGCCATCAGTTGCAGCGCAGCATACACGGTCGCCGTGGGAGGAATGCTGTAGGTGGCCTGAGTTGGCTTGGATTCCAGAACCTGCCGTGCTGTTGTCATCACCCTCTCCTTGTTTCATCGGGAAAGCCATGCGGCGGTGCGACCGCCACGTTTTTCCAGAGTAGCAAAGGATCGCGCGTCGTCACAGGGTGACTTACACGGATCTTTGTAAAAACTGTGGTGCGCGCGGCGAGGGTGCCGGCCGGCCAGCCGCTATAACAAAGGAACGACAGCCGGACTGCAGGAGACACCGCCATGGCCACCCAACCCGCCGCCGGGACGCCGACGGCCGCCCCGTCCGGTTCGCGCCCCGACCTGCGGCCCCCCGACGAACAAACCGCACCACCGGTCAACACGGTGACCCTGCGCGAAAACGGCCCGCTCGCCTTCCGCGCGCCGGTGCTGATCGACGGCAATCCGGTGGGATTCAACGTCAAGCTCTGCCGCTGCGGCGGATCGCATACCAAGCCGATGTGCGATGGCAGTCATCGGAGCAATGGGTTCATGGCGGCCGGCGAGGTGCCGGCGGTCGTGCATGAACCGCTGGTTCAGCGCAACGGGCCGCTTGAGGTGCGGCCGATTCCCAATGGACCATTACACGTGATGGGGAATATCGAGATACTGACTGCCAGCGGGCAAACGATTGTTTGTACGACCGAGGTTTGGCTCTGCCGGTGTGGGCATTCGGGGAATAAGCCGTTTTGCGATGGAACCCATAAGAAGATTGGGTTTCGGAGTGATTTGTAGGTTTTCGGTCGGTTTTGCTGATGGATTGCTGCGGCGTTGGTGCTTCTTGCCAAAGGCTTGTTTTATGTCTCGTTTGTGGCGGCTGGTTTTTGCCGCTTTGGCCTTTGAACCCAACAGCCGTTTCGCAGCCCCCGAAGGGGGATGTGAAACATGCCTTTGGGTTCAAGAGCCCAAGCAGCAAAAACCAGCAACGAGATGTGAAACGGCTGCTGTGTTCAAACGCCAAAGCAGCATAAACCAGCAGCCACAAACAAAACGCCCCCCAAACTCACTCCGTCAACATCCGAACCTTAACCTTCTTCCCCTTCACCTTCCCCTCGTTCAACCGCTTCACCGCCTCCCGCCCGATGGCCCAATCCACCGCGATGTAGGTCGACATCTCCATCACATTGATCTTGCCGATCTGCTCCTTGGCAAACCCTGCGTCGCCGGTCAGGGCACCCAGCAAATCGCCGGGACGGATCTTTTCCTTGCGTCCGCCAAGCATCTGCAGCGTGACCATCGGCGGCAGCAGCCGCTCGCTGCTGGTTGGCGTCAGTTCGGCCAGCGCATGCCACTCGAACTCGCCGCCCTGATGCTGCTCGATGTTCCCCACGCGCCCCATCTCGTCCATGCTCACCAGGCTGAACGCCCAGCCTTCCTGGTCGGCGCGGCCCGTGCGGCCGATGCGGTGGACATGCACCTCGGGGTCCGGCGTGACGTCGACGTTGATCACGGCCTCCAGTTGCGCAATGTCGAGGCCGCGCGCGGCGACGTCGGTGGCCACCAGCACGGAGCAACTGCGGTTGGCGAACTGCACCAGCACCTGGTCACGGTCGCGCTGATCCAGCTCGCCGTGCAACGCCAGAGCCTGAAAGCCCTGCGCACGCAGCAGTTCCACCAGGTCGCGGCAGCGCGCCTTGGTGTTGCAGAACGCGAGCGTGCTGACCGGCCGGAAGTGGTCAAGGATGCGGCCCACCGCCTGTAGCCGCGCGCCGCCCTCCACTTCATAGAAGCGCTGACGGATCTTGCTGTTGTCGTGCTGCTCGGCCAGCTTCACCTCGCGCGGCTTGCGCAGGAACTGCTGGCTGAGCTTGACGATGCCCGCCGGGTACGTCGCCGAGAACAGCAGCGTCTGCCGTTCCGTGGGGCAGCGGGTGGCAACGAATGCGATGTCGTCGAAGAAGCCCATGTCGAGCATGCGGTCCGCTTCGTCCAGCACCAGCGTATTGACGCCGGACAGGTCCAGGCTGCCACGCTCGATGTGATCCAGAATGCGCCCCGGCGTGCCGACCGCGATGTGCGCGCCGTGGATCAGGCTGTCCACCTGCGGGCGCATCGGCGAGCCGCCGCACAGCGTCAGCACCTTGATGTTCTCTTCGGCGCGCGCCAGGCGGCGGATTTCCTGCGTCACCTGGTCAGCCAGCTCCCGCGTCGGGCACAGCACCAGCGCCTGCACGTCGAAGCGGCGCGAGTCGAGCCGGTTCAGCAGCGACAGGCCGAATGCGGCGGTCTTGCCGCTGCCGGTCTTGGCCTGCGCGATCAGGTCGTGGCCGGCCAGCGCCAGCGGCAGGCTGGCCGCCTGGATCGGCGTCATGGTGTCGTAGCCGAGTTGCGCAAGCGTCGCCAGCATGGCGGGCGACAGCGGCAGGTCGGAGAAGGGTGCGCCCGCGGCGGGCGGCGTGGCTTGGGAGCTTGAGGTCATGCGCGATTATAGCGGCGCGATTGTCACCATCCGTGTGGCGTCAGGCCTTGGCGGCCTTGCGCGCGGCCTTCACCGGCACCGGTGCCGTCGGCCGCCACCCGAGGCGCTCCAGCAGCCCGCCCGCGGCGGCTGGCGCGCGCTCCTTGGCGCCGTTGATGAAGAACACGAAGACCTCGCGCCGCCTTTTGGCGGGCGCCTTGCCGTCCAGATGTGGCAAGTCCTCCGGCACGCTGCCCGTCGCCCATGTGGCCGCGCGCTGCGCCCACGCATCGAGCGCCTTGGGCGCGTAGCCGGTGGCGATGTCTTCGTTGGCGTCCATCAGCCGCGCGTAGACGAAATCCGAGGTCAGGTCGGCGATCGACGGGAACTTGGGCGAGTCCGTGAACACGGTCGCCATCTTGTACTTGCGCGCCAGCTTCAGGTACTCGGGCGAGGCAAAGCTCGCGTGCCGCACCTCCAGCACGTGGCGCAGCGTCACGCCCTCGACCGAATCGGGCAGCAACGTCAGGAAGGCCTCGAAGTCCTCGGGCTGGAACTGCTTGGTCGGCGCGAACTGCCAGACCACGGGACCGAGCTTTTCGCCCAGTTCCGCGATGCCGCTGTCGATGAACTTGCTGACAGAGTCGCCCGCCTCCGCCAGCACGCGCCGGTTGGTGGCAAAGCGCGAGGCCTTGACCGAGAAGACGAAGCCGTCGGGCGTTTCGTCGCGCCACTTGGCGAACGAGGTCCGCTTCTGTGTGCCGTGGTAGGTGCTGTTGATCTCGATGGCCGTCAGGTGCCGGCTCGCGTATTCAAGCTCGCGCGCCTGGGCCAGCCCCGCCGGATAGAAGTTGTCGCGCCACGGCGCATACGACCAGCCGCCGATGCCAACGCGAATGCGGTCGGCCCCGGCGGGCGCCGGCGTGTCACGGGGAGCGGATGGCGGCTTACGAGTGACCATGGCGGCGATCTCCTGAAACGGGATCGCGACAGTCTAGCCGCATTCCGCCGGCCCGGCTTCAGCGCGAAAGGAAGTCCACCACCGCGCGCGCGAACGCCTCTTGCTGCTCCAGGTTCGAGATGTGCGCCGCCTCCAGTTCCACGTAGTGCGCGCTGGCAATCGTGCGCGCCAGGTACGCGCCGTCGCGCGGCGGTGTGGGCAGGTCGCCGGTGCCGGCAATGACGAGCGTGGGCAGCGAGATCGTCGCTATCGACTCGCGCATATCGGCATCGCGCACCGCCAGGCAGTTGGCGGCGTAGCCGGCGGGCGAGGTGGCATTGAGCATCGCCTTCAGCGCATCGACCAGATCCGGGTGTCGCGCGGCATACGGTGGCGTCAGCCACCGCTCGACCACGGCGGCGGCGATGGCGCCCATGCCGTCGCGCTCGACGATTGCTGCGCGCTGGGTCCAGTTCTCCGGCGGGCCGATCCAGGCCGCCGTGTTGCACAGCACCAGCTTGCGCAGCCGTTGCGGGTGATGCACGCCGAGCCACATGCCGGTGATGCCGCCCATCGACAGCCCGCAGAAATTGGCGTTGTCGATACCGAGGTGATCGAGCAGTCCGATCACGTCGCCACCGAGCTGATCGATCGAGTACGGCCCCGGCGGCACGGACGACTGCCCGTGGCCGCGCGTGTCATAGCGCAGCACGCGGAAATGCTGCGAGAACGCTTCGACCTGCGGGTCCCACATCGAGAAATTGGTGCCGAGCGAATTGGACAACACGAGGACCGGCAGGTGCGCGTCGCCATCGAGCCGGTAGTGCAGGCGAACGCCGGAAAGGTCAGCAAAAGGCATGATGCGTGTGCGAAGTCGGGAAGGAAGTTGTGCTCAGTTCTGCGCGATGGCGGAGCCGTGCTGCGCCAGCGGCGTCACGGTGATTTCCATGTACGGATACAGCGGCAGCGCGATCAACAGGTTGTGCAGCTCGTCGTTGTCCTTGACGTCGAAGATGCTGACGTTGGCGTACTGGCCCACCACGCGCCACAGGTGGCGCCACGTGCCTTCACGCTGCAGGCGCTGCGACATCGCCTTCTCGTCGGCCTTCAGTTGCTCGACAACCTGCGCGTCCAGCGACGCGGGAATCCTGACGGTCATTTCTGCCATGAACAACATGTTGATCTCCTGATGGTTTGGGTGGAAAGCGTGTAGAGGAATGCGTGGATCAGACCGTTGCGACCGGCGTGACGGGCGATCCCACCGCGCCCGGCAAACGCAGCGGCGGTGCGGTCAGAAAGAAGCGCGAGCGCCCGTTCGCGCGCAGCCACGCCGCCAGATCCTTCAGATACCAGAGCTCGCCCAGCGGCAGCCCCAGCTTGAACAGGCAATGATGGTGCAGCGGCAGGTTCGGCGCCGGGCCGGCCACCTTGCGGGCCGGGTAGCGTTCCACGGCATAGTTGTCCGCGGCCAGCGCGGCGATGCCGCTGTCGGTGATCCACTGCAGCAGGCGTTCGTCCCGGCCATCGAGCGCGCCGCAACTGTGGTGCAGCGTATCCACGTCCGGCGTGCGGGCCATTTCCAGCACCAGTTCGGCAAACGCGGTGCGCAGCACGAGGATGTCGCCCGCCTGCACCTCGATGTTGTCGGATTCCAGCACGCGCATCAGGTCGTCATAGCCGACCGTGCGGAACTCGCGGCCGTAGTGTTCGGCCAGGTCCACCAGCACGCCGCGGCCCTGGATGCCGTGCACCGCGAAGTGCTCGATGCCGAGCGCGTTCGCGTGGCTGTGGTCGTGGCCGCACGGATGGTCGGCAAAGTTGTCGGCCTCGGGATAATCCACGGGGCCGACGATATCCGTATTGGGCCGGAAGCCGTTGTAGTAGACCCGCTCGGCCACGCCGTCGCCATCCGCATCGAACAGCGCACCCACGTGCGCGAGCGAGTCCCATTGCGTGGAGTATTGCAGCGACAGCAGCACCTGGTCGTCGCTGATGACGTCCGTGGCGTTGGCGTCGAGTTTCGCCAGCGGGAAGTTCACATACGGCGTGTCATCGCGAAACGTTGGCCGCAGCACCGGGGGATGCCGGCGCGGGTTCAGCACGTTGCCGCCCGGATAGTCCAGCGGCAGCGACAGGCAGAAGCTCCTGCCGTCGCGAATCTCCTGCGCGGCCGCGCGCACGCAGGCCGGCGTAATCAGGTTCAGCCGGCCCAGCTGGTCGTCTTCGCCGAAGTCGCCCCAGTTCGAGCCTTCCGGCCGTTGCTTCCATCGCTTCGCTTGCATCGGTCGTCTCCTCCGATTCGCATGGAACTCACAACAAACCCGGGCCGCGCGATCAGGCGATCTGCGCGCCCCACAACAGCATGGCCGCCACGTAGATCAGGCCGACCCAGAACATCATGATGACCGTGTAGCCCATCACGTCCTTCAGGCTGAGTTTCGAGAGCGCCAGCGCGGGCAGGATCCAGAATGGCTGCACCAGGTCGTTCCACGCGTTGCCGAGCATGACCGACATCGACGTCTGGCTCACCGAACTCTGGATCGCCTTGGCCGCATCGATCATGAACGGCCCCTGGATCACCCAGTGCCCGCCGCCCGACGGCGCGAAGAAGTTGATCACGAATGAGCTGAGCAGCCCCCAGAACGGCAGCGTCTGCGGCGTGGAGATGTCCACGAACACGCGAGAGATGGTGTCCACCAGCCCCGAGCCGGCCATGATCGCCATGATGCCTGCGTAGAACGGATACTGCAGGATGATGCCGGAGATGGTCTTGATGCCCTCGTTCAGCTTCGCCACGTAGTTGGCTGGCGTGCCCAGCAGCAGCACGCCGAGGAAGAGGATCAGGAAGTTGATCAGGTTCAGGTCCAGCGAGCCGCCCTGGCGGAAGTAGATCACCGCGTAGGCCATGCCGCACAGGCCGATCGCCAGACTCAGCAGCCGGCTGTTGTTCAGGCGCGCCGCCAGCGTGCCTTCGGCGCCCAGGCTGTGGATGGGGCCGCCGGATGCGTCGTGGTCATGCGTGGATTCGGGCTTCAGTTTGATCACGTCGGCCGGATCGCGCGGATGCAGCCACGCATTGACCAGCGGCAGCGTGACGATCACCGCCAGGCTCGTCAGCAGCATCGGCGTGGAGAAGATCGTCTCCGACAGCGGAATCACGCCCATCAGCTTTTCCATGGGATGGCCCGGCGTGGAGATCAGCACGGGAATGCTGGCCGACAGCCCCAGCCCGTACATCGTGAAGCCGCTGTACGCGGCGGCGATGATCAGCGGGTAATGCACGCCCTTCACCTTGAGCGCGAGCTTCTTGGCGATGATGCCGCCGATCACCAGCCCGAAGCCCCAGTTCAGGTAGCTGCCGATGCCCCCGACCAGCGTGGCCACGATCACCGCCGTGCGCGGCGTGCTGACGGCGCCGACGATCCGGTTCAGCAGCCGATCCGTCAGCGGCGCGGTGGCAAGCACGTAGCCCATCGCCAGGATCACCGCCATTTGCGTGGTGAACGACAGCAGGTTCCAGAATCCCTTGCCCCAACTCGCGATCACGGCCGGCGCCGCCTGCCCCTGCACCACGACGGCCATGCCCATCGTCAGCAACGTCAGGCCAATCGCAAAGACGAACGGGTCCGGCAAATACCGGCGCATGAGTTCCGTAAAGAACCCGGCAACTTTGTTCACGGCTGTCTCCTTGCCTCTGAAATTTGTATCGCCTGACGAACTCAGGTTCTATATGCGAACCACGGGCGCGAATGCAGCCATGCTAGGCGCAGTTGATTGACCGGTCAAGGAAATGAGTCGGCGAAATGATTGCGGCTTTCGCAATAGTTCTGGATGGCAGGCAGAGCGAAAGGCCGAATGCCGCAATGCAACAAGTCTTGGTCCGACGCCCGGCGATGTGGCCCGGCCGGCCTGTCAGCAGGCCGCAAATCCGCACGATGCGCCTCGCACAGCACTGCGCGCACTGGTCGAGCAAACATTCACGCGCCGCTGCTCAAGTCGCCTCCCCCACGCACCGTATACCGCTGCGTGGCGACCCCACACCCCAGACGCCCCCAATGAATCCCTACGAAGGACTCTTCACATGTTCACTACCATTCGCGCGCGCATCATGGCCCTGTGTGTGGCCATCGTTGTCGTGGCGCTCGCCGTCAATGCGACGCTCAACTACATCGTCGCCAGCGCGTACAACGACGACGCCATCGACAGCAGCCTGGCGGCCGTGCAAAGCGGTCACGTCAGCGCGATCAGCGACTGGGTGGCCTCGCACAGCAAGATGATCGCCTCGCTGCAAGACGCCGTGCTGCAGTCGGAGCCCGATACCGCGCTCAGGCAGATTGCCGAGGCTGGCGGCTTCACCAACGTCTATGTCGGCTATGCGGACAAGACCGCGAAGTTTTCCAAACCCGAAGGCATCCCGCCCGGCTACGACCCGACGGGTCGTCCGTGGTACAAGCAGGCCGTTGCGGCCGGCAAGCCCGTGGTCACGCCGCCGTATGTGGATGCAGGCACCGGTAAGCTCGTGGTGGCGTTCGCCGCGCCGATCCTGCGTGACGGCGGTGTCAAAGGCGTGGTGTCCGGCGATGTGGCGATGGATACGGTGATCGCCAACGTGCGCGCGATCCATCCCACGCCCGCCAGCTTCGGCATGCTGGTGGCGAAGAACGGCCAGATCGTCGCGCATCAGGACGACAAGCTCACGTTGAAGCCCGTATCGGACCTCGTGCCGGCGCTGTCCGCCGAGACGCTGACGGCGCTTGCCAGCGCGAAGGCACCGAAGGAAGTGGACGTGGCCGGCGCCGCCAAGCTGCTGCGCGCCCGCGAGATTCCGGGCACCGACTGGCTGGTGATCGTCGCGCTCGACAAGGCCGAAGCCACCGCCGGCATGCGCTCCGTGCTGCTGGCTTCCGTGCTGGCGTTGGTGGTGATCGCCGTCGTGGCCGCAGGCGTGGCCGGCGCGGTGACGGCCGTTTCGTTCCGCCGCCTGTCGCAGATCCGCAATGCCATGTCCGCCATCGGCTCCGGCGACGGCGACCTCACGCTGCGCCTGCCCGCGGACGGCACCGACGAAGTCGCGCAGATCGCGCGTGCGTTCAACAACTTCGCCGACAAGCTGTGCACGATCATGCGCCAGATCCGCGATGCCAGCGAATCCGTGCGCGCCGCCTCCGAGGAGATTGCCGCCGGCAACCAGGACCTGTCGCGCCGTACCGAGTCCGCGGCGGCCAGCCTGCAGCAGACCGCGGCGTCTATGGAGGAGATCACCGCCACCGTCAGCCAGTCCGCCAGTTCCGCGAAGCAGGCCGACGAGTCGGCGATCTCCGCCTCGCGCGTGGCCTCCGACGGCGGCGAGGTCATCACGGAAGTGATCACCACGATGGGACAGATCGAGAACGCCTCGGTCAAGGTCTCGGACATCATCGGCGTCATCGAGGGCATCGCCTTCCAGACCAACATCCTGGCGCTGAACGCCGCCGTGGAAGCGGCCCGCGCCGGCGACCAGGGCCGTGGCTTCGCCGTCGTGGCCGGCGAGGTGCGCGGCCTGGCCCAGCGCAGCGCGCAGGCGGCCAAGGAGATCAAGGCGCTAATCGAGGCGACCGTGGGCAGCGTCACCTCCGGCTCCGGCCAGGTCCGGCGCGCCGGCGACACCATGGCGGACATTGTCAGCAACGTGTCGAAGGTCAGTCGGATTATTTCCGAGATTTCTCACGCTGCCAGCGAACAGACTCGCGGCATTCATGAGGTGAATACCGCAGTAACCCAGCTCGACGAGATGGTGCAGCAGAACGCGGCGCTGGTGGAGGAATCGACGGCGGCGGCTGAGGCGCTGCAGACGCAGGCGGTCAGGCTGGCGGGGGTGGTGGGGCAGTTCAGGCTGGGATAAGGCGCCGGCAGTCCCCTGGGGCGCCGCCGCAAGTGCCACGTCGCGCGCCCCAGGGCAGCGACGCCCGGCGTCTTTACACAATTTTTACGCGCTACCGCGTCTCTTTATGCCGTCTTTGCACGATCGGTAGTTAGATACCAGTATCAACGCGGCAGGCACCCGCCCACCGCCATGTATCGACAACCCGAAGAGATCCGCCATGCTCCGAGTACTGGTTCCCGTCAACGGCTCCCAACACGCACTGGACGCGGTACGCCACGCCGCCTTCCTGTACCGGGACCACTGCGTTTCGGAAGTCGTGCTGCTCAACGTACAGGAGCCGCTGGAATTCGGCCGCGCTGGCGCCTTCCACTCGGTGGAGACGCTGCACAAGCTGGAAGCGGCAGAGGGCGAAGCCGCGCTGCGCGAAGCCCGCCGCATCCTGGACGACGCCGGTGCCAGCTATAAGGCACAGATCCGCTTCGGCAACGTCGCGGAAATGATCGCCCAGGCCGCCGCGGCCAATGACTGCGACGCGATCGTCATGGGCAGCGCCGCGCGCTCGCCGATTGGCGGGTTATTTTCCGGGCGGTTGTCGAAGCGGCTGCTGAAGATGTCGCGGGTGCCGGTGACGTTGGTGTGTTGATGGCGTTGCCCGACTAATCTGATGTGACTGCGGTCTACGTGCTCGCGATCGCCCGCATCCACAGGACGGCTCTGCTGGTCAGCGCGTTCCCGCCAGCCAGTTTTCGCACTGCAGGCCCGCCACGCGGGAAAATTCCGCCGTGTTATCCGTCACCAGCACGGCGTCCAGCGCCAGCGCGTGGGCCGCAATCAACATGTCGTTGGCACCGATCAACTGGCCGCGGCGCTCCAGATCAGCGCGAATCTGACCATAGTGCCAATCCGCTTCCCCATCGAGAGGGCGCACGCTGAGAGCGGCGAGCGCCTGATCGACGCGCTGCGCCAGGGCCGCGGAGCCCTTCTTCACCACGCCATAGCGCAACTCGGCCGCCACGACGATGGACGTGCAGAGCGCAGCGGGATCGGCTGCGGCAATGCGGGCAGCACAACTCCCGTGTGTGTTCCGGATGGCGTCGGAAATTATGTTGGTATCGAGCAGATGCACGCGCGTCACAGATCCACGGCCTCCGGGGGCAAGTCGTCGATATCCGGCCAGGTCTCCGCGAGCGGTTCCCACTGGGCCAGCAAGGCGCGCAGGGAAGTCGCCGGCACGGGTTCAATGACCAGGTTGGCCCCGTCCCGCCGCAGGATCGCTTCCTCGCCGGGCAACTCGAATTCACGTGGGATACGGATGGCCTGGTTGCGGCCATTGCGAAACAGCCGCACATGGCGGGCATCGGCAGGCATCGGTATGGTTGATCTCGCAGACTTTGGCATATGTCAAAGCATATGCCAGATTGCGCCGACGGGCAAGCCGAGACGGTGCCCGCACAGGAAACGACAAACCGTCTTAATTGAACAGCGTTAGCGTTGTCCGGTCCGACAGCCTTCCGAGTACCGCCGGACCTACTTCAGCGGGTACTTGCGCGCATTCATCTCCATCTTCGCCCGCACCGCCGCATCCAGATCCACACCCAGTGCCGTCACCAGTTGCGTCAGGTAGATCGTGATGTCGGCCAGTTCCTGCTCCACATGCGCGCGCTCATCGCTTTCCATGACGCCGCGCGACTCCTCCTCCGTGTGCCACTGGAAGATCTCCACCAGCTCGGCCACCTCGACGCTCAGCGCCATCGCCAGGTTCTTGGGACTGTGATATTTGCCCCAGCCGCGCGCCTCGCCAAAATCGGCGGCGGCTTGCTGGAGGTTGCGGATGTCAATCAGCGGCATGGCAGTTCTGCGAGAAAACGATGGGCTCTGGCCCGAAGCCGATATTGAACCACGCCCCGCCAGCGAATTCGGCAAGCCGTGCCCGGAAGGACTACGCTGAGATGTGAATCATCGTCCAGTCGGAGGCTGATATGCGACCCACTCCCGGCATGGCTGTCTTCACGCTCGCGGGCTCGCTCGCCTATCTTGGCATCGCCGTCCTTGGCTGGGGCGGTATCGGCCCGTTCTTTGCCCATCCGGCGCGCGTGGCACTGGCGGTAGTGCTGATGGCGCTGGCCGTGGTGGCGATGTTCTCCCGGGGAAACGCCAGCAGCGGCATGCGCGAGGATCGCGCCAACCGGTGGGTGCTGGGCGCGTTCGGCGTGATCGGCCTCGTGGCCGGCTACCTGCCCGCGTACAGCGAACGCATCGGACTGTGGACCCTCGACGGCGACACCCTGCGCTGGATCGGCGTGGCGCTGTTCGCGGTCGGCGGCGCGCTGCGGCTGTGGCCGGTCTTCGTACTGGGCAACCGCTTCAGCGGGCTGGTGGCAATCCAGCCAGGACACACGCTCGTGACCACCGGCATCTACGGCGTGATCCGGCATCCGAGCTACCTCGGCTTCATCATCAGTTCGCTGGGATGGGCGCTCGCGTTCCGGTCCGGCGTGGGACTGATCCTGATCGCCCTGATGCTGCCACCGCTGATGGCCCGGATGCGCTCGGAGGAGGCGCTGCTGCGCGCGCACTTTGGGCAGGAATATGAGGCGTACCGCGAACGGACGTGGCGGCTGATTCCCGGGGTGTATTAGTCCGACGGGACTCGTCCGGCGGTATGCTTCGGGCCACTGAAGTTAACGTTCCGGACGATGTGGGTACAAACAACGACGCATGACAACAAGGCCGGCGCCCCGTGGCGGCGCATCGGCCTGGCGCTGGTGGGCGCATTGCTGCTCGGCGATGCCGTCGCACTGATGCTGATGGGGCTGTTCAACTTTGGCGTGATGCTGCCCGCCATGATCGGCGCGGCGTTTCTCGCGCTCTCATGGCGCTGGGAAGCCGTGGCGCGATGGCGCGCGGCCAGCCCACGACGTCGACGGCTCTGGCGGGCAGGCTGGACCGCGTTCGCCGCATGGCTGGTCACGGTGGCGGTCTTCTTCACTGTCATCGGCAACCGCATTGCCGAATCCGCGCCGAAGGCAACGGCCGCCCGGGCCATCGTCATCCTTGGCTCCGGCACGCCACACTGCACCGCCTCCCCGACACTGGCGGCCCGGCTGGACGAAGGCCTGGCGCTCGCACGCCAATGGCCCGCGGCGCGAGTGGCGGTGAGCGGCGGGCAGGACTTTGGCCTGCAGTGCAGCGAGGCGGACGTCATGGCGAACTACCTGATCGCGCGCGGGCTGGGGCCGCAGCGGTTGATTCGAGAGGATCGGAGTACCAGTACCGAGGAGAACCTGGTTTTCAGCCGGCGGTTGCTGGAGGAGCAGGGGGTGAGTGCCGCGGATCCGCTGGTGCTTGTTACCAGCGATTTTCATCTGATCCGGGCGACGCGGATTGCGCGGAAGGCGGGGTTCGGGGCGGTAGTGGGTGCGGCGGCTCAGACGCCGGTTTATCTGCGGTACAACGCTTGGTTGCGGGAGTATTTTGCGTTTTTTAGTGGGTGGGTGTTGGGGGAGTATTGAGGAGCGGCAGACTCAACGCTTGTACGTGAAGGCAGCGCGTGGATCAGATCCGCGCGCCACCTTTTGCTATCTGGTCACGGCCAGATGGCAAGCCACGATCTAGGTTTGCGGCAGGCTGTACCAAAGCTGCATTTGCAGGCCGTCGACGTGTTGCTCAAGTTGGCTCTTCAGCGGTGCCATCAGTTCGTACAGACCGGCTGCGTCAACGGTATCCCCGACATTTGAATCCAGGAAGGCCAGGATGGATTGCAGTCCGGCGATGACGCGGGTCAGGCCATGGCAGGTTGTGGATACTGACCTTCGCAGGGTGTCGGACTTTGATTCCAGCTCGACGGCTGGGATGGCCGCGCTTCCGGAGAGGCGCTCTATCAGTCGGCGGGCTTTCTCTTCCGCGTTGGCTGATGGTGTGGGATTGGAAGCCGGTGGCTCCGGGTGACTAGGGATGTCGGACATGACTGCCTCCTTGCATGTGTCGGAGGCCCGCCATCCGCTGTCAATCGGGTGGGCGGGCACTGGGCAGGGTTGACAGACCGGTACACACGCAAACCGGCGAGCCCGAGGGCTCCCCTGCCGTGGCCCGCCCGTTGGGCGCGCGTAGGCAGCGGACGAAGGATACCGCTACGCGGCTCGTCCGGGCATGTGTTGGGTCAGGCTGTCAAACCTAGTCGGCCGTTGATGTCGGCGACCACTGTAGTCTGCATGTATGCAGATCCTTGCACCATGAGAAGGCTCTCATCTTGCTCGTCATGTAAGTCACAAGCCTTAGAAAATTCCGGCCAGTTCAGCCATTTGTCGTTGTTATCTTGAAAATTTTGCACTATTCTGTCGAAGTTTGACAAAAACTGGCCATCACTATGCCTACCGATTCCAGCGAGAGCGAGATCCTCACCATCAAGGAGGTTGCCGACTTCCTGAAGGTCACAGAAAGGACCATCTACAGGCTCGCAGCTGCCAAGAAAATTCCTGCATTCAAGGTAGGTGGGACGTGGCGATTCTCGCGCGCCGACATCGACCGGTGGATCAGGCAACAGGCAACGCAGGGGCTGGGGAGCGATAAAAAATGATTGTGAGTAGAATTTTACTTGGCGGCTTTCGCGTAGGCTGCCTGCATTTGCCAAGGCACAACACATATTGCGGGAGCTTGGTTAATGACCGTGTCTAAGGCAATTAAGAAGAAGATCGCCCGAGTGAAGGCCGGCAACCCCCCAAGGTTCATGGATCTTTTCGCTGGATGCGGGGGGATTTCTCTCGGGTTCGCCACTGCCGGATTCGAACTGATCGCATCCGTCGAGCTCGACCCATGGGCCGCCGAGTCTCACGGGGCCAACTTTGCAGGGGTCAGCCATGGAACAAATCGGCAGGCCCATTTCAAGGCGCGCGACATAACGAAGGAGGATCCGGCCTCGATCTTTCGTGACCTCGGCATTGGCGGCGCAGTAGACGAGCAGGTGGACGTGCTTGTTGGCGGACCGCCCTGTCAAGCATTCGCCCGTGTTGGGCGAGCCAAGCTTCGTGCCGAGGCATATCGCCGGGAAGAGGATGACGCTGACATAGCTTTTCTGGTCGATGGGCGCGTGAATCTGTGGCAACGTTATTTGCACTACGTTCGCGAAACCAAACCCCTAGCTTTGCTGATGGAGAACGTCCCGGACATCCTGAATCACGGGGGCAAGAACGTAGCGGAGACTGTGGCTGAACACCTTCAGAACGAGGGGTACGTTGTTCGCTACACGCTGCTCAACGCCTCATGGTTTGGAGTCCCGCAGACCCGAGAGCGCATGTTCTTGGTCGGGGTGCATAAAGACCTCGATCATGACGTCATCTTTCCATCACCGACCCACTTCACGGTGCTTCCCTCCGGCTATGAAGGGACCAGGGCTGCGGCGCGGAAGCTGATTCCGCAAAATGTAATAGAAGGGCTTCAATCCGAACACAGCCACTGCTGGATCAACGATCCAATCGTGGAGGATGGCCTGCCGCCAACGACCACTGCGAGCGAGGCGCTGGCGGATCTTCCGCCGATTTATGCGCTTGATTTATTAGATAAAGGTCTGATCGCACGCGGTAGAAAGGATCCGGCCGAGGCCGTAAGATACACATCGGACAAGCCCACAACAGCATGGTCACGACTTATGCGGCAGTGGCCAGAGTTCAGCGCAGCGGGCCATACCACGGGGCACGTGATCCGGTATCTCCCGCGTGATTACAAGATCTTCAGACTTATGGAGGAGGGCTGGCAGTATCCAGCGGTTTGGCGATTTGTCGAGGAGAAGCGGCAGCAACTGATGAACAAGCAGTGGGGGTCAAGAAGAGGTAAGGCAATCGACGCCGAGCAGATGCAGGAATTTATCAAGGCGTGGACGCTTCCGTACGATCCCGGAAAATTTCCCAATAAGTGGTGGAAACTTTATCGTGACAAACCGGTGCGCACGCTTCTGGCTCATCTGGGCAAGGACTCATACAGCCACATTCACTTTGACAGCGAGCAAGCCCGAACCATTTCGGTGCGGGAGGCCGCGCGATTGCAATCGTTTCCTGATGGATTCGTTCTGCGTGGGAGCATGAATCCTGCGTTCAAGCAAATCGGCAATGCTGTGCCGCCATTAGTTGCCTACGCAATCGCGATGTCGATGCGCTCGATGATCGGCTGTCAGCCGATACCCGATATCCGCAGGGAACTGCTAGGTTTGAGAAAGAAGACGTTGATCACGACCGCAGGAAGGAATGGCGAGGAACTATGCGTTTCCTGATACTAAGAACACTGACCCACAGCGAACTTGGAGTGTTTCACGAGTATCGCCGGCAGGGGAAGGAAGGCTCAAAGCAGCGCGCTATCAACTTTGATTGGGACGTCGTGGACCGTGTATTTCCTGCGGCCGGGGATTCCGATGCCGTCGAAATGGACTTACGGTACGACACCGACAGTGGTGTTGCCAGCGCGCGCCAGTGGTTGAGGCGGCAGGAGAAAAACTGGCGCCTCGAGGGCAATTGCCCGACTGACAAGTGTTATCACTTCGTTTCTCCCGGGTGCTTGTTTGCTATGGAGATCGATGCCAGCTCAAAGCCAGCCATAGGATCATGGACGGTGTTTCCCGCAGATCATCCAGTGACCAAGGCAATACTCGCGGACGGAGAGAGCAGCAGGCTAGCCAAGTCGGCAATGATCGCCCTTCACGACGAAGAGGGCGAACGTACTTGGCGAATCCTCAGTGAAACGCGACCGGATCTTTTCGCGGTCCGTCAAAGGGAATCTGGTGAAGCCTCTGTCTTCGCGAAGGCTCCCAAGAATGGCGTTGAGCTGCCCCCTAATCCTGCGCGTCTAGTGAGAATCCTTGCTGCTGTGGGCCACACAATGCCATCGGCCGTTGCAGATTTGGTAGACAACGCCATTAGCGCCGATGCCACGGAGATCGCTATCACGTTCGGCCGTCCTGACGGTGGTCATGGCCGGTGGATGAGTATCGCCGACAACGGCTATGGCATGGATCAAGCCAAGCTGGTTGAGGCGATGCGGATTGGCAGCAGTTCCGAGTACGAGGGGAACAGCCTGGGCAAGTATGGCTACGGATTGAAGGGCGCCTCCTGGTCACAGGCCAAAGTATTCACCGTTGTAACCAAACGCAACGACGCGCAAGCAATTCACCTTACGTGGGACGTCGACGACATGGCCGGGTGGCTTGCCAAGTCTGACGCATTGGAGCCATGGGAGCAGAAGGCTACTGCGCTTGAAAATCAAGGGACTGTTGTGCTTTGGAAGCATATGCGCCCGCCGCAGACTATGCCGACCGCCCGAGGTCTGGATCCCTACTCGTTCGAAATAATGCTCTTGGAACGCCATCTCGCACTGGTGTTCCATCGCTTTCTCGAAGGCAAGGCTGCGGGCAGGAAGAAGGTAACAATATCTATCAACGGCAACCAAATCGAACCAAACAACCCAGTGGGTCACTCGCTGGCTTCGGCATATGACGCGAAAACTATCCGCATACCGACCGAAAACGAGGATGGTAGAGTGCTTGTGCAGGCGTATCTTCTTCCTACGGAGGACGAAATCGCAGCATTCCACGTGGATGATGGCCCCGATTCCGCACGTCGCGCTCTGGAACTAATCGGCCTCCACGGCAAGCGGAACGAAACTCAGGGACTCTTCATCTACCGCCACGACCGCCTTATCAAGTGGGGTGGCTGGCATCAGATGTGGGAAACCAATGACGAAAAAACCAAGCTTGCGCGTGTAGTAATCAATTTCGACAAGCTGCTGGACGATGCTTTCAAAATCAACATCAGCAAACAAATCGTTCAGCTGCCAATGCAGCTTCAGACTGAAATCAAAACGCTCGCCAGCGTAGCCCGCAAGGATAGCCAGAAGAAGTACCGGAAGCCGCGGCAGGCCTCCGGCGGATCGTCTACCCCCTCCCCGGGCTTGGGCGGCGCGGGCTCGGGACGTACCAGTGGCGCAAAGAATGGCGGAGGAACGTCGTCTGTATCCTCGTCTTCCGAGGCAACGGCGACATCGCCTGCTCCACTGCCGCGGGTTGGCATTAAGGAGGTTAAGACAGACAAGTTTGTGTGGAAGGTGACGAAGGGAATGACTGGTTCCGTCGACATTCAAGTCAGCGAACTCAACCCAAGCCTGTCCGCTCTAGTGAAGCAGATTCGAGCCGATCCTCACGCGCTTGCACACCTGGTGGCCTTCCTTGGCGGACTGGATGAGGTGGAGGCACAGAAGCAACTGATGGTTGAAAAAGACTCCTGATGGGCACAGTTCGGATTGTCGGCGCAGTACCGCAGAGACCAGTCTGGACTGACCGTCTCTCCGCTGAAGCATGGCAGTATTGGAAACGGCTTGATGCACTGCTGCGCTCAGATCCCAAGTGGGAGCAGCAGCAAGTGGATTCGGTATCCGCAGAATCGCTTCGGGTTCTGCAATACCTGCCTGACCCGAACGCTGATATGCCATTCCAAGGTCGGGGGCTTGTCGTCGGCTACGTGCAAAGCGGTAAGACGGCGAACTACACTGCGGTTTCCGCTCGCGCCGTGGACGCTGGATATCGGATGGTCATCGTTCTGTCTGGCATTCACGACTCTCTCCGGAATCAAACTCAAAACCGCCTTGACCGGGAGTTGACCGGCAAGCAAAGCAACCAGTCGGATGACTACCGCGAATGGATCGCGCTGACAACACCGACCGAGGACTTTAAGGAACTGGACGAGAGTATCCTCAAGTCAACTGGGCCGTTTCTCGCGGTTGTGAAAAAGAACGTCCCAGTGCTCCAAAAATTGGATCGCTGGCTGGCATCAGCAGAGCACTATCTTGATGACCTGCCAATCTTGATCATTGATGACGAGGCCGATCAAGCGTCCATTAACACCAAGGGCAATAGACCGCTTGATGCAGCCGTCAGCGTCGAGGATGACGATGACGATGACGAGAATCTCGCACCGTCCCGGACCAATGGTCTTATCCGCTCCATTTTGAAGCGAACAAAGAAGGCGGCCTACATCGCCTACACGGCAACGCCGTTTGCCAACATTTTGATCAACCCTGAAGCCATTGATCGCCACGTTGGTGATGATCTTTTCCCCAAGGATTTTGTCATCCAGTTGCCCCGGCCGAGAGGGTACACCGGCACGGAAGAATTGTTCGGCGTCTCAGCCCAAGGACGAGATGTCCTCCGGACGGTAGCCGAAGAGGATGTGAAGGCATTGCGGGGATCCCGTAAGCGCCGGAAGACCGAGATCGTTCTGGAGCAGGCGGCTGACACATTACCTAGCTCGCTGGCGGATGCTCTCGTTTCGTTCTGCCTAGCCGGCGGCGTGCGGATTCTGCGTGGACTTACAGGCAAGCCCCATACCATGCTGGTTCACGTGAGTCAGCGGACGGATGATCAAAGCCGTATCGCCGATGCTATCCGCGATCAGTTGGATCTGTGGCGTGAGGCTGAACGGCAAGGGCAGCGGCTTGAGGTGATCTTTGGCCCAGTCTGGGACGGAGTGAGGGCTGGTATCGATATCCCCTCCAGCGATGAAGCAGTCCTGAAGGCTGCAATCGGGGTTCTTCAGGAACTTGTGGTCCTCGAACTCAACAGTGTCACCGGTGAGAACCTGCAGTACGACGAGAAGCCAGGTAGGCATATTGTCGCAGTTGGCGGCAATCGTCTTTCCCGAGGTTTGACACTGGAAGGGTTAACGGTTTCCTATTTTCTGCGCACCGCCTCCATGTGCGACACCTTGCTCCAGATGGCGCGCTGGTATGGATTCCGTCGCGGCTATGAGGATCTCATTCGCATTTGGACAACCGACGGGATCGCTCGCTGGTTTTCCGAATTGGCCCTGGTTGAGCAGTCGCTGCGTGACTCGATCATTGCGTTGGCTCGTGCCGGCCGGCGGCCGGATCAGATGGCTATAAGACTACGCGCACATAGCGATCTTCTGCTGACGGCGCGTAACAAGTCGGGAACAGCACTAACCCGGCAGGATTCATGGTCGGGCGAACACCCGCAGACGGTGCTGCTGCCTTTGGCGGATCCAGCCAAGCTTCAGGCCAACCTCGCCCTGACGGACCGGTTTATCGAGGAGATCTCTCCCTCAGTAAGGTGCCACGGCGGGGTAATGGCACGAGACGTGCCGGCCGAAACCATTGCTGCGTTCCTTCGAAATTACCAGATCCACGAGGACATCGTCGTCTTCCGGAACGACCTTCTGGCTGATTGGATCATGGAGAGGTCGACCGTAGATGAACTGATGGACTGGTCCGTTTTTGTGGCGTCACCAGCCGACGGCAGGTCAGTTATGTTGGGCGGCCGAGAGGTCGGCCTAGTCCGACGTAAGCGAGTAAGCAGCGAGAGCATTGGCATCCTGACAGATCCAGCGCACGAGGGAGTGGACCTGCCCAGGGGGCCGGACGCGTATAGACGGGAAAGTGGGGCCTTTGATGCTGAGGCCATGCGCGCTGCCAGACCGTCAACTCAGGGGCTTCTCCTGATTTACCCGTTGGACCCTGAATATCTCGATATTCCGTACATGGAGCCCGTTATTGCGCTGGCATTGAGTCTGCCGCAAACATCGGATGCGGGAACAACCTGGATCACAAACAGCATGGTGTCCAATGGTTGATGGTCTCACACAAACGCATTGGGCACAGCTACGGTCAATGCGACCTCAAAGTGAAGACGCTCTCGCGGTCATTCCGATTTTTGTCGACGGGGAGGAAACCCACTTGTCCTCGGCCATGGACCAAGCTGGGCAACTTCACCTACTGATTCCAGTGGAACACGGGCCGGTCGGGGCACAGCCACCTGACCTGAACGGGCTGAAGGTGCGGCACCGCCGCCTGGACGCAGGGGAAATTCTTGACCTTTCTGCACCGCCATCGCATGAACAAGTGTTCACCCCGTTCTGCAGCGAGATCGTGGATGCCGTCGTGCGCCAGTCTCGCGAACCGTGGAAGGCTGTGGCTGCAACCATCCGTGCGTGGCAGTCAGCTTGGAAACCGGCTCGCCAAGCCATGGACAAGATCGTTCAGGTCGGTCTCTTCGGCGAATTGCTGACCCTTCGCTCGCTGATGATTCCTATTGTGGGATCGGCTGCTGTCGACCATTGGAGTGGGCCGGATTCCGAGTGTCACGACTTTATCGGCGGTCAACTGCACATTGAAGTAAAGACTACCCGCAAGAGCCGCCCAGAGCACGAGATCTCCCGTCTGGATCAGTTGCGCGCTCCTACCGGGTGTCGGTTGCTGTTTGTGTCTGTGCGACTGGAGGAAAGCGTTGGCGGCGATGAGTCGCTGGCCACCCAGGTGGATGCCATCGTAGATCTCCTACGAGGAGACGCAGCCGCGCTGGATTTGTTCATGACGAAGATGGCAAACATCGGGTGGTCTGAGGAAGTCAGGAGCTCTGGCGAGCTTCTACGCTTCTTCCTACGAGGAGCCGAAGTTTACGATGTCGATGACGACTTTCCCCGGATTCCAGACGATTTCCTTCCACCTTCGGGTGTAGTCGCAGTGAAATACACCGTTGACCTTGCCAATCTGCCATCGCTGGGAATGGACGAGGTTGGCGAAATTATAGAAGCGGCAAGCCATGACTGCGCGTTCTAACCAATCTGGTGCGGGAGAAGACCGAAGGAGACGGCAAGGCCGGAAGCCCAAGAATCCGCCGCTGACCCGATCTGAGAACATGTCCCGTATCCGCGGCAAGAATACTCAGCCCGAGATTGCTGTGCGGCGCGCGCTGTGGGCGGCCGGACTCCGCTATCGCCTGCACGATGCGCGGTTGCCGGGACATCCGGATCTGGTGTTTCCCGGCCAACGCGCAGTTATTTTTGTTCACGGCTGCTTTTGGCATTGCCATGAGGGATGCAAGAACTTTCGCCTCCCCAAGACCCGTTCAGAGTGGTGGGCTGCAAAACTGGCGCGTAACAAGGGGCGCGATGTGGCCGTTCGCACTGAGTTAGAGGCCGCAGGCTGGCGCGTTTTTGTGATTTGGGAGTGTGAAGTGGCGGATCAGCGGTTGCTTGATGAACTCGCAAGCAAATTAAAGCTGATGTGAGTTGAGCTGCAAAATATCGATGAGTAAAATTGATCCCATCCGCAACAAGATCGCTTTGAATCTTACGTCTGTAGACGACATCGGTCTTCTGGAGCTTCGTGCTGAAGTTGACAGGGAGGCCCGACGCAGGGGATTGAGCTTTAACGTTGGCGAGATAGGTGAGAAGCTAGCCATAGCCCTTTTCAAAGAACGCCCAGACCTTCCGATACTGGCTCCCGCCCCAAGGGGAACTAAGAACATAGATGCCATATCAAGGGATGGGAATCGATATTCAATCAAGACCTTACAAAGAGCTAAGAAGACGGGGACAATCTACCCTGACCCAGTCGACAAGTATCGGAGACTTTTTGAGTTCATCCTCATCGTCGTAGTCGATGATGAATTTTCGCTAGAGCGTGTGATTGAACTCGACTGGGAGCAGTTCTGTTCTGTCCGTAGTTGGGACATAAGAATGAATGCTTGGTACGTATCTCGCTCGCATCGGGCATTAAGCGTCGGCCGTCAGATATACCCAAGAATCAGGACAAACCCATTTCGAGACAATGGGAAAGAAGTCCCACAGGATTAAATACAGCGACCTGGGGCACTGCAATCTCGAGGATTGCCAAGTGGATTGTTAACCTCGAATACTGGGGGCGCTGCTCAGCTTGCTCCTGTTAGTGCCAATCTGGTGGGCTACCCGTGCGCGCCGACGAATCACCCATAAATTCGAGCCTCCAATAAAAAAGACCCATAAGTTTTTCAACTTATGGGTCTTTTTTATCAGGTTATGAGGCTATCTACACGCGACCTCACACATCAATATTCCGCGCCACCAACGCATTAGATTCAATAAAGTTCCGCCGCGGCTCCACCTCATCCCCCATCAGCGTCGTAAAGATCTGATCGGCCGCAATCGCATCCTCGATCTGCACCTTCAGCAGACGTCGCTGCGTAACGTCGAGCGTGGTCTCAAACAGCTGCTCGGGGTTCATCTCACCCAGCCCCTTATAGCGCTGGCGAGACACGCCACGTTCGGCCTCGGCCAACAGCCACTGCATGGCCTGGTGGAAATCCGACACCGTCTGGTCGCGCTGTTTGTCGCCTTCGCCGCGCTGCACCTTGGTGCCTTCGGGAATCAGCCCCTGGAACGTCTTGGCCGCGTTGGACAGCGCCGCGTAGTCCGCGCCATGGACAAAATCCGCGTCCAGGTGTGACAGGCGCACGTTGCCGTGGTGGCGGCGGGCGATCATCAGGCGGTGTTTGTCGGTTTTTTCGTCGAACTGGGCATAGACGTCGGCAGTGCCGTCGTCGTTGACGGCGGCGCCGAGCAGCGTCTTGGCGTGCATGTCGGCCAGCTTGGCCTTCAGCGCCACGGCGGAGGCTTCGGCGGCGGCGGCGTTGTCCAGGTCGAGCGTGACGCCGTCGGCGATGGCGCGCAGGGCGTCGACGTCGACGATGCGCGACAGGCGGCCGATCACGCCTTCGGTCAGTTGGTACTGGCGGGCGAGTTCGGTGAGGGCTTCGCCGGCGATCTCGCTGCTGTCCGGGCGGACGAGGGACGCCTTCTCCATGGCCAGGCGCAGCAGGTAGGCGTTGAGTTCAACGTCGTCCTTGATGTAGCGCTCTTCCTTGCCGTGCTTGATCTTGTAGAGCGGCGGCTGGGCGATGTAGACGTAGCCGCGCTCGATGATGTCGGGCATCTGGCGGTAGAAGAACGTCAGCAGCAGCGTGCGGATGTGGGAGCCGTCCACGTCCGCGTCGGTCATGATGATGATGCGGTGGTAGCGCAGCTTTTCGAGGTTGTAGTCGTCCTTGCCGATGCCGGTGCCGAGCGCCGTGATCAGCACGAGCACTTCCTGGCTGGAGAGCATCTTGTCGAAGCGCGCGCGTTCCACGTTGAGGATCTTGCCCTTGAGCGGCAGGATGGCCTGGAACTTCCGGTCGCGGCCCTGTTTGGCGGAGCCGCCTGCGGAGTCGCCCTCCACGATGAACAGTTCGGACAGGGCGGGGTCCTTTTCCTGGCAGTCGGCCAGCTTGCCCGGCAGGCCCATGCCATCCATCACACCCTTGCGGCGAGTCATTTCGCGGGCCTTGCGGGCCGCTTCGCGCGCCCGCGCGGCGTCGACGATCTTGCCGCAGATGGTCTTGGCGTCGTTGGGCGTTTCCAGCAGGAAGTCGGTCATCGCCTTGGCGACCAGTTCTTCCACGGGCAGGCGCACTTCGGAGGAAACGAGCTTGTCCTTGGTCTGCGAGCTGAACTTGGGCTCGGGCACCTTGACGGACAGCACGCAGGCCAGGCCTTCGCGCATGTCGTCGCCGGAGGTTTCGACCTTGGCCTTCTTGGCGATCTCGTTTTCTTCGATGTACTTGTTGATGACGCGCGTCATCGCGGCGCGCAGGCCGGTCAGGTGGGTGCCGCCGTCGCGCTGCGGGATGTTGTTGGTGAAGCAGAGTACCTGCTCGTTGTAGCCGTCGTTCCACTGCATGGCCACTTCCACGACGATGCCGTCTTTCTCGGCATTGGCGTAGAAGATGTTCGGGTGCAGCACGGTCTTGGAGCGGTTGATGTACTCGACGAAGCCCTTCACGCCGCCGGAGAAGGCAAAGTCTTCTTCCTTGCCGGTGCGCTGGTCGACCAGCTTGATGTGCACGCCGTTGTTCAGGAACGAGAGCTCGCGAATGCGCTTGGAGAGGATCTCGTAATGGAACTCGACGTTGGTGAAGATTTCTTCGTCGGCCAGGAAGTGCACTTCGGTGCCGCGCTTGTCGGTGGCGCCGATGATTTTCATCGGAGACACTTCCACCGGCTGGCCGTCCGGGCCGTTGACGGTTTCGACGATGCGGTTCTGTACGTCGCCCTTGGCGAATTCGATCAGGTGGACCTGGCCGTCGCGGCGCACGGTCAAGCGCAGCCACTTGGAAAGTGCGTTCACGCAGGAGACGCCCACGCCGTGCAGACCGCCAGACACCTTGTAGCTGTTCTGGTTGAACTTGCCGCCGGCGTGCAGCTCGGTCATGGCGATTTCTGCCGCGCTGCGCTTCGGTTCGTGCTTGTCGTCGAATTTGACCAGGGGCGGAATGCCACGGCCGTTGTCGACGATGGAGATGGAGTTGTCACTGTGAATGGTGACCTGGATCTCCGTGCAGTAGCCGGCCAGCGCCTCGTCGATGGAGTTGTCCAGCACCTCGAAAACCAGGTGGTGCAGGCCCGTGCCGTCGGAGGTGTCGCCGATATACATGCCGGGACGCTTGCGGACCGCCTCCAGGCCTTCCAGGATCTGGATCGAAGAGGCGCCGTAGGCGTTTTCCTGTTGCGGGTTCTGCTGATCGGTCATGTTTTCCTACTCACGGCAAATGCGGGAATCGGGCCGGGCCGCACTGGCGGCGGGGCGCGACGGGGCCGCATGGCGGGTTACTAAAAACGGCAAAAGGGGCGGATCGTTCCTGATCCTGCCCCCGCTGCGAGAAGACTGCCCGCGCCGTTTCCAATGCGTTGCGGGTGTCGTAGCGTGCCGTTTGCTGCTCCGGTATCTCGTTGTCTGTGTCCTGTTACCGGATCATCAGATGCGCATCGGCATGACGACATACTTGAAGTTGTCGTCTTCCGGCACGGTGATCAGCGCGCTCGAGTTCGAGTCGCCAAGGCTGACCTGCACCTGCTCGCTCTTGAGGTTGGCAAGCACGTCCAGCAGGTAGGTCACGTTGAACCCGATGTCGAGCGCGTCGCCCGAGTAGTCGAGTTCCAGCTCTTCCTGCGCCTCTTCCTGGTCGGCGTTGGTGGAGCTGATCTTGAGCATGTGCGTGTCGAGGATGCAGCGCACGCCCTTGAATTTGTCGGTGGTCAGGATCGCGGTGCGTTGCAGCGCCTGCTGCAGCTTCACGCGGTCGATGGCGAAGGCGTTTTTGTAGCCCTTGGGAATCACGCGCTGGAAGTCCGGGAACTTGCCTTCCACCAGCTTGGAAATCAGCTCGATGTTGGCGAAGGTGAACTTGACCTGGTTGGCGGCCAGTTGCACCTGGACGGGATCGTCGTTGTCTTCCAGCAGGCGCTGCAACTCCAGGATGGTCTTGCGCGGAATGATGACTTCCTGGCGCGGCGCGCCGGAGCCTTCGCCTTCCAGTTCCACGCCGCAGTACGCCAGGCGGTGGCCGTCGGTGGCGACCGCCATGACCTTCTTGCCGTCCACGACCAGCAGCATGCCGTTCAGGTAGTAACGGATGTCTTGCTGGGCCATGGCGAAGTGGACCATCGCCAGCAGGTGCTTGAAGGTCTTCTGCGGCAGGCTCACGCTGGCGTTGTACTCGCCGGCCTCGGCAACCGTCGGGAATTCCTCGGCGGCCAGCGTCTGCAGCGCGAAGCGGCTCTTGCCGGACTGCACGGCCATGCGCTTGTCGTTCAGCGACAGCGCGACGTCGCCGTCGGGCATGGCGCGCAGGATGTCCAGCAGCTTGCGCGCGGCCACGGTGGTGGCAACACTGTCATTGCCGACGCCGCATTCGGCGTGGGTGGTGATCTGGATCTCGATGTCGGTCGAGAGGAAGGATACGTTGGACCCGGACTTGCGAATCAGCAGGTTGGCCAGGATCGGGAGGGTGTGGCGGCGCTCCACGATGCCGCTCACGATTTGCAGCGGACGCAGCAGGTTGTCTCGCGAGGTTTTGAC
>JACXTT010002481.1_pt1 | contig 29225 bp, 29 predicted proteins | sample 9270951 | NCBI WGS metagenome assembly JACXTT01 (sample SAMN15532306, study PRJNA645909) | rock metagenome | isolation source: weathered quartz diorite | place: Puerto Rico | collected 2017-06-21 | reverse complement strand
GCGGACGCCGACACTTGACCGCGCCGCCGCGTCAGCCGCGCCGCTTCGACCGGGACGCGCTCGAGCCCCGCGCCGATGCGGACGCGAGCCGGGCTCCTTGCGGTCGTGAGGCCGCGTGCGGCTTCGCCAGCGCGCGAACAAGCGCGAGATCGAGCTCGCCCGCGGCACCCCAGCCCCGCACTCCCGCGGGAATGCTCGGGCGGAACTGCTCGTACAGGCCGAACGCTCGCTTCTCCAGCTCGGCCGGCGGAAATGCAGACGCGAGCGACTTCATGGCCGCTCGCGCGGCCGGCAGCGCGTCGCCGAACTTGGACTCCAGGTAGCGCTCGACCGCCTCAGGGTTCGCCGGCCGCCCGCGCTCCATGGCACGCAGGCCCTCTGGCGTGCGCTTCGCCCTCACGACGCGACCCAGCAGCTCGATCTCGACGGCCTTCTCGCGCTTCGCCTCGCGCCGGCGTCTCGCCGCCTCATCGGGCGTGGGCGGCTCGAACAGCCCGAGCGTTCCGCCCTTGAACCGCGCGCTGACGCCGGCCACCGAACGGCCCAGCGTCAGCGCCGCGGCGCGGTCGTAGCCGAGGCGCTCGGCGACGACGGCCGCCCACAGCGTCAGAACGGGCGCGCGATTGATGGTGACCTTCGTGTGCTCGCGGGCGTCGGCCATGCCACGAGACTAGGGCATCGGACGCCGGCACAGTAGCGGTGTGGTTTGGGACGTTGCAGCGCGGGAGTCCGGGCGCGCAGCCGCCGATCAGTCCCAGTCCCTGGGAATCGCTGACGTGAGCACCTCGGGCGCTCCGGCGGTGACCACAACGTTGTCCTCGATGCGGATGCCGCCGAAGTCGAGCAGGCGCTCGACGCGATTCCACACGACGGAGTCGCGATACTTCACGCGATTCTCGGCGTTGTTGAGCAGCGCCGGGATGAAGTACACGCCGGGCTCGACCGTGATCGCGTAGTCACGCTCGAGCGGCAGGTCCACGCGGAGGTTCGCCAAGCCGGGCCGCGTGCTCGGGACGCGTCCCGGCGCGCGGCCGCTGGCGTCGCGCACGCCGAGCCCCACCAGGTGCCCGAGGCCGTGCGGGAAGAACAGCGCGTGCGCGTCGGATTCGAGGAGCGACTGCGGCGACCCCTTCATGAGTCCGAGCGCGACCAGACCTGCGGCGATCGCGAGCGCAGCCTCGAGGTGCACCTCCTGCCACTCGCGACCGGGAGTGCAGCGCGTGATCGCGCGCTGCTCCACCGCCAGGACGAGCGCGAACAGCTCGCGAAAGAATCCGTCGTCGCCCCCCGGCACGCGGTAGGTGCGCGTCACGTCGCTCACGTAGCGCCCGACGGCTGCGCCGGCGTCGATCAACACCACGTCGCCCTCACGCGCCGCGCGCGACGTAGGGGCGAAGTGGAGCACCGCCGAGTTCGAGCCGGCGGCGACGATGGTGTCGTACGCCGCGACGTTGCCGCCGTGGCGGAAGAACTCCGCCTCGAGCTCGATCTGGATCTGGCGCTCCGTGACGCCGGCCAGGATCATTCGCCTCGCCGCGGCGTAGCCGGGCACCGTCGCCGCCGCCGCCGCGCGCATCCGCCCCAGCTCGACCTCGTCCTTCGTGCGTCGCACGTGCGTCAGTCGCTCCCCCACTTCCGCCGCGCGCGCCTCGTCGCTCGCGACCCCGGGAAGGGCGCTTCCGAGCACGACGATCGTGCGGCCGCGTCGCGCCGCGAGCCAGCTCTCGAGATTCGACAGCGGAGTCCCCGGCACGTCGGCCTTGCCCTCCCAGATGCGTTCGGCCGCGGTCACCTCGGGGACGAAGTCGACCCATCCCTCCTTCGGATCGAACGCCAGGACGCCGCCCGCGACCTGACGATCGGCGAGATAGAAATAGTCCGAGTGAGCGATGAACGGGAACGTCTGGTCGGCGCCTCCGGGAATCGGAATGGGGCGCCCGGCTCCCACCAGCACGATTTCGTCACTCAGGTCCCACGCGGAGGCGACGCGCGCGCGCCGGCGTTCGAGATAGCTCGCCATGCGGCCAATCTAGTCGCCCGTCCCCGCCGCGGGCAACCGCGGCGGACGGCCGAGAGGCGCGCGCGTACGTCGTGACGAACGTCTTGCACGTGCCGGCGGTGGCGTGCAAGCACGCTCAAACGCCGAGCACCCAGGCCCAGGCCACCGGACCGCGGCGATGGTGGAAGGACACGCGTGGCGGCGGATGCGGCGGATCCATGGCCCAAACCTACCCCGCTTTGCGGGGTCTTGAAACGAGTCTAGACTGCGACCCACTCCCCTACATGGAGGTCCCATGAAGCGCGTGATTCCGTGGATGTTCGTCGCGAGCGTCGTCCTCGCGACCGGTTGCAGGACCACCCTGACGCCGATTTCCCAGCTGCTGAACGATCCCGGCCAATACGATCACAAGGTCGTGCGCGTGGCGGGCAAGGTCACCCACGCGATCAGCGTGCTGGGCTACGGGGGGTATCAGATCGACGACGGCAGCGGCCAGCTGACGATCGTCACCAAGACGAGCGGAGCCCCACGCGAGGGCGCCGAGGTGGGCGTCGAAGGGGAGTTCCGAAGCGGCTTCACGCTCGGCCCCGAGACCGTGGCCGTGGTCATCGAAAAACGCCGATTCACCCCGTGATTCGCCGCATCCAAACCGGGTCCATTTGAAGCAGGCGCCGTTCGGCGACTACACCGGCCGAGGTTCGAGGATCACACCGATGATTGCTCCCCTGTTACTCGCCGCGGTCTTAGTTGGCGCCGCCCCCACGCCCCAGGCCAAGGCGGTGACCTCGGTCCGCGAGACGATCACACTCGGCGGCGGCTGTTTCTGGTGCACGGAGGCGATCTTCGAGGAGCTCAAGGGCGTCGAGAAGGTCGAATCGGGCTTCTCGGGCGGGATCGTCGCGCACCCGACGTACGAGCAGGTGTGCACGGGCAGAACGGGTCACGCCGAGGTGAGCGAGATCACGTTCGACCCGAAGGTGATCTCGCTCAAGGACCTGCTCCAAGTGTTCTTCACCGTGCACGACCCGACGACCCTCAACCGCCAGGGTCACGACGTCGGTACGCAATACCGCTCGGTGATCTTCTATCGAGACGATCGGCAGCGTGCCGTCGCCCAGCAGGTCATCCAGGAGATCACGGCGAAGAAGTTATGGCACGACAAGATCGTCACCGAGGTCGTGCCGTTCAAGGCGTTCTACAAGGCCGAGGACTACCACCAGCAGTACTTTCAGCGGAACGGCGACCAGCCGTATTGCCAGATCGTCATCGCGCCGAAGGTGGCGAAGTTCCGGCGAGAGTTCCTGAGTCGGCTCAGGAACCCCTGAGCCCTGGCGGCGCTTCGCTCGCGCCGGAGCGCGGACCGCGCGCGGGTGACAGGTACGCTGGATTCCCCTGAGCCGTGCCGCGGTGATGCGTTCGCGGCTCGGCGGCCCGCATCGCGCGCGGATCTAATCCTCGAGCCGCGGTCCCTTGCGTCGTTCGTCGCCGACGCGCGCGGTCCAGCCGCTGCGGTCGGAATGCTCGAGCAGAGGCACGCCCCATTTGCGGCTGACTCCGGCCAGGTCCTTGAAGTCGGCGACGGTGAGCGACGGTCGCTTCGTGAAGTGAGCGGCGATCCGGCGGCGCAAGTCGTCGAGCTGGCGGGCCGTGAGCGTGTACTCTTGGCTCACGCGCACGAGCCGGCCGAGGAAGTAGCCGAGACCCGCGACCTCACCCGCGACGGCGCCCAGCTTGGCGGTCCAGACCGGCGCCTCGGGCACTCCGAAACCGGCAGCCTCCAGCTCGGATTCGAGCCGCTCGAGCGCCTTGAGCGTCTCTGCCGGAGGCTTCCACGGCGCGTCGGCAGGACGCACCCGCTCGCCGCGCTGCTCCAGCGCGCCGTCGTGCACGAGCGAATCGAAGGCTGCGTCGAACAGGGCGGCGTCGATCGTCGACTTGAGCCCGCTCTTCAGTTCGCCCTTGGGAATTCCGTAGCGCGCGGGAAAGCGTGCGGCGAACGCCGCGACGTCGCGCTCCACCGCCGCCCGCACCCCGTGCCAACGCGTCGGCGACAGCCAGCGGCCGGGCGCCGGCTGCTCGACCAGCTCCGCCTGCTGCAGCCGCGCGAGCGCCTCGCCCACGGCGGCCTCGGGTTCCGACACCGCTTGTGCGAGCACCGGCGTCGTTTGCAGCCTCGACTCGTTCGCGAGCCGCTGGAGGACCCGCGCATCGAGCGATCCTGTCTCGAACACCGCGAGCTGCTCGATCCCGCCGCCGCGTCGGCGCTTCCCCGCAACCGGCTCGATCACGCTTCCGCCGCCGACGGTGCGTGACGGTGAATAGGAGCGAATCACGAACCGGTCGCCGCGCGCGGCCAGCGTCGGCTGCTCGAGCCTGAGCTGCGCGAGCGCGCTGCCGCCCGGCGGCAACGCATCGGCGTCGAGCAGCACCAGCCGGCCGATGATCTCGTTGGCGCCGAGGTGGAAGCGCACGCGGACGTTGCGCGGCCAGCTCCGGGGCACGTCGCCGAGCAGCTCGAAGCGAACGTCGAGGGTGGACGAAGGGCGCAGCGAGCCCGGCGCGATCACCCAATCGCCCCGCACGACCTGGTCGCGGTCGAGGCCGTGAAGCGCAAGCGCGGTGCGCTGGCCGGCCAAGGCCTCGTCGACCGTGTGGCCGTGGACCTGAACGCGGCGCACCCGCGTGCCGCGTCCGGCCGGCGCCAGCTCGAGCGCGTCGCCGGTGCGCACACGACCGCGCCACAAAGTGCCCGTGACGACGGTGCCGAAGCCCTCGACCGTGAACACGCGGTCGACCGGAAGCCGTGCCGGTTCGTCCGTGGATCGTCCGGCGAGCCCCTCGAGTTGGCGGTCCAGCTCGGCGAGCAGTTCCGGCTGTCCGGCCCCCGTCACCGCCGAGAACTCCACGATCGGCGCGGCGGCGAACGGCGTGGCGACGAGCAGCGCGCGCACGTCGCGCTTCACCAGCTCGATCCAATCGCGCTCGGCCAGGTCGCACTTCGTGAGCACGACGATGCCGCGCGCGATCCCGAGCAGTTGGACGATCGCCAGATGTTCGCGCGTCTGGGGCATCACGCCCTCGTCGGCGGCGATGACGAGCAGCACGAGGTCGATTCCACCGACGCCGCTCAACATGTTTTTCACGAACCGCTCGTGACCGGGAACGTCGACGATCCCCACCCGCGCCCCCGCGGGCGTCACGAGCGGCGCGAATCCCAGGTCGATCGAGATACCGCGCTTCTTCTCCTCCGGCAATCGGTCGGTGTCGACTCCCGTCAGGCGGCGAACCATCGCGGTCTTGCCGTGGTCGATGTGACCCGCGGTGCCGACGATCGCGAGCCGGCTCACGCGCGCCCGCCTCGCTCGAACCGCATGAGCGTGTGGTAGACGCGGCGCGGCACGAACGCGTAGAGACCGATCGGAGTGAGGCCGGCCTTGCGGAGCAGGCGCTCGTACGTCGCGGCGGGGCGTTCGCGGAACTCGTCGTGATCGCCCACGCTGTCGTCGCCCGCGACGAACACCTCGATCCACGCCAGACCCTGCGTCAGCCTGCCGATCGCGGCGATGCCGGGGCCCAGCTCGCTCGTGGGCACGTAGTGCAGCACGTCGGCGCAGACGACCAGATCGAACGGTCCGCCGAGCTCGAGCCGAGACAGCTCGCCGAAGCGCGCGAGCCGGAGGTTGCGCCGGCGGCCGTGGCGGCGCACCGCGTACTCGCTGCCGTCGACGCCACTGTAGCGCAGCTTCGGGCGCAGCCGGCGCAGCGCCCCGCGCCACGTCCCCTCGCCGCAGCCGACGTCGAGCGCCGAGCGAATGGGGCGCCCGAGCACGAACTCCGCCGCGGCCACCGCGAGCGCGGCCTTTCGCTCGAGCGCACCGCGCAGCAGGATGCGGGTGTCGCGGTCGTGATACCAGTGCTCGAAGTAGGCGCGATCGTAGAGCTTCATGCGGCTGACGGTAGCGTTTGCGGCAACCACGGCAAAGTCCTTCGGCCAATCCCGATCTCGGTTGCGCTCGATCTGACCGAGGCGGGGCACGTCGACGTCGACGTGCTCGACTGCGCCGGCCGCATCGTCCGGGCGTTGATCTCGGGGACGCTGCCGGCAGGACGACGCGACGTGTTGTGGGACGGCCGCACGCGGCGCAGCGCGATGGGCGCGCCGGGCGTGTACTTCATCCGCGCGCGCCTCGGCGGCTCGAGCCTGCAACGGCCGTTCGCCGTGATTCGGTGACCGGGAACGAGCGTGAACCGGGGCCGGCGTGCGCGACGATCACCGGCCCTCGCTTCGGGGCGAGTCCTCGCGGGGTACTCGATCGCCCGCGGCTGAAGGTCGTTCGATCCGGAGCTCGCTACTCCCGGACCCGCTGAATCTTCGCTCCCAGCTCCGCGAGCTTCCGGTCGATCGCCTCGTAGCCGCGGTCGAGGTGATAGATCCGTGAGATCCGCGTCTCCCCCTCGGCCACCAGCGCCGCCAGCACCAGCGCCGCGCTGGCACGGATATCGGTGGCCATCACCGGAGCGGCCTGCAGCCGATCGACGCCCTTCACGATCGCCGTGTTCTGCTCGAGCCGGATGTCCGCCCCGAGCCGCTGCAGCTCGGGCACGTGGGTGAAGCGGTCCAAATAGATCGTGTCCGTGATGATGCTGGTGCCGTCGGCCACCGAGCACACCGCGAGCATCTGCGCCTGCATGTCCGTCGGGAATCCTGGGAACGGCGCGGTCCTGACGTTCACCGCGCTGGCCCGACGCGGTCCCGTCACCGTGATCTCCTTCGCCTCGGGCAGGATCTCGCAGCCGGCTTCTTCGAGCTTGTGCAGCGCGGCCGCCACGTCCAGCGGCTCGCAGTCCTCGAGCGTGATCGTGCTGCCGGTAATCGCCGCCGCCGCCATGAAGGTCGCCGTCTCGATCCGGTCCGGGATGATCGTGGTCTGGATGGGTTTGAGCTCCTTGACCCCGTGAATGCTGAGCCGCCGCGTGCCGAGGCCCTCGATCCTGGCCCCGCACGCGTTGAGCACGCGGCCCAGCTCGGTGACGTCGGGCTCGAGCGCCACGTTTTCGAGCGTGGTCGTCCCTTCGGCGAGCGTGGCAGCCATCATCAGCTGTGCGGTGGCGCCCACCGACACGACGTCGAACGAGAACCGGGTGCCGCGCAGGCGGACGTCCCGGCCCACGATGTAGCCGTGCTCGATCTCGAGCCTCGCGCCCATGGCGTCGAGTCCGTCGATGTGCAGGTTCACGGGGCGCGGCCCCCACGCGCACCCGCCGGGCAGCGACACGCGCGCGGCGCCGAAGCGCGCGATCAGCGGTCCCAGCACGTAGATGCTGGCGCGCATCGTGCGCACCAGATCGTAGGGCGCCTCGAAGGACTTGACCGCCGTCGTGTCGATCGTGCAGACGCGATCGGCAAAGGTGATGCGGGCTCCAAGCTGTTCGAGCACGCGCGCCATGGTCTTCGTGTCCGCGAGCACCGGAACGTTGCGCAGCGTATGGACCCCGCGGGCGAGCAGCGTTGCGGCCATGACCGGGAGCGCGGCGTTCTTGGCGCCGCTGATCGCGACGCGGCCCGAGAGTTTGCTTCCACCCTGAATGAGCAGCGCGTCCATGGAGGCCTTCGATGTCTGGGGTTCGGCGATGGCGTAATCGCGAGTCATGTTCTCGGTTCCGTGAGGTACAGGCACGCGGTCGCCGGTCTTTTGCGGCGTGGCGACGGGACGAGTTGAAGATATCGGCGAGGTCGGCTCCGGGATTATCGGCAGCGTTCGACGCCGAATCAACCGCACGCGGTTCTACAAGGCGTTGACCTCTTGCCGCTTCACAAAACCGACGGAGTATGGGAGACCTTCGGAGTCGTGACCCCAGTAGGGTCACTCGACCCGATGGCCGTGCGACGGTGGGCGCGTGTCGCTGTGCAAGCGGGAGGAACCCGTGAACGCACGCACGAACCGGTGGATCTTCTGGGGGCTCGCCCTGGGAGTGATCGCGGTGATGGCCGTTGCCGCGGCGGTCAAGAGAGCCCCCACGGCCGGGGCTACGCGCTCCAGCCCGGCCTCACCCGTGACCCTCACCTCGGCCGAGGCCGAGACGCTTCGTGCGGCACTCACCAAGGATCACAAGGAGACGCTCGAATGGTTGAAGAGCGCCTCGACGTCGTACCTCGCAACCATCCAACGGCGTGACTTCGAGGACAAATCGTCGCTGACCGTCGGCCGCGCCGCGGGCAACGACGTGCGCATCGACGACCCGTCCGTCGAGGCGCATCACCTGCGGGTGACGGTGGTCGGCGATTCGTTCCACGTCGCCGCCGTGGATCCTTCGGCTCGATTCAAGGTCAAGGACGCCGAGCTCCGGGAGGCGACCGTGGGGCCGAGCGCGATCACCGTGTCGCGATTCACGCTACGGCTCTCCCACCAGCGCTACCCCGCGATCATCGTGTTCGACCCCAAGAGCCCTCGGTTCGCCGAATACAAGGGCCTGAAGTGGTTCGAGCCGGACTTCAGCTACCGCTACGTCCTGCCGCTCGTGCCGAATCCCCAGCTCGATACGGTCGTGATCATGTCGACGCGCGGCAATCAACGACGCGCGCTGCGCGTGGGGTGGTTCGACTTCAAGGCCGGAGGACGGACGAACCGGCTCGAGGCGACACGACTGCTCGAGCCCGGCGTCGGCGAGAACGACCTCGGCATCTTCTTCCGCGACGCCACGAGCGGGAAGGAGTCTTACGGGTTGGGTCGGTACGTCGACCTCCAGCCGCGTCCCGACGGCCTCTACGTGTTGGACTTCAACAACGCATACAACCCGGCATGCGCAGTGTCGGATCACTACAACTGCCCCATCCCGCCGAAGGTCAATACGCTCAAAGTGGCAATTCGTGCCGGCGAGAAGGACTCCCATTATCACTGAACGCACTTCTGACGAGCTTGGCACGTCGGTCCGCAGCGCCAGCCCACGGAGGGGGGTCGGATTGGATGAATCGTTTCATGTCGTCGTTCGCCAAGTGGATGTTGTCGCCAGGGGAACGGGCCGCGATGCGGGCGCTGCTGGCCGAGCGGGGGGTCGCCTCGGCGCATCATCAAGGTCTTCGCCAGGTGAAACGCCAATCCCTGGGTCGACCCTCCAGGCTGAACCTGGGGTGCGGTCGGTTCCCAAAGGAAGGGTTTCTGAACATCGACCTCAAGCCACCGGCGGACCTGACCTTGGATCTTCGCGAGGGGCTTCCGTTCGAGACCAACTGCTGCGACCTGATCTTCGCGGAGCACTGCTTCGAGCACTTCGATCATCCTGAACCGATCTCTCACTTGTTCCGGGAGTGCTTTCGAGTCCTGAAGCCGGGCATGACGCTTCAGTTCAGCGTGCCAAACACGGAATGGCCGCTGACCGACTACGGCAGCGGGCCGGATGCCCCGTACTTCAAAGTGTGCCAGCAGCTTTCCTGGCATCCGGTCGAGTGCACCACCCGGCTGGAGCACATCAACTACCATTTCCGACAAGGAACCGAGCACCGATTCGCGTGGGACTTCGAAACCGCGGACAAGGCTCTGAGAGGCGCGGGGTTCACGGACGTTCGAGAGCGCGCCTACGATCCGTCACTGGATTCGGAGCGTCGGCGGCTCGGCAGTCTCTTCATGTCCGCGCGAAAACCCGTCCGAGCATTCTCTCCCGGCCCGGGGTGACGTCGCTACCACGCCACGTCGAGGATGGAGCGCGTCGGCGACCGTGGCTCGAACCTATCGCGAGGCTCCGCGCCCCCGCCGGGTCCGAAGCTCGTACCCAAACAGGAACAGGAAGCCGAGGGCGTAGAACCCGGCGACCCCGATCCATGCCGGCGTGAGCGGGTGGTGAGCCGCGGGTCCCATGATTTGATTTCGCAGCAGGATTTCGGCGAGCGAGGCTCCGAGAATCATCGCCTGGAGCGTGCGCGTCACCGGCGATCTCATGAGCGGGAGGGTCGCCAGCAAGATCACGATCGCCGCCGCGTGGTACAGACGGTGACCGGAGTCCCAATCCCGCAAACCGAACAGGCCCACGTTCAATCCTCCGAGCAGCAGGATCGTCCAGCCGCTCACGCCTGACATTCGCTCCGGCATTCGCCTGGGCTCCGCTAGTGGCAAGGCATTTTGGAGCTGACCCACGCGTCCGCGGAAACGGCCACGGCCGCGAGTGCGCCGGCTGCCCACCAATTGCCCGAGATGACGGTGGACGAGCCGATGGCGCCCGCGGCAAAGGCGAGTGAGGCGCGCGCCAGACCGCGTCGGAAGGGGCAGCTCGCAGCCCAGCCGTCCTTGATCATTCTGCCCACCCCTCCCGGTCCCTCGTGGTAGGCATAGCGGAAGGGCGTGGTCAGGTCTTGGCTCTGGGGGAACTTGGCGGGATCGGGAACGATGGCGCCGGGCGTGTCGAGCGGCACGACCTCGACGACCGCCACGGGCGCGTCGGGACCGGTCTCGTAGGTGGTGAGGCTCCCCGCCGAGTCGCGAACCACGCCGGCGAACGTCTGCGTGGCGATGACGGGACGACCGAGATCCGCGTCGAAGTAGCTCTTGCTGATGATCTGGATCGCCGGCGCTTCCTCGGTGACCGGAGCGCCCGGCTTCTCCCATCCCAGCAGGACGAACGACAGCGTGTCGGTGCCGCCCGCACAATCGAGGTCCAGCCGACGAATGTAGCCGCGCTCGAAGAACAGCGCTTGGAGATCTTGAGCCTGCGGCAATTGGAACGCTGCGGCCAGGATCTCCGCCGGGAGATGCTCCCTCCCGATCGGGAGGCTCACCGGGCCGCCTCTCCAATCGCGGCTTACGGGTGTCCGCGGCCCGTCCTCCTCGAACCTTGGAACCGAAGCGGCGGCGGCCGTAGCGAACGTGACGGCGGCGATGACTGCGAGACGGGCGACCTGACGACAGAGTCGACGATTCACGAGACGTCCTCACGGGAGCTGTCGAGTCGGGGTTCCGCGCGACCGATCGGCGGAACCAGATGCCGCTTGGGGAATCCCGAGCGGCTACCCGAGGTCAGGCTCAGCAAGACTCGAGCCCTGCGTGCGGGCGCGTCACGACCGATGATGCGGCGCGTCCTCGAAGCGGTTGCGAGGATTCGACGCGGCGCGGCGCTCGCGCGCGTGTCTCAGCCGTGGATGGAACGTCACCCGAGGTTCACACACATGGCCCTTCAGACCTCGGGCGCGAACGCGAAGGGCGAGTGGGTCGCTGCTTCAGGGCGAGGGTATCCTCTGCAACGCACGCATATTCGGCGCAGGCGCCATGGCATGCGCCGAACACCGGGTCGCCCGGTCGGAACCGATTCACGCCGGCGCCAACCTCATCGACCCGCCCGGCGACGTCGAATCCCGGGACCCGTATTTCGCCTTGAGCAGCCCGGTCACCAGACGCATGGCGAACGGCGAGCCCTTCACCGCGAAGCAGTCGCCGACGTGGAGGCCCGCCGCATGAACCCGCACCAGCACCTCGCCGTCCTTGACGACCGGTTTGCCGATGTCCCTGACACCGAGGACGTCGAATGAACCGTACTGGTCGTAGAAGATCGCCCGCATCGTCTGCCTCGCGTCACGGGTCATATGAGCTTCCCAGGCGACTCGGCTCGCACGTCGTCACCCTCCGCGGTGAAATCGTTGTGAGCATCGCGCTCGACCTCTAGGGTTGCTCCTCGCCCCATTGCGCGGGCGCAATCGCAGGACCGCGTTCGCGGCGTGCCAGCAGTACCCGCGGCTGGCTCGCCAGGTCCTCGCGCAGCTCGATGCTGCTCCAGTCGCGCGCGCCTTCGAGCCAGCCGGCGACCTCGTGCGCCCGTGACTCGGCCAGCTCCAGCGCCAGCAGCCCCCCCGCCACCAGGTGGCGCGGAGATTCGTCGATGATCTCGCGCAGCGCCTCGAGACCGGTCGACCCCGCGAACAGCGCCGCCGCCGGCTCGTGGTCACGCACGTCGCGCGGCAGGACATCCCGCTCGTGGGCGGCGATGTACGGCGGGTTTGATACCACGACCTCGAAGCGCTCGTCGGCGTCGACGGCGTCGAGCCAATTCCCCCGCCGGAACTCGACTCGATCCGCGAGCCCACACGCCGCGGCATTGCGGCGCGCCACGTCCAGCGCTTCCTCACTCGCATCGGTCGCGACGACGGCTGCGGCAGGGAACTCCGAGGCGATGGCGAGAGCGATCGCCCCGGAGCCGGTGCCGAGATCGAGAACCCGCGGCCGGGGCCAGCGCCCGGTCTCCGCGCCCAGGAACCCGATCACGGCCTCCACGAGGCCCTCGGTCTCGGGGCGTGGGATCAGCACGGCGGGCGTGACTTCGAGGTCGAGATCACGAAACGCGGCACGCCCTGTGATGTATTGCACCGGCTCACCCCGCAGGCGACGCACGATCCAGGCCTCGAAGCGTTCGTCGCATGCCTCGTCGAGCGGGCCCTCGCGCAGGCGCCGGAGCTCGCCGCGTCCCGTGCCCAACAGTCGGCTCAACAGCTCCGCGGCGTCGGAGTCGGGGAATTCGCTGGCGCCCCCCAGGCGCGCCGCGGCTCGCGCCAGCGCTTCGCCGATCGTCGCCATGGAGGACCTCGTGCCTAGTTGCGCGACGGCGCCGCCGCGCCCAGCGTCGCCAATCGCTCGGCAACGTCGGCGGCGGACAGCGCCTCGGCCAAGTCATCGAGATCGCCTTCCATCACGGCGGGCAGGTTGTGCGTCGTGAAGTTGATGCGATGGTCGGTGACGCGGCTCTGGGGAAAGTTGTAGGTGCGGATCTTGGCGCTGCGATCCCCCGTCGACACCTGCGACTTGCGCTGCGCAGCCTGCTTCGCCTGCTGTTCCTGCAGCTTCATGTCGTAGAGCCGAGCCCGCAGAACGCGCATCGCCTTCGCGCGGTTCTTGATCTGCGAGCGCTCGTCCTGACACGTCACCACGAGCCCGGAGGGAAGATGGGTGATGCGCACCGCCGAGTCCGTGGTATTGACGCCCTGCCCGCCGGGACCCCCGGCGCGATAGACGTCGACGCGCAGGTCCTTCTCCGCGACGTCGATGTCGACGTCCTCGACCTCGGGCAGCACCGCGACCGTCGCAGCCGAGGTATGAATCCGCCCCTGTGCCTCGGTCTCGGGGACGCGCTGAACGCGATGAACGCCGCTCTCGAACTTCATCGCCCGGTACACGCTCTCGCCCGAGAGCTGGAAGATGACTTCCTTGAAGCCGCCCGCTTCGGATTCGCTGCGACTCACCTCTTCCATGCGCCAGCCCTTGCGCTCGGCGTACTTCGCGTACATGCGGAAGAGGTCCGCGGCGAACAGCGAGGCTTCGTCGCCTCCCGTCCCGGCCCGGATTTCGACGATCACGTTCTTGTCGTCGTCCGGGTCGCGCGGCAGCAACCGCTTCTTGAGCTCGGCCTCGAGCGACTCGAGCTTCACCTTCAGCTCCGGCAGCTCGGCACGAGCCAGCTCTGCGAGCTCGGCGTCGTTCGAGGCGGCCGCCGCTTCGTCGTCGGCGATCGTCTGCTCGACCTTGCGATACTCGGCCAGCGTGCGGATCGTCTCGTCGAGCTGCGAGCGCTCCTTCGCCAGGTCTCGCAGTCGGCGCGGGTCGGTCGTCACCGCGGGATCGCTCAGCAACCCGTCGATCTCGGCGTGCCGCGCCTCGACCTTCTTCAGCGCGTCCCACATGCTCATCGCCGCCTCACTGAACGAACGAGATCTCGGGCTTGCCTTCGCCCCCGGACGCCTCGAGCGCGCGCACCGTTTCGTCGTTCCTCACGAGCTCGAGCGCCGCGATCGCCGTCTCGCACATCGACAGATCCGGCTCGCGCGTCGTCAGCAGCTGGAATTGCATTCCGGGCCACGACAGCGCCTTGACCCAGCCGACGTGCTGGTACTTGCCCGTCAGGCGAATGAACTCGAACGCCACGCCGGCGATGATCGGCATGCACGCGATTCGCAGCAGATGATCGCCGATCCCACGCGGCTTGCCGATGAACGTGAACACCACGATGCTCACCAGCACCACGATGAACAAGAACGTGGTGCCGCAGCGGGGGTGAAGCCGCGGGAACGACTGGACGCTTTCGGGAGTCAGCGGTGCGCGATTCTCGAGCGCGTGGATCGCCTTGTGCTCGGCGCCGTGGTAGCCGAGCACCCGCGCCATCTCGCGCCACTGGCTGATGAGCAACAGGTAGAGCAGGAATGCGAGCAGCCGGAACAGCCCGTCCACGAGCCCGAACGCAATCCGGTTGTGGAACCCGAGCCACGCCGTGAGCCGCGCCGGCAGCACCACGAACAACAGGACGCCGAGCGCGAGCGACAGCACCACCGTCGCCGCCTGCGCGATCTGCCACCCCACGGAGGGCTTGGACTTGGTCGCCTTCGGGTCGTCCTGGCCGGCTACGTCGGCGCTGAAGTTGAGGGCCGAGACCCCAAGGAACAGCGTCTCGAACAGCGACACGGCCCCGCGCACGATCGGCAGCCCCAGGGGCTTCACCCTGCGCGTCAGCGACACGAACGACTTCTCCATGGTGGCCATGGAGCCATCGCTGCGACGCACGGCAACCGCGATCTTCGAGGGCGAGCGCATCATCACGCCCTCGAGCACCGCCTGCCCGCCCACGGGGAGAAACGGCATGGGACCTCAGCTCATGCGCGGGCGCCGCACGCGGTCGCCCGACTCGGTTGGACATTCCGGCACATACGAAAGGCTCCCGCGCGGGCGTTGGCACGCGGCGCACGGGAGCCGGATGGGTTGCGCTAAGAACTGGTCGAAGCGGCCTCGGTATCGGCCTTCTTGGCCTTGTCGCTCTTCGCGTAACGCCTGCGGAAACGCTCGACGCGACCCGCCTTGTCGATCAGCTTCTGCTTGCCTGTGAAGAACGGGTGGCAGGCGGAACAGATCTCGACGTGCAGCTCGTCCTTATCGAAGGTCGAGCGCGTCTCGATCACGTTGCCGCACACGCAGACGATGCGCGTGGGCTTATAGACGGGGTGGATTCCTGCCTTCATCGGTGATTCCTCTCTCGAATCGACGCTCCGAATGCCGCCGGTACCTTCCGGTAGCCCGTAGCGCGTGTGTGCCGCCCGGGATTCGGGGTGGGCACACATGGGGTATGAGACGGGGAGTATGGCACAGCGGTCAAATGGGCTGGAAATGCCGCGTTTGGCGGGGTGGAGCGCTATTCCGTGACGATGCCCAGCCGCTGCATGCGGTTGATCAGCGTGGTGCGGGGGATTCCGAGCAGTCGAGCGGCGTCGGCCTTGGAGTTGCGGCTCATGCGCAGGGCCTCTTCAATGCGCCGGCGCTCGGTCTGCGCAAGCTCTTCTTCGAGCGTCGCCGGCGGTGACGATGAATCGGCCTCGAGCCGCAGGTCCTCGGCCCGAATTTGGCCGCCGTCCGGCGTGAGCACCGCGCGCTGCGACATCGTCGAACGCAGCTCGCGAATGTTTCCCGGCCAGGTGTACGCCACCAGCTTCTGTAGCGCTCCTTCCGTGAGCGTCAGCGTGCGGTGCTCTTCGGCACACGACGTCGCCAGGAAGTGCTCGGCGAGCAGTTCGACGTCGCGCGCGCCACGCAGCCTCAGCGGTGGCAGCTTCACAACGGTATGTGCGAGCCGGTAGTAGAGATCCGATCGGAATCCCTGGCCGGAGCGTAGATCGGCTTCCTCACGATTCGACGCTGCGACGATGCGGGTCGAGAGCTTGGTCACCCGCGTTGCGCCGACGCGGCGAACCTCCCCTGATTCGAGGAATCGGAGCAGCCGCGACTGCAGCTCGGATGACATCTCCGAGACCTCGTCGAGGAATACCGTACCGCCCTCGCAGACTTCGAGCAGTCCCACCTTTTCCCGAGAGGCGCCCGTGAATGCACCCGCCACGTGCCCGAACAATTCGCTCTCGACAACGTCCCGCGGAAGCGTGGCGCAGTTGATCGCCATGAACTCACCCTTGCGGTCCGACAGTCGGTGAAGCGCGTGAGCGATCAGCTCCTTCCCCGTCCCCGACTCACCCAACACGAGCACGGCCGAGCGACTGCGAGCGAGCTTCTCGACCATCTCGAGGATTTCGAAGATGGCGGGATTGGCAGTGATTACGCCGAACCGCTCGCGCGCCCACTCCGTCTTGCGGTCGATGTCGCGCGTTCGTGAGGGGCGCGCACGCGGAGGGGTCCGTTTCGGGGGCGGCGGCGCCGTCGCGGTGTCGTGCACGGCGATCGCGTCCGGATGGCTCGCGCCCGATCGGGCGATTCTCGCATTGACCTCTGCCAGCTTCCCCTTGGCTCCCATCGTTTCGAATCGATAGTGAGCCGCATGATAGGCCTCGAGCGCCATGCGCGGGTCGTGGTAGGCGCCTGCCTTGTCGGAAGCGAGCCAGTCGCCAAACGCCATCCACAGCTTGCCCCACTCGTACGGCGTCTCGATGTCCTCGAACAATCCGAAGCCCTGCTCGAAAAGTTGCTTTGCTTCTTCGGAGCGCCCGAGCGCCGCAGCCGCGAGTGCGGCGACGCGATAGGTCGCAGCTTCCTCGTAACGGTCGCCCAGTTCGCGGGTATGCTCCAGGCCAAGCTGGACCTCGGCGTAGGCTTCTTCGTGGCGATTGAGGAGGTAGAAGCATTCGGCACGGCGGCGGCGCAGCTCCGCGACGATGTCTCCGCGGGGGGCGACCGCCGTGGCTTTCGTTAAGGCATCGCTGTACTTGCTGATAGCGAGGTCGGTTTCACCGCGCTCAAGGCAAAGATCTCCCAGGAACTCGTCCACGAGTAGAAATGCTCTGGCTGTTTCGCTACGACGAGGGGACTCCAACACCCTTGAAAGCAAGGTCTCGGCTGTCGCCAAGTCGCCCTCCTGGAGTCGGCAGAGCGCTATAATCTGAAGCCCAAAACACCTAGATTCCTCATGACCGATCGCCGAGGCAAGTCGAGTGGCTTCGTCCGCTCTGGTCTCAGCAGGACCCAACCTTCCTCGCTTCAAGTCGACCAGTGCGAGCGATCTCAGCGAATGGGAGATGTGTCCCCTATTACCAAGCGTAGTCCATAGGCGAAAGCCTCTCATGAGGTCATCAGTAGATTCATTCCAGTGGCACATTGAGCGTTTCATTATTCCCGAGCTAATGGCGGCTACTGCCTCGAGCTCCTTGTCACCACTTCGATACGCGGACGCGGTTGCTTCGGTGAAGTACCGGTGTGCCAGACCCATGTCGCCGAGGCTCCAAGTCGTATTGCCCAGGAATAGGGTGCACCACCCCAGTAGCGCACAGTCGGGCTCACTCAGGAGTTGTTCGCGTCGCTCAAGCAAAATCGATTTGGCTTCATCAAAATGCATCGAGCGCCACAGCGCCCGAGCCCTCAGAATCCATGCTTGGTGCAGTATTGACTTGGGAAGTAGGGAGGAATCCGCACTCTTGGCGTCGAGGACGGGATCGAGAAGACTTGAAGCAGCTCCAATCTCCCCGATGAAGATTAGCGCTTCGGCACTGAGTAGCGTGCTTTGGATTCGCTCAACCGGGGAGAGGGTACGTCGCTCCATGGCATTACAGAGTTCGAGCACTAGCCGGTACTCGCCCAGCGCCATGAGCTCCGAGCCCAAGCCAAGCGTCGTCACTGGGGACGGGAGTTGCGCCGCCTCCGGCCGAGGCTGCTTAAGGAGCGCAAGTATCGCGTGGACTTGGTCAACTGCCCGGTTCAACGAGAGGTCCCCCTGCACGACTGCATCCAAGTGGTGAGTCGAGATGGCACGGTGATGTGGATGACGACCCCAGGCAATGGCTGCAGTGCGACGGCAATCACGCCCCGCGATGATTCTCGACTCGCTGGCTGTGACTTAGTCCCCGCTGGATTGTCCGGATCCCCACGATTCACGGCATCGGGATGACCCTCCGGAATTCGATATGCGGCCCCCTCCATTGGCGCCAGTGACGACGCCATGACCAGTGCAGTCGTGGCGAGCAACGCCCACCACGGGTACCTGCGCCTCATCGATCCCACTCCTTCGGAGCAACTACTCCGGGTATCGGGGACACTGCTCCCGGTTGTGCTGCGCCCCGAAAAACAAAATGGACCCGCCGCTGTCACCGTCCGGGGTGGCGGCAAGGTCGAATCGCGTGTTCCGCTCTGGATGAGGGGGAAATTGGCCACGGCCACTCCGGTCAAAAGAAGCAGAAGCCACGGAACACCATGAGGCTACAGACGGGGGCCAAGGGCCTTCAATAGGAAAGTGTAACGCCTGAAGGTCCTGCGGCATGGGCCAATCCAGGCCTTGTTCAGACCTTCGGTCGCGAGTCCGTGTCGGGAAGGCGGCATCACGCCAAGGCCATGTGACAAGGGCCATGTACAGCCAAAGCGTGTGTTCGTCGTGAGCCAGGCGTACACTGCGGTTGCACGCGAAATTCGCCCCGCGGGTGTACTAGGAGGTGGAGGCCGGGCTCCCGCCCGAGGGTGACGCCGTACTGGGCCGCGCGAAGAGCATGCGTGTGCTCTCGGCCAGGACGTGCCCGTCGGCGGGGCGAGCAGGTGTTCAGAGTCCTGTGCGGCGGCGCATTGCTTGCGGCCATCGCGTCGAGCCCGCGTCGCCCATGTCCCCGAGTTCAAACGGAGGCTCAATGAGAACTCTCGCGGCCCTCGCTTTCCTCTCTTCCACACTCGTTGTGGCCGCGCAGCCCGTCTCCGCCGCGGCAAATGCCGCGACCCCCAAGGCTCGGAAGGAGGCTGCCATGTCGCTCCAGATCATTTCGGCGGCGTTCCTGCCGCATGGAGTCATACCGAAGCGCCACACCTGCGACGGCGAGGACAAATCGCCCGCCCTCGCATGGAACGGTGCGCCCGACGGCACGAAGAGCTTCGCTCTCGTCGTTGACGACCCCGATGCCCCCGACCCGGCGGCGCCCAAGATGACGTGGGTCCACTGGGTGCTCTACGACATCCCCGCTAACGTGACCGTGCTTCGCGAGGGAGTCTCGGGAAAACAGCTACCGAATGGCACCCGTGAGGGAGTGAACGACTGGAAGCAGCCCGGCTGGCGCGGCCCTTGCCCGCCGATTGGGCGACATCGCTACTTCTTCAAGCTGTACGCGATCGACACGGTGCTACCCGATCTACGTCGACCACCGAAGGCGGCGCTCGAGAAGGCGATCGAAGGGCATGTGCTTGCGAAGGCGGAGCTGGTCGGCACGTACCAACGCTTGAGGTAGCCGAACCGCTCGCACTTGAACCACCGCCGACGCGACGTACCACGGGTTCAGCCCACCGGGCGCGTCATCACGAGCAGATCGCGGTCCCCACCGCGATCGCCCCAGCCGATCGGGATCCATCCGCCCCGCTCATCACAGCCGAAGCGAAAGCGCGCCTCGCTGTCGAGCGCATCCGCTTGCTTGGCGAGTTCGGGCATCAGACCAAGGGACTCGCCTTCGTAGAGTCTGTTGAGCTGGCCGGTGACGAACGAGCCGTACGTGTCGCTGAGTCGGACGTAGAAGGAATGCTGCCAGCCGACGTCGAAGAATTCGTGGCGCAGCAGGCACACGTCCACGGCGAGGATCTGCACTGGACCGTGGCGCATGGTCTCGTATCCAGTCGTCGCACCTGCCAGGATCAACGAGGCGCCGCAGGCGAGGGACCACGGGGTCGCGAGCTTCATAGAGCCCTCCGTCTCGCGGGGAGCAAGGGTGACTGGGAGCGATAGAGACGGGGAGCAACCTTTTAGACGCTCTGGGCAGCCGCAACGCGTGTCACGGCCGAGTCAGAAATCGCCCTGCTGGCCCCGCGACCTCTTTCGAACGAAACGCCCGCGTCCGTCCGCCTTGAGATCGCAGACGTCGAGCTAGGGCACGGCTCCCGCGCGCGCTAGACCCCCCACTCGCCGGCCACCAACTTCGGCAACAGCGGCGAGAGGATTCGGTACGTCGCACCCCACAGGCGATGCGGCCCGATGCGAATGAACTCGATCCGCACCGGCTCGGGCCATTGAGCGAAGCGCTCCATCGCCGCATCCCGATTCGCGGGGTCCGTCAATTCGACGACACGCGGCTCGAGTACCTCGGCCACCTCGCGCTCCGCCAACCGCCAGCGCTCTGGCCGGCTCACGCGCGCGAGGAACGGGTGGATTCGGAACCCCGTCACCCGGGTCTCGAGCACGTCGAGCTCGGCGACGATCGTCGCCGACTCGGGCTCGAGGCCGATCTCCTCGCACGCTTCCCTCAAGGCCGCGTCGCGCAGCGAGCCGTCCTGGGCGTCGAGCTTGCCCCCGGGCAAAGCGATCTGGCCGCCGTGGATTCCGCCCTCGGTGCGCCGCACGAGCACCAAGCGCAGCTCGCCCTGCGCGTCGCGGTAGACGGGCACCAGCACCGCGGCGTCGATCAGCTCGCGCCCTGCCGGCGCGGGCCCGGCGCTCACGGTTGCGCGGGCATGTTGTATTGGGCCCACTCCTCGTATGCGGGGCCGTACACGCCCGGCACCGTCAGCCCCGCCTGGCGCATCAGCACGCCCATTTGCCCGCGGTGATGCGCCTGGTGAAGCACGAGCGCGGCGAGCGTTCGGCCGCGGGTCCATTGCTCGCCGTACATGGGGATCTTCTCGACCAGCATCGCGTCGGTCCATTGCTTCGCGACCTCGTTCATTAGCGTCTTCGAGGTCGCGTCGTACACCCGGATCATCTCCGGGAGCGACGGCTGCGGGTCCTCGCCGTGGGGGCCCGTCATCGGCAGCTTCGCCTCGTCCATCATGTCGCGCAGCGACAGCGTAACGTGCCACGTCAGCCTGCCGAGCGTTCGGCCACCCGGGCGCACGATCTGCTTGAGGGAATCGTCGGTCAACGCTCGGAACGTCTTGAGGGTGCTGGCGGATTCCTCGTCCCAGGACTCGCGGAAGTCGGAGATGGTGCGATACATGATGTTCTCCTCGGTCAACCCTGCTTCGGAGCGACGGCGGGCAGTCCGAGCGCTCGCTTGAGCACCACGATCTGGCCCGTGTGATAGAGGTTGTGCTGCACCACGCCGTGCAGATGGTGATAACAGCTCGAATACCTGGGGAGGATCGGCTCGTCGAGCCGCTCCTCGGGAAGCGCCCGGGTCGCCGCGACGAGCGCCGTGGTGCTCGTCATCAGCCGATCGAGCGTCGAACGCCACGCGGCATCCGACGGCGCGGGGACGGGCGGCCAGTCGTCCGGGCCGCCGATCTCGAACTCGGCCACGTCTCCGTTCAAACGCCGCAACACCACGCCCTGCCAGACGACGATGTGGAGCACGAGCTGCCACGTCGACTTCCAGCTCGCCACCGACTTCGACGCGGCGGCTTGGGCCGACATCCCTTCGAGCACCTCGAGCAGCGCCGGGCCGTGCCAGGCACCGCCCTTCACGCTGTTCTCGAGCTGGACCGCGAGGCGCTCCGTCTCCTTCACCGCGTTCTCCTAGCATGCCTCGGGCTACACCCGGGCCGCCCTCACGGCCCCCGCCGCGCGAGCGACTCGCAGCATGGCCTCGAGGCTCCGGTCGACGTCGGAATCGGTCGTGGCCCACGAGCTCACGCTGATCCGCATAGCGGTCTGCCCCTGCCACACGGTGCCGCCGCACCAGCACGTGCCATCCTCCTGGATTCCGGCGATCACGCGGTTCGTCGTGTCGGCGTCGCCAAACGACACCAGCACTTGGTTGAGCACGACGTCGTTCAGCACGCGAAAACCCGCTGCTCGGAGCCCGTCGGCGAAGCGGCGCGCCTGGCGGCAATTGCGCTCGATCATCTCGGCGATGCCGGCCCGGCCGAGCGTGCGCAGCGCCGCCCACACGTCGACGCCGCGGGCGCGGCGCGACAGCTCGGGTGTGTGGTCCGAAGGGTTGCGGCGCGGCGTGTCCGTGGGCAGATACTCGGCGGTGATCGCCATCGCCGCCCGCAGCGCATGGACGTCGCGCACGAACGCGATGCCGCTGTCGTACGGAACGTTCAGCCACTTGTGCGCGTCGGTTGCCCACGAGTCGGCCCGTTCGATCCCGGCGGCGAGCGACCGGCGGCTGGGCGTGGCAAGCGCCCACAGGCCGAATGCCGCATCCACGTGCACCCAGGCGCCCGCCGCGTGCGCGGCCTCGATGATCGGCTCGAGCGGATCGAACGCGCCGGTGTTCACGTTGCCGGCCTGGGCGCACACGATCGCAGGGCCGGTGAGCTTGGGGAGTTGATCGGCCCGCATGCGGCCCTGGTCGTCGACCGGCACGCGAATGACGCGCTCGCGCCCGAGCCCGATCACGCCGAGGCTCTTGGGCACCGTGGGGTGCACCTCGGCGCCCACGACCACCGTGATGGGCGGCGCGCCGAACAGGCCCTTCGCCTCGACGTTCCAGCCCGCGCGGTGCAGCACGTCGTGGCGGGCGGCGGCAAGGGCTGCCATGTTGGCGACCGTCGCGCCGGTGACGAACGCGCCCCCGGTTTCAGGCGGCAGGCCGAACAACTCGACCAGCCATCGCAACGCCACCTCTTCGATCGTCGACGTTCCCGGCGTCGAGACCCACAGTCCGGTGTTCTGGTCCCACGCGGTCGAGAGCCAGTTCGTCGCCACGGTCACGGGCAGCGCGCTGCCGATCACGAAGCCGAAGAAACGCGGACCCGCCATGGCCATCGTCGCAGGCGAGCCGACCTCGTCGAGCAGTCGCAGCGTCTCGGCCGGATCTCGCGGCTCGTCGGGCAGCGGTTCGTCGAAGCGCTCGATTCCGGCGATGCCGTCGGGCCGGGGCGCGACTGGGCGCGTCGCCAACGACTCGAGGTAGCGCAGGGAGCGCGCCGCGGCATCGCGCAGGAGTTCGGCCGTGCGATTCTGGTCCGAGGGCGTCATGGGTTCCTGTGGCCGGCGTTTCCGGGGATCGAGCAGAGGTCGTTCGGCGGGTGCGGGAAAAGGCGACCATACCGCAACTCATGTCCACCCTGCAGGTCGGCGGCGGAAGCCGTATCGCGGGGCGCGCTCGAGCAGGCGGATGGGCACCTCAAAGCGCCTTGCCGCAGGGCGGCGGCGGGACAGCGGCCCGCGAGCGGCACAAGGATTCAGGTGAAACCAAATCATCGTCCCAGGCGTCTTACGGTGTGACTATAATACGGTTGTGGTCATTAGTCACCCTGGAGGCGCCCATGTCCCTGCGCACGGAATGGCCGGCCCCGGCCGAGAGGATCCTCGACGCCGCGGATCGACTGCTGGCCCGTTATGGCTTTCGGAAGATGACGATCGACGACCTGGCGAAGGAGGCCGGGATCGGCAAGGGCACCGTGTACTTGTCGTTCGAAGCCAAGTCGGACATCGCGCTGGCGTGCATCGACCGCATGGTCGCCCGGCTGCTCGGACGGCTCGAGGCGATCGCGGCGGGGCCCGGCTCACCCGAACGCCGGCTGCGCGCGATGCTCGTCGACCGGGTCATGCACCGATTCGACTACGCGCGCCCACACTCGGCCAGCGTGGACGAGTTGCTGGCCACGATCCGCCCGCGGCTCCTCGCGCGCCGTCGCGAGTATTTCCGTGCCGAAGCGCGCGCCCTGGCGGCCGTGATCGACGAGGGGCGCCGCCGCCGCGACTTCGAGGTCGCCGACCCGGCGGCGGCGGCGGGCGCGTTCGTGACCGCCACGAACGCCCTGCTTCCCTACAGCCTGAGTGTCGAAGAGCTCGGCCAGCGCGGCGAGATCCTGCGCCGCGCCGACGAAATCGCCCACCTGCTTCTGCGTGGCATCGTCCGCGGCGTGAAGTCCGCGCGGCGGCGCCCGGGAGGCGCCAAGCAAAGGACCCGCCGATGACTCACACGATGCTGTTTCGACGCCTCCGCAGATCTGGGGCCCACGCAATCACCGGCTCGGCCGTGGCCCTTAGCCTGGCGCTCGGTCCGGCGCCGGCCGGTGCGCAGTTCAGCGGCCCGCCGCAGGACCAGCCCGACATGATCCTGAACGCCGCGGCGCGGGCCGCAACGGTGGACAGCCTCGCGGCCGCGCTCGAGCGGATCTACGTCTTCCCCGACGTCGCGAACAAGACGGCCGCCGCGCTTCGCGCCAAGCTCAAGAAGGGCGGCTACAACGGCGTCGACAGCGCCAAGGCATTCGCCGACACGTTGACCTCGGACTTGCGCGCGATCGGCAAGGATCGGCATTTCCGCGTCGGCTACTGGCATCGCGACCTGCCCAAGGACGCGTTCACCGAGCACGGGCCCTCGCCCGAGGAGCGCGCCCGCGCGGCACTCCAGGCGCGGCGGCTGAACTACGGATTCGAGCGTGTTCAGCGTCTCCCCGGCAACATCGGCTACCTGGACCTGCGGGCGTTCGATGGGACTCCCGAGGGTGGAGCGATTGCGACGGCGGCGATGACGCTGCTCGGCGGCAGCGACGCGCTGATCATCGATCTCCGGAGGAACGGCGGCGGCGACCCGAACATGATCGTGCTGCTGCTCAGCTGGCTGTTCCCCGCCGACGACCGAGTGCACGTCAACGACTTCTACCTGCGCAACGGCGACCGCACGGAGCAGTACTTCACACTGACGACGGTTCCGGGCCCACGCTACGTCGACAAGGAGCTGTACGTGCTCACGAGCCACCGCACCGGCTCCGCGGCCGAGGAGTTCGCGTATGACATCAAGAACCTGAAGCGCGGCATGCTCATCGGCGAGACGACCTGGGGCGGCGCCAACCCGGGCGAGATCGCGCGCCTGGGGCCGCACTTCGCGGCCTTTATCTCGGACGGCCGCGCCATCAATCCCATCAGCAAGACCAACTGGGAGGGCGTCGGGGTGGAGCCCGACGTAAAGACGTCCGCGGACGACGCGCTCAAGACGGCGCACGTCGCGGCACTCACGAAGCTGATCGCCAAGGAGACCGATTCCGAGCGCCGGCCGGCGCTCGAGCGGGCGCTGCAGATGGTGAAGGACGCACCCGTCGAGCCCATGGATCTCGGCGGGCCCGCGCGGACCCGTGTCGCCAAAGACAACTGAGGACGCCATGCGTCGGCGGAGACGGATCGTGCTGTTGCTGATCGGGCTCGCGGCTGCGGGAATTGCGATCGGTCCGCCCGGACCGCGACTCGACCGGCTCAACGGCGCCGCCGTCCGGCCACCGGCGCCGGTCAAGCGGCGATACGCGACTCCCGAGTGTGATCGATCCATACAAACCACGGGAGGAATGCTAGGGGTGCCGCCGACACTATTTTAATCGCCTCGGCTGCGCGCAGACGCTAGTGCATGAAAGCCGCGCGCCGCGTCATCGCGCGTCCATTTTGAGTCAATTGAATGAGATAGATGCCGGTGGGTAGTCCCCGCCCTCCCAACACCAGCACGTGTCGGCCGGCGCCGGAGCCTCCGATCGAGCGCGAAGCCACTTGTCGGCCGCTCACGTCATAGAGCGCAACGGTCGCGGGCTTGGAGTCCGGTAGCGTGAAGTCCACGTGGAAGTCCGCCCATGCCGGATTCGGGACGGCGCCGCGCAATGCGAATGCCGGCCTCGCACCCGAATCGACGACCGTCAAGTCCATGATGGAGAACCTGCCGCTGGTACCCAGCACCTCAGTAATCAGTTCACCAGTCGAATCCGGCGCGGCGACGAGCGCGACCGCGATTCGCGCCTGTCCGCACGAAACATCCGGCACGGTCCATTGGTAGTTGCCCGTGTTCGGCTGGGCGCGAGCCACCAAGGTCCAGGTCGCCCCATCGAATGAGCACAGGATCGCCACGGAGTCGACGACAACTTCGGAAACCTCCCAGCTCACGGAAGTCACTGCCGCGGGCTGCAAAATGGTGCCCGCCGCGGGCGCCGTGATCACGCTTGGTACCCGAATCGTGTCCACGCCGAAGAACGCCTCGCTCCCCACCCTACCCGTGACGATGACAGGCACGGCGCCACCCGCGTCGAGCGCCAGCTCCACGGCCACCCGGTCGAATTTCAGCATCAGGTCGCTCGTGCCATCGCCGTCGTGATCCCCGATCGCGGTTGGAGCCCCGGGACTCGCCGAGATCAGCGAGTTGACCCTCACCGAGCCGATGTCGATGTCCCCGGCGGTCCATGGCGCCGGTGGTTGCATGTAGCCCGTCACCCAGTTGCCGCTCGAATTCAGATTCACCGTGTTGGGGTCGAAGTCGAACTTGATCGGCACGGGAGCGCTGACATGACCGGCGTATGCGTCGTAAGCACCCGTACGCCGGTCGGCCCACGTCAGGATTGCACCGCCACGGCCGTCGGAAACGCGAAAGCATTGCGATCGACCGAAATCCGATTCGCGAACCGATCGCGGGTCAGGACCCTGAGCCACCTTGCCCCCATAGGGGTCCAGCAACCAGTGCCCACCAGCATCGATGTCCTGCGCGAAGATGCAGTAACCGTCACGCAGATCATCCCAGGCAACGATGGCGCCTCCCTTCATGTCGGATACGACGACAGGGAATTCCTTCCAACTCCCCCCGAAGCACACGGGAATGCCGTTCGTGGGCCAGAGCGTCGATCCCGCCGCGTCGACGTGCTGCGCGTAAACGTCTGGCGTGGCCCCGCGATAATCGTTCCATGCGAGAATCGCGCCCCCAACGCCGTCGTCACCAATGGCCAGAGCCTCCTCGCGGTTGAACAGGGTGTAGACCTTGACGCCAAACGGCGTCCACAGGCGCGCTCCATCCGCATTGAGCCGCTGCGCGATGATGCGTCTTCGGGGGTCGATCCAAGCGAAGATCGCGCCACCCTGACCGTCCGTCACGACATCGGGAACGATGCCCGCGGTATCCAAACGCACGACCGGGCTGTTCCATCGCAACGCACCCGTGCTATCGACCCGCTGCGCATGATCCGGCGTCGCGTAGATGACTCCGCCGGCACCATCCGAGACTGCCGTCTCATAGCCCCATTGCACGGACGACGCGTGGTCCTCGACCGTCCACGCGAGGGATCCATCATAGCGAATGTGCCGGATGACGACTCTGCTGTCGGTCGCATTGTCGGAAACGATCAGCACTCCTCCCGTGCCGTCCGCAACAGGGAAGTAGTCCAACGCGTTGGTCGTGACAGGCAGCCCGGAGGCTCCCCATAGCGCCACGCCGTTCGCATCGATTCGCTGCACCGTCAACCTTGGCGCACCAGGGTGGCCGATCCAAGGGTTCCAGACGACGATCACTCCACCAAATCCATCCGCCGTCAACTTCGAGAATCCGACCGAATCCGGCGTGACCAGGACTCCTCCTTCGGTCCATCGGGCTACGCCGTCGCGGTCGAGCCTCTGAACCATGAGCCCTACCGTACGAGTCCCGCCACGGAGTCCCCAGCTGATGATGGCACCGCCCGATCCATCGGAAACGATCTGGGAATACTGCTGATTGGATGGGCCCGTTCCCACTGGATTGCCGTTTGGCAGCCACTCGCAGCGGCCGGTATCCGGGCTGAGCAGGGCAACTGCGATCGCGACGACCGCGAGCGCTCTGTCGAGGCGAAGATTCATCAGCGGCCTCCGTTCTGGTGAGAGTCCCGTCCGAGCTGAGGATCAGGGCAACCTCGACTCCCGCGAGCCGTCGATCCAGATGAACCACAGGAAGAACACCAGTAGCGCCGTCGACATGATCTTGAGCGCCTCGACGCTGGGGGGCGGCGTTCCGCGCACGGTGTCGGCGTAGAAGTAGCCGAGCACCGCGATCAGCCCCCACAGCGACACGTGCCCTTGCCAATTCTTCGCCCGCGTCGCCGACAGGTAGAGCGCGAGCCCGAGGATGAGCATCGTGATCTCGGCGACCGTGGTGCCGATCACGGAGTTCCACAGCCCGAGCCCTACCTTGGGGCCGCCCCAGGGGAACAGCGGCATGTCGGGGCCGTGTGAGACCCAGTCGAGCACCCAGTGGCTGAACACCCCGATGCCGGCCCACAGCGCGCCGGTCGAGTAGTGCGTGCGGGCGCGATAGATCGCGGCGAAGAGAATCGCCCACACCAAGGCCATCACCAGGCTATGGGAGTACGGATAGCTCACGAAGTCGAGCGGCGTGAACGCGGTGTTCCCGGGATCGATGCGCACCTGCTCGATCCCGAGCCACAGGAACAGCGGCCACAGCACGTCCATGAAGATCGCCGCCAGCAACAACACGGTGAGCGACGTCCGGGGCGCGGCGCGCTTGGTTGCGAATCCGACGGCGAAGTGCCCGATGAACATGGCGCGGCCTCCTCGTGGCTAAGGGTGCGGCCCCAGCGTGATCGTCACGACGAGCCGTCGCGTGCGGATGTGGATCGCTCAGACGATCGCCGCGCGACCGGGCGCCGTCCCGCCGGACGCCGAGCGGGTCGCCGCCGCCGAGGAGCGGAAACCGGTGCGCTCCACTCCTGGCGGCCGACCGCATACGCTTCCCGGACCAGCGAGAGCAGCTTCGAGTCGAGTGCGACGCGTCGTCGATGTGGAACGTGTACACCCAATCGTTGGGCCCGAGGTGCTCGATTCGTTCGAACAGTGGGTGCTCCGCCCGGCGCTTGAGCCATAGGTGCAATCGCATGGTGTTCCGCCCGACGTGGGCTCCGGTGAAGCGAGCGCGCGTGGTGAAAACGATACGCGTGCGCTGGGCGTAGACGGTGAACGGCCCGCAGCGGCGAACGAATGCCCGATACGCGTCGAACAGGCGCCGCAGCCGCGGATCGCGACCCTTGAAGTGCCGGGCGAGCGGCACGCGCACGCAGGAATGCGAGAGGTTGCGGGTGACGAAGCGATGACCGCACTTCGGGCACTTCCATAGCGGTCGCCGGCCCGGCGCTGGTTTCGCGGGATCCACGCGTTCAGCCCTCCCAGCGCCGCGGCGGCGCCAGCGAGTAGCAATGATGTTTGAGGCCGGTCGGCGGATAGAGCTCGTCGTGCGTCGCGCAGAATCCCAGCCGCTCGAGCAGGCGCGCCGAGTCGGTGTTGCGCGGGTGGTGCCCGGCGAACAACGAGCGGAACCCGAGTGGGCCGAAGGCGTGGTCGATCACCTGGTGGGCCGACTCCAGCGCGTAGCCGTGTCGCCAATGCTCGAAGCGAAGGTGAAACCCCAGCTCTGCCACGCCGGACTCGTCACCGCGCGGCCTCAGGCCGCAGCAACCCACATGGACGCCGTCCGTGAGTCGAAAGATCGGCCAGTACTGGAATCCGCGCGCCTCTTGTAGAGCGATCTCCTGCGCCAGCCGCTCACGCACCTGAGTCGCCGTGAACGGGCCGCCGATCAAGCGCGTGACGCGATCGTCGCCCCACAGCGCCAACGCCAGCTCGAAATCGGCATCGGTCCAGGTGCGGAATCCGAGTCGCTTCGTCCTCATGAACCACGGCTCCCCGGGCA
>JACXTT010002480.1_pt1 | contig 29227 bp, 19 predicted proteins | sample 9270951 | NCBI WGS metagenome assembly JACXTT01 (sample SAMN15532306, study PRJNA645909) | rock metagenome | isolation source: weathered quartz diorite | place: Puerto Rico | collected 2017-06-21 | reverse complement strand
GACGCCGCGGATCGTGGTTCGCTGGTAGTTGGCGACGAATTGCGTGCCTTCGCCGTTGTCGCCGTCTTCGTATTCTCCAACGGGAATGCCGGTGTTTTCGAACAGCCAATCGCGGGCGTTTTGTTTGGAAAAGCCATCGCGCGAAATCGTGGAGGCATGTTCGGGGCAGAGAATTACGAGGCCCTCGAAGCCCATGCACATGCGGTAGCTCCAGATGGTCGCGAGTGCCGCGGCGATGGCGCGCAGGACGCCCGCAGCGGTGCGCGAGCGATGTTCGCTGACTCCGCGCGGCGGGTCGCAAGCGAATAGCGTGACCGCGTTGCCATTGTGAAAAGGTTCCCATGGGCTTTGCTCCTCGGCTTCGGCGATGCATTGCGAAAACTTGCCCGGGTTGCCGAGGGCGGACATGTCGATGCCTGTTGGGCGTGCTCCGCCGATGTTGAGCAGCAGCAATTGCAGGGCGCGTCCGAGCGTGGAGTTGGCGCGGGCGACGTTGCTGAAGAGGTTCTGTCCGCTGTGGAAGCCGAGCTCATTGCGAATGGGTCCGTTGATGAGAATGAGCGGGGCGGCGAAGTGGGTGGTCGCCTGCACGCCGTGCGCGTTGAAGCGTTCGTCGCAAATGGCGCGGACGAGCGGGAGCAGGACGCGCATGAGTTCGGGCCGGCAACCGGCCATCACGGCGTTGGCGGCGATTTTCTCGACGGTTGCCTCGCCATAACAGGGTGGGATGCGCGCGATGATTTGTTGCGCGGGCAGACCCGCCGCAGCGATCATGCGTTCGACCAGAGGTTCCAACGGTGGGACGACGGGCAGGGCATCGCCGAACTGCCGGAAGGAATATTCGATGGGATCCTCGTCGATTTCGAGGCGCGTGGCGGCGTTTGCGGCGCTGGTCCGCAGCATGATGGGCGCGGTTTCGCCAGTCGATTCCTGCGGAGGTTCGAGATGGCGCGACGCGCAGCCCGGTTTCCATGCGGGATTGCCGTCGTGCGCGGGCGCGATTTCGCTCGCGACGCCGAGGCGCGACGCATAGCGGTTCAGATCTTCTTTGGCGAAGCCGACGGATTCTTCTACCACGGCGCCCGAATCATCGAGCAGATAAAACGCGGGAACGCTGGTGGGGTTGCGCCGCTGCGATTCCGTAAGGCCGACGTCGAGTTGCACGGGGAAGCGGACGGGAAGCTGTTCGACGAAGCGCGCGGTGTCGGCGGCGGAGTCTTGCGAGAAGCCTTCCACCGCGCCGCCTGCTTCGTGCAAACGATTCAGGTACGGCGCGGCGAGCTGGCAGGTCGGGCAATCGGTTTCAAACAAGACAACGAGTTTCCACCGGGTAGCCGGGTGCGGCATGAGTCCTCAGATTTGCATGGACGAAACTTCCACGCGCGAGCGGCGGCCTTCCACCACGACGACCCCATCGGCCGTTACGTGGAAGCCCGGGCGCTTGCCGCAGTTGGGATCGAGCGAGAGGCCGATCTTATCGCCGGCTCCGACTTCGACGTTCTTGTCGAGGATCGCCTTATGGATGCGGGCGTGCGGTCCGATGATGCAGTTGTCGAAGACGATGGAGTCCTCGATGACGGCGCCTTCGAGTACGCGAACGCCGCGGCCGAGCACGGAGTTCTTGACCTTGCCGCCTGCGAGAATACTGCCGCCTGAGACGATCGAGTCCACGGCTTCGCCGCGTTTGCCCGCTTCATCAAAGGTGAATTTGGCGGGGGCGTCGGAATAACCCGCGGTGCGCAGCGGCCATTGGCGATTGTAGAGGTTCAGCGCGGGATGCACGCTGCGGAGGTCCATTGAAGCTTCGTAGTAGGCATCGGTGGTGCCGACATCGCGCCAGTAGGCTTCCTGCGTGAGCGGATCGCCGGGGATGCGATTGGTCTGGAAATCGTACGCGTACATCGGTTCGCGGCCGACGAGGCCAGGCAGAATATCGCGCCCAAAGTCGTGGCTGCTGGCCTTATTCTTGCCATCGTTGTCGAGTTCGTCGACCAGCAACTCAGTCGAGAACACGTAGTTGCCCATCGAAGCGAGACAATATCCCGGCCGGCCCGGCATTTCGGGCGGATTCCTGCTTTTCTCGTGGAAACCGATGATGCGGTTGTGCTCGTCGACTTCAATTACGCCGAAATCCAAGGCCTCTTCCTTGAGCACGGGGATGGCGGCGACGGTGACCTTGGCGCGGCGGTCGGCGTGATACTCGATCATCTCGCGGATATTCATTCGATAGATGTGATCGGCGCCGAAAATCACGACGAGGTGGGGATGAGCCTGTTCGATCAAATTCATGTTCTGATAGATCGCGTCGGCGGTGCCGCGATACCAGTCTTCGCCGTCGGAGCGCATCTGGGCGGGCACGGGGATGATGAAGTTGTCCTTCATCATGCCGCCGAAATCCCAACCGTCGCGCAGGTGCTGCAGCAGCGACTGGCTCTTGAACTGGATCAGGACGTAAATCGAATAGAGCCCCGAATTCACCAGGTTGCTCAGTACGAAGTCAACGATGCGGTATCGTCCTCCGAATGGCACGGCCGGCTTAGCGCGTTCTTTCGTTAGTGGGTAAAGGCGGGTTCCTTTACCACCTGCCAAAACGAAGCTGAGTACACGGACTTGCATGAATGAAAGTGTCCTTTGGGTCTGTAACGACCGGTAAACAGCAGTCTACAACTAGATAAAGCATACCCATTCTGGCACACCACGCGGCATTCTGTTCGAAGCGTTTGGCAGGGCAAATCTGTCACAAACGGAGCAGCGTGGCGGGTTCGAGATAAGCGCCCTGCCATTGCACGGCAAAGTGCAGGTGTGGTCCGGTGACGCGGCCGCTGGCGCCGCTTTTTGCAATCGGCTGGCCCTTCTCGACCTTGACGCCTTCTTTGACGAGGAATTCGGAGAGATGCATGTAGAGCGTGAAGATCGACTCGCCGTGATCGATGACGATGCAGCCTCCTTCGAAGTACATGTCGCGGGCGATGACGACTGTTCCGGAATTCGCCGCGTGGATTTCGGTTCCAATGGCGGCCGCGAAATCGAGGCCCTGATGAATGCTGTTGGTCTTGCCGTTGTAGACGCGGCGAGTTCCAAAGGGCGAGGTCTCCGCGGCGCCGGCGGGCGGCGCGAATTTGCCTTTCCAACGGCGTTCCGCGGCAGGGGACGAAGCAAAGACTTTCTTCTTGAGCTCGCGTTCGGCCGCGATGCGTTTTTCGAGCTCCGCGGGGGGCTTGACGAATTGGGGCGGTACGGTGAGGCGCGAGAAGCGGTAGACGTGCGCGACGACTGCGATCTGGTAGGTTCCAGCTGCTTCGCCCGATCCAATGACCAGCGGATAACGGCCCGGCTTGGCATCGAGGTTCACGCCCGCGAGCGCGGTCCAGGACTTCTCGCCGTCCTGCCGGAACTCGATGGTCTTGCGCATCCAGGTTGCTTCGCCCGCAGGCTTGCGGCAGGTGAAGAGTACGGGCGAGCCGTTGAAGAGGGGCCGGGGCTTCCAAAGCAGAACCGCCGGTGGAGCAGCCTGTTTCGGCGCCGCGGCCCTCTTCTTGTTCGGCTGCGCCAGAGCAGTCGCGCAAGCGGAAGAGGACAGCAGCAACAGGAGGCTCTGCCGGCGGTCAAGATCCATGGAAAGGAATCTACACGTCGAGATTGCGAACGTCGAGGGCGTTTTCTTCGATGAACTTGCGCCGGCTTTCGACGTCTTCACCCATGAGCGTGGTGAAGATGAGGTCGGATTGCACGACATCCTCGAGGTTGACCTTGAGCAGGGTGCGCCGTTCCGGATCCATGGTGGTCTCCCAGAGTTGCTCGGCGTTCATTTCGCCCAATCCCTTATAGCGCTGCACGTTGATTTCGCGCGTGCCTTCCGATTTCACGTACTCGAGCAGCGCGCGCCACGCGGGGATTGTCTCTTTGGTTCCGTTGTCGCGCATGACGATAAACGGAGGCCGGTTGAGCTTGGCCACCTGACGGGAGAAGTTGCGTAAGCGCCGGTACTCAGGCTGTGAGGCGAGCTCGATATCGATGGAGCGTTCGGCATTGGTTGGGTCTTTGTAAGTGGCGCGCCAGGTCGAATGCTCTTCTTCTTTCACGAGAGCGGTTTCGAGCTTCTGTGCTTTCAGCGCTTCGTAAAGAGCCTCGACATTGGGCTTGTCGGCAAAGTCCTGCTTATTGTCGAGATGCTCCACCGCAATGATGGCTTCCACGACGCGAGGATCGCGAAGACGGCGTTCCATGCGGCGGTACACCTGCTGGAATTCGTCGAGTTGCATTAGAAACGCGCGGAGGTCCGCGCCTTCGAGCATCTGCCCACCTTCGATTTGCACTTTGACGTTTTCCGTCGCGCGGCGCAGGATTTCTTTGGTGAATTCCTTGTCGTCCTTGATGTACTTCTCGCTCTTGCCCTTCTTGATGCGGTAGAGCGGCGGCTGCGCGACGTAGACGTGGCCGCGCAGAATCAGGTCCTGCATCTGACGGAAGAAGAAGGTGAGCAACAGCGTGCGGATGTGCGAACCGTCGACGTCCGCGTCCGTCATGATGATGATCTTGTGATAGCGCAAGCGCGCGGCGTCGAAGTCGGCCTGAATGCCGGCGCCGATGGCGGTGATCATCGCCCGGATTTCCTCGTGGCCGAGCATGCGATCCACGCGCGCTTTTTCGACGTTGAGGATTTTGCCCTTGAGGGGCAGAATTGCCTGGAAGCGGCGGTCGCGTCCACTCTTTGCCGTGCCGCCGGCGCTTTCGCCTTCGACGAGGTAGATTTCGCAGCGCGCGGGATCTTTTTCCTGGCAGTCGGCAAGCTTGCCGGGCAGGCCGCCCGAATCGAGCGCGCCTTTGCGGCGGGTGAGATCGCGGGCCTTGCGCGCGGCTTCGCGGGCGCGGAACGCGTCGATCGCCTTGGAGACGATGCGCTTCATCACCTGCGGATTCTTGTCGAAGTACTCGCCGAGCCTTTCGTTGACGAACTGCACGACCGCGCCCTGTACGTCGGTGGTGAGCTTGCCCTTGGTCTGGCTTTCAAACTGGGCGCCCGGAAGCTTCAAACTGAGTACGGCGGTGAGGCCTTCGCGGACGTCGTCGCCCGAGAGTTGTTCTTTCTCTTTGAACAGACCGGCCTGTGTGCCATAGGCGTTGATGGTGCGCGTCAATGCGCTGCGGAAGCCGGACAGGTGAGGTCCGCCATCGGTGGTGTTGATGTTGTTGACGAACGCGAAAACCTGTTCGCCATAGGTGTCGTTGTACTGGAGCGCGAGCTCGATGTTGAAGGATCCGGTAGGACCTTCGCGCGTACCTTCGAGATGCAACGGCTTGTCGTGCAGCGTGCTCTTGCCCTTGTTGAGCAGCTTGATGAACTCAGCCACGCCGCCGGCGTAAAAGAACTCGGCGGTCTTGAAGGTTGCGCCGGCTTCGCCTTCCTGACGCTCGTCGGTGAGGGTAATGGTGAGGCCCTTGTTGAGGAAGGCCAACTGCCGGAAGCGAGTGGAGAGCGTGTCGAAGTTGAACTCAGTGACCGTGAGGATCGTGCCATCCGGTTTGAAGGTGACCTTGGTGCCGCGTTTGTTGCCCGCTTTGCCGGTCGCCTTGAGGGGCCCCTGCGGGACGCCGAGAGCGTAGTCCTGTTCCCAGGTGTGCTTGTCGCGCCAGACTTCGAGGTGCAGCCATTCGGAGAGCGCGTTGACGCAGCTCACGCCGACGCCGTGCAGACCGGCGGAGACCTTATACGAATTGGCGTCGAACTTGCCGCCTGCGTGCAGCTTCGTCATCACGATTTCGGCCGCGGAGACTCCGAACTCAGGCTTGATGTCCACGGGGATGCCGCGGCCGTTATCGACGATGGTCAGCGAATTGTCTTCGTGAATCGTAACCTCGACGCGGTCACAGTAACCGCCAAGGTGCTCGTCAACCGAATTGTCGATCACCTCCCACACGAGGTGATGCAGGCCCTGTTCGTTGGTCTGCCCGATGTACATGCCGGGACGCAGCCGGACGGCTTCAAGGCCCTCGAGAACGCGAATATTACTGGAATCGTAGGATTCGGTAGCCAATGATTGTTTCCTTGCTGGGGGAGGCCGTGCTTAAAACACAACCTATTGAAATTGTAGCAGGTTAGAGCATCCAGACGCCAGTTTGAGGCATCCTGGTAAGTATGGAAACCATTACCCTCGGCGGCGGCTGTTTCTGGTGTCTGGAAGCGGTGTATGACGACCTTGCCGGAGTGCAGTCGGTTGAGTCCGGATATATGGGCGGTCATGTCGTCAATCCGACATATGAGCAGGTGTGCAGCGCGACGACCGGACATGCGGAGGTCGTACGTGTTACTTACGACCCGGCTACGGTGAACACCCAAGAAATCTTGGAGGTGTTCTTCACCATTCACGATCCGACCACGCTGAACGCGCAGGGCAATGATGTGGGTCCACAGTACCGCAGTGCGATTTTCTATCACAACGAAGCGCAGCGGGAAGCGGCTGTCGAAGTAATGCAGGAGATGGCGAGCGCGTTCCGCGATCCGATCGTGACGGAACTGACGCCGGCTTCGGAGTTCTTCATCGCCGAGGCGTACCACCAGGAGTATTTCAAGAACCACCCGTATCAGCCATATTGCATGTTCGTGGTGAGTCCGAAACTGTCGAAGTTCCGCAAGAAGTTCGCGGCAAGGCGGAAGAGCGGCGTGGCGTAGGGTAGCGCCGCCGTTCCTACGCCACGACAATATCTGCTGATGAGGTCAATCGCGCTATGGCATTTGCATAGGTTAAGCTATCGCTGTAGCGTAGTGACATTGCTTCAGCGGAGGAATTCATGTCCACAACCACGTCGTTGCGATCTGTGTCCGGCGGCATTGCGGGGGCCGTCGTCTTTTTCTTGATGGGCGCTGCGGCCCTGGCGCAGAGCAATGGTTCGATCGCGGGGAACATCAAGGATTCCTCGGGTGGCGTGGCGCCGAACGCAACCGTGCAGGTCGTGAACCCGAGCCTCGGCGTGACACAGACCGCCGTCACCAACGGCGAGGGCGACTTCGTCTTTCCATTGCTGCCTCCGGGAACCTACACTTTAAGCGCCAGCGTCAGCGGGTTCAAAAAGGTGGAGAAGAGCAACATCGTTGTTCCGGTGGCCACCAAAGTGAATATCGGAACCATCACGCTCGAAGTGGGCAGCCTCAACGAGACCGTAACGGTGGAGGCGGAAGCCGGACAACTGGAGGTGCAGACGGAATCGGGCGAGCGGTCAAACGTCGTCACCAACCGCCAGCTTCGCAACATTCCGCTCAATGGCCGCAACGTCGTGGACCTCATGCGAACCATCCCCGGCGTGATTGCTGGCGGCGTGACGGCAAACGCAGCCTCCACCGTAACGAACATCACGGGCGGGTTTTCGATCAATGGAACCCGCAGCGCCCAACACGAATATACGGTGGACGGCGTCACGAATCTGAATCTCGGCAACAATACCGGTGCGCTCGTGTCCGTGAACCCGGATGCTCTCGACGAAGTGAAGGTGCTGACGTCGAATTATCAGGCCGAGTACGGCCGCGCCGGCGGCGGCTTCATCTCGCTGACGACGCGTGGCGGCACCAATGAATTGCATGGCGGAGGCCGCTACTTTCGGCGCCATGACAGCATGAACGCAGACCCGTACTTCAACAACCTGCGCGGCGGGTCCGAAAAAGGCTTTCCCCGTCCGTTGTACCGCTACAACTTCTATGGCTGGGATCTCGGAGGTCCAGTCGTGATTCCGCACGTCGTGGATGGGCGGAACAAGATTTTCTTCTTCATCAGCCAGGAATACTACCGGCAACTGGTGCCGCAGGCGGCATCCGTGAACATTCTCGTGCCCACCGCCGCCGAACGCGGTGGAGATTTCTCGAAGTCGGTGGATGGCACGGGCAGAGCGATCGTGATCAACGATCCAACGGCAGGCGCTGCGTTTCCAGGCAATGTGATTCCAGCGAACCGTTTGTACGGGCCGGGCAAAACGATACTCAATTTTCTGCCCGGGTCCAACACGACGGCGGGCGGCGCGGTCTACAACTACACATCGCAGGTTCCGAGTTCCTATCCGCGCAGCGAGAACATCCTGCGCGGCGACTGGCAGATCAAACCCACCGCCCGTTTGAGCGTGCGCTGGGTCTATAACCGGGACGATCAGCAGTTCGCCTACGGCACGACCACCGCCTCGTGGAACTGGCCGCTCACGATCACCGACCGCAAGAACGGCCCGGGGAGCATTCCAACGCTATCGTTGACGAACAACATCACTCCCACGTGGGTCAACGAATTCATTTTCGGCGCGGGACGCGGCGGAGTCACGATCGCGCCGAAAGACGACCGGGCGACGCGTAGCGCAACGGGCATCAATACGCCACTTCTGTATCCGGACGCGAACACGAGCAATCTGATTCCCAGCCTTGTGTTTGGCGGAATTCCAAGCGCCACGCCGGCGACCACTTCGGTGTTCGGCTCGTTCGATCAACGCTTTTCCATCTGGCACGCGATGGACAATGTGACCAAGGTCAAGGGCAACCACGTTTTCAAGTTCGGCTTCTACTACCAGAGCGCCTCGAATGCGAGCAATTCACAGACTCACGTGGAAGGCGACATCGATTTCACCAACAGCGCGAGCAATCCGCTCAACACCGGCAATCCGTTCGCGAACGCCTTGCTGGGAGTCTATACGTCGTATCGCCAGGACAACGCCAAGCCGCTAGGCGACTACATCTATCACGATGTTTCCTGGTATGCCCAGGACACCTGGAAGATCCATCCGCGAGTCACGCTCGATCTGGGCATGCGCTTTTCCTGGTATCAACCGGTCTACAATCGAGCCGGCGCGGGCGATGGTGCGTTCTTCAACCCCAGCCTCTTCGACGCCGCGAACGCCGCCCGCATCTACCGTCCGGTTTGCGTCGGGGCCTCCACGTGTTCGTCCGGCGGCGCAACGTATCGCGCCTATGACCCCGCGCTGAACTCCGTTCCGACGCTCGCCAACACGCTGTCCAGTTTCTATGTAGGCAAGCTGGTTCCGGGTTCCGGCAATTCCACCAATGGCATCACGCTTGTTTCGAAAGGATATCCCAAGGGCGGCATCGATGCGCCATTGATTCTTCCGCAACCGCGCGTCGGCCTGGCCTGGGATGTGACCGGCAGCCACAAAACGGTGGCGCGAGCTGGATTCGGCCTTACTTTCGACCGCTACCAGAGCGGCCTCACCGGCTTTGGCGCGACCAATCCGCCGTTTGTATTGAGTCCGACCTTGTCGAACGGATATCTGCAGGACATCGGCAGCGGCGGCAGCGGCGGAGCGTTGTCTCCGCTTACGATCACCGGCGTGAACCGGGACTCGAAATTTCCGGCGATTTACAGCTATAGCTTCGGCGTGCAACGCAACATTGGCGCGGGCACGGTGATTGACGTTGCGTTCGTTGGCTCGCAATCGCGCCATCTCGCCCGGCGCACGAATCTCAACGCGCCGGCGTACGGTTCGACGTTCACGGCGGCGGCGCAGGATCCGACCAAGTACGCAGGCGGAGTCATTCCCGCGGTGGAGGCGGGGTTGCCGTCCATCTATTCGGCGGCCGGCGTGAGCTTTAGCGGCGCGAACGCGCTACCGGTCGACTATCTGCGTCCATATCAGGGCTACAGCGACATCACCTATTACAACTTCGACGCCAACTCGACCTACCGGTCGCTGCAGGTGGAATTCCGCCGGCGGTTCACCAGAGGCTTGACGTTCAGTGCGGCGTATACGCTGTCGCGGACGCGCACCACGGTTTCAGACGACAGCACCTACACGAACATCCGCAACGCCCATCTCGATTACGGGCTCGCCAACTTTGACCGGACCCATTACTTTGTTGGAACGTTTGTGTGGGACCTGCCGAAGCCCGGAAAGATTCTCGGCGCGAGTGCGGCGTCGCGGCTGATCTTTGGCAATTGGACGCTCACCGGCAATACTTCGCTTGCGAGCGGGAGCCCGACGGAACTCGCGCTTGCCATTTCAGGGCAAGACGCCGGAAATCGCCTCTCAGGCACATATTCTGCAGGAAACCTCATAGGCCAGTCACCGAGGTTCCTCATCAACGGTTCCCCGCAGGACGGCGGAAGAATCAACATGTCCGCCTTCAGCGTGCCCGGAGTCGGCAATGCGGGGCCGTATCCGCGCTTTTACCTGCGCAATCCGGGCATCTACAACCAGGATCTGTCGATTTCGAAGAACATCCACCTGGGCGGCGATGGCAAACGTTATCTGCAACTACGCATGGAGGCGTTCAACGTCTTCAATCACCCGCAGTTTTCCGGCTACAACCTCGCCACGAATGTTGTGAACGGCGCGGGGCAGGCAGGCAACGCGATCTTCAGCAACTTTACCGGACTCGCGGTAACCAACAATGTACGGCCCGCGGGAAGTTCAGCGGTGCTAGGGACATACTTCGGCGAGTACAACGGCGCTCGCGACATGCGGATCATCCAACTGGCCGCGAAGTTCTATTTTTGATTGCCGTGCCTCGAAGCGGCCCCTTCCGGTCCGCCGCCAAACCGATCATAATTAGATGCATCGCATTGGCGATTGAGACCTTGGGGGGGCCGCATTTTGTACGTAGCCGAAGCTGAATCCGCATCGTCTCCCGCCGCACGCGCCGGAACAGGCACAGCGGCGTCTCCAAAGCCTCCCGCAGCGCTCTTGCGAATTGTGGACCGAATGCTTGCGTCTTTACTGCTTGCGCTTTTGGCGCCCGTATTGCTTGCTGCGATCTGCATGATGTGGGTGCTGTCGCGAGGCCGTTCCCCGCTGGTTGCTCACCGGCGCGCCGGGCTGCACGGGAGATCATTCTGGATGCTGAAGCTGCGAACGATGTGGCCCTGTGCCGAGCCTCGGGGCGCGATGGAGCGAGGATGGGTGCAGCGGGTCGAGTCCCGCGTGGTGGAGGAAATCAAGCCGAAGCTGGATCCGCGAGTGACCAGCCGCTTTGCAGCCTGGAGCAGGGTGCATTCGCTGGACGAGTTGCCGCAGCTGTGGCACGTCGTGGCGGGCGAGATGTCGCTCGTGGGTCCACGGCCGCTCACCGCTTTTGAAATCGACAAGCACTATCGCGCGGAGGCTGCGCAGCTACTCTCCGTAGCGCCTGGCATGACGGGATTGTGGCAGGTGATGGGCCGTAACAACCTCACATACCGCAAGCGCCTACGCCTCGATTTGTTCCTCGTTCACCACTACTGTTGGGGACTGTACTGGAGACTCCTGTTGCGCACTATGCCCCGGGTTTGGAGCGGTTCTGGCGCGTGGTAGTAGCGGTAGCGGGGCCGGTGGTTTCGGCGCCTACTACCGTTGCTGCTGCTGCCCGCCGCCTGGCGCGGACGGCGGCGCCGACGAGAGCGAGAAGGTGATCTGATCGACGGGCGAGGCCTGATCGAAGCTATTGTTCGTGAAGCTCGCGAACGTGATGGTGTTTCCCGTTTGACTCACCCCGAGGATCGCGCCATTGCCCCAGTGGAAGGAAAGGCCGCCGCCGCAGGAGAACGCAAGTCCGCCGCCGCTGATGCCGTAGGTCCAGGCGTTGGATGTGATGCCTGCCTTCTTGAGGCGGGTCGCCATGGGATTATTGTCCACCGGCCCGACGTACCAGGTGGCGCTGTTGGGGTAGGTGCAGGCATCAGAGTCGTTTGTCGAGAGCATGGACCATGTGGTGCTTCCGCCAGTCGAGACTCCGGGGCCGCTGACTGTGATCATCGCCTTGCCGTTCGCGACATTTGCGGGTCCGCCATACTTGCCGGGCTGAAACGCGGACACAAGCAGGTTCGGCGAGGAGGTAAATATCGGGTAACCGGGCGAAAGCGTCAGGTTGCCGTTGCCGTCGTCGTCGAACTGTAAGGTGACGTCCTGGTAGATGGTTTGCCCCGACGCAGTCCCCACTGGGACACGAGTCAAGGTAATCGTTCTTCCGGACCCGTTCAGGGCCGAGTATTGGAACTGCGGTCCGGGCGACGGCGCTCCGGTTGATTGAGCGAGGGCAGGTCCGATGCCTACGGCGGCGCCTAGAATCGCTGTCCGGCAGATTGCTGCGATCATCACGTTAGAACCCTCCAGATAGCGAGAGTATACGAGATCCAACGTGTTTTAAAGCCCCCCTGCGGTTCTCGTCAACACCAGAACCATTGGTCTAAGAGGAAAGCCTTTTGGAAGAGGTCTATGCCCCGGGTTTGGAGCGGTTCTGGAGCGTGGAAGCGGGATCGACCGACGCCTGCGGCGCGGCGACGGCCATGGTCGTCGTATTCGGAGATGTAGCATCCGCGATCTGCAACTGGATCGGAATTGCGCTTCCTGTGGGCGCCGAATCGGGAATCGTGATCTGCACCTGGTATGCGCCCACGAAATTGGGCGACAGAGTCGCCGATACGAGCGGCGCCGCGATGCCCTGCAGCAGAACCTGTGGTGATGTAATCACATTTCGCACCACGTCATCCGACTTCGCGCCGGTGATTGCCGGCGGATCCACTGGACCGAGCCCCGTTGCGAGAATCACCACTGTATCGCCGATGTTGGCGGGATGGGCATTCAGGCCGGCGATCGAACCCGTAGGTTGAGCCAGGCTGCCATCGGAATTGAGCGCCAGCGCGAGGTTGCTCACGGCCAAACTATTGATGGCGTAAACGCCGGGTGAAAACTGCGCCAAATTGACGCTCTTTGCGGTAGAAGCCACGCCATTCCGATTCACGACGACACTCGCCTTGGCGTCTTGCACTTCCCACGGAATCTGGACGCTGATGAGTGTCGACGAAACCTGCCGGATGGGCGCATTGACGTTGTTGATGGTTACCGTGATTCCGGCAACCGAGGTAGATAGCGGCACCGAATCCGCCAACGCCGCCGCAGAGGCAAGTTCCGTACCGAAGATCGAAACGATCGAGCCGGCGGACACCGCCTGGTTGCGGTCTTGCGTGACTGAATTTACGATGCCGTTATCATTGATAACTGGCGTTTGGGCGAATGCAGACAGTGCGGCCGAGATCGCTGTAAGAAAAAGGTAAGCCCCACGCATAGTGTTTTTATCGTAAACTGCGCTCACACCGGGCGCAACGGGGGGTTACTTCTGCAGTTGCCGCAGCGTGTCCGACACCTCGCGATGCTTGCCGCCGTCGCGCTCCACCGCCGCGGCTGCTTCTGCCAAGGCCTCGTCTCTCTTTCCGGTCGCGCGCAGCACCTGGGCCAGCATCCAATGGGGCTTGAACCAGTTTGGCGACGCGGCAATCGCCCCGCGCAAACTCTTTTCGGCATCCTTGGGATTGTTGACTTGCGCGTAGAGCGACGCGAGGTGGTACCAGGCATTCTGCCGTTCCTCGTCGCCGTGTGCGGCGCGGATGCCGGACTGCACGGCTTCCTGCCAGGCCTTCACGGACGTCAGCAGGTCCTTCTGCCGGCGAACGAGCGCGGCCATGTTGCGCGAATAATAGAGGTCGGAACTCCCCGCGCGCGGATCCCAACGGCGCACCGCGTCATGCGTTGCCGCCGCCGCGATGACGTTGCCTGACTCGAATTGCGTTCGCGTGGCGGCAAGCAGGAAGTCGGCGATCAGCAGGCGCACGGCAAAGATCGTGAGAAAGAGACCGGCGGGCCACGCGATTGCGGCGGTTGCCCATGCGGCGCGCCTTGTGGGTTCGCGCGGTTCGATTGTGGTTGGCGACGACGCCAGCAGGATCACCGAAGTCAGAAAGAAAAAGAACGCCGTGGTGAGCACAAAGGCGTTGAACTGCAGGCTCACAAGCCCGGCCAGCATCGCGGCGGCGGCGCCGCCGGACCTCCGCAAGGCGCGCCACGCGGCGAATGCGGCCATCGCGCACCAGGCGAAGAAGGGCAGGGCGCCGGCGAAGCCTTTGGCGATCAGTTCGTCGAGCAGGATGTTGTGCGGGGACTCGTGATAGAAATCCGGATAGGCACGCGCCAGGTCCAGCGATTGAAAGCGGGTGAATTCCGCGGAATAGGTTTCGGCGCCCCAGCCTGCGAGCGGCCGGTTGGCCGCCATTTGCAGGGAGTCGCGCCATAGCAGCAGGCGGGCGCCGCCCCTGGGATCCTCGCTGGACCAGCGAGTCCGCGCCCGCAGTCTGAGGCCCCACGGAGACACGTAGAAGCCGCCGAGCAGCAACGCGCAGCAGACCGCGCCGGCAGCGGCGAGCTTGAGGTTCGGGCGAAAGCGGATAGCGAGCAGAAGCCCGCCGGCCGCCAGACCGAGCATCGCGGAACGCGTGCCGCTCAAGACGATGGCAATCGAACCGGAGGCGATTGCGAACAACCCCAGCGCGCGCTGCCAACGGGCCGTTTCCGTCCACGCAAGTGACCCTCCGAGAAACACGACGAACACCAGATACGATCCGAGGTAGTCCGCGTGGCCGATCGTTCCCGGCGGACGCACGATGGTCCAGACGCCCTCTCCGATGTGGTAGGTGACGGGCGGCAGCAGAGGATCCCATCCGAAATACTGCAGAATGGCGTATGCGGCGATCAACGATCCGGACGCGGCGATGGCGCGCAAAACCGGCTGCAGAGTGACCTCGCCTTGCGCGATCGCGGCGGCGGCCAGCAACATGAACAGCAGGAGAGCGAGTTGCGTCACGAGGCCGTACATCCGCCAGTTTCCGCCGCCTATGGAAAGCCAGGGATTGGTGGAGGCCGCGGTGGAAATGGCGAGCGCGATGCCCTGCAAACCCAGCAACCAGGCGATTCTGCGTCCCGCCGGGGTCTTCGCGAAATCCCGGAGCGTTTGAAAGCGCCACGGAAGCAGTGCGCAGGCTACGGCCGCGCCCAACAGCAAAACGGCGATTTTGGGTGTGATGTCGAAGTAAAAGAGCCAGAATGGGAGTGTTAGGATTGGGATCAATACCGCTAAAGAGGGCAGCAAAATTGTCATTGTCGTTGACGGGTCCAATCGAAACCGGCCTGCCCGAACCTGAGCGAAGGTTTGAAGCGCGAGACTACGCCCTCTATCTTCGCAGACGCTGGGGCTTCATCGCTGCCTCGTGCGGCGTCGCCGTGGCGGTCACGCTGGCGGTGTCTTTGCTCCTGCCCAAGCGGTACACCTCGACGGCGAGCATCGTGATTGAAGCGCCCGCGGGAACCGATTCCCGTACATTCACGGCGATCAGTCCGATCTACCTCGAGTCCCTCAAGACCTATGAGACTTTCGCCATGAGCGGCGCTTTGTTTCAGCGCGCGCTCGACAAGTTTCACCTCCGCGAACAGGATGGCGCCTCGATCGAGTCGATCAAGTCGCGCGTGCTCAAGGTGGCTAAATTGCGGGATACGAAAGTCATGCAAATTAGCGTGACGCTCGAAAACCCAAAGCAGGCGCAGGCGATGGCGCAGTTCATGGCGGAAGAAACGGTGAAGCTGATTTCTTCGGTTTCGCACGCAAACGGACGCGAAATGCTGGACGAAATTCAGGCGCAAGCCGATGCCGTGCAGAAGAAGCTGGAACAAGCGCAGGCTGCCCTGGCGAAGGTCAACGCGGCGTATCCGGTGGCGGCGCTGCAGACCGAACTCGAGTCGCTGATCGCGTTGCAGCACCGCATGCGCCGCGAACTCTATGAAGCGGAGGCCGCGGCAGCAGCGAATGATTCGCCGGGCGCACGGTCGCGGGTGGCGGCTCTGTCGCAACGTTCGAAGGAGCTGGACGAAAGCGTCAAGACCAAGAGCAAGACACTCGCCGACGCTTCGTCGCAGACCGACCGGCTTGACGCCGAACGGAAGTCCGCGCAGGCTCTGTACGACGCGGCCACGCGGAGGTTGCAGGATTCGCGCTCCTGGGTCGGGTCGAGTGGCGAACGGCTGCAGGTGATCGACCCTGGGATTGTTCCCGAGCGGCCGAGCGAGCCGCGGCCTGCCTTGTACACGCTCATCGCCGGCGCGTTGGCGTTGCTGGGCGCGATTGTGTACCTGAGCATCGGCTACGGACTGCGGGTGTGACTCCGGATCGCATCGCGCTACGGCCGTTCGCCATCGCGGCGGGCATCGGCCTAGGGGCAGCCGGCGCCACTTTGATTGCAGCCAAGACCGGGGATCTGTGGTGGACTCTGGCCTTTCTAACGCCGGTGCTTGCCTTGCCCGTAGTCTGGTGGCTGCTGTCCGGAAGCGCCAATCGTTGGGTGGGAGGCTTTCTTGGGGCGGCTCTGCTACTGCCTCCGTTGCCTGGCATCGCGCTTGGCAACACGGGTCCGCACCCTGCACTGTTGTTCGCCGCCGCGGGCGGCTGGATCGGCGTGCTGCGGCTGCGCGAATGGCGTTTTCGCCTCAACCCCGTGAGCGGCGCGATGCTGGTGTTTCTGTTGGCCCTGCTTGCGAGCCTTGCGCCAGCAGCGGTCTATGCGGGCGGCGAGGTTGCCGCGGCGAGCCTTGCGCGGGTGCTGCTGTTCGGCATTGCGGTGTATGTCTACCTGTATTCCGCACACGGGCCCGGGTTCGTGGAACGATTCGATCCGTTGCGCTCCATTCGATGGCTGTTGGCGGCTGCGATGCTCATGGCTGCGTTCGCCTGCCTCGACTTCTACTTTCAGTTCCCGGCGCCGGCGGGTTACGGCGCGCAGTTCGTATGGCTCGACGTTGGAATCCTGCGACGCGCGCAAGGCCTCTTTTACGAGGCGAGCACGCTCGGCAATTGCTGCGCCTTCTTTCTCGTGATGATCGCCACTGCCGCCGCCATGCGCGCGAGAGTTTCCAAGTGGGCGCTTGCCGGAACAGGCGCCATGCTATCGGCGGCTCTCCTGTTTTCGTATTCGCGAGCATCGATTCTGGCGCTCGGTTGCGCGTTGTTCGCGCTGCTCTGTCTGCGTCGCGGGCACGGCCGGTTGGGACGCTGGCTGCTGCTGTCGCCGTTGATGCTGCTCGCTGGCGCGGCGGTGGCATACTTTGCGTTTCCGGAATTCGCGCGGAGCTACCTGATTCGCGCCGGGGCGTCTTTCGAGTTCTTCTTCGCCGAACCGAATCGCGTTCTGTCGGGCCGGCTGCTGAACTGGCAAATCGCCGGCGGTCTGCTGCTGGAGCATCCGCTTTATCTGCTCCTCGGAACCGGCTACAAGACGCTCCCGCACTCGGACCTTGCGGGCGGGGCGCCGCTTGTGGTGGACAACATGTATCTGAGCCTGCTCATCGAGACAGGCATCCCCGGACTGCTGGCGTTTCTATGGCTGAACCTGCAGATCATGCGCAAGGCCTATCGCGCGGCGCGGATGGAGAGCCTGTTCGGAACCTGGATCTTTTGTTTCTGGGTGGGAGAGCTGGTGCAGATGTTGTCGGGCGATCTGTTCACGTACTGGCGTGTGCTGCCGTTGTACTTCTGGGTTTTGGCGCAGGCGGATGAACGTCCTATTTACTGACCAATACGGCGAACTGGGCGGCGCGCAACGGTGCCTGCTGGACCTGTTGCCGGCGGTGCTCGAGCGGGGCTGGCGTGCCTATGCGGCGGTTCCGGATGGCGCGCTAGCGAACCGCCTGGCCGAAAGTGGAGCTGTCGTGGAAACCATCGACCCGGGCGACTACCGGCCGATGCGAAAGAGCGCGGCCGATATGTGGCGTTTCGCTCGGTCTGCCCCGCGGCTCGGCAGGCAGCTTGCCGGCATGGTGACGCGCCATCGCATCGATCTGCTCTATGTCAATGGCCCTCGTCTGCTGCCTGCGGCGTGTCTGGCTGGCGATGAGGTCCCCAAGCTATTTCACGCGCACAACTATCTCCCGCAGGGGGCGTCGAGGCAAGTGGCGCTGGCGGCGTTGCGATGGACCAGGATGCCGGCGATGGCGGTTTCGCGGTATGTTGCGAACTTCCTGACCGGAGCGGTTGCCGCGGAGAAGCTGGAGATTGTTCCGAACGGCGTCGAGGATGCCAGGCGTGAGCGCGTGAAAAACCAGGTACCGCGGGTTGGCATCATCGGACGGATCGCGCCGGAGAAGGGACATCTCGATTTCATCGACGCAGCGCGATTGCTGCCACGTGAGTGGGAGTTTGTGGTGTGGGGCGCAGCGATGCTTGCCGATCCTGGTTACGAGGCGGAGGTGCGGCGCCGCGCCCAAGGATTGCCTATCACGTTCGCCGGGTGGATCGATCCCGTTGCCGATGCGCTAGCCTCGCTCGATTTGCTGGTGCTGCCGTCGGGCCGCAACGAGGCGCTTCCGCGGGTGATTCTCGAGGCGTTCTCTGCAGGTACGCCCGTGGTGGCATACCGATCGGGAGGCATTCCGGAACTCATCCGGGATGGCGAGAACGGGTACCTCGTCGAACCCGGCCGTGTGGACATGCTGGCCGCGCGAATTCGAGTGGCGCTCGAAGACCGCGCCGGGCGTCAAAGCGTCGTAGACCGTGCACGCCGCCTGTGGGAGCAGAAGTACACGATCGAGCGTTACCGGGAGACCGTCACCCAAGTCATGGCGCGTGCGGCGAGCAGAGCCAATGCGGATGCAGACACCAATACCGGCGTGTAGCCGAACCTCGCGATCGCTTCGCCCGCCGCCCACGCCGCGACCGCCTGCATGGCGAAGGCGACGATGAAGTTCCACGCCGAGGCGCCGGTGCGCTCTTCTTCCGGCACTCCGCTCATTAGGACGCTGAAGATGCCGGGTTCGCTCATGTATTGAAAGGCCATGTAGAGCGGATACAGCGCAAGCGCGATCACAGGGGTGGCGAAGCCGAGTCCGGCGAGCGCGAGTCCCGTTGCGGCCTGCATGGAGGCGATGCCCCGCATCAGGCCGAGTCTGCGCAGAACCAGCGGAGACAGCAGCATGGCTACCACCTGGGCTCCCTGCGAGGCGGTGAACAACAAGCCGATGGTCTCGACGCGCATCCCCATCGCTCGAGCGAAGTAGACATTGAAGAACGGGTTGAAGGCGCCGGTGGCGAGGCCCCACAGCGAAAGCGCAGCCAGAAATCGAACTAAAAAGGCGCTGGGCAGCAGCGCGCGAAAATCGAGGCGGCGCTCGGGCTTGCCGAGACCGCGCAGGCGAATGAGCGGCAACGCCGCGAGAGGCGCGAGCACGCAAGCCAGCCACAAAGCGTTTTGCGTGGAATGAAGCAGGGCCGGCAGTCGGCCTCCAATCAGTCCCGCGACCATGCCCAGCGCGATGCCAGTGGACATCGTGAGGCTGAAAGCGAAGGGCCGGTTGCGTTCCCTGGTGAGTGCGGCGACGGCGGGCACGAGCGAAACGGCGAAGAACGAATTGCTGACTCCGGCGAGAAATGCAAAGCCCAGAAGCGGCAGCGGCGTCGAGGCGAATACGCGCATGGCGGAAGCCGCGCCTTGCGAGACAAAGCAGAGAATCAGGCCCGGACGCAGGCCGATGCGGGACACGACGAAGCCGGCGATCATGCTGCCAAGCAGACTGCCGACGGTCATCGCGCTCGAGACTCTGCCGATGAAGTCCTCTTTGAAGCCCTGCGCGATGAGGTGCAGGTTGTAGAGCAGAAAGAACACCATCATCGCGACGTTGAAGGTGACGAAGCCGCGGAAGAACCGCCAGAATTCGCTCGACAGGCCTTGCCGCGAGAAGAACCAGCCGATGCCAGTCCATAGTGCGGGCAACAATAGCGCGATATGACGCGTCGCGCGCCCGGCGGTAAACCGGACCCAGCGCCAGTGCTTGCGGATGTGGCGCGCCACGGTCATCTGTTCGCTCGGCGTATGCACCGCATCGACCGGACCGGGCGGCTTGAGCGGCAGCAGGCGGCGCCGCAGCACCGCAGCTTTATCGCGCCACGATTCGAGCAGGCACAGGTGTAACCACAGTTCGTCTTTGTTGGGGTGGAACGGATATTCGAGCGGCGAACGCGACCAGCGTTCGAACCAGCTTTGGATGTCGAGAGGCAGCGCTTCGATTTCGCTCTGGGCTTCTGGCGCGAGTGGACATCCGAACCATTCCTTCGCGAACCGGAAGCAGATGGCCTGGATCGTGCGCAAAGACGGGTCCTGGTTTTGTTCGCTCCACGTTTGCCAGAAACCAGGGTCGCGCTGGCGGTTCAGAAAGTAAGCGATCTCGTAGAAATGCGCGGGGCGCGGATCGCCGCGCAGCAAATGCCGCAAGGCGTGCATTGACGCGTAGGCGAGCGAGTCGGATTCGCTGAGCGCGACGAAGGTAGCGCCGCCGTGTGTTCGGGACTGACGCCGATCGAGGAATCCATCGTCCGGGTTTTCGGGTCCAAACCGTTCGGTCTCGCGATCCCAAAAGCGGAAGTGCAGTTCCACGGAGAGCGGAATGGCGGTGTCAAAGTAATCGCCGCGCCATTGCCATCCGGTCTTGCGGATCATCGGCGGGAGGTGGTCAGCCGGAAACTTCTCCTTGCCGCCTATGGTTTCGTAGCCGAGACCCCGCAGGGCTTCGAGCGCACCGGGCAGGTCTTCGCGCCGCAACAGCAAGTCGAGATCGTACTGCACGCGCGATTCCGGATCGGGGCAAAAGGCAGGGGCGAGCGTGAAGCCTTTGAGTACGGTGCATTCGATGGAACCGAACGCGCGCTGGATCGAACTGAAAACATCGAACGCCTGGCTTATGCGGATGCGGTTCGCCGCGGCGCGCTGCTGTAGACTCTCGCGAAACCATTCGGGCCCGGATAAGGCCATGTTGCGAGCGCAAGGAAGCGTCAATTGATAACGATCGCAATAGTCGAGAACCGCATGCCAATCGATATCGGCTCGACCGCTCAGTTTGCGCGAGGCGCCATCGAACCGGAGAGCTTCGAGAACAACCGCCTGCGCCTGGCGAGTCATGGAGCGCTAGAAGTCGAACCGCAGGCCGAACTGGAGCCTTGGCTGTTCGCCCGCCACGAAGATCTTGCCAAAGAAGGGTCCGAAATCCGGATAGGGACCGGGAATGCCGAGGTTCGGATGGTTGAAAACGTTGAAGCCTTCGACGCGAAACTGGGCCGCCATACGGTCGCCAATTGGAAAACGGCGATGCAGGGCGAGATCGAAGATATTGTTGGGCGGTCCCGGCAGGATGTTGCGGCCGGCATTGCCGAACGTCAAGGGCGCGGGGTCGGAAAAGGCGTCGCGATTGAAGAACTCATCGAGGCTTCTCTGTGATGCGGGCAAACGCACGTTCTTTCCGGCGACGACATTGGGGCGGTTGGGCGTGCCCGAGTTCGCGAAGTCGGCTGCGAAATAGACCGGGTTGAGCGGCGTCCCATCCTGAATCGTGACGATGCCGCTGGTCTGCCAGTTGCCAAGCAGCGGCGCGAGAAAACGCGGCTTCGGCAATTGATAGAGGTAGGCAGCGCTGAAGCGGCGTCGCACGTCGAAGAACGATTGGCCGCGTTCGAGACGCAGATTGCGTTCGTCCTGCGCGCCGAAGCTGTCGTATTGACCCGGCACGACGGTGTCGGCATCGTCAATGGATTTGGACCAGACGAAGCTCGTGAGGAACGAGAGGCCGCTATGAAAACGTTTTTCTGCTTTTAGCTGCAGCGAGTGAAAATTGCTGTTGGCGATGTGCTGCCGCTGGTAGATCGGCCCGAATTGCGGAAAGGTGCGCAGCGATTGCAGATCGCCGGGGCGCGGCCCGAGGTTCTCGCCAGTCTCGACGTGGGCGGGCGTGTTGAAGGTGCGGAAGCGCCCGAGGTGCGTGCCTTTGGAGCCAACATAAGCGGCATCGGCGAGGATGCCTCCGGCCAGTTGTTTTTGGAACCCTGCATTCCATTGCTGCACGTACGGCGTGACAGCGTTCGGATCGAGACCGAAGAAAGTTGGGAAGCCAGCCGAAGCATTGCGCGGAAACCCGTCGCGGGTCGTGAGTTTCGGCGTGGGGCCGGTGACCTCGTTGATCTCGTTGCGCAAACCGTTGCGCACAAGGTCGTAGGTTTCGACAGCGATTTCCGGTTGGAAGTAGATGCCGTAGCCGCCGCGGAAGACAAAGTTCGCTGGCAGGCGCCACGCGAGGCCGATGCGCGGCGCGAAGTTGTTCCAGTCGTGTTTGGTGGCAGTGGTCACGCGTTGCAGCGTGGGCGCGGCCGGCAGCCTCGAATAGTCCAAATTCAGCAGGTTGTTGCGTTTTTCAGAAAACGGCGAGATCGATTCGTAGCGAAGGCCGATGTTCAGCGTCAAGCGCGGCGAGATGCGGTAGTCGTCCTGCAGGTAAGCCGAGACAACATCCTGCCGCAGGTACGCTTGCGCGCCGCCCGCAAAGCGCTTGGTGGTCTGCGGATAGCCGAGCAGGAAGTCCGCCAAAGGATCGCCGCTATCGGACGGGCTGGCGAGGTTGGCCGTGAACGCTCCCGTGAAGATATACTGCCCGCGTGGAAACTGGCTCTGCAGGTAGTTCATCTGAAAGTGGGTCCACTGGAAGCCGGTTTGCACCGTGTGGCGTCCATGGGTGAGGCTTAGGCCGTCTGATACATGCCACGTATTATCGCGCTGCACTTGCGGCAGAGTCGGCGAATCGGTGACGGTTTCGAAGTTGGTGATGACGAAGAAGGGCAGGCCGAAGAGTTGGGGATCGTCCGAATTGGCGTTGATGCCGAGATCTCGCACGACGTCCGTTTTGAAAGCGCTTTCGGGAACGTCCAGCACGGCGAGGCGGGTGAAAGAAAGCCGGGCTTCGTTCACCCACCGGCCCAGAGAACTGGTCAAGCCGAGCGCTACTTGTTGCGCCCGCAGTTTCTCACTCGTCGGCAATTGCGGAAAGTCGCCCGCCGCGCGGACTCGTTCGTCGTTCAGCGAGTATCGTGCGAACAGCGAGCCAATGCGGCCGAACTGATGATCGACGCGGAACAGCGCGCTGTCCCGATCGTTGGTGCTGGGCGTGGAATCCAGATAATTGGGGCCGCCATCGGTTGCGGCGCGATTCGGCAGAGGCTGGTAGCCCGTGAGAAAGCGCGTGGCGATCGGGTCGATGCGATTGGTTGGAATCCGGTTGCCGGCAAACGGGATCCGCGCCCCTGCCGCGTCGAAGTTCAACGGATCGAAGAGCGGGGAAGCGCCGTTGGCGAAGTCCCCCTGGCGCATGTCGGCATCGGGAACCCGATGCAGTTTCGACTGTGCGGAACGGTTGCGCAGGCCTTCGAATGCGCCGAAGAAGAACGTCGACGGAATTCCGAGAGGTCCGCCGAGCGTAGCGCCGTATTGGTTCTGGCGGAACACCGCGCGCGGGAGCGAGGGATCGGCAAAGACGCCCAAGGCGTCGGTCGCCTCGTTGCGGAGAAACTCAAACGCGCTGCCGTGGAAAAGTTTCGAACCGGATTTCGTGATGATGTCGGCGACAGCCCCGCCGGCCTGCGGTGTCGCCGCGGGCGCCAGAGACGACTGCACGCGGAATTCCTGCATGCTTTCGATGGGCGGTGAGATGACCGTCGCGAACGTGTTGCGATCGGTATTGTACGCCCCGTCGAGCACGCTGGCGTTCATCGTGGAACGGGCGCCGTTTACCGGCGGATTGAAGGATACCGCGCCGCGATTGCCCTGCAGATCGTTGACGATGTCATGCACGAAGCCACCGAGCTGGCGCGGGATTGCGCCTGGTCCCACCGACGCGAGATTGAGGACATTGCGGCCCACGAGGGGCAGCGCCCGCATGGTCGATTCCTGCAAGAGGACGCCTTCGGAAGCTTCGCCCAACTGGAGCAGGGAAGCCGAGGCGGTTACGGTAACCTGATCGCGTTCCTCGCCGATCGACAGATTCAGGTCGAGGCGGGCTTTTTGATTGACTTCGAGCGCGACCTCATCCACCAGCAGTTTGCGAAAGCCGGCCTTGTCCGAGCTGACCGTATAAACGCCGGGGCGCAGGTCCTCGAAGCGGTATTCGCCCTGCGAGCCGCTGGTGACGGCGCGCCGAAAGCCAGTGTTCTTTTCCGAGGCGACGATCGCAGCGCCTGCGACTCGCGCACCGGATGGGTCCTGGACCTCTCCGTAGAGAACGCTCGAAGAAACCTGAGCGAGCGCACTGACCAGGCACACGATGAAAAGTAAGAGCAGGAGTCTCATAGTCCGGTTTCCAGAAGCGTCTGCAGGCGGTCGACAGCAGCGTCGAGGTTCTCGTAGAGAAGCTCGAACACACCACAGTTCAACAGGCGGTGCAGCGACTGCTGTTGCTCGCGCAACGTGGACTCGCGTCCAATATTCAACGATCGCTCCAAATAAGCGAGGGCCGTTTCCTTCGAGAACGGCAGCAATTGCGCGGAGGTGAATCCGGTCACGCGGTTCAGAAACACCAGTTGCTCGACTTGCGTGCGGTAGGCGATGCCTTGCATCGGCAAGCTCGCGGTTGGGACTTCGATGGCCAGCTTGCCGTTCGAGCGGAGAAGGGGCGGAAACTGGCTCAATTCGGGAAATAACCCGGTGGCGGAAGGCCGGAAGCGAATCGAATTCGGATTGCCAAGCACCGTGCAACCGCCATCTCCGCGAATCAGGAAGCTCCCGTCATCGCTCGAGTACGTGAAGCCCCGGCGCGCGCACGCGTAGGCCAGAGTGGATTTGCCTGCGTGCGAATCGCCGCACAGCAGCACGCCCTTGCCTTTCCAAGACACGCACGCTCCGTGCACGGGGGCGAGCCTGCGGTCGCTCACGAGCGAGTAACCGAGCGCTTCGAGATAAAAGAAACGGACGGCGGCGAGATCGTCAAGCGCTCGCGGCGTCAGCCAGCCATAGCCAAAGCCGGTTTCGAAATCGCAGACCCCGAAGTGTTCCGCATCCCCGGTGATGGTGAGCACGTGCTTACGCGACCGGTACACCGGGGGCAGAGGCGCCGGGCCTTCCGCGCTGCCGGTTACGCCAAGGTGAAGTTCCACGGGGGCGTCGTCAAAGCCCTGTTCGAAGTGACCCCAGCTTTGAGCCGCGGCTTCGAGAATCAAGGGAGAATTGGTGCGGAGAAGCAACGGAACGCCGTACGGGTAGTAGCGCCGGCTCAGCGGAAGTTCCGCTTCACGAAGCAGAGGATCGTTGGGGGCTTCCGTCAAAACAGACTTCGAGAGATGGTTGTGGCTGGACTTCATCCTAACTCCCCGAAGCGCAATATCGTGATCTTAGCATGCAGCTTGCCTCCGAACGTTTGTTTTCACTATGAACCAGAGGTAGACGAGCATCAGGGATTGCACACCAACTCCGGTGATCGCGATTCCCGGGAGCCCGAACCATTGACGCAAGGCATAGTCGCCGGCCACGGTCAGTAGAAGGGCGCCCAACGCCATGCGAACCAATTGGGCGCTCGCCTGCATGGACGAGACCACCCGGAACAACAAGGCGTTCACGATAACCAACGGCGCTTGCACCATCGCAATTCGCTGCACGTCGCTTACCAGGGATGCATCCTGCGCGGTGAAGGCTCCGCGCTGAAACAGGATCCGCACCAACCAGGGGGAAATGCCGATCAGAAGCAACGCCCCGGGAATTGCGATCGCCGCGATGAGGCGGTAATACGTACGCAGCGTGCGCCGCAAGCCTGTCCAATCGCCGGTTGCCACCATGCCGGAAAACTGCGGCAACGTTACGGCGCTCAGCGCGCCGCCCGCAATGCCGGACAGAACCGAGGACAGGCGAGAGCCGTAATTCAACGTCGAAACGCTGCCTGGGCCGAGGGTCGCGGCCATGGACTGGTCGACCAGCACCGTGCCGTTGCCGATGGTGGCGACCGCAATCAGTGGTAGGTGTTGCCGCGCCACAGAGCGAATTTGCGGATCCCAACCCCGCCAGCGCGGAAGCATCGGAAGGCCCGTCTGGCGCATTCCCCATGCAAGGCCTGTCAATTCCAAAACCATGCCTGCGACAGTTGCCGACGCAAGGATCCAAACTCCCGCGCCGGGTCCCACCGAGGATAGAACGCCGATGATGAGCAGCGGCGTGCAGCCAGGTGCGAGGGCTGCGATTGCGAACGACTCTTCGGTGTTGAGCGCCGCCCGCCACACGATGCTCAGGCCGCTGAGCGGGATCATCGGGGAGAGCATCAGAAACAACTGCTGCGTGAGCTCGCGTTTTTGGGGGGAGAATCCGGCGGCTACCAATTGCAGCAGCACCGGCGATCCCGCGATGAGAAGCAATGCCGCCGTGCTGAGCAGGAGGATCGCCGCCGCGGCGATGCCTGCGATGAGGCGATGCATGGCGGGCTTTCCGAACTGTTCGCGAACTCCGATCAGGGCAGGAATCAGTGCGGCGGGCAGCGATCCGGTGAGCGTTTCGCCTAGAAACGACGGCAAGAGAAAAGCCATCAAGTAGGCGTCGAGCGCGTCCGTTGCGCCAAAGGCCCGCGCGAGGATGACGACCTTGAGCGCTCCAGCGGCTTTGACGATCGCCAAACACACGGCTACAGCCGCGGAGTCCGTCAAGATTCGCCAATGAGCCGAGCGGTTTCGGAGCGCCGGAATCATGGCGCCAGCCCGGCGAGCGTCATCAACTCCATACCTCAGTCCCCATGGAAAGATCGTAGCGGACTCTAGTACACTCAGACAGTCATATGCGGGTTGCGATCGTTCACTACTGGCTGCTGAACATGCGCGGCGGCGAGAAGGTGGTCGAGGCGCTGTGCCGCATGCTGCCGGAAGCCGATGTCTTTACTCTGTTTTACGATCCGGAGCAGGTGTCGCCACTGATCCGCTCACGACGCGTGACCTCTTCCTTTCTAAATCCGATGCGAGGCCATTACCGGGCGATGTTGCCCCTGATGCCGCTGGCGCTCGAGCATCTCGATCTGCGCGGATACGATCTTGTAATCAGCAGCGAATCAGGCCCTGCCAAAGGGATTCTCACGCACTCGTCGACACGCCACGTCTGCTATTGCCACACGCCGATGCGATACCTGTGGGACCTGTATCCCGATTATCTGCACGAATGGACCGATAGCAAGGCGCAGCGTGCGTTGATGGCCATATTCGGCCACTATCTGCGCATCTGGGACTATACTACGGCGGCTCGGGTGGATCAGTTCATCGCCAACGGCAGCAGCGTACAAAGGCGCATCGAGAGCATTTACAGGCGCAGTTCGCGGGTCATTCATCCACCGGTGGATGTCGGATCTTTCTATTCGCGAGATGCGGAAGACTACTACCTCATGGTCTCCGCGCTGGTTCCATATAAGCGAGTGGATCAGGCCGTAGCAGCCTGTTCGGCGATGGGCCGCAAGCTCCGGGTAGTTGGCGATGGGCCGCGATACAAGATGTTGAAAAGAGCCGCGGGGCCAAGCGTGGAGTTCTGCGGCCGGGTCAGCGACGAGGAACTGCGGGGCCTGTACGCGCGCTGCCGGGCTTTCCTGCAGCCTGGCGAGGAGGACTTCGGCATCTCGTCGGTGGAGGCGCTGGCGAGCGGCAAGCCGATCGTCGCGCTTGGCCGCGGAGGCATTCGCGAAATTGCCACCGATGGGGTCTCGGCCTGCCTGTACAGCGAACCTTCGATACAAGCCCTCCGCGCCGCGATCGAGAGGTTCGAGGGACTCGAAGGCAGATGGGATTCGTCAGTGATTCGCGCGACCGCGGAGCGTTTTTCGGAGGACCGATTCGCGGAAGAGTTCCACGCAATTCTCGCCGAATGACGCTAACATGTGTGCATGTTTCCCCGCCGGTTTGCTTTCGCGGCCGCCGGATGCCTGGGGCTGCTTGGGCAGCCATGGCAGCCGCAGGTGCAATCGGCGCGCATCGCCAGCGCCAATCCTGTACCTGAAAGGTCCGCGATTCAGGTCAGGATCGTGAATCTGGGCGACCGCCCGATCACGGCGTACATGTTGCTGTTTTCGCGCAAGGCGGCAGATGGCTCGATGATCCCTTGTGGCGGACGGGGCCTGGATATGATCGATTGGTCCGACCCGATGCCGGGAACCGGTCTGTATGTCCACATGCGGCGAAACTGGATTGCGCCGAAGGGCGGCGAGGCGTCATTAGACGGCTATCCAACGTGCCCTGGCGGCAAAGCAGGCGAGACAGCGAGGCTAGACGGCATTCAGGTTGAACTAGGCTCGATCGTATTCGACGACGGGAGAGGGGAAGGCGTGGCGCAGCACTTGGAGTCCACACTTCGATCGAGGCAAAGAGTCCGCGACGAACGAGTGAAGTGGATCGGAAGGTTTTCGGCTTTGCGGGATGCTCCGGATCTCGGATCTGCGGCAAGGAGCCTATATCAGGACATTGTCGATGCGGCGCACGCAGCGGAGATCAGACCTGCGGACGCGGCTCGCCAGGGAATGGCCAAACCGGCTCGCGACGAATTGCAGCGGCTCGCTCTCGAGTTGACGCAGTGGGCCGAACGCGGGGAGCCACTTTCCAAAAGCAACATGGTGCAGTGGCGGTTGACCGACCTCGAACAACGCACCGCACGGCTGGTGCGGGGCTGCGGAAGTTTCGATGTAGATTTGTCGCGATAATCACAGGCTGCGCTGCATGAGCACCGTGTCGAGCCAGCGGTCGAACTTGAAGCCGACGGATTTCAGAATGCCCGCATGTTCAAAGCCGCACCGCGAATGCAATGCGACAGATGCGGCGTTCTCCATGCCTCCGCCGATGACGGCGATCATTTGTTTGTAGCCTTGTTTCGAAGTTTCCGCAATGATGGCCTCGAGCAGCGGCCTGCCCAAGCCTTGTCCGGCAAACTCGGGGTCGATATAAATGGAATCCTCGACGGTGAAGCGGTACGCAGGGCGTGGGCGGTAGAGCGTCGCGTAGGCATAGCCGGCAACGCGGCCGTCGCCGGTTTGCGCCACCAGATACGGCAGGCTGCGCGACTGGATCTCGCCGAAGCGCCTGCGCAATTCGTCCACCGAGGGCGCGTCGATCTCGAAACTCGCCACGCCGGAGAGAACCCAGTGCGCATAGATTCGCTGGATGCTGTCGAGATCCTCGACGCGGGCCGCGCGAATCGACATCCATCCCTCGCACGAGATCACGGGCAGACGCGGATATTTGGGAAATCGAGGGTCCTTGAGACCCCTCTGGCACAAATGGAACGTGGACCCCTTGGCGGATTCGATGGTTTTGCTATAGAGGCAAGTGCCGCAAAGACCGGCCGGCGGGGTTCGAATATCAGGCATGGAAGAAATCGCGGATCGCGCCGGCAGTGGTTTGGATGTCCTCATCGGAATGCACCGCGGAAACGAACGCCGCTTCAAACTGCGATGGCGGAAAGTAAATGCCGCGCTGCAAGAGATGATGGAAGAACTCGCCAAACGTTTTGGCGTCCGCGGTCTTCGCCGATTCCCAATCGTAGACAGGCGTGGGCTTGAAGAAGAACGTGATCATCGAGCCAAAGCGGTTCACCGCGATGTTGGATGGCGCCGCCGCGGCCAGCGCCGCCGTACTCTTCTCGAG
>JACXTT010002479.1_pt1 | contig 29227 bp, 22 predicted proteins | sample 9270951 | NCBI WGS metagenome assembly JACXTT01 (sample SAMN15532306, study PRJNA645909) | rock metagenome | isolation source: weathered quartz diorite | place: Puerto Rico | collected 2017-06-21 | reverse complement strand
TCGGCGCGCAAGTCTTCGTCGCGAAAACATTTGACGATCTGAAAATAGCGGTCCAGGCCGCCAATCATCAGGATCTGTTTGAAGATTTGCGGCGATTGCGGCAGCGCGTAAAACTGTCCAGGATGCACTCGGCTGGGCACGAGGTAGTCGCGCGCGCCCTCGGGCGTCGAGCGCGTGAGCATGGGCGTCTCAATTTCGTAGAAGCCCATTTCGTCCATGGCGCGGCGGATTTCAAGGATCACGCGATGGCGCAGCGCGAGCTTTCTTTGCGGCTCCGTCCGCCGCAGATCGAGATAGCGATAACGCAGGCGGGTCTCTTCGCTCGCCGTAAGCTCGTCTTCGACAACGAACGGTGGCGTCTTCGCCGTATTCAAAATGCGCAGCTCGCCGGCGATGATCTCGACTTCGCCCGAAGCAATGGCGGGATTGGCCTTCTGCCGCTTCACCACGCGCCCGGTCACAGCGACGACATATTCCGAGCGCAATTCCTCGGCGCGCGCGTGCGCGGCAGCGCCTTGCTCCTTGTTGAAAACAATCTGCGCCAGGCCCGTGCGGTCGCGCAAATCAATGAAAAGCAGATTGCCGAGATCGCGCCGCCGGTGGACCCAGCCCATCAGGACGACGTCCTTCTCAGCGTCCGAGGCGCGGAGAGTGCCGCAGTAGTGTGTGCGTTGCAGCGTTCCGAGTGAATCGAGCAAGGAGTTCTCTGTCCCTTTCGCCCTGGTTCAATTGATTCGTAATCGTGTGGCCCGGCCGCGTTCAAAGGCTGAATCGTACCGAATTGCAATAGTAAGGCACATTGTCAAGTGGCGCAGGCTTCAGCCTGTGGGGGTTAGGCCTTGCAGGGACAAAAACCCACAGGCTGAAGCCTGCGCCACTTAACCCTTTCCGGTCTCCGCACTCAAATAGGCCAGCAATTCTGGCTCTGCCAGTTTCTTTTGCGAGCCGTCGGCCAGGCGCTTCACTGTCACGACTTTTGCGGCCAGCTCGTCGTCGCCCAAAATCACGGCGTGGCGCGCCTTCAGGCGGTCCGCCAGGCCCAGCGATTTTCCAAACTTTATTTCGATCGCAGGCAGCTCCACGACGAAGCCAGCTTCGCGCAGCCGCTTCGCAAGACCAATCGCAGCGGCCTGCGCCGCGGCGCCAAACCACGCTAAGTAGACGTCTAGACCTTCCTGAACTGTGCCCTCGCCCGCTTCTTGCAGAGAAAGGACCAGACGGTCCGTGCCGATGGCGAAGCCGATGCCCTTGGTCGCAGCGGGCCCGCCCAAAAGTTCGACAAGGCCGTCATAGCGCCCGCCGCCGCAAACCGCGTTCTGCGAGCCCAGACCCGGCGCGGTAATTTCAAATGTCGTGCGCATGTAATAGTCCAGGCCGCGTACGAGCCGCCAATTTTCCTGGTAAGCGATGCCGCGCAGAGTGAGCTGCCGCTTTACTTCGTCGTAGTGCCCACGGCAATCGGCGCAGAGATGGTCGCCGATGCGCGGCAACTTTTCGATGATGGCCTGCTCGCTTTCGAGCTTCGAATCCAGCACGCGCAGCGGGTTCGTCTCGATGCGACTCAAGCTGTCGTGCCCCATTTGCGGCTCAGGCTGGTCGCGTATTTTCACAAGTGCCGCGCGCAGCTTCTCGAGGTAAACCGGCCGGCATTTCGAGTCCCCGATCGAATTGATGCTCAGGACGGCACCCTTGAGCTTCAGCTGCTCGAAGAGCGTCATCAGCATCCCGATCACTTCCGCATCGATCCCCGGTGCATCTGAAGTTCCCAGCACCTCCGCCCCAATCTGATAAAACTGCCGATACCGCCCCCTCTGCGGCCTCTCCCGCCGAAACATCGGCCCCATGTAGTACAGCTTCACATTGCCAGGTAAAACGTGCATCCCGTGCTCGATATAGGCGCGCACGACTGACGCTGTCCCCTCAGGCCGCAGCGAAAGGTTGTCGCCCAGCTGTGCGGCTCTAAGTCGATCACGAACGTGTCCAGCATAGAGTTCAAAACGAACTCGCGTTTGTTCGGAGGCAGTCTCGCGGTACTGCTCACGCATGTTTTCGAGTTGAGCTAGCAACGTGGGGATTTCCGTAATTGCGCGAAGGCTTTCGGGAGTGCTGGGCAACTCTCTTTTGGAGACGTGTTTTGACAGCTCGTTGACGAATCCGGAAACTTGTGCTTTGTATAAATCAAATTGCATTCGATCTTCGATCGTGGGCTGGTGAAATATCAACGTGCCTCGGAACCTATCCAGATCTGGATATTCATGGTCCTGAAAAGAAAACATTTCCTTCGACACGATATCTGTTCCCTCACCGACTGATCGAGTGAACAGCTCTGTATGTTCGGCGTCCGGAATTCGAATTTCGGAAAAGCCGAAAGTTCGAAATACTTCGCGCGCAGTCTGCTCGACACGATTCCACAGCGCGGACTCCGGCGGAAGAATGTCGCGAACACCTTTGATCGCCTGAAATTTCATGCAGCTTCAGGGGCTAAAGCCCTACTTCCCTCCAGCTTCACGTCGGGGCTGAAGCCCCGACCTCCGAAATCTTTCCCCGCAGCAAGACAAACGTTAGCAAACAACTTCTGCCGAAATCTCCCTGAATGGAACGACGTCGCTTTTAGGAGGGCCGGGCTTCAGCCCGGCCATTCAGGCATCAAAAAAGGAGGGCTTTAGCCCCTGAAGCTACACTCCTAAGACCTCCCCGCTTCGGCCTTGTAGGTCTCCGAATACTCCACGTAGCGGTCGGCGTAAGCCTGGATGCTGGCCTGATCTTCAGGTGTGAGCGCGCGACGGAATTTTCCAGGGTGGCCCATGAACAAGCTCCCCGGCGGGACTACTGTGCCCTCGGGAACCAGCGTTCCCGCGGCGATGATCGACCCTTCGCCGACCTGCGCCCCGTTCAGCAGCACCGAGCCCATGCCGATCAGGACGCGCGATTCAATCGTGCAGCCGTGCAGGACGACGCCGTGCCCGATCGTCACAGCGTCGCCTAAAATCAGCGGGTGCGTGTCCTTCATCACGTGCAGCACGCAGCCGTCTTGAATATTGGTGCGCTTCCCGATGCGAATCCAGTGAACGTCGCCGCGAATCACAGTGCACGGCCAGACGCTCGAAAACTCGCCGATGGTCACGTCGCCGATGACGACCGCTTGCGGATCAATGTAGGCGGAAGCGGCAATTTGCGGGATCCGCCCGCGATGATTGCGAATCATTCGCGCTCCTCAATATGATGAAACGAAATGAATCAAGTGAAGCTAACACACGCAAGTGAGACTGACAAGAAATGGACGACAGCAGCACAGGCTTCAGTGGCCACGGAAAAAGTCCCAAAAGTTGTCATTCCGAGCGAAGCGAGGAATCTCTCTTCGCGGTAAGTCCAAGAAACAGAGAGATTCCTCGGCGAGGAACGCGCCTCGGAATGACAAGCTTTGAGTTTTTCCGCAGCCTGTTCAGCCTGTGGATTTTTGACTTTGTGCGCGCAGAAAAGCCACAGACTGAAGTCTGTGCTACTGCGCTATTCGCGGTTGTGCAACCACCACAGGAACGCACCCACGGCAGCGCCGAGACCGACGGTGCCCAGGATGAACGGCCGCGCGACGGGAATGGCAAGCCAGGAAAGGACAACAAGCCCGAGCGACACGACGGCGCCGACTTTCGTTCCGGGAATTGACACGTTGCCGAGGGCGAGCCGCTGCGGCTGCGACCTTTGCCGACGAGGTGTTTGCTCGAACGTGAGTCACCTCGCAAATCTGGGCCTGCGCTGGTGCTGCCACCACTGTTCTATCGGGCTAGGTCTCGCAATGCACAAATGAAAGGCCACAGACTAAAGTCTGTGCTACCAAGACCTCAATCGATTTCGACGACCGAGCCCCGCGCCCCCGCGGGCTTCGCTTCGAGACGCGCGGCGACATTGCGCGCCATGGCGTAGATGCTTTTCGCTCCGGGCGCGTCTGGCCCCAGCAGCGCGACCGGATTCCCGGTATCGCCGCCAATGCGGATTTGCGGATCGATTTCGATCTCGCCCAACAGCGGCACGCCGTAGGCTTCCGCGATGCGCTTTCCTTCCCCGTGGCCAAACACATCAATGCGTCCCTTGCAATGCGGGCAGCTAAAGTAGCTCATGTTCTCGACGATTCCGAGAATGTCGACGTTCACCTGACGAAACATTTCGATGGCCTTGCGGACGTCCGCGAGCGCCACAGCCGACGGCGTCGTGACAATCACGGCTCCGGTCACCGGCACGATTTGGATCAGCGAAAGCTGCACATCGCCAGTGCCCGGCGGAAGATCGACGATCAGATAATCCACCACGCCCCACACGACGCTGCGCAGGAACTGCTGCATCACGCTGTGCAGCATCGGCCCGCGCCAGATCATGGGCTTGTCGCCCGGATTGAGCAGGCCCATCGAGATGACCTTCATTCCCTGCGCCTCGACCGGAAGAATCTGCCGCTCGCTGAGCGCCTGCGGCTGCTCGTCGGTTCCCAGCATGATCGGCACGTTGGGACCGTACACGTCCGCATCGAGCAAGGCCACCGACGCGCCGAGGCGCTTCAGCGCAAGCGCGAGGTTCACCGCTACCGTGGTTTTTCCCACGCCGCCCTTGCCGCTCGCTACGGCAACAAGGTTGCGCACGCCCTCGATGGGCATTTTCATTGGTTGGGGCGTTGGTGCCGGGGGCATGTCAGTTTCTCCTCAGAAAGCAGGGTGTACAGCTGCGCATTTGTCAGCCTTTCATTTTGAACGAGAAAGCAGCGCACGTCTACTGGCGCACGATTAGTGAAGACCATCGCTCGCATTTTCACAATTCGCGCGCAACTACAGCACGATCTTCGCGAGCTGGACGCAAAGTACAGTAGAATGAGGGGCGCGTACTGTCGGGGCGTAGCGCAGCCTGGTAGCGCGCCTGCCTTGGGCGCGGACCGACCGACTCCAACAGCTCAATTCCCTATTTTGGCTTCTCTGTGTTTTCAGTAATTTGGAGAATCTGCTTTTCGCTCAAAGCTAACCCCAATGGCATGAAGACTTCGGATTCTGGCACAGTTTTGGCACAGGGGACGCACCTGCTTCTGTGGTAGTTGGGGTGAACCCCGTGGTGAGGCAATTTTACTTGGGGTACGCTACATACCAGTGGACTTGCTCACTTGTCGAATCGCTTCACCAGCTCGTTAAACTTCTTGTCCACGTGGTCGGGCTGTTGGATTAGAGTGCCCTGTTCATCACGGAACGTCTTGTCAGGATCTCCTCGGAACGAGAGCCAGTTGAAGCTAGTCACTGCGACAAATTCAGAATCTTTGAGGAGGACCTTTGCGTGCGTGTTCCCGAGGCGTTTAAGGTGAAAGGCTGGAAACTTCTCGGCCAATTGTCTTAGCCTTTCCAACGAGAGCTGATCATTCGGGAACATATTTTCAGTCTTGTCCTTCTCCTCTGATGTTCCAAATCCAATGAAAATCGACACCGATTTCTGCAAGAGCATTTCCACCTTCTTCAAGAAATCATGGTTGACAACCTTTGCCCGAATCCAAGGCGAGATAATCAGAAGCCTTTTTTGTGTTGTGATCAAAGCATCTTGCAAAAGAGGCGGATGATCTTTAACGTAAATATCTCTAACCGGGATTCTCTTTGCTTCCGACCGAAGTCTTTCTAGCTCATCTTGCGCATCCTTGAGTCTTTCTAACAAGACGACTCTTTCCTGCTCATTTTCGGTGACTCGCAAAGCCTCCGTCTGTTCAGCGATCTGAGCCTCCGCGTGCGCCGTTGATGTATCAACCTTGTGAGCTTCATCGAGTTGGGAGACTTGAACTGAGACGATTTCTTTTGCTGTGGAGACTTCAGCCCGTTCATCTGGGTCCTCAGCGATGTGGTCTACGAGCCGTTTGAAGCCTTCGGAACCTGCGAACGCTAGCTCATGTGGTGTCGATAGCATTCCGTCGATTACGAAAGCAAGTTGGGAATCGCCTTGCTTCGATCCCTTAAAGAAAAGTCCAACCCCTCGAACGAAGCCTTTCTTGATGTTTTCAAGCGAACGTACGGCTAGAACATCACGCCTTTGGTCAGTCAGGCCCGGTACGGTCTTCAAAACGCGCTCAATATCTCCCGGAGAAATGTCATTCAATTGTGGACGTTTTGGTGGAAATACTTCTATCTCCATCAAGCCGTCTTCTTTCAGCTCTCTATACTTTGTGAGTTTCTGATATTTGTAGAGGGTTGGCTTGCGGATGACGGCATCGAAATGAATCTGAAATGTGCGCTCCTCCGGCGCAATAATCTCGCTCGCGACTAGCGTGGTCTGTCCTTTCTTGGTTAGTGTCCACGACTGGAGCCCTTGCTGGGCCGTCAGCGCGATATTTTCCGTCTGCGCGAGATTTGCAAAAGCTGGTTTAAGCACTTCGCGGGGGAGGCCCAGATATTGAGAGATTTCATCAACCGTGCACAGCTTTAGCGGCAAACATCTGAGAAGAAATTCTTCAACTGGCGGTAACCTTTTGTGAGCGAGTGTCAAAACGCGGACGTTGAGAGAATAGACTGGGATGCCTATCTCGGCCACATCCGCGAGGCGGTATCCGGCCCGCTCCTGGTAGCGTTTGATTATCAGATCTTCGTTCAACCCTTGAATTCCTTCACACAACAGTCTGTGGGATGTTGATCAATGTATTCGATAACTTGCTTGAAAGGGTTTTCTCCAGAAGCCTCACGGGCAAAGATATGATCGCCGAGAATGACGAGGTACTGTCGCGATCGGGACAGTGCCACATTTAATCGCTTGGATTCCGCCAAGAATCCCAGTTTTCGTGATGCATTGGAGCGTGTGACGGAGTAAATGGCGACGTCTGCCTCACGGCCTTGGACCGCATCCACCGTATTGCAAGTGACCTCAAGTGATGTGAAATGGGCGGCAGCCAGTGACCTCTCAAGCAATGATTTCTGCTCTATGTAACCCGTAAGCACCATTACGCTCATTTTCTTTCCCTTGCTTTGGGCGAGAAGTTCCAAACGGCGAAGAAGCTCAACGGCTACCCGCACCTCGGCAGGATTATTGAAGCTGTGCCCGGAAGCAGACTCGAAGCGATCAATTTGCTGAGCTGTCGTCATCCAAACAACCGGACGCGGAAGCAAGTTTTGGAATAATGAGTCCCAAGCGACTTCGGCACTTTCGAGCTGGCGAGCATAGAAGCACTCGCTGATCAGATTGCCGATTCCGGGCACCATTCGGTGTTGAACCGAGAGAGTGGTTTTGCATTCCTCTGGCAGCATTTGTTCAAAGCGGTCAAAAAGAGTTTGCGTCAGAGCTTTTTCTTCTAGATTATTGGCTTCAAGAATCTTGTGGTCCCGTATTCCATCTTCAATGAAGGGGGGGAGCTGTCTGCTGTCGCCAACGACGATCCACCTTCGTGACCGCGCCATCGGCACAAGACTCTCGGTAGGTGTAGCTTTCGAGGCTTCGTCCAGAATACAGATGTCGAAATCGATGTCGGGTAGTCCTTTTATGGCAGCTAGCCCAATACAAGTTCCAGCGATGACCTGTGACGATGAAACGAGCGCTGACTCGAAGTCAGCCGCTCGACCAAGGCGAGTTTCCCAATCCGTATGCGTTGCAATGAGTTTTTCGAATCGGTGGCTCGTGGGGGTATTGGGATGATAAGCTTCCGCCCAACTTTCCAACTCGTCAGGCGTTGAATCGATCAGCTCCGCTGAATCAGGCTCGAGTTTCTTAAGCTCCTCGACGATTTGCCGAGTCGCCTTTCTGCGAACATCAATGTCGGACCGGAGCTTCGCGAGATCTTCTTGAATCTGGCTTATCTCGTCGTATTCGTCACCCGTGTTCTCTGCCGGAGGGGAAGTCTGTTTCAAACCTTCAAGTTCCTCCGCGAGTTCCTTCACAGTCGCCTCGTTCGATTCAATCTCTTTTTTGTTTAGACTCAATCTCCGGAGAAGAGTTCCGACTTGGAATTGAAAGTGCGCAATTCCGTTCTCTGCCGCCCAGTTCTCGAGGTACTTCTTCCCTTGTGCAATCACCTCATTTCTCCACGCATCCAGCTGCTTCTCTATGAGGAGCTTCTCCACCCGCTTAGAGATTCTTTCATTTTCAATCCGTCCGATTCTGACAATGCGAAATTTGATATTTTGCTTTTGGAGTCGCTCGACCGCGTTGTCGAGCGCGACATGAGTTTGAGAAGTCAGAAGGATTCGGGCATTTGGCTGCACCTTGAGTGTCTGAAGAATGAGTTCGGTGATGAACGTGGTCTTGCCAGTTCCTGGAGGGCCCTGGACCAACAAGACATCCTGTGTCCCCAGAGCTCTCTTTACAGCTAGACGTTTGGCGTCATCAAGATCAGACTGGCAGTAATCAATGTTTCCGATATCCTCGGGGGTCCGGCACTTCTCTGGATGGACTAACAACTGGCGAAGATCACCGCGCACAGCCCGGTCAAAACGTACCGCATCAAGGGCAGACCGCTGGCGAATGATCGCTTCTTTGGCAGCCGAAATGTCGATTACCAACTGCCCGCGACTCGGCAGTTCTTCGCTAAACTGTCGTTCGATAAACAACGTCAATTGATTGCCGCTCACATCGTCAACTTCACCGCTGAGCAATAGATATTTCTCAGAAGCTATGAGCCGCTTCTGCCCGACCAGGTTCTCGTCGGGCGGTTCGAGTAGCGTGAAATATGCTCTCTTCTCCTCTACTCTGAAGCTCTTGTACTTGATCGGCTGTTCTTTTTCCTTCTCAATATCTGTTTTTACTTTGAGAACGCCTGCCCACGTCGCAAACAACTCCTGCTCTTTGCGCTCGACGGCCTGAATACGCAAGTCATTTTGGTGCCGATCAAGACCCTCACGAATCATCAGCAGGTTAGCTTTTGCCTCTTCCAAATCCGGAGGACGCCCGAATCTAAATGTCACGGCAGGCGAATATGCCTTCTCCCTTTTCTCTTCCAGAATCGTTGTGGAAAGTTGTCCAGCATTAATGATCACTAGCTGTGCCGCATTTGTTTTGTGAATAGCGACGTGATACCAAAGTGCTGCGCCGTAGAGGGAGTACTGTTCGGACGAATCTGGCACCTTGCTCTGATACGGAACCACCCCACATAGCGCATTCAAGTCATTAGAGATGACCGCACACATCTGTTCTTTGTTTTTGGCGGGAAACTCTTTAAGTAAATGAATGAGGGCGTTCTGAGACATCTCCAAGAAGATGTCTCGCTTTTCCACCCAGGCGATTTCGCGCTGACTCTGAACCGCTTCGAGTTGCGCAATAAGAACGCCCGCGTTCGGCTGCCGCTTCTCTGGCAGCCTTGAAAGTGCCTGCGAGAGAATGTCGTACACTTCTTGAGGAATGTCCACATCATCGAGGGCTGCGAACAGCTCTTCGTATGAGCAGACCTTCCGTTCCGTTAGACACTGAACCGCCAATGCAGCGAAACCGAAAACATCGCGAGTATACGTGTATGAACCATCATCGAATTCTGGCGGGCAGAATGGGGTCGACGCGAATTGATTCAAGGTCAATCCCGGTTCAAGCCACCGTTTGATTTTCGAGATACCAAAGTCAGCAAGTTTTGGGGAGCCCGCGGAGTCCAAGAGAATATTTTTGGGTTTCAAATCTCGATGAATGACTTGTCTGGAATGGGCAAATGCCAAGGCTTGAAGTATTGGCGAACCCAATTCAATGTAGAAGGAATCCCAACCCGAAGATAAGGGGGCTTTCCCAAGATCTGCGAGGTCCGATTCCATCCACTCCAGCACCAAAAAGAGAGAATTGCTTTCCCTATCGACACCTGAATCCAGCAGCTCAACTATGGAGGGGTGTTTAAGTTCTTTCAGAGCCCGTACTTCTCGCTCATATGTCTCCTTAAGGATATCGTCTTCTATTTCACCTTTCCGGAACAGTTTTACGGCTACCTTCGTCGCGCCCGATGCGAGGTCGAAGGCCGGATAAACCTCCGACATCCCGCCTGCGCGCGGGTTCTGTTCGAGGGCATATCTCCCGTTTATGAGCTTGACCGTAGACGCCAAATGGCCGATCCCACTTTCGTTATGGTGATTGAACTTTCGCCAGGAAGAACGCCGCAAAGTGTAAGCAACTATTACCCTCTAGACGAGGCTGCTAGTCACGATCGGCCCCGGTCTCGCTTGCGTGGGTAACTTAGGATTGCAACATGAATACCGCGAACACGTTTTGCTTACCTCGGTCTCTTTTTTCGGACCTTCCTAGATTTTCGACGCGCGCGACTTAGGCGGGAAACGATTGCGTCAATGAGACTCTGTGCCTGATACAAGTTAGAGTTCCTCTGATAAATCGTATTGCAAATCTCCCTGAGAATTGTGCGCTGGGTGGGAGTGAAGCCCTGAAACATCGATGTTTTTCTCTGTCCTGCCAACACGTTGCTCATCCGCTTTCTAAGCCGCACTATTCTGACTGCATACTGACCCTGATGGCTGATCGGAACGGAACTGCGAGTAGCTAGTCGATCCAATTGGTCCAAAAGTTTCTCAAGCTGCATTATGACTTTGGCAGCAGAAGCTTTTGTCATCGCACCTTTCTCAAGGGCCCGAAGACGCTGATCACATTCAAGCAACTGGGTATCTATGGTATGCAAGGTATTTCGGGCGATTGAGCTAGCCCTGCATCGTTGTGCGATCTCTCGTGCTTGTGGTGCTAAGTGATTGAGGAGATCAAAGTAGTAGGCGTTCTGCTCAAAGTGATCTCTGCGCCCATTGGGCACAATTCGCGAGTCTAGAATATGAGTTTCGGCAACGCACCAAGCATTAAATCTCGATTCAGGGAACAACGACTGCAACAAACTGTTGTCGCCAACCTGAATGTCGCCCGAGCGGAGACGCCATCCTTCCATTAAGCACGCACCCGGAAGTGCGCCCCGGTAATCGTGATGTAGGACCCAACTTGCAGCCGCAACGCCGCCGTCGCGGCCAGGGATGATTGCCGTTTTTAGCTCTCGGAAGTGCGTTTCACCAGATTTCCCCATCACAATCGCGTTCGCGTGAGGACGATAAACTGGGCCGTAACCCACTACCTCTATGTTTACCGAACCGGGACGAACCCCGTTTGCTTGCAAGAACGAGCTAATTTCAGAACCGAACTCAAAGTCTGGATGGAAACTTACTGGCGCAACCTGGGCCAGATAACCAGCTATCGCTTCTTCGTTAAGCAACCGATCATCTCGATGACGTACGAGCCCCTTCAATTCCACCTCGAAGAATCTCTTCGGCCAATCTCCACCGCGTAGGACGCGCGTTTGAACAGCCTTCCCAATGATGTCTCGCAAATCCTGCGAGCTGTCAGCCGACCGCATCAATGAACGCACTTCGCGCGAGTCCCAACGTATTTCGTGTACGCTGCTTTCACCGTCTCGCCTTGAGCGAAATATCAGTTCTTGACAATAGCCTAGGCCCGCGAGCCGCCCAACACCTCGAAACCCGCGAAAGGCAGTTCCTCTCTTATTGCTACCGCCGAGTGCCATCAACCGAAAGACAAACTGCTCTCCGCTAAGTCCGGCGCCGTTATCACAAATCCTGACGTTCCTGCCAGTGCTATCAATCCGAATTTCTATTTGCCCCTTCGCGTGAAGAACACCTGTTTCTCGGGCTAGGTCCACAGCATCAGCTGCGTTTTGGATGTATTCACGAAACAGAGACATCGGGTCGACATACATGGAACTAGTAAGAAGTTCAAGAATGTCTTTGCCGATAAAAGCGGGTTCTTGAGGCGTAGTCCACTTCACCTCAGGTTGTGTCAACATGACTAAACTTGTTGTCACGCATTCACCGCCTGATCGCGATCAACGGAGGAATTCGTGCTAGCTTCATCGTCACCAGACTCACCTAGACCTGCATCCTCGACGCGTTCGTCGTCCGGTAAAGCCAAGACTACCCGTTCTTTTTGAAGTGCCCATATCCTTGATTCGTCCGATTTGGGAAGTGGCTTGTAAAATGGAAGGATCTTGCGGACTCGACCATTTGCCGTTTGCGTCGGCAGCAAACCAAACTCTTTAGGCCCGACAGAGGACAACAAAGCTGTCAGCTCTAAGCGATCCGTCTCAGATAGTCGGGAAAACTCGCTACTAAACTGCTCGAATTCTCCCTTACCACCGAGGTGTTCATACCACTCTCGATTGAAAATAAAGTGATGGGGACGCAGTAGAATTTGGTCAAATTCGGAAAATGAATCACCAAAGGCTCTCTTGAAAAAAGTAGGTGCACCACTTACAACCCCGTGCGTCGCCTGAAGAATCAGCTGCATTGAACGCAATTGATAACGAGTCCATCTCTCCCCAATATACGATCGGTTCGGCAGATCAGTAGGCTGGAATCGCATAGGGAAGGACCAAATGCGAATGCCTAGCTCTTCATTCAAAGCCACGTTCATGCGCATCCGCTCAAACAAATCGGCAGGAGAATCGTGAAAATTGTAAAGCATGTAGTTCGAAAGTTCAGTCAGGCCAAACTCGCGCGCAAAACGGATCGCCTGTTCGTAAGGTTTTTTCAATCCAATGTGGTCGAATGCAATTCGCAGCGGCTTGAGGCAAATTGTCGACAATTCGCGAAGGAACACCTTGTCTTTACACAGAATGCGCGCGTCCACGCCCTGGTTGAAGTCCACCCGACGTTGAACCGAGATGCGCCCCCTGGTTAGCTTCGCTCCTGGGACGAATCCGAGATCACGAATCTCCGCAATAATCTCCTTGAAGCGTGGCGAAGCGACGACATTGTTATCCATTAAAGTAAGGTCTTTCTTCTGGCCATACAGTGCATCCACGCCGCGAACGACGGCACCGATTGATTCAGTATCTCGTTGGTCACCTTCGAGCTTAGGGACTCCGCAAAAACTGCACTTGCGAATACAGCCGCGCGAAGCATAAGCAAAATATGCGTCCCGGACAGGGTAGATATAGGAAATTTGATCCAATATGCTGTAGTCTGGAATCAGATCCTCTATTGGCACTCCCCCACGATCGTCTGAATATAGTTCTTCCGAGAAATCGTCAAGTTGCAACGATACTGCCGGGGCGTCGCTCAGCAATCCCTTTATGAATCGGATACCTCGCCACCTCTTCTCCGAAGTAAACCTCTCGTGCATGAGTGAAGCCGCAATGCCGCCTACGAACACTTTATCAGCGTGACCGTTTGCGGCAGTTAATGCGAAATCAATACTTTTTGATATTCGAGCGAATTCAAACGAAAACAGGGTTGTTACGTAAATTCTGTCCCACGCGCTCAGGAAAACAAACGGGTCTTCGCCCTTCACAAAGGTCACAGAGTCATTTTTTCCGCGAGGGCCGTGATATTGCGCAATTTTCATCAGCCCGAGAGGCGGATATTTGTTCTTGTACCCGGGCTCAATAAGAAGAATCTTCCGTCTAGCCATTAGACACAACCTTGAGCTGTCGCTTTTTTCGCTTTTCTCTAATCAATGCCAACGCCGAATTCACTCCGCCCTCTCCCCCAAATCCCTTTAACGGACCGCTGCTGCGCCAGTCGATATCCGTAATAAATTCCGCTAGCTTCGTTATGAAATATCGCTTGTCACAACCTTGGCCCAGAGCCTCAAGATACAAATCTCCCGCAATCGCCATTAGCGTATAAACTCCGACACCCTTGTTTATCAAGTATCGTCGCGGGTCGTCCCAAGCCTCATGAAGAACGATAGCTACGGCGGCCCAGAAGTCTAAGACGATTTGAGCGGCAGCGTCAGGGCTGTGATCGTGCAGTAATTTCGTCTGGTTCAGAAATCGTTTTACGGATTTTTGAATTGTGCGTAGTGACGCGCGTCGCATTAAACCTGAACTGCTGACACCGCCCAAATCAAGTTGACGATGCCACGGTGACTCGCTGTTGTTTTTTAGATGAAGGGCAATGAACAATTCGGGCCGCTCGGCGGCCAGATCTCTGGCCAATGTCGCGTCGTGAAAGTCCAGCAAGCTTGTACTCAAACCCTTTGCTTTACTATTAATTACGTTGAAGACTTCCATTTCTTCTCGCTCCGTGAGTTCGATGAAACACATGAACGGAAGTTCTATGCTGACATCATTTAAGTAGCCGAGGCGGTGCTGACAGTCCACTTGTGCCAGCACCCTTCCTGCGCCGGGATCGATCTCCAGTACAGCGCTTCGTTTGCTGAGCTCCTTGAGCTTCCACCCACCATCCGGTCTGGGCCGCAGGTTGAAAGTGAGCGGGATCGTTGAGCTGCCAGTCTCTTGAATATATTTCCTGAAATCTAGGCTGTGTTGGGAATTGAACCTCCGTTGATAGCCGCGGCCCGTTTCTTCATCGAGCACGTCTGCGGAACTTAGAGAGTACAGAAGATTTGCCGACGCAAAGCCCAAGAAGACTCTGCGATTGGCGGACATTCCGAGTCGGCCATCGAGGCGAATCTCTTTTGACATGAAGGCCCCCAAGGCCTAAGTTGCATTAATTCAGTGCAATTTTGCCATGATTCCACTGCCTGTCAAGCAGTCTTCCACAGCAGATTTAAGCTCTCCATGACGATGGGTGTCATATTAAATAACTACTTGAAAACACAGGTACTTCCAGCCAAACTCCCACCTTCATAGTGTCAAGCGATCTGAGACTTTCACAACCGCAGGGCCAAACAAGAAAGACGTATTTCCGGGGGACTTATGGCCAATGCTTCTGTAACTCCAAAACATTTCCAGCTTGTACGTGTCTCCGACATCGTGCTGGATCGCGACAATCCTCGCATCAGGAAATTTCTGGAAATGTATGGGGATAACCCGAGTCCAGAGGCGTTTTACCTGGCCTTGGGAGCTGCCGGCGACGAGGAAGGTCAGAATAGTGCGACATTCGAAAAGTTGAAGAACTCTATTCAGACAAGCGGCGGAATCATTCAACCAATAATTTTGAATCGCAAGAAACGCAAGTATGTTTGTGTGGAGGGAAACACCAGAGTTGCTTTGTATAGGAAATTCCAGGAAGAGCGTGTCAAAGGGAAATGGACGCACATACCCGCTCTCGTTTACGAAAGCATGGAAGACTTTCAAATTGACTCCATTCGCTTGCAGGTGCATTTGGTGGGTACTCGGCAGTGGGACCCGTATTCCAAAGCCAAATACTTGCACAACCTCCGCAATGAGAAAAGCATGCCATTGGCGATGCTTGTCGAGTATTGCGGCGGCCGGGAAAAAGAGGTTCTCGAGAGCATAAATGCATTTTCAGACATGGAGAGGTTTTACCGACCGATTGTGCAGGAAGGAAACTTCGACACGAGTCGTTTCAGCGGCTTTGTGGAATTGCAAGACCCCAAGATCAAACAGTCGATCGCCGAGTCGGGTTTTACTATGTCTGACTTTGCGACTTGGATTCGCGATAAGAAATTGCACCCGTTGCATACTGTGCGCTTGCTGCCCCGCATCCTTCGCAATCCAAAGGCACGGGAGGCCTTTCTGAAGTACGATGCCCAACGAGCCACCGAGTTGATCGATAGACCGGGATCATCGAAGGCTTTAGCAGAAGCGAGCCTGTCGCAGCTGGCGTTGGCGCTCACTCAAAAGATTTATGCACTGTCTTGGCCAGAGGCTGAAAAACTTCGAAGTGACCCTAAATCAGAATCAGCACAACTCTTGAATGAAGCCTTAGATGCAGTTTCAGGTTTGCTGAAGTCCTAATCGGGGTGGTAGCTTCTTGGGAGAATCGTCAAAACATCTCGAATTGGTGTCAAGGATTATCTCTCATATTGAGAATACCTACGTGGGCATGGATGCCGTTGCGACGATCCACGATCTGCCCGGCAGAGTTGGCTGCGAAAAGCCACCGATGATCGGGCAGTTCAAACCTGATGTTTATGCGATAGACGCTCCAATAACCAGAACTATAATCGGGGAGGCCAAAACTCAGGGGGACCTAGAAACAAATCACACCGATGCACAGTTTCGCTCCTTCATGAATTTCTTGCGGCTCCAACCCAATCCTGTATTTATCCTTGCGGTTCCGTGGCAGGCGCGAGTTCTTGCGCGCACAATACTTGTTGCCGTACAGCAGGAGCTACAAGCATCTCGCGTTCAGCTCGTCGTTCTTGACGACATCGCAGGTGCCCGATGACGATCCGAGCCTCACGCGAACCGGATCTACACGCGAAACATGCCGGTTTCGTATACCAGGTTCAGGCCGTTAATGCGACAAGGAATCTGCCATATGCAGCAATATTTCACGAACAGGGGCTCGGAAAGACCAAGATTGGAATCGATTTGGCGTTGTATTGGCTCACCAAAGGTATCGTCGATTCCGTTCTGATTGTTACCAAGAGAAATCTGATCCAGAACTGGTGTGACGAACTGAATCTACATAGTCACGTAATGCCTAGGCTTCTCACACAAGATCGAAGATCCAATTTTCTTGCCTTCAACAGTCCCGCGCGAATTTATTTGACGCATTATGAGGTCCTGAAATCGGAGCAGAAGCGCTTGGAACTATTCCTTAAGACCCGTCAGATCGGAGTGATCCTCGATGAAGCACATAAGATCAAGAATCCCGAGTCCGCAATTGCACGGGCGCTCTTTGCCCTAAGCAAGGGATTCACGAAAAGAGTAATCATGACCGGCACTCCCGTGGCTAATCGTCCTTACGATCTCTGGGCACAGATCTACTTCCTAGATCAAGGCGTAAGCCTCGGAAGCGACTTTCAGTCATTTCGCAAAGACCTCGACTTATCAAATGATTTGGCGACTGAGCCAGCTAAGGTGCGAGATTTCGAGGGTGCACTAGCGCAAGTATTCGCCAAGATTCAATCGTTTTCGGTAAGGGAGACGAAGAATGGTGCAGATATTCACCTTCCAGAGAAGCGGATCGAAAATGTATTTGTGCAACTTGAGCTTCGGCAGTTTGAGATATACGAACAGTTTCGTCGTGAGTTCGCAGCAATCGTGGTGCGTGACGGGAAACCCACGTTGGACGATGCTGAGGAAGTACTGAAACGCCTCCTTCGATTGGTTCAAGTTGCCTCAAACCCTAGCTTGGTTGATGGGTCTTACCAAGGTGTTCCCGGAAAATTTCCAACGCTTCTTGACATCGTGCACCGAATCTTCGACCGCAGTGAGAAAGTTATTATCTGGACGACTTTTATTGACAATGTCGATTGGTTGGCTCGCGAGCTCAGGAAATTCGGTGCCGTACGCGTCCATGGAAGGATGTCATATGAGGATCGCAACCGGTCCATAAAAAGCTTCAAGACCGACTCAGATTGCGGTGTACTTGTAGCGACACCAGCTAGCGCAAAAGAAGGTTTAACACTTACAGTTGCCAACAACGCGATCTTTTTTGATCGGTCCTTTAGCCTCGACGATTATCTCCAGGCTCAGGATCGTATCCACCGCATATCGCAACAGAAGTCATGCCTGATAATTAATATCATCGCTCAGGACACTGTGGATGAATGGGTGGATGTTTTGCTAGCCGCCAAGCAACTCGCGGCTCAGCTTGCCCAAGGCGATATAACGCGTGAAGAGTACCAGGGGCAGGCCACGTATGCCTTCGGCGAGATGGTCCGCGACATACTAAGCTTGGAAAGGAAAACTTAATGTCGGCTAAGGGACCAACTTCGAAATCCGTCTCCGATGATGTGATATTGATTCGCGGTCAAGAGATTCCTGTTACGACTCAGTACCTTGAACAGGACCACCTTCGGTTCTACCCCGACAATCCCAGAGTCTATTCTGTGCTCCGCGGTGACGGAAACACTCCGACACAAGAAGACATTCAACGACGCCTGCTTGAGATGGAGCACGTAAAGGTTTTGGTTCAGGACATCCGTCACCACGGAGGTCTCATCGAGCCCCTGATTGTCAAAGATGGGACCTATGAGGTCCTCGAAGGCAATAGCCGGTTGGCAGCATATCGCTTTCTTGCAAAATCTGATGCGGTCAAGTGGGGGCTAGTAAAGTGCCGCGTCTTGCCCTCTAACATCGACGATTCGCTAGTGTTCGCCCTCCTGGGACAATTTCACATCAAGGGCAAGAAGGATTGGCAGCCGTACGAACAAGCGGGATTCTTGTATCGACGATCAAAGAAACACAACGAGAATACGGCTGCTTTAGCGCTCGAAATCGGAATTTCGGAAAAGAAGGTCAAGCATCTTGTTGAAACATACCAATTCATGCTCGATCACGATGAGGATGACATTAATCGATGGAGTTATTACGACGAGTATCTGAAATCGACGAAAATCAAACACGCCCGAGCCCAATTTCCCGAATTGGACTCTTTGGTGGTAAAGAAGATTCGGAGCCAAGAGATCGAGAGGGCGATGGATCTCAGAGGTGAGCTGCCTGTTATTTGTAGTTCTCCGAAGGCTCTCAAACAGTTTGTTTCCGGCACCCTTGATTTTTCCGAAGCCCACGACGCAGCTGTGCAGGCAGGCGGGAATACAGCTCACCTCAAGACTGTAAAGAAATTCCGAAGCTGGATTACCCGTCCGCAAGTTGAAAAGCACCTTGTCGAATATGAAGGGAAAATTCATGCCAGCCTTCTGTTCGAACTCCGAAAAATCGAATCAAAGTTGCGTCATTTATTGAAAAAACTTGATTGAGGCTACAACTGCAAGTCCAAAGCTTTGAGGACAATTTCTAGCGTAAATTGAAAGGACGCCAATTGACACCAAAACAGCAAGCGCTCAAATCTGGTGCGATAACAGCACCTGCCCTCCGGCTTCAAACTTCGCCTCCTGTGTATGTGATCGTCCTTTCAGGTCAATGGTTACTTAACCATACGACTCCCTCATGGCGAATCAAAGACCCGACGAAAGGCTTCCAACGAATCGTCAAGGAATCGCGCGCGAAGGAAATAGCGCGCACAGTTCTTGACCAAGAGAGGGCATTCCCAAACGCCATCACACTGGCTACGACCCGCAAAGATTTTCAGAGCTCTGACCGGGACATTATTATCCCTCCTAAGACCAAATTCCTAGTTGTAGATGGTCAGCATCGCCTCTGGGCTCAAAAATTCTCACTTAAAGATGGCAAATATGCATGCATCATTCACTTGAACAAATCTGAGCGCGAGATGGCGGAGCTATTTCTTGAAATCAACGACAACCAGAGACGCGTACCATCGTCCCTTCGCTGGGATTTGGTCCGCTTAGTCAGGCCGGATCGAGATGAAGCGACCGTGACTGCGGCAGATTTGGTATACGCACTGGCAATTCGAGAGGATAGTCCCTTTTATCTTTCGATTGACTTAACGGGAGAAGCGAAGGGTGAAAGCATTAAACAGGGATCACTCGCACCGGAAATAAGGACGTTGGTTAGCCGATCCAAGAAAGTACACGATCCCACCAATGACCAATATGAATCATTGTTGATTCGCTTTTTTGCCGCGATCCGCTCGTTGAATCCGGGAGGTTGGGGAAATCCGGCGAGCACCTACTATAAAGCCCGGGTTCTCCGTGCACTAATTCGAGTTCTGGTGGATATGGTCATAAAAGCCAAGCGGCTCGATGAATTGACTACCCCTTTCTTCTTCGACAAGCTCAAAAAGATCGACCCTGAGACACTTTCCGACGACAAGGTACGTGCTGCGCAGGGCGCAGCGGGTGTTATCGATCTATATCGAGCAATGAAAGATCAGGTATTCGCGTAATGCGACTTTTTGACTTCACGGAGGCCCGTCACTTCTGCCAACCACTTCAGGTATACCAGCCCGGTGTAGGACAATCCCTGTCGGCCCTTTATAGAAATCGTGGCACAACCCGATTGGCGGAAGGAAGTCTCGATTTTGAGACTCATCGGGTAAGCCTACTTAATGCTGTAGAAAGATGGATCTTGTTTGGAATCGCCAACTACCGCCGAGCACTCGATATGTTCATACCGAGCAACGCTCCATGGGCCCACGTGACCCTGTACTATTCTTCATTTTTCGCAGCGAATGCGATACTCGGGATGTTCGGTGTGTGGGTTAACTTCGAATGCTTAGTTGATGTCGAGCATGGAACTGCCCGCAATCAAGTACTGCTCGTTACCAAACATTTGAACAAGAAACTAAAGTCACCTAACGGATATACTGGAAGCCACAAAGTATTCTGGGACTTGTTCTACTACGGTTGCAATGCGATTTCGCCGTGGGTGCCCACGAAGCTTCAGGGAACAATGTCTCCAGTCAACAACGATCCGGTATGGCAAGTAAGGGTCAGAAATGATGTTAATTACGATATGTTTGAAGCATTCAAAGGCGCAACTCTCGTCAACAAAACCTTCAATCCGAGGAGATTGCAGTCCTTGAGCGGAGCGTTAGCGGAACAATTAAATCTTGCTGAAAACATGTTGAAAGTGGCGCTATATTTCGCAAACGAGTTCGACGTCAATAGCTTTGCGTTCGAAGGCCTCAGCACGGGTACTCGCGGCAGGGTCTTGCGATCCCTCGTTAGAAAAGTCCCTCCTGATCTTACGTACCAATCAGTCTTACGAGAACTGTTACAATAGTGTTCACCTCTTTCAAAGCTCCCAACAATGATGCCGCTAGATCGGGCCGTCGATAATGCGTGCGAGTTCTCTAAATCGACGAAGCGCGTTCGCGAGCTGCATTTGTCGAGGGCTACGGCATTCAGGCTCAAACAATCGTGGGCTCGCCACTACGATCACATTCGACTTCGCGCGCGACGTTGCCACGTTCAATCGATTCAGGCTGTATAAGAATTCCATCCCTCTTGGTGCGTCTTCCGGCGAAGATGTCGTGAGCGAATAAATCACAACGGGCGCTTCCTGTCCCTGGAACTTGTCAACTGTTCCGATTAGAGCTGCCGGTAGCCGTGCCATAAGATCAGAAACCTGTGCGTTATACGGTGCAACGACTAAAATGTCTTCCCAGGTAATGGCTCGGCTATTGCCTATGCTCCGGAACCACCTTACTCCGGGAGCCAACAAACTCTCGACGATTCGAGCAACCACTTCCAGTTCTTCTGGCGACGAATTTTGATTGCCCTCGTGCATCACTGGCACAAAATACAAGCCTGGCCCGTTCAACCAGGGGTGCCCCTCCAGAACCCGATTGCGCGTGATATCTCGCGCTCCCAATCGTCCCTCATAAAACAATTCAGAGGTAAAATCGCAAATGCTCGGATGCAATCTCCATGTTTCGGGTAGCAGCAATCCCATCGCCTCGGGAATCGTCTTATGATCCCCCAAGAGATGTTCCAACGCTGATTTCTCAGCACCGAGAGGATGGCTGCCCTTTAGTGGCCGTTCCAGCTGCTGCGGATCACCAATTAGCACTAAATTCCTGGCCGCCTGCGCCACCGCGATCACGTCCGCCAGCGCCATCTGTCCAGCCTCGTCAATAAACAGCACATCTACGGCCTCAAACGATTGCGCTGGTGCCCATAGCCACGACGTTCCTCCAAGGACGTTTGCTGAACCAGAACGTAACGCTGCCAAAGCATCATCGTTGTCATCCGCAATCACGATATCTGCCGTGTCCTCCTCTTCATTCGACTTCTGCATACACCTTACTTCGCGAATGTTGTCCTCGTGCGCAGCTTCCACAACCTCATTCAACAGCTTCCGAATCACCTTGTGGCTCAACGCAGTAATGCCTATCTTCTTCCCTTGTCTCACCAACTGACAGATCATTCGTGCTCCGGTGAATGTCTTACCAGCACCTGGCGGCCCCTGAATTGCAAAGACGGAATGATCGAGTTCTGCTGCGACTCGACAGGCTGTGGCCTTTGCGTCCTCTCCAACCAATGCTCCGATGGTGTGAGGCGCGTAAAGGCGCGGTGGTCTTCGCAATAGCAAATCCCGCGCTGCCCGGTAATTACCGTCGCCCTCCAGGTGATTGTCCGCTACCCAGGTGCCAATTCGCAGCAAGGAATCCGCATGGTCGTTGGTGCGGAACGGTTGGTCCCACATGTACACGCTGGTCGGGTGGATATCCGCTGTCCTCCTCGTCTTTTTGATGTCTACGGTTCTTTTCACCGGATCGATTGCTATTACAGAACCAAACTTGTCACCTCGCTGATATAAGTCCTTTTCGGCACGGACCTCTGTTTCTTGTTCCTCGAATCGATATCGATCCACGGGAATCTGCCTAACAACAGCCATTTGTTGGACAAACCGCAGCCCAGCCAACCCCACACGCTCATCCAGCAATTCGTCGTCGTCCAATTCGGCCAATCGGAAACCTTCCCACCAGGTAGCTTTATTTTCGCGGCGGTGCCAATCTAGCAGCTGTGCCAAAATCCAGCGTGCGGCCTCTTCCTCAGAGCGCTCGGCTGAATCGATCGGTATACCTTGCACTAGTCGCTCTACGAGCACCGCTACGTTTTTCTGCCGTTCATCCAATTCCTCGGACGGTGCGCCATCACCAATGGCTGGTCTCGGGATTGGGGTGCCCTCAGCTTCGAGCCTTCTGCGTTCATCTTCCAACCAATCTCGTAGCGAGGCTGTGGATCGACAATCGTCTTCGTTGTACCCCGCCATCGTATCCCGCACGTTCTCTGGAAGTGGATCAGCCCATTCCAGCTCTAACCAATGCTCCACATATCGCATGGCCTCACGTGCTTCCTCCAGCGGCGTTCTTCGCTCGAAATGGTGAAAAACCTCCACTGTCTTGAGCGAATACTCCTCCACACCGGCCCTCATGGCTTGCTTGCAAATCGTATGCAGATCAACGAACAATCGTGCCCGCAACATCCGGTCAATCTCGTCCTCCCGCGTAGCGTATCTCCCCATCAGCCATTTGAATTTAGTCGGCTCATAAGATCCAAAATGATAGACATGCATACTAGGAGCTTCGGTCCAACGGCGCATTATCTCGTCAACGATCCATTCGAAGCCTTGCCTCTCTTCCACCGCCGTGAAACACCACCTCATTTCGTAAGGGAATGTCCGTTCTTCATCCGCGGTCACAAAAGCGAACAAATATTGGCGTCCGCCATCGGGTGCATACGGATCGCCTTCCAGGTCCAAAAAAACATCGAGACGAGAAGGCTCGGGCAAGCTGCAGAATCCAATATTCTCGGTAACCGGTAGCAACTCATAAACCGGCACATTGCGCGTTCGTGCTTGGACCTGTACCCGCGCTTGTTCTCTTACCCTCTCGTATGCCTCGGTGGAGCCATGCGACGGCCTCTGCTCTAACGGAATAGGCAGAATCGCCAGCTTCGCCATCGTATCGGTTTCCCAGACTCTGAGCTGGTTACGTTGTAGCTTCGTAATTCCAGCGACTAGCGAAAGGTGATCGTCGTTGCGTCGCCTTCCATCACATTCGCGAAACCAGCGACATACCTCGCAATGCTGGCATGGCTCTGGATACGTATTTTCGTTCTGCCCGTCGTCGCACACGCTAACTAGGCGCGCTTTCACGTATCGGTAGTACGCAGAATATTCGGCACAGCGGTAGGCTTCTGGCTCGAAATTCTGCCCAGGAGGAACTACGTACATAAATTCTGGTATTTCAGCCTGGATGTCCGCCAGGAGGTCTGAGTACAGAGCAAGTTGAAGCATCGTTGCTGCCCTTGTCTCGCGAGCCAGTTTGCAATCATAAACTTCGTATGACCATTGTCCGAATCGACTGGGCTTCGCCACCTTTGCCATGACATCGGGCCGTCCGAACCAGCGCCCAATCGCTAGACCTCCCTGAGCGATGACCTCCACTCCTTGTTCCATGCACGACACAGTTTCGGCAACCGCTCGATGCTCATCTACGATCTCGCGGAAATCAACAAGGGACATCCCCTTGTCTTGGAGATATCTCACGTAAGCGGCCTCATGCCTCATGCCCAATTCTTGAATGACCACAGCGTCGGGCGACCTCCACTCCGGGGCACTGCGCTGACCGTGCGCAACGCTCAGGTCGAGCGAAGTCAGATGATGGCAAGCTAAATGATTACTCAGGTCGGTTGCTGTCAGGCGGATTTGGTTGGATGTGAGCTTCATGCCGGGTCACGACTCAACTCCATTAACGAGCAGATAATACCCTTCTGTCTCGATCAATTGGATCTAATTCTGTGGAACGTAAGCAAACCTCCAAAATAGTTCTACGGGCCGGAGGGAACTGACTTGATCAGGTACGTGACCCAAACTTATACATGGCTGATCGTACCGCAACGTTCACAAATGAAGGAGTGGTTCCAGCGCGCGTATTGTCTGGGGTAGGTCAAGCGATTGCGGGCCAAAAATAGGAGAAACACGACAACGAATAGGCCAGCGGAAAGTTCGGCATAGATCACCAACGCGATTGACCAAACAGCCGAAGAATTCATCGAAATAGTATTTACATAAAATACTATCCAACCGAGTGATACGAACACCAAGAGCGACCAACCAAAGAGTTTAAGATACGACCATTTCTTCGGAGGAGTCAGCGATTTGGAGATCTCCGTCTGTTGTATTCCTTTCGTGGTTGCGCTGCCCACAACCACATCGGGCCCATCACTCCCGACCATGACGCCGCGTATTCGCGTGCGCGTGCTCACGCGCTGAAGTCCCTCTCGGTAGGCCAACGATATCTTCTTGAGGTCTGTGCTCCTGCAATTTGGACATTGCAAATCCATAGGGCCACCCCTCCCTGCCCCGTACGGGTGTATGACTTTCTGATTGCTTCTCCGTGTACGCGGTTGCCTGTGGTGGCGCTCCCACTCCTCTGAGACCAAATGCCGGAGGTGCGGGACGCCCTGGGACTGAGCTCTGCATTAGGTCCTGCCTCCTGGCCGACCCGCGACGTGCCGGGACATTTTCTGGGCCATGAGGAGAAGTAGCCGCCTGTCAGCTTCATCCATCCTGCTGAGCTGCTGGCGGAACTTCATCAGATAACGAGCATCCTTGCCGGAGCTACCCCATGCAACGGCGGAAGCAGTCTTGCGATTGGGAAGGGTCGGGAGCGGAGGCGGATTCTCCCCATCATAGAACAGTTGATAGAGTGGAATTTCGAGCGCGCGAGCGATCTTTTCCAATGTCTCGATGGCCGGAACGGTGTGGCCGTTCTCAACGCGAGAAATGTAGCATCGAAGCAAGCCCGTACGCTTTTCGATGTCTCCTTGGGAAAGTTTTTTCTCTTCGCGCATCTCGCGTAAACGGTCACCGACGATCATGTGGGACTCCGTGTCGTGTACAGTTATACAACGAGCGCTCGTTGTTTTACAATGAGCCTTTCAGCGGGATTTCTTGGACTTGGGAGGCCGACCGCCCTTGCGCTTCTTTCGTTTAGCTTGGAGCTGCCTGAAGTATTCAGGGCCGCGCTTGGCGATCTGCTTCCCACCCTTCCGTCCAAGCTTGACGGCGGCGGGATCTTTCGTCTTGGCCAATATTCAGATGAGGTAGCTCTAACTCCCGAACGTATTATGCATCACCGACGACAGGAGTAAGCATTCTACAGAACGCTGGTGGGAAAGGAGAGCAGTGCTCACTGCCACGCACGCTAGGGCTTAGACGATTGTGAAGCAAGCAACTCATCGAGGTCCGACTTGAATGTCTGGTACGGGTGCGCACCCACGATTGTTTTTTCGACTTTCACAACATTCCCGTTATCCTGTATGACGCCGAGAAAAAAAGTGGGTGTCCCATCAATTCCCATGCTTTGCGCCTCAGTTGCGCTTTTTTCGATCTCGTTTGAGTATTTTTGACTGGAAACGCACTGCGTGAGTTGACCAGGGTCCATGCCAAGTGATTTAGCGCGGTTCGCCATGTCGTTCTCCGTGAGCGCGGCTTGGTTGGCAAAAAGACTGTCATGCATTTCCCAGAATTTGCCCTGATCGCCAGCACAAAGCGCTGCCTGTGCCGCCACCATGGCGTGAGAGTGCATGGAAAGCGGCAAATCTCGGTAAAAGTACTTTACCTTGCCGGTTCTGATGTAATTGTCCACGATCTGCGGATAAGCTTGGCGCATGTACTGCCCGCAGAATGGACATTCGAAATCCGCATATTCGATTACTGCGATGCGAGCCGAGCTGTCTCCCCTAACAGGTTCTCCACGGAGGGCCACGATTGCTGGAGCCTGAATACTCTGTCGGGTTCCAGAATTAGTCTGCAGCATTTTCTTTAGGTCATCCAGTTGCTCACTTATCTTCTGTTGTTCTTCTTCAAGGGTTCTTACATCTTGCTTGAGCGCTGAGATTTCCTCTTGCATCGCTTTCTTCTTGTCTCGCCCTTGCGCCAATGCGACGTGGCTGAGCCCCAGGATCATCAGACAGATGAGAATCCCCCTGGAGATACGTGCCAAAACGTCTTTCGCTTCGGACTCCTTGTTCAACGGTGTACGCCTCTTTCGCATTGTTCCGTCCTCCCCAAGTGCCACAGTCCGAGCCTAGAACCCGATGGACAATTTGCCGCCAGCCGTACTCATTTGAAGAAGTACCAGCCCTGGTTGAACTGACCGCTGCTCGGGCTTGGGCGCTTCGCGCTCGATTGTCGTGCTGTTCCGCCGAGACTCATACTCGGCGCTCCATCGTTGCGAATTTTTCCCGGCAGACACAGTGAGCGTCTGGTATAGTTCTTCCAGGTTTCCAACCTTTTCGCTTTCCCAATTGAACGTTTCTTCGTTTCTGGGCATTGTGAGGACGCTGCCACCGTTGTATTGAACATTCAAAACGGTGGCGTCTATGCGGTGCTCTTCTTTCCGAACTTCTACCGAGAGCAACAGCGAATTGCCAGCCAAATCGAAAACTTGGTACATCCGTATCTCTTCTCGGTGACTATCTTCATCACGCTGGCTGACTTCACGTTCGTGGCTTCGGTCGCCCATGTGGTTACCTTCATCGCGATCGTGCAAAGGCTGGACAGATATAGGCGGCACCGGGCCTGGGACAACTCCAGATAAGGAATCGCGGCCATACAACACTACATCTCTGCTGGCAGAGTCGAACTGGAGGTATGCCTCGGGCGGAGTCTTGTCCACGTTGACCCTCACAGACCCAGTTGCCAAATTCCCGGCCAGATCAGTCGCGTTGCCCGCGACCACTTGTCCGGCCCCTTCCGTTGTGACTGTGACGGGAGCGCTGACGGTCGCCACACCTGAGAGTGCGTCCACCGCCGTCCATGTCACAAGTACATTCGTCCTGTTCCATCCCTTCGCGTTTGCAAGAGGATTCAACGTAGCCGTCAGCTTGGGCGGCGTCAGGTCAATATTGATTCCTGGAACATTCGCGGTTGCCAAGTTACCCGCGAGGTCAGTGCATGTGCCATTTACCGATTGCCCCGCACCTTCAGTTGAGAGCACGGTCGGGGCGGGTGGGCTTCCGGCCGCCAAGCCCGAGAGCGCATCCGAGCACTGGAAGCTAACGGTCACCGGGGTATTGTTCCATCCGTTTGTATTCGGAGCAGGCGTTCTCGAACCAAGTATGGTGGGCGGTGTTTTGTCCAATTTGATCGTAATGCTTTTGGCGGCTTCGAAGTTCCCGGCATTGTCCACGGAAAAGTAAGTAATCGTTGTGATTCCCTCTGAAGATACCGTCAATGTGGCTGTGCTTCCAAGCAGCACGTTGCCGCCCGATTGAGCGCCGCTCATAGTGTAGTGAATCTCTTTCACCCCCGAGCCACCCGGTTCATTATCTGTCGCGCTCAGGGACACCCTGAGATTCGAGTTATTCCAACCGTTTGCGTTCGGGTTGACTGAGAGGGTGGCTGTCGTTATCGGAGGGATCAAATCGGCCGTATTCGAAACAAGCGTGGTTGCTTCGGCGGTCGTCTTAGGACTCTCTATGTTGCCAACGAGGTCCCGAGCGATGCTGTAGAAAGAATAGGAGTGGCCCAGCTGGCCAGTAAATGAAGCTGACATTGCAGTCGTGTTGGTGAGCCACGCTGTAAACGGCCCGCCGTTGTCAGAAACATAGATTGTGAAGTCCTGAATGCCCGACCCGACATCCGTGCCTGACCAATTGACTGTGAACCCGGCTGCGGGCGACGTGACAGGGAGTATCGCGACCTGACTAGTCGGTGGCGTGTTATCAATTGTATTTAGCCACGGGGGAGTGCTCATCGGCGCATTCACATCAAACACCACGGAGGCCGTTTCTGAGATTTGTGCACCAGTGACTAGGTTTTTCCTTGGAAGGCCAGAGAACACGAGGCTGGCTTCTGCTCCAGGTGGGAGAAAGCCTATCGTTGCGTCCGTAGGAGGAAGCCCTGTGGCGGGGTCGATTGAAGTGAGGGTCCAAGTGATAGCGTTGGCATTTGGATCGAATACAGCTGAGACATTCACAAGAAGATTCTGGCTGGGCCTTAAGTCCAGGTTTGTCGCGATTCCGTCTAGTCCAATGTTTGGCTTAAACGTAGACGGAATTGGAACTTGTTGCCCCACAAGAGCTATGCCGAGCAGTTGCAGAGTGCTCACATCAATATTCGGATCGATTGGAGCCGTAACGTCAACTTTCTGTGCGGGGGCTGTTGCATTGGGTAGATTAGAGAACTCGATGAGGTAAGGCAGATTGGCTTGACCCGAGAGCCAATTCTGACTATTTTTCCCTTCTGGCCCAACAAGACTATTCGGATCGCCTGAGACGTGCGTGAATGATGGATAGTCGATACAAAGGCTCCCCTGTAGTTGGGCTGAAGCTTCTATGCACCTTGCTGCGGCCCCTTCGCAGATCGTGTGGACGGCGCCGAGACAGAGGAATTCCTGTGGTCCCGGAACGGAGGCACAACCTACGTCTCCAACTTCCACACAAGCCACAAATGTTGCCATGCAACCTGCTAGGGCCAGTCCCTGACGACTGACGCATGCCGGGCCGTTGACCGTGCTATGACCTGCCACCTCGCTATCGAGCCTGACCGTGTATTGGAACGTGGTGCTCGATCCGGCAAACACAACAGGAACTGTCCATTGCACGACCGCAGCGTACTGAGTGCCACCACCCACAGCGGAAGGAGGCCACACGGTCGGAGAGTAAGAAACGCTTCCCGGCGCCAAGGTTGAGGAGAGGAATGTGAACCACGGTTGTAGAGTTTCCTCCACGGTCAGATTGTCGGCATCTATAGTTCCGACATTCTGTACCGTCACCCAGTAAGTCATGTTTAGACCGGGAACAGCGCCGGTCGCTACTTTTGAAATTCGAATGACAGGTGCGCCACCCTGATGGACGGAGAACCCCTGCGGAAGAGTGGCCGACGTGCGGTCCGGGCTTATCACGGCAACATCGCAAGTGGCAGGAGCAGTACTCGTAAGGTCAAACCTCGCCGTGAAAGTGCGCCGGTTTGTCCCAATTGGCACGTCAGCCCCTACAATTGGAGCAGCGACCTGACAACTACGGTATTCCATTGAGCCCTAAAGGAAAACCC
>JACXTT010002478.1_pt1 | contig 29232 bp, 19 predicted proteins | sample 9270951 | NCBI WGS metagenome assembly JACXTT01 (sample SAMN15532306, study PRJNA645909) | rock metagenome | isolation source: weathered quartz diorite | place: Puerto Rico | collected 2017-06-21 | reverse complement strand
CCGAGTTCGATGCGGGCAACGTCCTTGAGACGCAGCGTCGAGCCGTCGGGATTGGCGCGCACGATAATGTTCTCGAATTCACGCGCCTCGCTGAGACGGCCCTGGGTGGTGATGGTGTAGACCAGTTCCTGCGGCCCGCCGGTCGGCGACTGGCCGATCTTGCCAGCGGCGAACTGCGCGTTCTGTTCGTTCAGCGCGCGGATCAGATCGTTCGGCGTCAGATGCATCTGGGTCAGGCGGTCCGGCTTGATCCAGATGCGCATGGCGTAATCCTTGGCGCCGAAGATCTGCACGTTCGTGGTGCCCGGCACGCGCTTGAGGGCGTCGAGCACATTGAGCGTGACGTAATTGCTGATGTACAGGTTGTCATAGCGACCGTCGGGAGAATAGAAGGCGAGCACTTGCAGGAACGACGACGAGCCTTTCTCGACCGTCACGCCCTGGCGGCGTACTTCCTCCGGCAGGCGCGGCTCGGCCTGCTTGACGCGGTTGTTGACGTTGAGTGCGGCCTGGTCCACGTCGGTGCCGATGTCGAACGTGACCTGGATCTGCACCACGCCATTGGAACCGGAGCTTGAGCTCATGTAGATCATGTTCTCGACGCCGTTGATCTGATTTTCCAGCGGCGCGGCCACGGTCTGTTCGATCACCTCGGCGGAAGCGCCAGGGTAGACGGCCTGCACCGTGACGACGGGCGGAGCGATCTCCGGATACTGGGCAATGGGCAGAATGCGCATCGACGCCAGCCCGGCGATGACGATGAAGATGGACAGCACGGCCGCGAGGATCGGGCGGTCTATGAAGAAACGCGAGAACATGAGTTTATATGATCATTCGAATTAGGTAAGAATCTAGAACCACAGATAAACACAGATAATATTTTTTCTATCTGCGTTCATCCGTGTTTATCTGTGGGTTCAAAAATGTTATTTGGAGACAATCTCATTTATTGACGGCGGCCTTGGCGGCAGGAGTACCCGCCTTGGGCGCATTCGGATCCGCTACGCGCACCGGCGCGCCCGGGCCGATCTTCATGACGCCGTCCACGATCACCTTGTCACCGGCGTTGACGCCGGCCGTGATGATCCAGTCGTCGTTTTCCCAGTCACCCAGTTGCACCGGCCGCGCTTCGGCCTTGCCTTCGGCATTCACGATGTAGACAAATTTTCCTTGCGGTCCTTCCAGCACGGCGCGTTGTGGCACCAGAATCGCGTTTGGACGCTGTGCGCCGCTCAAGATCACGCGCACGAATGTCCCGGGTCGCAACAGTGCATCGGGATTGGGCAGTTCGGCGCGTGCCTCGCTGGTACCAGTGGTGCCGGAGACGCGCACGCCGGTGAAATTCATTTTTCCGGACCGGGCGTACAGGCCGCCTTCGGCGAGTTTCACTTTCACGTCAAACTGCCCATCTTTCGGCAGGACCAGGCGTCCGGCCTCGGTTTCACGATGGAGCTTGAGACGTTCCTCGTCGGAAATGCCGAACAGCACGTACATTGGATCGATCTGAGTCACTGTCGTGAGCAGCACGTCGGGCCCGGTGACGTAATTACCCTCGGAGCGCATGGCGCGACCGGCGATACCGGCAATCGGCGCCTCGACGCGCGTGTAGTTCAGATTGAGCCGGGCCTCGGTGATGCGCGCCTGCGATGCCTTGACGTCGGCCGCGGCAATGGACTGATTCGATACCGCGTCATCGTATTCTTTTTGGCTGACGGCTTTTGCCTTGAACAGCGGTTTCAGGCGCGCCACTTCGCGTTGCCACTGTTGGAGACGCGCCTGGACCGCGCTAAGATCAGCCTCGGCGCGTTTGAATGCCGCGTCGTACAAAGCCGGGTCGATGGTGAACAGCGACTGACTGGCGGCAACGGTGCTGCCTTCGGCGTAATTGCGTTTTAGCAGGATGCCGGTGACGCGCGCCCGTACCTCGACTTCGCGCGATCCGGCGGTCTGGCCGGTGTATTCAAAAGTAGCTGGAATATTTTTCGGCGCTATCGTCACCACCGATACCTCGGGTGGTGGCATGCCATTGGGTGGCTGCGAGCCCGCGCGTTCGCAGGCAGAAAGAAAAACGGCGATCAGCGCGAGGGTAAACCATCCGGTGGCACGGACGCCGACGCGCGGCATTGAGTTTTGGCTGCTCATGTTTTTGTCTCTTGGTTCATGCGGTTCGCGTGCGAACCGGCTCAATGCGGTTGCCATCCGGGGGGATGACATCTCATCGAGTCCGGTATATTGTATACATTCATGAATGTATGTAAATAGCGTCCCGTGGTCTTGCGAGGGTTGAAGCCATTCGACCTGTGCGGGAATAGACCGCGGTCCGTAACACCGGAGATATATTAAAGATGGCACGACGAACCAAGGAAGAGGCGCAGGAAACGCGTCACCGCATCCTCGATACCGCCGAGCGGGTATTTCTCAAGAAGGGGGTGGCGCGCACCTCGCTCGCCGACGTGGCCGATGCCGCAGGTGTCACCCGCGGCGCCATATACTGGCACTTCAAGAACAAGGCCGACTTGTTTGAGGCCATGATGGATCGTGTGTCGCTGCCCATGGAGGCCATGGTGGCACGCACCGGTGACAAGGACATTGCAGATCCGCTGGCTTACGTGCGCCGTTGCGCGCTGGCCGTGCTCGAACGTATTACCTCCGACCCGCAGTCCCGGCGCGTGGCGGAGATTTCACGCTACAAAGTGGAGTATGCGGACGAAATGGAACCGCTACGGGCGCGTCATATCGAGTGTCGCACCGAGTGCCTCGGAAACATCGAGCGCGGGCTGCGTAACGCGGCCAAAAAGGGCCTGCTCGCTGTGTCGGTCAACCCACGTCTCGCCGCGGTGGGACTGCATGCTTTGGTGGACGGGTTGATCACGAACTGGGTGCTGGACACGAAATACCTGCCGCTCGCCAAGAGCGCCGAACCCTTGATTGACGGTTATCTCAACGGACTCAAGGCTGGCGAAGTAAAAAAACCACGTAAACGGAAAAAAAGGCGCCGTTAACGGCAGGCTGGAAGCCCAAGCTCGGTCGGCTGGATGTGTTGCTGTCGTATACCAATGAATGGCAGGTGTCGGGTATTTTTCATTTTCGTAATCGATTCGAACGGCGTCGATGGTTATCGTATGTGGGCAAGATAAGATATTAGTCGATGAGCCGATATCCAACACCGGTTTCAGTAATGAGATACACCGGTTGAGCAGGATCAACTTCGAGTTTTTGTCTCAAGTGGGCCATATAGGTCCGCAGATAATGGCTGCTTTCTACATGTGACGGACCCCACACTGCTTTAAGCAAGTGACGATGCGTCAGCACTTTGCCGGCATTGCGAATTAGTTCGGTTAACAGTCGATACTCAATCGCGGTAAGGTGTATCTGCTGCTTCGCGCGAAATACTCGACGGTTGACGAGATCAACCGTCACATCGCCAAAACGAAACTCGTGCGTTTCATTGTCGTCGGTTGCCCGCCGGCGCAGGACCACTCTAATTCGCGCCATCAGCTCGCCGACGCTGAACGGCTTCGTCAGATAGTCGTCGGCACCGGTATCGAGGGCGTTGATTTTTTCGGCTTCCTGAGTTCTCGCCGAGAGCACGACGATCGGAAGCTGGCTCCACGTGCGAAGATCACGAATCACCTCGACGCCATCTCGGTCCGGTAAACCGAGATCGAGAATCACGAGATCGGGCTTGCGCGTTCCGGCTTCGATCAATCCGCGTTCCGCCGTGTCAGCCTCATGCACATGGCAACCTTCGGATTCGAGCGCCGTGCGAACGAAGCGTCGGATTTGCGGTTCGTCCTCCACGATTAAGACGGTCGTTCCTTTCATGCTCATACGTCCATCCTGGGCTCTGCGGCCAATGCCGGCGGATTGCCCAGCGGCAAGGTAAATACAAACCGAGCGCCCGTTTCCGCCGGACGTTCCACCCAGATTTTGCCGTGGTGTGCTTCTACAATGCTACGGCATATGGCAAGCCCGAGCCCAACGCCTGGGATTGCCGATTCCGTCGAGCCGCGCATGAATTTATCGAAAATTTCCCGTTCTTTACCGGCAGGAATACCCGGCCCGTTGTCAGTAACCGACACCAGCAAACTGGTACCCGTGATTGCAGCGTTGATATTTACTGCGGTATCCGGGGGCGTGTACTTGGCCGTATTTTCAAGCAGGTTATACAGCACGCGTTCGATCATAACGGCGTCGAACTGCACGAGCGGCAGATCATGCGGGATCGAGGCAGTAATCTGGCGTTTGCCCAATATTGTTTTCGTTGCACGTAACGCGCTGCCGACTACTTCTTCTATCGGTTGCCATTGGAGATTAAGTTTGATCTCGCCGGCCTGAAGACGCGCCATGTCGAGCAGATTATGCACGAGGGTGCTCAACCGAATGGCGTCATCGCGAATCGACGTGGCGGATTCCACCTGACCGGGCGATAACGGTGGTTGCGATACCGCCAGTGCATCGGCTTGGCCCACCAGTGTGGTCAGCGGCGTACGCAAGTCGTGCGACAGCGCTGATAGCAGCGAATTGCGCAGTCGTTCCGACTCCATGCGCACCAGTGCATCGCGCGCGACTTCGACAAAGTGCACGCGTTCGATGGCAATGGAAATTAAAGTGCAAAACGTTTCGAGCTGGCGTCGTTGTTCCGGTATCAGTAACCAGCGCGGCACGGACGGTTCAATCGCCAGCACGCCGCGGATACGCACCGGTGCCTTGAGCGGTTGGTAGAGTGCCTGACTCGCCGGCAATGTATCGGTCCCGAACCCTGCGGGTTGCTCGTGATCGTAAGCCCATTGAGCAACGGCCATATCAATATTGGCAGGCTGCCTTTCTTCATCACCGGTAATGCGAAGCCGATTCTCAAGATCGGCCAGAATAATACCGACCTTGGCAACGAAGCTCGATACGACGAAACGCTGTCCTATTTGCACGACTTGCTCCGTGGTTAACGCCGAGGAAAGTTCGCGTGCCATTTCGTAGAGCGCTTGCGCGCGCCCTTCGCGATGTTCCGATATCCGGGCTTGATAACGAAGGCGTGCCGTCAACTGTCCGGTAATCAACCCCACCGCCAGCAATACCGCGAATGTCCAGAGGTACTGAACGTCCGCTATCGCGAACGTAAACCGTGGCGGGACGAAAAAGAAATCGAATGCTGCCACACTCACCACCGCTGCAAACGCGGCCGGACCGCGGCCGAGTTGTAATGCGATGAGAACTACCGCCAACACGAAAAACATCGCCATATTGGCGATGTCCAAATACGGGAATAGAAGCGACGCCAGGGCGGTTGCCACGCCACAGCCAGCGGCAGCCCATATGTAGCGTAACGGTCGTGCATGACGGTCCTTGTCGTGTTCCCGGTTCGTGTCTCCCCATGCACGATTTCCAAGCGTGGTTGTAGAAACATCGCGCGCGACTTGAATGAGATCGATATCGGAAGCGATCCGAGCGATGTTTCGTCCGATGGAGGTATCCCAGGGCACAAACAGCTTATGTTGCATGCGTCCAATGACGAGTTTTGAGACGTTATGCTTGCGTGCGTAGTCGACGAGCGCATGAGCGACGTCATTGCCGGGGACAGTTGCCGTTCGCGCACCCAGTTCCTGCGCCAATTGCAGAACTTTGAGAATCCGCTGACGCTCGCTTTCGGCGAGCCGCTGCAGCGACGGCGTTTCGATATAGATCGCATGCCAGTCGGCACCGAGCCGATCCGCGAGGCGCGCCGCCGCGCGCACGATTTGTTCGGCGCCGAGGTCGGGGCCAATGCCCGCCATTAACGTATCGCGCGTCGCCCATACCCGCTCGATATCCTGTTTCTCCCGCCATGCGCGCACGTCCACGTCGACGCGATCCGCGGTCCGGCGAAGCGCCAGCTCGCGAAGCGCGATCAGATTGCCTTTGCGAAAAAAATTCTCCAGCGCGTGTTCAGCCTGCTTTGGCAGGTAGACCTTGCCTTCTTTCAGGCGCTGCAGCAATTCATCGGGCGTGAGGTCAACGAGCACGACATCGTCGGCCTCATCGAACACTGTATCCGGTACCGTCTCCGAGACACGGATACTGGTGATGCCTCCGACGACGTCATTCAGACTTTCGATATGCTGGACATTAAGGGTGGTATAGACGTTGATGCCGGCGGCGAGCAGTTCGTGAATATCATGCCAGCGCCGCGGATGACGCGAACCAGGAACGTTCGAGTGTGCAAGCTCGTCAACCAAAATCAACTGTGGCCGGCGCACCAGCGCCGCATCGAGATCGAACTCTTTTAATGTGTGCCCGCGATACTCGATTTCCTTGAGCGACAGCGTCTCCAGTCCTTGCAGCACGGCGATTGTTTCTTTGCGTCCGTGGGTCTCGACCAGTCCCACGACTACATCCACGCCCTCACGCTTGGCCGCTTGCGCCGCCGAAAGCATCGCGTACGTCTTGCCGACGCCAGCAGAGGCACCGAAGAAAATTTTCAGCCTGCCGCGCTGGTGCCGTGCTTGCTCCCCGCTGAGCTGAGCAAGGAGTTGATCGGGATCGGGTCGGGTGTCTGCCATAGTTGGATCGTCGCTATGAGAATTTTAGATGACGCCCCAGTGCATCAGCACGATAACCACCAGCGCCATGCTGAATAGAATATTAAAGTACAGAAACAAACGACCCTATATGACCTCTCGGGCGCAAAAGTAGGATAAGTATGTCATCAGCTCGCGGCCCACGATAGTGCGCCGGAACGACGTGTTGTTCGCTATCCGCCTTGCCAACGCGATTTCGATACAAGGCGTAACGTCATACAAAATTGCCGATAGAATGGTGAGATGAATATCGCTGTCTCTGAACCGTTTGCTCATCCATGTGGGCTGGATTGACCACTATCGGGCGTTAAGTTGATCGAGCGCGAGATTCAGCTTAAGAACGTTAACTCGCGGTTCGCCTAAAACCCAAAACTGACGCCCTTCGGTATTTTCCGTAACTAACGTGCGTATGCGCTCGGTATCGAGTTTGCGTGCCTGCGCCACGCGCGCGGTTTGGTAATACGCAGCTGCCGGACTGATATGCGGATCGAGTCCGCTCGCCGATGCGGTGATGAGATCGACAGGTACCGCTGCTTTATTCGTCGGATCGACATCACGAAGCGCTTTAATACGGGCAGTGACGGCGTCCATTAATGCGGGGTTCGTCGGTCCCTGGTTGGAGCCGCTGGAAAGCGAGGCGTTGTAAGGGTATGGCGAAGTTGCCGAAGGACGACTCCAAAAATACTTTGGATTGTTGAATGGCTGACCGATCAGTTCCGAGCCGAGTGGTTGACTGTCTTTTGTTATAAGGCTTCCGTTCGCTTGCTGTGGGAAAAACGTTTGTGCCATCACTGTCACGACAAGCGGATAAACCGTCCCGGTAATCACCGTCATAACGATCAACATCAAAAAACCGGATTTAATATGTGTCCACATAATGGCTCCTTTACGTTAAGCCCAGGCCGACCAAGATCAGGTCGATCAGCTTGATGCCGATAAATGGTGCGACCAATCCGCCCACGCCGTAAATCAACAGATTATCGCGCAGCAGCGTAGCCGCGCCGATCGCGCGATAACGCACGCCGTTGAGCGCGAGCGGAATTAGCACCACAATAATGAGCGCATTGAAGATGACCGCCGATAGGATCGCGCTCGCCGGTGTGGCGAGGTGCATGATGTTGAGCGTGTTCAATGGCGGATAGGTCGTCGCGAACGCGGCGGGTATGATCGCGAAATACTTCGATACGTCGTTAGCGATGGAAAAGGTCGTCAACGCGCCGCGCGTAATGAGTAACTGCTTACCGGTTTCGACGACCTCGATCAGTTTGGTTGGGTTCGAGTCAAGATCCACCATATTCCCGGCTTCTTTCGCAGCCTGCGTGCCGGTGTTCATAGCCACCGCGACATCGGCTTGTGCAAGCGCCGGTGCGTCGTTGGTGCCATCGCCCGTCATCGCGACCAGTCGTCCCTGCGTCTGGTACTCGCGAATAAGTTTGAGCTTGGCCTCCGGTGTTGCTTCCGCCAAGAAATCATCTACGCCGGCTTCGGCCGCGATGGCGGCGGCGGTGAGCTTGTTGTCGCCGGTGATCATCACCGTCTTGATACCCATGCGGCGAAGCTCGGCGAAGCGCTCTTTGATGCCGCCTTTGACGATGTCCTTGAGCTCGATCACACCCAGGACGCGCGCACCATCGGCGACGACCAATGGCGTACTGCCGCGACGTGCGATGGTGTCGACGCTATCCTGCGCCTCCTTCGGAAATTTACCGCCGTTCTGTACGACCCACTTGCGGAGTGCGTCCGATGCACCTTTGCGAATTTTCCGTCCGTCGCAATCGACGCCACTCATGCGCGTTTGCGCCGAAAACGGCACGAACGCAGCGCCGAGCGCGTTCATGTCGCGTTCACGCAGCTTGAAGCGTTGCTTGGCGAGGACCACGATACTACGGCCCTCGGGGGTTTCATCGGTGAGTGACGATAACTGCGCCGCATCCGCGAATTCCTGCTCGGTAACGCCGGGCGTCGGTATAAACGCCGCCGCCTGACGATTGCCGAGCGTGATGGTGCCGGTCTTGTCGAGCAGCAATACGTCCACATCGCCCGCGGCTTCTACCGCGCGACCGGATGTGGCAATTACGTTGGCGCGTAGCATGCGGCCGATACCCGCGAGGCCGATCGCCGAGAGCAAACCGCCAATCGTGGTCGGAATCAGACACACCAGCAACGCGACCAGCACCGTGATCGTCACCGGCGTTCCTGCCTTGGCGACCTCGACGCTGTAGAGTGAAAACGGTAGCAGCGTAACCGTTGTCTTGAGAAAGATCAGCGTGAAACCGACCAGAAGAATGGTAAGCGCAATTTCGTTCGGTGTTTTCCGCCGGCGCGCACCTTCAACCATTGCGATCATGCGGTCGAGGAAGGTTTCACCGGGATCAGCCGTGACACGCACGACCAGCCAATCGGACAAGACCTGCGTGCCCCCGGTCACCGAAGAAAAGTCACCACCCGCTTCGCGGATCACGGGCGCCGACTCGCCCGTGATAGCCGCTTCGTTTACCGACGCCACGCCTTCGATCACTTCGCCATCGGCGGGAATCGTCTCCCCGGCCTCGACAAGAAAGAAATCACCTTTGCGAAGTTCGTTCGAGCTGACGGCTTTCGTCGCCGTGCCATACTTCGGTTTGGGTAGTTTCCTGGCGACGACGTCGCGCTTCACGCCTCGCAGCGAGGCCGCTTGCGCTTTGCTTCTGCCTTCGGCGACCGCTTCGGCGAAGTTTGCGAACAGTACGGTAAACCACAGCCACAACGTGATTGCCAGGATGAAACTGGCCGACGCTTCACCATGGCCGCCGAGCGCTTGAACCCACAGAATCGTCGTCAGCAAACTGCTGAGATACACGACGAACATGACCGGGTTTTTCCATTGATGTTGCGGCAGCAACTTTACGGCCGAGTCCTTCAGCGCCTGCAGGAAAATGTCTTTCGTTACCAGTGACCGGCGTAACGACTGGATGGCAACTGCTTGGTTGGTCATTGTTTTGTATCTCCTTGGAACCTAGCGCACGTCGATCATGGTCAAATGCTCGACAATCGGTCCAAGCGCCAGGACCGGAAAGAACGCAAGCGCGCCGACAATCACGACCGTGCCGATCAGTAGTCCGACAAAAAGCGGCGTATGTGTTGGAAGCGTGCCGGCACTCACGGGAATCTTTTTCTTCGCTGCCAATGCTCCCGCGATGGCGAGCACGGGTATGGCGAGCCAATAGCGGGCGAATAACATCGCGATACCGAGTGACGTGTTGTAAAACGGGGTATTGGCGGAGAGGCCACCGAACGCGCTACCGTTGTTGTTTCCGGCGGACGAGAACGCGTACAGGATTTCCGAGAAGCCATGCGCACCGGGGTTGGCGACGCCTGCTTTGCCAGCATCCACCATGACCGCAATCGCGGTACCGACGAGCGCGACAAACGGGGGAATAAGAATGGCGATGGACGCCATTTTAATCTCGAACGATTCGATCTTCTTGCCGAGATACTCGGGCGTGCGCCCGATCATTAGACCTGCCACGAACACGGCGATGATGGCGAAGACTAGCATCCCATAAAGACCCGAGCCCACGCCGCCGAAGATGACTTCGCCCAACTGGATGAGCCACATGGGCGCCAACCCGCCGAGCGGTGTGAACGAATCATGCATCGCATTGACCGAACCGTTCGAGGCGGCGGTCGTCGCGGTGGCCCACAGCGCCGAGTTGACGATACCGAAGCGCGTTTCTTTGCCCTCCATGTTGCCGCCGGACTGGGTCGTGCTCGCAATCTGATCCGCGCCTAAGTTTGTGAGCGCAGGATTACCGGTTTGTTCCGCGCCCACCGTCAATGCCAGCAACGCGACGAATATGATCGCCATCGCGCCGAACACAGACCAGCCTTGGCGCGTATCGCCGACCATGCGGCCGAAGGTGTAGCAAAGTGCCGCCGGTATCAGCAGGATCGACAGCAGCTCGATAAAATTGGAAAACGGTGTTGGGTTTTCGAATGGATGTGCCGAGTTAACGTTGAAGAATCCACCGCCGTTAGTGCCGAGCTGTTTGATCGCGATCTGCGAGGCGGCGGGACCGACGGCAATGACTTGTTCCTTTTGCATCGCCTTTTCCGTGATGGGGTTGCCTTTGCCATCCTTGATCAGCTGACCCGCTGCGTCCAGTTTCGGGTTGTCGTACTCAACGGCTTCAATGAGCGGTACGTTGTGATACTGCGAAAAGGTTTGCACAACCCCTTGGCCCGCCAGTAGTAGCGCTACAATTAGCGAGAGCGGTAACAATATGTAGAGCGTTGAACGGGTGAGATCGACCCAGAAGTTCCCGATGGTATCGGCCGTACGCCGCACGAATCCGCGAATCAGTGCTACGACAATCGCCATCCCCGTTGCGGCCGAGACGAAGTTCTGCACCGTGAGCGCCATCATCTGCGTGAAGTAACTCATCGTGTTTTCGCCGCCATAGCCCTGCCAGTTGGTATTCGTGGCGAAGCTGATCGCGGTATTGAATGACGAATCCGGGCTTACTGCAAAAAGCGACTGCGGATTGAGCGGCAGGAACACCTGTAATCGCTGCAGCGCATACACAACGAGTGCACCGAGCAGATTGAAGACGAGCATGGCGACGGCATAGTGTGTCCAGCGCATTTCCCGAGATGCGTTGATGCCACAGAGGCGATAGATGAGGTTCTCGGCCGGTGATCCGAAACGATTCAGGAGTGAGATACGACTCTCGTATACGTTCGCCATATAGCTGCCAAGCGGTTTCACCAGCGCCAGCAAAACGGTCAAATAGAGTGCGAGCTGTAAATATCCATTGCCGGTCATCAGAATTTCTCCGGGAAGAACAGTGCTATTACCAGGTAGACAAACACGATGAGTGCGAGCGCACCGCTCAGCAGATAAGCCCAGGTCATGATTTAGCCCTCAACCGTTCGAAGGCATGAACCAAGGCAACGCTGGCCGTGAAAAAGCCGATGATTACAGTAAGAAATATGAGGTCCGACATATGTACCTCCATTAGAGAAAGATCACACTACGGACTATAGGGATGAGCGAATCAAAAACGCGTAGAGATATGTCTCGGGGGTATTAAAAAGTTATATAAATTTTTGGCCACTCATATCGGATAGTTTGTGGGTGTTTGCGATGCGACGGCACGAACTAAAGCCGATGAACCGTGGAAATACATCGCGGCGTCAGGAGTAGTTTCGCTTCGGCATGCGAGCGCACGGGCATTTTGAATTTTCGCGTGCACGACCTGCGGCATACGTATGCCGCATGGCTCGTCGGCTTGGGAGTTCCGTTGCAGGCGGTGCCGACGAAGAATTGAAGCGGCTAAACAGGTTGAAGCGGCTAAACAGAAGGAGTTACTCTTAACTCAACTGTCCGTGGAAACGGGGTAGAACCCGTAGGCAGGAATAGGCTGGAGAGCGGTGATGTTGAGCTCAAAATGAGCACAGTGTAATCTTGTTCGGACAGCAGAGACTGAATAATCGCCAACAGACATCCCATGCCCGACAGCGCTACAAAGCAACAATCCATTCATCATATCTTACCTTACCCGAACATGGCCGATACCAGTCCTGGTAACAACAGTTGGCGACATGATCACACTTAATCGATTTCTTTATAACATGCGCCATGTGCGAATAGGCCTGGCTCTAGCAGTGAGTGGAGCTGCCCTATGTCAGGTACTGCCCGTCTATGCCCAAACACCATGGGTGAGCACAAATACACACGCGCATCCGACGGGAAAAGCGATTTTCCGCGAGTTTCTTTTAGAAAATGAATCACTCGATGTAGTGGTAACCCTTAAGCTGCGCAACCGTGACCTGCTGGACTACCACGTACGGGCACTTACTAGGCCCGGTGACCCTGAGTTTGGGCGGTGGATGAGCCGTGAACAGATATTGGCAGATTACGCCCCACTCCCGGAAAGAGCGAATGCCGTGGCGGATTATCTCACCCAGGCGGGTTTCACTAATGTTCACATTGAGCACAGTCGGCTGATAATAACGGCCACTGGAACGATGACGGTGGTACGCCAAGCTTTCCATACCGAGTTAGGACGCTACGTTCGCAACGGGCGTGAAGGCATCGCGAACGTCATGGATGTTCACGTGCCGCCGGAACTGAGCGATACGGTGCTTTCGGTGCTCGGATTGCAGACACTGGATCAAATGCACACCATGAACAATCGAGCAAATGGCGTGCTTCTCAGTGGCAGCGTGCATGGAATCAATCCGGTCAATTTCCCTATTGTCTATGATGCTGCCAGTCTTCCAACCGCTTCGACAACGGCCGTGGGCATTATCACGGAAGGCAGCATGACGCAGACGATTGCGGATCTGCATCAGTTCGAGAGTCAGAACGGCTTACCGACCATCAATCCCACCATGGTCCAGGTCGGTACACCGAGTAGCGACACAAGTGGCACGGCCGAATGGGACCTCGACAGCCAGGATATCCAGGCCATGGCGGGCGGACAGGTTGCGCAGATGATTTTCTATACGGCGCATTCACTAACTAACGCCAACATCACCAAAACCCTCAATAAGGCGGTCACGGACAACACAGTAGCAGTGATTAATGTTTCACTCGGCGAATGCGAATCCTCTGCTCAAGCCGATGGGTCAATGGCGGCTGACGACCAGATATTCCAAGTGGCTATTGCGCAAGGCCAGACCTTTTCGGTCAGCAGTGGCGACTCCGGATCGAATGAGTGCGGCAATCCACCGGGAACTTCGGTAGGCGCTTCTTATCCCGCGAGTTCGCCTTACGTGATATCGGTGGGCGGCACCACGCTGTACACCGATACCAATAGTAACTACACCGGTGAACTCGTCTGGAGCGGTACAGGCGGTAGCCCGAGCTTAATTGAAACCAAGCCGAGTTGGCAGAACGGTGTTGTTTCCGGTCAGTATCGTGGCATTCCCGATATTGCGTTCGACGCCAACCCTAATTCCGGGGCGATTATCGTGGTCAATGGTCAGTTGCAGCAGTGGGGTGGCACTAGCTTGGCCTCGCCTCTCTTCGTCGGCAGTTGGGCGCGCATACAGTCCGCGAACCACGCTAGGCTCGGTTTTCCGGCTTCTTGGATCTATAGCCGCGGAGCCCAAAATACGTCTGCGTTCCATGATGTGACATCAGGGTCTAACGGAGGTTACAGCGCGGCGGCAGGCTGGGACTACACGACCGGGTTTGGCAGTTTCGACGTGGCTGCCACAGCCTTGCTCACTCGCAGCTCGGTGATCGTTGGCGCGTCACCGGCCTCAGTTACCCAGGGGCAGCCCGTCACATTTACTGCGACAGTGACGGGAAATTCACCAACGGGGACTGTGCAATTTCAGGTTAATGGCGTGAACTTTGGTTCGCCGGTGCAATTGATTAACGGCGTGGCGATATTGACAACGACCCTGTTGACGGTTGTGGGCAACGACGCGATCACCGCAGCTTACTCGGGTGACGCCAACAATGCGGGGAGCAGCACCTCGACTGCATTCAACGAGACAGTTAGATCAGTACATGATGGGGATATCAATGGCGATGGGGTGGTTGATGTGGTGGATGTCATGCTTGCCGAGCAGATCGCGTCGGGATTGGTTGCGCCCACCGCCAGTCAGCTTGTGCACGGTGATGTCGCGCCTTTGGTGAACGGCGTGCCGGCGCCGGATGGGCAGATCGATGTCAGTGATGTCCTGATTATCGAACGCAAGGCGTTAGGGCTGGTGAATTTCTGACGTTAGAAGCGTCGACTTTGATGCAAATCGTGAGAAAAACCAGAAACATTCGTTTTGTGAACTATTTTAGAATGAGCACAATCGAGCACATTTATCGAATTCTACGGGCGGTATGGTTTACTAAACCCCTGAAAAGATGGTGGGCGATGCAGGGTTTGAACCTGCGACCCCTGCCGTGTGAACGCGTTATCGCACTCATTCTGTTTCAGAGTATTACACCCTAACACATTTTATTTCAGTCACATAGGGTGTCGCGCGATCACCCCCGGTTACCTCGAATTTCGTTCGCGCTGTGACAAAAGTGTGACAAAACTTTTCGCGTTTTTAGCCGTTTCTTCGCTTCCTGTTTTCTCGTTTCCCTCGTAACCGAAAACCCTTTCAGATTTGAATAAAGTTATCGCTGGTCACCGCGCGCGGTGGCGTGATATCCATCGTGCCCGCATGTAATCGAAATTATGCCCTGAGGAGTTCCTTCGTGAGCGAGCAACCCGATACGCAAGTCCTGTACTACAACGATGCCGACGTCGCACGGCTTCTCGGTATCTCGATCGGACGGCTACGAAACAAGCTGGTGGCCGGCAACCCGCTGCCTCCGCGGATTCAGCCGCCCGGCTGCCGTCAACGATTGTGGCTGCGGTCGGCCGTGCATGAGTGGTTGGAGCAGTTCACGATCACCGCCACGGAACACGTGCTGCAGGATGATACAACTCGGCACCGCGGCCGGCCCACCAAGCTGGAAACGCGCCTCCGCCGCCCGTGAGCATCGCCGCCATGAACTGGGCCTGGAAACAGCAGGTCGCGCCCACCGTCAAACTGGTCCTGATGTCGCTGGCTGATGCCGCCGACGATCACGGGGTGTGCTGGCCAAGCCTCCCCACCGTGGCGCGCAAATGCAATATATCTCCCCGCACGGTACGCCGCATGGTACGGGAGCTAGTGGCAGGCGGCTTATTACGGTGCGAACCGCGATTTCGGCATGACGGCTCCAGTTCCTCGAACCGCTACACGCTTGCCCTTGAAGGGGGTGACAAATTGTCCGGGGCCCCGGTCACCACTGTCCGTACCCCCGGACCGGGCTGTCGGGAGGGGGAGGACAGCCATGACTGCCCTAGAACCACCAGTGAACCATCTATCGAATCACCACAACCACCACTGGTACCATCCCTGACGGTCGTACCTGTCACTGCGCCACCAGCCAACGTAGCTGGCGATCACGATCATGGTGGTAGTGGTGACCGCGGTGATGATCATCATGATGACCGCCGACTGGAATATCCACCCGGGTTGTCCGAAACCGAACGCGCCGCCGCGCGCCAGAAGCTTAGGTCGCTACCCGCCGACTTGGCACAGCAACTCCTCGATGAGCTAGCCGGTCGCATGCGGGCCGGGTCCATTCGTGTTTCCCCGCTGGCCTACCTGCGCGGACTGGTCACGCGCGCCGGCGCCGGCAACTTCACACCAGAAGTCGCCCTGCAGATTGCCGACAATCGCCAACGCCGGCGACGGAACAAAGCCGTCCTGCGCCACGCCGAGGCCACCCGCATGAATGCCCTGCGGAAGGAAGCGAGCGTGGCTTTGCATGCCGGCGACAGTCCGCTGGTGCGTCGGCTCGCCGCTATCCGTAATCGATCGCCCTGCGGCAGTGGGGAAGGCGAATGATGGCGTCGCATTCGTGGGCCTGTGCCACGTGGCACGTCGGCTGGCGGCCCGGTGGTCTGGCGCACCACGCCGTAGGCAGGCCGCGGGCACGCCCGCGCTCCGTGAGGCTCACGCCCCACCGAGCGCGGGCTTGTTGTCGCAGCGCAATCTCCCGAATGGCGCAGTACACATGGCGCAGCGGACATTTGCATTGCGTGGCGCTCCAGAACATCGCACGTATGGGGATGGCTTAATGGCCGATGAAGAACTAACGGCCCAGCTTGCCGCGGTGCGCGCCATCCGCCGGACCGCGCGCTACCACCGCCACGGACGCTCGCGCCTGGATCGTTACCGTGCCGAGATCGAAGCCTTGGCCCAGGCCGGTGCCAGCAGCTACGACATCGCCCTGTGGTTGCGCCAATTCAAGCGCATCAAAATCCATCCTACCACCGTCTGGCGTGCTCTCCAGCGTTGGCGTAAGCAGCTGACCTGAGCATGGCGCGCTTCGGCAAGGGCAAGCCGATGGACGTCCAGGCCCGGGCGGTATTGAAGACGTTCCTGAGTCTGACTAGCCGACACGAAGCCAAACGCGCCGGCGGCATTCATGGCAGCCGTTCCACCGGCAAGATCCACAGCCTGGCGACATTTAATAAGTACGCCGCTGCCCTGAAACAGGCCGGCGAGTGGGCGAGAGCCCATGCCGGCTTAAGGCATCTTGAAGCATTCACACCGGAACTTGCCCAGCAATACCTCGCCGATCGCGCCGCACTAGGTATCGGCCAGAAGCAGCTCGACACCGACCGTAATGCGCTGGAATTCCTCATCGGCAAGGGAAGACTAGAACGGAAGCGGGCGCTGACCCAGGCCGAGCGCCGCAGCCGGGCCTACACGCCGGAACAAATCCATCTGATCACGGCATGCCAGAGCGACAGCCATGCCCTGGCTACCGAAGTCGCTTGGTGCGCCGGCCTGCGCGCCCACGAATTACTGACCTTGCAACGCGCCGGCGAGGCCAAGGCCTCGACCCATCGGCACTGGAGTAAAGAGCGATTCCAAGGCAGGGAAGGGGAGCGCTACGTCGTGACCGGCAAGGGCGGGCTACGCCGCGAAGTCATGATCCCCGGTGGTCTTGCCAAGCGACTGGAGACATGCCGGCTGGACGAAGCGCGTACGGTCACGGACCGCGGTATCGCGTACCGCCAGCACTACGACCTCGGCGGCGGCAACGCCTGGAGCAAGTCGTTCGGCGAGGCATCGACGCGGGCCCTCGGCTGGTCGCACGGCGCCCACGGCCTGCGCCACAGCTATGCCCAGGAACGCATGCGCGAGCTGCAAGCGCAGGGCAATTCGTACCAACTCGCCCGCGAGATCGTCAGCCAGGAACTCGGACACTTCCGGGGAGACATCATCGAGGTGTATCTGCGATGAAACCGCATGCAACTAAAGTTCGATAGAAAAGCATTCCCAAATATAAGAAATGCTGCGCTTACACCCGAAGGTGCTCACGACTGGCAGATTTAGGCGCTGCTCATCCGCAAGGGAGGGACGGCTTGATAAAGAGCGAAGCCGCGAACGCTCATGTTAACGGAGGAGAGCATACGATGACGGGAACCGGGGATTCAACCGGGAAAGTGCGGCGCTGCGGGCGGGGTTTCGCGGCAAACTCAGGTATGGTTTGGACCTCTCAGGCAGGAGATATATTTTGTGCGCCATAGGTAACCTGCACAGATGACAAACGATACATGAAGTGTAACGGGAGGTGCCTGGCAGAGGCCGAAGCGTTATTCAATTTTTGGCGCCTTAATATAAAAAAATTAACATTAGTGCAGTCTTAATCGAAAAAACTTTACAACCGAGCCTGCATAAAGGCAGAAAATAACTGAACGGCGCCATTTAGTTTGGCGCACGAATTGACATATCGCGCCAAAAACTGCCCGAAAGTCTATTGCGTATCACAATGGGAAGACCACACCTCAGTTTGTCCGAGAAGCCACGTCCCCCAGGCCGAAGCCCAATTTCCCCAGAGGGTAGACTGAGGCGTAGCGCTATGGGCTAGGCTTGTATTACAGGAAAAGGCCTGTCACAATTCATAGGTAGTTATATATAAATACCTAGGATTTGAGGCATACCCTATGGCACAGGAAAGTACCCGTAAAACACTGGCTCTGGCACGCAAGCTCGGGGTCCTCCGGCCCCGCGACCTGCATGCCGCCGGTCTGCGGCGGGAATACGTGCAGCGGCTGCTGGCACGCGGGGAACTCGAGCGTATCGGCCGTGGACTCTACGCGACTCCGGCGGCGAAGGTCTCCGCCCACCGCAGCCTGGCGGAGGTTTCCAAGGCCGTGCCGCAAGGCGTCGTGTGCCTGCTGTCGGCGCTGCGCTATCACGGTCTGACAACCCAGCATCCTTCGGAGGTCTGGCTGGCTCTTCCCAGCAAGGCCTGGCGTCCGCGGCGCACACCGTTCCCTTTGCGCGTAGTGTATTTTTCCGCTGCAGCGCAGCGGGCCGGCATCGAGACGCAGACAATCGACGGCGTGGTCGTGCGTATCTATTCTCCCGCCAAAACCGTGGCTGACTGTTTCAAGTTCCGCAACAAGATCGGCATAGACGTGGCAGTGGAGGCCCTTCGGGACTACCTGAAAAAGCACCGTGGTGGCGTGGACGCACTTTGGCGTTACGCCAAGATTTGCCGGGTGCAGCGGGTGATGCAGCCCTATCTGGAGGCGGCGAGTTGACCAGGAAATCGCCCGCCAATCTTGCCGAATCGGTGCGACAGCGGCTGCTGAACCTGGCGCGGCACAAGGGCGAGGATTTTCAGGTCACGCTCAACAATTACTTCTTTGAGCGCTTTCTGTATCGTCTGAGCAGATCGAAAGTCCATGACCGTTTCGTGCTGAAGGGTGCTTTGCTGCTGCGCCTGTGGGCGGATCAGCCTTACCGCGCCACGCTCGATCTCGATCTGCTGCGGCGGGGTGGGTCCGATCGGGAAGCCGTGGCGGCGGACATTCGCGCCATCTGTGACACGATCGTGGAACCGGATGGTGTCGAGTTCGACGCGAGCGATCTGACGTTGGAGCCGATACGGGAAGATCAGGAATATGCCGGGCTACGGACGAGTTTCACCGCAAAACTGGGTAATGCGCAGATACGTCTGCAGGTGGATATCGGTGTTGGTGATGCCGTCTGGCCCACACCGCGGAAGCATGCCTATCCGGCGATGCTGGAGTTTCCCGCCCCGCACGTGCTGACGTACTCGCGCGAGGCGGTGGTGGCCGAGAAATTCGAGGCGATGGTGGTCCTCGGCGCGCGCAACAGCCGCATCAAGGATTTCTTCGATATCCATTACCTCGCGACGCATTTCCCGTTCGAGGGCGCGGAACTCGCCGAAACGATTCGCCGTACCTTCGGCCGGCGCAAGACACCGCTTCCTGAGGAGGTCCCGGTCGGGCTGACGGAAGAGTATTGGAAACAGGCCGGGCGCGATGCCCAGCTGCGTGCATTCGTACGCCGTGCCCGGATGGATGCCGCTTCGCAAAAGGTGAGCGGGATCGCACCGATGCTGCGCAAGTTCCTTCTGCCTCCCTGGGAGGCGCTGAGGAACAATGAATCGTTCGCCCGGCACTGGCTCGCGGGCGGACCCTGGCGCAAGGCGCAGTGAGGGACTGGTCTCAGATTGATCGTGCGCTATATGAATCGTGTACTGACCCGAGAGATTACCGGCCTAAGAAACCATGAAAGGATTACCACTTGAAGTAAAGTCTCTCTTGGCGAAAGCGCGCGAGTCAGCGGTGCTTGCGGTTGAAACATACAATCGTCCAAGCGCCAGTTTCCGATCTGGTGCATACATTGTTTTGATGGTGATTGCGTGGACATCGCTCTTTCATGCCATGTTTCTGCGTAGAAACATAAAGCCATACTACAGAACGCCGAACTCAAAGCGGTTCCAGAAAATCGACGGTGACTATAAACGGTGGGAGCTTGCGGAATGTATATGCCAGCACTTCAAGAACGACAATCCTCCGATACGCAAGAACTTGGAATTTATCGTTGGCTTGCGAAATAAAATTGAGCATCGTTCCATGCCAGCACTTGATGCAGATATTTTCGGCGAATGTCAGGCGATGCTACTGAATTTCGAGGACACGATCTGCTCAGAATTCGGAGATCGCTATGCGATAAACGGCGGCCTGTCACTCACTCTGCAATCCTCACGATTGGGCACAAAGCAGAAACCGCCCACCGGGAACTCACAGGAGGCCAAGACCTTCAGTTTGGTGAAAGCATACGTCGATCAATTCAGGTCGAGCCTTAGTACTGAGGTTTACAGCGACCTTGCCTATAGCTTTAAAGTATATCTGGTACCGAAAGTGGGTGCGCATGCCAGCAAGGATGCCGTAGCCGTTGAATGGGTTAAGTACGATCCAACCAAGCCTGAAGAAATGAAGCAATACGAGAAGGTTGTTGCTTTGATAAAGCCGAAAGAAGTGCGCGTGGCAAATCTTGATCTGTTAAAACCCAGCGAGGTGGCGAGGAAAGTTGCCGCAGCTATCGGCAGGCCATTCAACGTTGGTCATCATCATGTTATCTGCTACCGGCACTTTAACGCGCGTCCCAAAGCTGGAGCGCTTGATCCGAAAGCGTGCGATACGCGATATTGCATCTATGACGCAGCTCACCGCGACTACTTGTATACCCAGGAGTGGGTGGACCATCTCGTGAAATCGCTTTCAAATAGTGCGATCTATGATTTTTTGTTTGCCAAGAAATCTGGTGCATCCCGCATGGAAACTGCTGAGGCAGTAGCATAAGTCGGAACGGGGGGCCCAATAAAATTTCTGATAATAATTCCGCGACACAGTAAAGATTCAGGAAGAGAAAACTCCTGAAGGTGGCCGGCACCTTCACGCGACGATGTAGCGATAAAAGAAGACATGATGCGTAACTCACTGAGGTGAATCATCACACACTGATATGACCATCCATGTACTCAAGAATTGGGAGAAAGACTTTGCGACAGCAATTCGAAAAATGACTCCGGCAGAGAGGGGCAGGGCAGGTGCTCTGCTACCAATCGTTCCTGGTCACTCCCAATGGGATGAGTATTTGGCGTCGGTAAGAACCGAGTGGGAAAAGTGGGAAAGCGACCTATGGCTATATCCATCGTGCCTTCTACTACTTTATGCTGGACTGGCGTTCTATGAATACGACGAAAATACATTCTGGCCGCAGTTTGCTAAGTCAGTGGGCAGCAAACCCTTACCTGCGAATCAGCAGCAAGAATTCAATGCGGCATTCGCAAAGGCAGCGAAATACTTCGGCTTAAAGCTCAGGCTTCGCGACAATGGTACTGACTTCGTAGGTTCAGCAATTCAATACATCGGAATCCCCCTTTCTTTGTGGGAGGGGTTTCTTGATATTTGCGATTGGGCTCTCTGGCGGAAAGACTGGAAAGCATTATCTGACGAAGAATGGAATGAGGTTGTTGAGAAACGCGCCGGTGGACGACGGCGACTCAGGAAATTCTTGACCGATAACCGTGAGGTTGCGAGCAGCTTCGTTCAAGAAATGCTTGATGCCCGCGAGATACTCACAAAGGATGCTGGCTTAACAATAAACAATATCGCACAGGCAAGTATCCTGCGCGTCGAATATTTCGATGAAGTCCCGGAAACCGCTGAGTTTCTGCGCCCACAAAATCCAGATTCACTTTTCCAGGATCGGGCTAGGTTGATCTGGAATGAGCAGCGCAAGCAAGTATGTCTTCAGGTGCCTGGTGTGGAGCGAGAAAAACTACCTGCAACATGGCGTGTGGGTACGCATTCGCAAACCGCTGCCCACACACCCGACGAGCTGATTCTGAACAGTGAAGCTTTTCATGATCCATTGCTACTGACTCTTGAGACTGGAGAGCGCAACGAGACGCAGCGGCTTCGTGGCATGGCTTCCTGGGGCCTCTTCGACATGGAGAGCGGAGGTCGCTTATCAAACCCAGGACGCGATGCACTTCCCGTAAAGAGCTATACGTTGGTCTCGCGAAATCGAATTGAGATTCACCGCGAAGGCTTCGATGAAGAAGAGAATCCGGTCAATGAACCGTTTGAATTGGCCGACGGAACAACATGTTTTGTTTCCCGTCTCTGGCCCACCGGCAAATACGCGGAGGTCCGAGTCACTGAAAGCGGGCAAGCACAGCGGATAATCCAATTCAGGGCGCGAAGCCGAATCGAAGCCCGAATCTTCATTGGTTGGGGACATAAAGCGGCATACTTCAGTCGCCAGCCGGACAACGGAATCAAAATGGACCATCTTCCGATTCTGTGTGTCGCCGTCCCCAATGGCTATTTCAGGGACAACTACGCCGAGGTGGCCAAGGACTTCAAGGTTTTCATTGACGGCAAGGCAGCACTTGGCGAGTGGGAACATCGGGATGTGCATGCACCAGCGGACTGTGAGTTTTACTACTGGCGATGGAACAAACGGCCCTATCTCGAACGCAAACCGGGGCCTAACACGCTGAGGAGCTTCGACCAGATGCGAGAAGTGTTCAAATCGCCGGATTTGAGGGGCTACCGAACAATCGTTATCGAAGCGCTGCCGCATATCCATGTCAAATTCGACATTGAGATCGTGCATCGCTCTGGTGAGGAGATAGACCGCAGTTGGCACAACCTCCCTGGTGCCTTCCTCCCGATGTTTCTCCTGTGTCAATCAACCGAGGGAATGAAATGGGAGGACATGATGCTAGCCAGAGATGTAATTGCACATGGCTTGCAGCTCTCTCCCTATCTGTTGCACAAGTACGCACATCACGGCTTCTTGGTCCAACGTGGACATCGCTGGTTCATAAACGAGTCAAGGGCAGAATTGCGGCCAATGACCCGCGACCAGTGCCTGATGAAGTTCTGCGGTGATCCATCAGCTCTATGGGGGCTCTATCGTCATCTGTGCCATAAAATGCACGGTGCTGAGTTGCCGCCAATTGAGGTGATCAACAACAGAGGCGAAATTCCGTATCTTCAGACAGTGTGGCCGTTGCGCATGCGCAACGAGATCGAACAACACTTGAAAAATCATCAGGTCGTTATAGGCCCCATTCTATGGACTCACTGACTGCTCGTTTCCAGAAAGATGTATTTCTACCATATCTCGACCTGCTGAAGAGCGGGTATCGGTTTCATCCGGTATTCGCACATGCAAAAAAGATGTGGGAGGAAAAGCTGACAGCCGATGAGTTGGTTAATGGACCTTACCTGGAGAAGTCGCAGATTTACCAGGATGGACCCGCGCTGGACGAGCTTCCGTTGCACGAAAAAACTAAGTTGACCATCCGCAAGAGGCTTGGCAACCGTGGTCTGTGGAAGCACCAAACAGATGCGCTACAGCTCATCTTGAATGGGATGAATGCTGTAATCGCCACAGGCACAAGCAGTGGCAAGACGCTCTGTTATCAAATTCCGATACTTGACGATTTGGTTCGCGACCCAGCTCCCGGGCTACGAGCGGTGATCATCTATCCGCTAAATGCCCTTGTGAACGATCAACTTACCGAGTGGGAACAGATGCTCGCCGAGCATCCGCAAATCCGCTTTGCACGATTTACCGGGCAAACTCCGAACACCCAAAATGACTACGTTACAGGGCTTAGGGCCACGTTCCGCGAAGAACTGTCTGATCAAGGACTGACTCAACAAGAACTGCAACAGAAAGTGGAACAGCGTCTGGCCGGGAGGCTGCGCATTGATATTCCCAACCGGCTCAATCACCGCGAAGCGATACGCTCAAATCCGCCGCAAGTGCTCATCACGAATTTTTCGATGCTGGAGTACCTACTTGAACGTCCCGTGGACGCTCCGATCTTCGAGAATGCTCGCCTGAAGTTTCTCGTACTCGATGAAGCTCACGCTTATCGAGGTGTGCAATCTACTGAGATTGGATTTCTTGTTCGGAGAATAAAAGATCGCCTGAATCTGAACAAGCTCGTTTGCATTGCCACTTCGGCCACACTCGGTAAGCAAGGCGATGAAGAGAGCCAGAAGAAAGTTCGCAAATTTGCCTCTGATCTCTTCGGCGAAGAGTTCAATGAACGAAACCCGATTTACGGGACAGCCGCAGAACCATTGCTTCGGCAACCATCTTTCTCCCCGACACCAGAGCAATACATGAAGGGAGTCGAGTCACTACGAGATGATCCCAGCGCTGACATACGACTGCATTTAGCAATTTCTGTCCCTGCGGACGATCTCGCTTCGTTACTTAGCTATGACAACAATCTTTTCCGTCTCAGAAAAGAGATACTCACGAAACCGACGCGGTTGAGAGATGCCGCCAAGGCACTCTGGCCTAACAGTCCAAAGGCTGAAGAAGGATTGGAAGCCTTGCTCGAAATCGTCGCAACAGCGAAGACGGATCAGTCCCATGAGGACCTGTTACCGACGCGGCTGCATTATTTCGTACGTGCACAAGACGGGCTGCACGTCTGTTTACATAGGCAATGCCCGGGGCGCCATGACGGAAATCCCGCCTTTTTCGTGTCGCGCAAAAGCGATCCCGAGGTACCCGAAGGCGACTGCCCAGATTGCTATCGCGCTTCTCGTAAGTCTAAGTTGGTAGAGGTCGTTACCTGCCGGAAGTGTGGCTACCTCTATGGTGCTCTCCAAGACATGGGGCCACGCCGGGCTCAGAGCCTGGACACCGATGGTGAACCAAAGCCCTATTTCGACTCGTTCAATACTGAACTGGGCTGGGTTGGCGATTCGTATCGGTCATATTTTGGTGTAGATGATGATCTGCCCTATCCCGCACATGTGATAGGCGATGAGGAAGAAGGCCAAGACGACTTGATTGCCAATCCTGCTGAGCTTCAATGGTGTGTAATCTGCGGAAAGAAAAAAGACGAAGGGGCCGGTGACAACTGTACCTGTGAGCAACCACATCTGCGCACGATCAGGATATTCCATCGTCAATGCCCGCATACCGGCAAAGCAAAGGACCATGACAATCTGTACCGACAAGAGAAATCACTGCTTTCGACATGCCCTAATTGCGGTGCCCGTAATGGTTCCGGTATCGAACCTGTTCACCGGTTCCAAGAGTCCGACGACGAAATGGGGCTCTCGATGGCGGTGCCACTTGCTCATTTTCAGGTGAGCCCGAGAAAAGCTTCAACCACCTTTCCCCGCAAGTTGCTGTGTTTTACAGACCACCGCCAGCGCGCTGCCGCATTTCCATCCTTACTTGAGGAAGAAACCTTCTCTCATGATATGGGGCGAAAAATTAACGGGATTCTCGACCGGGAAAAGAAGCCATTGAGCTTAGTAGAGCTGGGTGAACTCTTGGCCGACGAAGAAGAACACGATCAACAGTTCTTTCTGCCGGTGTCGCGACTACCTGATGAGGAGCCAGATCAAAAGGCGCGACGTAACCTTTGGCTTGCCGAAACATTCGCATATTTCGGTGTGCCAGATTCCGCCCGTGAATCGGCGGAGGATTTGGGTCTGGTTGCCGTGGGGTACCGAATCGCGGACGACGAGAAGTCGGACTTCCGTAAGCTGCTTGGTAACCATTTTCTTACGCCAGTGGAAGCCGATGCGGTATTGCAAACCCTGCTCGGTTATATGCGCAAGCGGAAGGCTTTTACCCTGCCCAGAGGTGTGCAACCTGACGCACCAGCATTTGGGCGTGTAACTGCGGATATTGCCTACGTGCCACGCCGTGAAGGAATCAGAAATACAAATGGCTGGTTACCCCATGGTAACAAGGACAATGCAGTTACCGACTACCTGCGTCGCGTACATTCGCTCTCGAGAGCTGATGCACTATCGATGGCGGAGAACATCTGGAATTTCATGGTGTCACGGTCATTGCTGATTGAAAACAAAGGAAAATGGAAACTAGACCACGAGCGTATCTTCCTGACCAAACCGTCATCGCGTTACGTCTGCAACCGCTGTGGCATGATTACCGCGTATTCTGCAAAGAATTGCTGTCCGAAAAAATCGTGTGAAGGAACTCTTGAGCCACAACCATTTGAGCCAGCACACGAGAATATTATCGCGCATTGGGTATCAGGGACCGGAGAACGTCAGTTTTTCACTCTGAAATCGGAAGAACACACTGCACAGATTAGTAAGGACCTCGCCAAGGCCATCGAGGACGAATTCCGCGCCGAGGGCATAAATCTTCTCAGTAGCACAACAACCTTCGAGATGGGTATCAATATCGGTGATCTTCAGAAGGTGCTGTTACGAAACGCGCCACCATCCAGCGCAAGCTATGTCCAGCGCGTCGGTCGTGCTGGCCGTGGGAGAGACAAAAATTCTGTTTGTGTAACACTCTGCCGCCGTACCAAATACGATGCGGACGCATGGATCAATCCGCCACGCCTGATGTCCGGAGAGGTACGCACACCTACTGTGTTTACCGAGAACAAGGTGATTTCGCAGCGCCATTTTAATGCCGCTATATTCGCGAAGTTTCTCCGGATTAAAGTGGTTGACGAGCGTGCCCTTGGACAGATCAAACAGCAGATTCGGCTTGAGGGATTTCTGCCCATTGAGGCAAGGGCCGGTATTCCAGATGGTTGGTTCCAAATTCGCCCGACAAACCTTTATCTGGATTTCCTGGATTGGCTCAATCAACAGAAGGATGCAGAAATACTCCAAACAGTGTCCGGACGTTCGCTGCTTCACGCGATCGGTGGTTTTGATGCTGGCGTAGCGTCGGCGGCAGACAATTATCGTTCGGTACTGGCGAGTATCGCCGATGAGTTAACCGCCCTTTTTGCCGAGCGCGAGAAACTACATAAGCTGGGCGGACAGGTCAGTGATGTTGAGCATGCGATAAAGAACCTGTTAGGCAGTGACATCATTTCGGTACTTGCAAAACGTGGATTTCTGCCACGCTATGCCTTCCCGCTTGACGTTGTAACCTTGGAAACCGGAAGGACCCGCTGGTCACGTGATGCCGATGTGGAGCTTAGTCGTGACCGTGGTATCGCCATCGCAGAGTTTGCTCCCGGCGCACAAGTGATTGCCCACAAAAAAGTGTTCACTAGTGCCGGTCTCTACGTGGTAAGCAAAATGGATAGGCCTGAACGGAGATGGTATTCCGAGTGTCCGTCTTGCAAACAAATTCGTACGGATAGAACGCAAGAAAAACTGATCGGTCCGTGTGCCGTATGCCAACGACCCATAACACCGCAATACATTCGAGCATTTGTCGAGCCTCTTGCTTTTAGTGTACGCATTGACGAGAAGCAAGGCACTGAAAGGTATCGGAGAAGCACGTTAATCCGTCAGCGGCAGTCCCTGACTCATTTCATCGACCACGTAGACGAGAGCAGCTTTCAGGACCGCGGGCTATTTCGCCTTGCGTTGAAAGAGGCCGGAACTCTCTTTCGATACAACCTCGGCCCCGAGAACAAGGGTTTCATGCTCTGCCCCGAGTGTGGATGCAGTGAACCGAACCGAGACTATCTCCGCAGCCATAAAGCAGGAAAGAAACACAAAAGGCTTAGACCGATTGCGGGTGCGATTGAATGCGGAAATGACAAGCCATGGACAAAAGAACTTGCATACGGACACCAGTTTCAGAGTTTCTGTCTAATTGCTCGACCCATTACAGCTCCTGGATCAGTTGAATCGCTAGCATACGCACTACAAAGAGGTCTATGTCGCGCGCTTGATCTTGAACTATCCGATATCGGCACTTCCTGGAGAAGTATTGGCAACAAAATGGTCAAGGCTGGTTCTGAGATCATCTTGTACGACCAAACTCCCGGAGGCGCGGGGTTTGTGAAGGAAGGATTCGATAGCTGGGAGAGAATAGAAACAGCGGCACGCGAAATATGCGAAATGTGTACTTGCGAACAAGCCTGTTACGATTGCCTGAAAAGTTACGGTAACCAGTCACAGCACGAAAAACTAAACCGCCGGTCCGTCATTGATTTTTTCAAATAAACCCTCACTTCGAACCGCTATCCTAACTTCCTCGCCAAATCCTCCGCCTTCAGATGGGTGTACCGGCGCAGCATACGCAGGTCCTTGTGGCCGGTGATGCTGGCGACTTCCATGATGTTGAGCCCGCGCTCGAACAGCCGCGTGGTCGCCTCATGTCGCAGGTCGTGGAAACGCAGGTCCGCGATGCCGGCCCGGCGCACGGCGCGCTGATACGCGCGCTTGATGGCCTCGGGGGTGAGGCCCGGAAACACCTGGCCGTGGAGGCCGCGCGGGAGTGCCGCCAGGACGGCGACGGCGGTGGTGGACAGCGGCACGGTGCGCGTCTCGCCGTTCTTGGTATCCGGCAGATGGGCGATACGGCGCTTAAGATCGATATGCTCCCAGCGCAGGCTGATAAGCTCGCCCCGGCGCATGGCGGTCTCCAGCGCCAAGCGCACGACCGGAAGGAGATAGGGGTTACGCGCCTCGCGGCAGGCCTTCAGTAGGCGGACTTCTTCGCTATCTTGGCCGTCGTGTCCGGCTTGCAGTCTCCGCTCGCGGGGCTTGTTATTTGGTGGCAGCTTGATGTCGCGTACCGGATTGGGCACCTGGATACCCCATTCCTTGCGTGCGACCTCGAATAGATGACCGAGGATTACCAGCCCACGCTTGACGGTCCCCGGTGAGGCCTGTTTCAGGCGCTCGTCGCGGTAGCGGGCGATGTCGACGCCGCGCAGGGTGGCCACGATCCGCTGCGAGAGCGGATGGCGGAGCAGGGCCTTGAGGCGCGTGGCCTCGGGCGCCGCGCCTTTCTTTAGCGGCGTGACTTCCTTCAGGTAACGCTCGAGCAGTTCCTTCAGGGTCGTGGACTCGGCCTCAGCGCGGGACACGAAGATGCCCCGGTCCATTTCGTGCTCGATGCCCCGGGCCCACTGCTCGGCGTCGGCGCGTGTGACAAAGGTTTTGGTCTGAAGCGCGTGGCCCTTTTTTCGGACCTGCACTTGCCACTGGTAAAAGCCGCGTTTTCGAAAGCTTGCCACGATCACACCCCTCGCTGTGGCGAACGAGTGTGACAACGCTGTGACAAATAATCAGTTTGAAACCGTATCCGGCCCGCCGGAGGGTTTTAACCGATTGATTTGAATGGTGGGCGATGCAGGGTTCGAACCTGCGACCCCTGCCGTGTGAAGGCAGTGCTCTACCGCTGAGCTAATCGCCCCGGTGGGGAAAATGAGCGCGCAAGTTTAAGCCCGTGGGGAATGAGCGTCAATTCAGCTGAAATTGCCGCCGATTTTCATTACCATTGGGTTTCCCCATATATGAAACCATCTCCGTGACCGTCCGCACCCGTTTCGCCCCCAGCCCCACCGGCTATCTGCACGTGG
>JACXTT010002477.1_pt1 | contig 29232 bp, 31 predicted proteins | sample 9270951 | NCBI WGS metagenome assembly JACXTT01 (sample SAMN15532306, study PRJNA645909) | rock metagenome | isolation source: weathered quartz diorite | place: Puerto Rico | collected 2017-06-21 | reverse complement strand
TCGGTATACAGTGGAATTACGCGGCCTTCTTGCCCTGATCCTGGCCCACAATCGCCAAGCGCACCCCTCCTATCCGATCGTGTTTCAGGACTCCACGGCGCTGCCGGTCTGCAAGGTGGCGTGAGCGAGTCAGCATTGGACCTTCCGGGTGTGGGCGCGCAAGTCCAAGACCGGCAGCGGGTGGTGGTATGGCTTCAAGGTGCACGTCCAATGCGATGAGGAAGGCCGCCTCTGCGCCTTTGACTTAACGACCGCGTCCGTTGATGATCGCAGGCTGCTCGAACCACTGACACGCTGGATGCAGAACGGCATTGTCGTGGGCGATCGGGGCTATCTGTCCGAAGCCAAAGCGTAGGAGTTGGGGAGCCGGGGCGTCTACCTCCTCACTGGCATTCGCAAGAACATGCGGAAACTCGCTAGCCAGTTTCAGTTGGCTTGCCTCCAGGCGCGTCACCGGATTGAGGAACTCTTTGAGTTTCTCAAATGCGCGTTTGGTCTCGTGCGCTCCACCCATCGCGCCTCGTATGCGTTGCCGAGCCACCTACTCGTCTGTTTTCTCGCCTATTCACTCTATAAACAGTTGATCGCGTAGGCGGTTTTGCCGGGAATCGCGTTGAGAAGCATTGGCACCAGTATGCTCAGTCGGTCGGTACTTCGTGGAGAGTCGATGAGACCTACATTAAGATCCGGGGAAAGTGGGCCTACCTCTATCGATGCGTCGATCAAATGGGACACACCGTAGACTTTCTGCTCAGTGCACACCGCGATACGGCGGCAGCCAAGCGATTTTTGCAACGGGCCATCGAGAAACGGGGTATCCCCCAGAAAATCACCCTGGATGGCTCTGCGGCTTCACACGAAGCGGTGGCAGAATTACAAGAAGAACACGGGCTGCCAGCCGCTCTGGTCGTACGAACGCATCGCTATCTTAATAACTTGATTGAACAGGATCATCGACGAGTCAAACAGAGAGTGCGGCCCATGTGCGGGTTTAAGCGCTTCGACTATGCAGAGGTTACGATTGCCGGCATTGAACTCATTCACCACATCAAAAAAGAGCAATTTGACGTTTCCGTACTCTGTTCCCCTCAATCTTGGCCCAGATATAGCGAGAGTGTCACCAGGGGCAAAGTAGAAACCCAAAATAGCGCGAATAGTGGTACCAATTTCGCAATTTGGTGCAAAGGCGAAACAAATGAGACCTTTCGGAGAGGAATAGGAGTCTCATGACTCGCTGAATGTGGATGATTTCGTCTCTTCGATTGAAAAAGCGAAATCGCAACCTCATGATTAGACCATAACTAGGTAAAAACGATTACTCAGAAGACGAAAAAGCCTGTTTAGTTTGCCCCTCACGTCAGCTTCGCTATATTTGGGCCATCTTGTACACCACAGATCTGGGAGGCGGTGCTTGCTGCCTGAGCAATCCGGTTGTATGTCCTGGATCGCCTTTCATCTACGATTTGCACCACTACCAGTTTTCCTACATCCTCAACGACCCAGCTCAGCCGCCGCGGGGGCGCGGGGAACTACACATCCCAGAAGCGCTACATGCCCCCGCGGTCTGCTGCAGCGCCGGGTTCGGCGTGACTGCGTGCGTCATGAGGCTCTCAACCTATCGCTCGCGTCGATTAGTGCCTCGCGGACAGCGCCCGCATTACCCGCCAGCGAGCAGGCCAGACAGGAGATAACATACGAGGGCCGGGACCGACACCAGGGTGCGCAGGATATGCCATCGAATCCATCCCGCGCGAACAGCCTTCCAGTTGGCGGGCGGCGACTGGATCGACCAGCCTGCGATGGCCTTGTTGGTGGGCACGTTGGTCGAGAGGCTGATCGCGATGACTGCGGCATAGCCGACGGCCCCCGTGATCGCCAACTGGCCGGTCGCGGAATGCACTCCTGGAGAAACCGCCGCCAGAGCGACGCCGCCGAGAAGAGCGCCGAACACCACGATCGGCATATAAGGGTCGAACGTCCGGTTGGTCGCCTGGTGAAACTCGGTGTACGCGGCAGCGGAAGAGATCCGGGCCATCGCCCGTGTGAGGCCGATCCAATTGACCATCAGCCCGCCGGTCGCCAAAGCCGCCAGCAACAGGGCCACCAGCCTTATGAGGATCTTAATGCCCATATCAATCCTTCAGGCTCGCTCCTCAGTTGCTCATCCCGCCGAACACTCGGCTAAGCCGCCGGGGCCGCTCACAACCACGTTCAAGCGCGGCAAACCCGGATGGCGGACCCGGTCGACTTCAGCCGTTGGTTAGCTGGGGCCTCTCCCCCGCGCGGCAAAACTGGCGAGGCGCTGCGAGACGATTTGCCGTGCCTCCTCCACCAGCTCGCGAACGATCTGACCAGCCGGCTTGATCTCCCCAACCAGGCCAACGCCCTGGCCCGCTAACAAATCCATCGACTCGATATCTCCGCTGGCGTCACCGTTCGGCGGGAACCCCATGAACCGCAACACCGGCATGGGTTGCCCGCCAACGACAGTCTGGCCGACCGCTGGCTCGTCCGGGCGCGACTCCTGGCCCCGGGCCTCCTGGCCGAGCCACTGCTGCACGAACGCCGTCCGCAAGGTCCGGTGCGGGGCGTTGGGCCAGCCGTGGCCGAACAGGATGGTGCGCACCGTGTCCCCCTCGCCGGCCTCCAGCACTTTCTGCTTGTAGTGCGGGTGGGCGCGCGACTCAGCGCTGGCCAGAAAGCGGGTGCCCAACACCGCGGCCTGCGCTCCCAAAGCCAAGACGGCGACCACACCGCGGGCGTCCACGATACCGCCGGCGGCAGCCACTGGCAGCGGGGCGACCGCATCGACCACCCGCGGGACCAGGACCAAGGTGGAGACTTCCCCGGCCACGTGGCCGCCCGCCTCGACGCCCTGCGCGATAATGACATCCACTCCCGCGCCCGCCGCCCGGCGGGCATCCGCGACCGAGCCGACCTGATGGAAGACCTTCACGCCCGCCGCGTGCGCCTGCCCCACGTACGGCGTCGGATCACCCCAGAAGAGGGAGAGGACGGGTACCCGCTCCTCCAGGCAGATAGCGACCTGATCCTCGACGGGGAAGTGAAGCAGCAGGTTCACCCCGAACGGCTTGGCGGTGAGCGCCCGCACGCGGCGGATCTCCTCGCGGAAGACCGGCGGCGGGCAAAACTGGGCCTGCAGGATGCCTAGGCCGCCGGCGTTGCTCACCGCGGCGACGAACTCCGGGCCGGTCAGGTCGGGCCCCATGGGCGCGGCGACGATCGGGTGCTCTATTCCCAGCAGATTGCAGAAACTGGTTCTCATGAATACTCCTAAAGAGCTGGTGGTGCTCTCCAAGTGATGCTGGCGAGCACATATTAATCCCCAACATGCTAAATCAACAGAGCTTTTTTGCTGCCTGTTCTTAGCAGAGCATTAACTGGATAGTACTACCTGGCCTTTTCGATGACATACACTTGTTGGCCAGCCTTGGACACCGCGATCGCCGCGGTGAGACCTCCAATACCGCCACCAATGACTAACAACGGAATTCTGTCGTGTCCAGCCATGTTCAACCTCCTCCTTAGGTTACCTGAATAGCTTGGGTTCTCGGGGTGGGGTCACTCTCGGCGTGTTACTGACCATGGTAAACGTTCCCAAAACGCACGGTGTATCGCGGGACATGAGGCGGCGCGTTCAGACCACGTTCACCTCGACCCGATGGAATGCATTTCTGTGTCCGAACTCTGGCTTTCTTGCGCCGTCGTGCGAGTAGGCCCTGGAGCATAGCATGACCGCGCTTGGAACGGTGGTACGCCAGGAGAGCCCGAACCGCTGCCAAGCGCGCTCCGTATGGGGTTCTACTTGCGCCTCAATCCACGTCGCGCCGCCGTCGACGCTGACCTCGACCCGCTCAATGCCACGGTCTGCCCATGTCCATCCCCAAAGCTCTTGCCCTGTGTCATGCTTGAGCGCTTTCCCCGGTGCCGACGACACGATGACGGATTCCGAGGCGACCGACCACCCGGGCACTGTCTTTCCAGAATCCCCTCCGGCAGCGGCGAGAACTGGGTCGTTGTACCAGTGCGTGGTAAAGGGCCGGTCGCCCGCGCCTCAGCCACGGTCATCCGCGTCAGCCATTTGACGCTGTTGGTGCCATAGAAGCCTGGGACCATTAGGCGAGCCGGAAAGCCGTGCTCGGCCGGGAGCGGAGCTCCGTTGAGCTCATAAGCGATCAACACATCGGAGGGCACACGGTCGAGCGGCAAGTCCTTGACGTACGTCTCATGGGACCTACCGTCGAACTCCCCGTAGTCCACGCCATACAACCAGAGGTATTTTGCTTCGGGGCTCGGCTCACAGTCTCGTAGGAGGTCGGAGAGCCGTACCCCGCTCCACCACCCGTTGGCGATGCGTCGCGTGGGCTCGAAGAGTTTCAGGGAACTGCCGCAGTATGGGTGGAAGCTCGGGATGGTGCATCTGGGGTAGGCGGCCAAGTTGGAGAAGCCCACGCGAAGCGGCCGCACCACCAACCCGTCGATTCTCAGCGACCACGAGTCCGCGTCGAGCTGCGGCACGCCCAAGTGGCAGAGGACGAAGACGTTATGTGTCGGTGTGACGCGCTCCTGCAGCTGGTGGGGCGCGAACGGGATGCGGCCGAACGAGCCTGCGCGGTATCGAGTCTTGCTCTTGCCTTTGTCACCTGGAGCGTGGGGATTCAGATATGACATCTATGCCTCTTTTGCCGTGACTATGGCTCCATTATTGACGATTTTCATAGAACCAAGCTTGTTCTTCACGTGGGCCCAACGAGACCAGCGTACAACGGGCACGCCGGCAAGGCTGATGGTCAATGGAGCGATGAGATTGCGCCGAGTGGTACCCATGTCGTATCTATCTGCTAGCAACTGTAACCGGTTCAACTTCGCCGTCCTGTCCCTCAGCTAACGGTCCGTCAGGATCGGCAACGCAAATCGGCTGCCAGTAGTGGTGGAAAGACTCACCCCCACGGCGTGACAGGGCCGGCGGGGGTGAGCTCGGTATCTTCCTAGGGGAGGTCATGATGATCATAGCCGCCATATCGCGGGCTCGAGAATGGGGCTCTGATCGCCATGGCGAGCCTCCTTCTCGATACATGCCGTCTGCATTCCGCTCTCTGGCAGAGGGCGCACACAGCTCCTGCCCTGTCGGCCATCGCTGGTCTTTGCAGGCTTTGCTTGGACACGACCAGGCCTTATAGTTCCCCACCTGAATTTCTACTAACTCAGTATTACAGTATTTGCATCGCATATGCTTACCTTCTCCTTAGCGATGGGCAAAGTGCCACCAGCCTCCCGATTCCAGCGAGCGTGGTGCAGTGAGGCGGAGGTTAGAGGAGCCTGAGGAACATGCCGAGTATGACCACGGCCGCGACTACAGTTCCGAGCGCGGCGAAATCTCTATCGGCGATGATGTCGATAAACCACCACATGATACAATCCTTCTCTCTCTTCAGACACGAGTTCTCCTACTCACGCGCGCGACCCTCCTCAGCTCTAACACTCTCGCACGGTGCGGTCATTCCCTAGCTTGCGAGCATGTTCCCCCGCGCCTCAGGAGGAAGTCTATGCGTGGGAAGATTCCCCGCCCGTGGGAGCCACCGAAAGTGTCAGCAGGTGCGCCGCACTGCCAATTCCAACCGCCGCCACTGGATGATCCAGGACGCCCACCTGCGAGAGCACCGTGGCCTGATCCCAATAGAGATGCTCGTGAGCCACTTTGCCCGCGTCAAACTGCATGATGCCTACCAGGACGAACTCCACCTTTCGAGCGGTGGGTGGCACACCCGACAGCATCCAATTCATAGTGAGCGTGTGCGTAAACTGCACCACCGACTCTTCGACCATCCGATCGTGGCTGAAGATCTACGACAGAGGAATGATGTCGATATCTGGCGGGAGGTGCGACAGCATGTGCTTGGCAGAGAACGCAGGTACTCCGGCCCGACCCACCCCACCCGTCCCGGACGGAATGAGGAACACGGAGGGATTCTCGGTCCTCGTAGCCAAGGTCCGTCCGGATTTTTGCGTACGAATTCCGCATAGGTGTGTTGCTGCCATGTGGCCACCATCGTCTGCTGGGTGGGCGTGAGGTTCTTCATAGGAAATTCCTTTCACTTTCACGAGCACGGCGAACCATACTGGCCCTGCTCCCGTGCCCACCACTGCCGGTGAGCATGGCGGGCGACCGCATAGCCAGAGGTATCGCTCACGCTCTTCTCGCCCTGCAGAAACCTTAATAGTGCTGCAGGGCCTGGTAGAGGATGTAGTACAACCAGCCAGTCACAAGGTAAGCAAGGAAGAGAAAGATTCTCCCGCCAACCTCTTCCCGCTTCTCTACAGTGAAGGGCTGCCCTGCCCACGCCCTGATCCGGTCCCAGACCGCAGGGCGCCGAGCACCGACCCGAGTCGGGGTGGGAGCAGGAGGTTGTTCTGTAACTGTCGCGCCTTTCCAGGCTACATGGCTTTGCATGTCTTGTCTTTCCTTTCTGCGTGAACACTCGCTGTCCTCGCGTCTCTCCTGCGCCTATCCATTGGTCCTGCCGCCATACTGGCGGTTACCGTCCAACCCGCCCCTGATCTTAGGCTTGACCGTGGAGGGGGGTTGTGATTTCGTCGGGTTGGCGCGATGGATCAAGGTATTGAGCGGTAGGCTGCGGTCGAGCATGGATCGCGCGCCCTCCACCCCCACGACCGGCAGACCCGCAGGGTCGAGCAAACCAAGCTGCACCAGTACGGAGGCTTGGTCCCAATACACATGCTCCTGCGCCAGCTTGTCGCCGTCGAACTGGGCCACCACGACAAAGGCGATTTCGACGCGCTGTCCCGTTGGGGCGATGCCTGGGAGCATCACGTCCATCGGGATGGTGTGCGTGAACCTGGCGATCAGCTCATCTACCACTCTGTCTTGCCCTATCGTGCGCGACACCGGCACCAACTCCAAGTCCGGCGGGCTCTGGTTTAGGAAGTGGTTGGCGTAAAAGTCGTACACCTCTGCCTTGCCATTGCCGCCGGTCATCACCGGCACATGGTTGACGAGCGGGTTCGCTACCATCGTCTTGATTGCCTCATCGGCGCTGTGGGCCTCGAACTCCGCATGCAGATGGGCGTCCCACACATCGTTCAGTTTCTGCTGCTCGACGGTGAGCGCTGTTTGCTCTGACATCTTGCACCTCTCTTCGCGTCTCACATAAGCTGGCGCGGCTCTGGTTTGCCGAAGGCCAGCGACGCAGGATTGACGCCTGGATGCGTCTTCTGTCAGTGAGTTCGCTCCAGAGGCGAGATTGGTTACATGCCGAACACGATCACGGCACGCGCGAAGATTACCAGCGAAGGAGCCGAGGTCCCAGCTGTGCTCCGACGCATGCGCAGAGCGCGATCGCCGCGCCATACCAAAAGGCAATGAACGGGATTGTGTCGCTCGTGCAATTCAGCGCGTACGCGGCGGCCCCAATTCCTCCCGCGACGACGCCAGCGATCGCTCCGCTCAGCCGTAACCGAGTTGGCGCGCCTTGACGAAGGGCCCAGATCAGGGCCGCGAATGGGATGGCAGCAAAGACAATGATGCAGACGAGACAACGGGCGGGGGACCCTGCAGTCGCCCCACGCAGCATCGCGCTCCACGTCTGGGGCGTGACAAAAAGCAGCACCGCCAGAGCTGCCGCGATCGCTGCGAAAAAGGGCAGGAAAATGAGTGCCGTGCGAGTTTCTTTCTCCAGACCCGGATGCATCGAGTTGAGCAACAACGGTGCTGCCGTACCGATCAGGCTCAGGGCAAAGAGCAGCTTGACTGCGGTCCACCCCAGAGGAGCCGTCGAATCCAGATCGGCACGAGGGCCGACCGTCGCCCACATCACCAGGAAAGCGGCGGCGCCACCGGTCACCATCGCCAGGAGCAGCATCTTCCTAAACTGGACGCGGCCGACGGGCTCCAGATTGGCGCTGAGCAAGTCAATCAGGTGATCTGTGTTCACGTCGCTCTCTCCTGTCTGATCCGTACGGCCAACGCCTTCAAGCCCCGATGGACCGCTACCTTTACCGCCGACTCGGACATGCCGCTGCGGGCGGCTGCCTCGCTCACGCTTAAGCCCTCCAGCTTTACGTACTGAATGGCCACTCTCGCTTTGGACGAAATCTCCGACAAGAGGCGTTGCAGATCCAGGCCACTGTCGACCGCTGTCATATCGCTATTGGACGTGAGCTCATCAACGCTCTCCATCGGCACGTTCTTGAATGACGACTTGGTGCGACGCAGGTAATCCAAAAATTTGTAGCGTGCGATCGCATGGATCCAGGGCGTGAACGGTTGCGACCGATCGTACGTATGACGATGGGTATGGACGGCGATCAAGGCCTCCTGCAGGAGGTCTTCCGCCTCCGTCGGACCGTGCCCGATGCGTGCGAAACGGCGCCGGTAGTACGCGCGCAGATGGCACGTGAGCCGTTCCAAAAGCTGGTGATACGCGCCCGCATCGCCGTCGAGACTGGCGATCATGAGAGCGCGCAGCTCGCGTTCGGGAGGATGAGCGAATTCGTCCATTGCTTCGCTGCACGTGCCTTCGAGGGTTAGGCCATCGGGGACACTCTATCACCATTTGTAAGAGCGACAACCGGCTGGGTGCGGCGCGTTCCACATTGCTCCGCAGGGTTTCACATCGTCGAGTCGGAGAAAGTGCGTGAGCTTCTTCGGGGTCAGTATCGTTGCCTGTGGTTCGCATGTGCCAAGCCGATGGTGGTCTTCAACGAATCAAGTGTGCGCGGTTTAACGGAGTCGCGATCCTGACGCGGTGAACTGTTCGTCAATCGAAAGATACGCGTCGTGCGCCGCGTGCGCCTTATGTGGGCTCGCGCCGATCAGGCCGCCCTTGCCGCTCGCATGGATGAGCAACCCAAACCTTAGGCCGGCATTGCCCCAAATCGCGCAATCCCTGCTGAGATGCTGTTCTCGGTTGCATGAGCCGCTGTTCATCGGTGTCGTCTCCACTTTACATCCTCACGGCCTCAACTGCCAAAAGGTCCGGAAACCACGATCCTCTCCAGGTAGTTCGCAACTGGACGCAAATCGGTTACATCCGGGTGCCAGGTAAGGAGTGGGTATTGTCAAATTAAGGGCACTTTTGGCAACCTGGAGTCACGAACAAACCCAATCCGGACTATCGTGGCTATTGCTTTCCCCCCGAGAGTATTTCCTACGCGGTCTGGCTCTATCATCCGTTCGGTCTGAGTTTTCGGGATGTCGAAGAACTGTTAACCGAACGGGGTGTGACCGTGAGTTATGAAGCCATGAGGCTATGGTGTCGGCGCTTTGGCCAAGCCTTCGCGAAGCGTCTACGCCATAGCCAGGGGCAGCTAGGCGACACGTGGCGCGTGGACGAGATGTTTGTCACGATCAATGGTGAGCGCCACTATACTATGGGGATGTGGTGCAAATCAGAGACTGAAGACGAATGAAGACATACGGACATGGCGCTCAGGCTGCCAGCACCGCCTCCCAGACTTGTGGAATTCGGGCGGGAGCGGGACACAGAGGTGAGACGGCAAATTGTTGTTTCTTGATCTGGTGGACAAGTTCGATACCCATGAGGGTGAGAAACGCGGTAGTGGTGCAAATCGTAGATGAAAGGCGATCCAGGACATACAACCGTATCGCTCAGACAGCAAGCACCGCCTCCCAGATCTGTCGTGTACAGGATTGAGGGAACAGAGTACGGAAACGTCAAATTGCTCTTTTTTGATTTGGTGAATGAGTTCAATACCGGCAATCGTAACCTCTGCATAGTCGAAGCGCTTAAACCCGAGCATGGGCCGCACTCTCTGTTTGACTCGTCGATGATCCTGTTCAATGGATTAATAACAAATGACAAGTTTTGCTTTGTGCGGACCAGCCCGATAACGCTCCGCTGGGCACCTCGTCCCCGCCGTAACTCGCCGCAAGCTGCACTGGCGGAGAAAAGATACCTTCCAGAGACACCACAGTCTCGGGGAGGGGCGTATGAAGCGCCAGTGGCGAAGCCGCCGTCACTTTCAGGCAACCACAGAGGGAACACAACGCTGGGACCAGGCGTATCAACACCTGCTGGAGTGGGGGCAGTCGTCGGCTCCCAGCACCGACGTTCCGCTCCTCGCTCCGCCGCTCGCCTCTGAACAGGAGGAAGATCATGAGCACGGCCATCTATGTCCGCGTATCCACCGAGCGGCAGACCCAAGCCCAACCCATTGAGCAGCAAATCGAGCGTTTACGCAGCCATCGAGCGGCGCAGGGAGACGCGCTCCAGGCCGGGGACATTTTCCGGGACGAGAGCTAGAGTGGCGCAACCCTGAATCGGCCAGGCTTGGATCGCTTGCGGGATCAGGTCAAGGCGACGCGAATTCCCCGCGTCGGCATCGTGAGCCCCGATCGGCTGGCCCGCCATGCTGTCCAGCAGATGGTGCTGTTGGAGGAATTTGCCCAGGCCGGCTGTCAGGTAGAGTTTCTGGAGCGCCCCATGAGTGCAGATCCCCACGACCAACTCGTCTTACAGATTCGTGGCGCGGTGGCGGAATACGAGCGGACGCTTATCGCGGAACGGATGCGCCGCGGACGGCAGATGCGCCTTCGTGCAGGAACGCTGTTACCGTGGACCACGCCTCCGTATGGCTATCGTCTTCATCCTGACCACCCACGGGATCCCGCCGCGGTGCAACTGGAGCTTGCGGAGGGAGCTATTGTGCAGGAGATTTTTGCTCGTTATCTCACGGCGGGCGGCACCCTTCTTGGGGTGGTGAAGCATTTACTCCAGCTTGGCGTGCGTTCCCCACAGGGGAATGCCTGGTGGACCGCCGCGTCGCTGCGCGGCGTGCTCACCAATCCGGTCTCTACCGGGCACGTATATGTGGGGCGTCGTCGTGCCCGTCCTCCGCGCCGCCGGCGTTCGGCTACCCATGCCCTGGGCAAACCGGCCCGCGGCTACGACTTCACCTCCCCCGCCGACTGGACCCTCGTGGCCACGGTCCCAGCGATTATTAGTCAAGAGCTTTTTGAGCAGGTCCAGGCCAAGCTAGCGCTCAATAAAAAGCAGGCCGTCCGGAACAACAAGGCGCACCGCTATCTGCTGCGGGCGTTGGTGAGCTGTGGGCTGTGTCAATCGGCCTGTCTGTCTCGGACAACCCTCCAGGGCCATAGCTATTATATGTGTCGGTGCAGTGTCCAGCCGCTCTACTCCCAGCGCGATCAGCGCTGTCATGCGCGCTTTAGCCCGGCGCAGCAATTAGACACCCTGGTCTGGCGCGATCTCTGCGAGTTAATAACTCACCCTGAAAGCTTGCTTCTCGCCCCAGAACGGGCGCACGGAGGCGCGTGGCCACTGCTGTAAAGATCGAGGTGTGAGGTAACGGGGTGTTCTGACAAGAGAAAAAGACTCTGCTATAGCGCCCAGGAGTGGAGGAAGCGATGGAAGCAGAGTTTGCCGGTGAGGTGTTAAGCCGATTACCCCTGGCCGAAGCGGTTCTGAGTTTGTGGCGGTGGGTGGCCGATCCGCTGTTTTTGCTCTCGGTCTTTGCGCGCCATAGTGGGCAGGGGTACGAGAAAGAGATTCGTTTTGGGGTGTTGGTGCAGTTGATCGCGGATGCGTTATTGGAGCATCAGGGCAGTGGGCGCAAGAGTTTTGCGCGGGGGCGGGAACACGGGTTGCTCACGGCCAGTGTCCAAGCAGTGTATCAGAAGTTAGGCCGCCTCCCGTTGGGGTTGAGTGAAGCCTGGTTAGCCGAGAGCACGGCCCGGATGCGGCCGATCTATCCTGGTGCGGCCCGGCTGGCGCTGGCACCCGCCCTGGCAGGTTTGGAGGTGATTATCGTGGACGGCAAGGCGATTAAGCGGGTGGCCAAACGTCTCAAGCTATTGCAGGGGCGCAAAGGGGGCGTGTTAGGCGGCAAAGCGCTGGTGGCGTTGGAGTTGCGCAGTGGCTTGGTAGTAGCGATGGCGACCCACCCCGATGGCGAGACCAACGAAGCCAAGCTGGTGCCAGCCTTGTTACCCCAGGTACGCGAGCAAGTGGAAAGAAGGCGGCTATGGGTAGCAGATCGCCAATTTTGTGATCTCACGCAACCTGCCGCGTTTGCGGTGGGCGATGATCATTTCCTAGTGCGTTATCATCCCAAGACTCCTTTCTGTCCCGATCCCACACGGCCAGCCCAACGGGGCCAGGATCCTCAGGGGCGTGTCTGGGAACAAGACTGGGGGTGGTTAGGGAGTGAGAAGGCCAAGCAGCGACGCTACGTGCGGCGGCTGGCCCTGTACCGGCCCGGGGAAGAGACGGTTATGCTGCTCACCGATTTGCTCGACCCTACGCTGTGCCCTGCCCCCGATCTCCTCGACCTCTACTGTGCCCGCTGGAGTATCGAACGGGTGTTCCAACAGATCACCGAAGTCTTTCACCTCCAGACGCTCATTGGCACCACGCCGCAAGGCACGGTGTTTCAGTTTGCGTTTTGTGTGTTGCTCTACAATATGGTGCAAGTGGTGCGGGCGTATGTCGCCACCACGCAAGCGCGCCCGGTTCCCACGATTTCCACAGAATTGCTCTTCGACGATGTCCATCGCCAATTGGTGGCGTTCACCGAACTGGTCTCCCCCGAGCACGTCGAACCCTTATTCCCCGTGCTGCCGACAGAGGAAGACCTGTGCCTACGGTTAACGCGGCTCTTGGCTCCCGTGTGGACCACCCGCTGGCTCAAGGCCCCGCCCAAGAAGCGCAAAGTGCCGGCACCCCGGACGCCGATTCGGGGGAATCAGACATCGGTCTACCGCCTCGTGACAGCGTATCACAACCAAAGAGTGAAAGATTCTTCGCAATGACCTTTACAGCAGTGGCCTCGTGGCTGACCTTGCTGCGGATGCTGGGAAATGTCGCCATCGACGGGCTGGTGGGAGCCATCCCAATTCTGGGCGACGTCTTCGATATTGTCTGGCAAGCCAATGTCAGGAATCTGGCGCTCCTGCACGCCCAGCGGCAGGAGTTGGGACAACGGCCACGCTCCCAGCGGCAGGTGCTCTGGCTGATTGCTCTGGCGCTCGTGCTCACGTTTCTCGGCCTCGCCTTGCTCTCGTTTCTTGTCCTGCGGTTGCTCTACCGCATGTTGACAACGGTATAGACGTTAGCCGGTTCACTTTACCAGCCTCATCTTTTCTAAGCACTTAGAGGGTGTTTTAGAAGGTCTCGGTCGGTTGCGGTAGCATAGGGGGATGAGCGACCAACTCTACCCCAGCGACGTGACCGACCGAGAATGGAATCTTATCAAAGCGCTGATTCCTCCTGCCACTCCAGGAGGGCGGCCCCGAGCGACGGATATGCGGCTCGTGCTCAACGCCATTTTCTATCTCAATCGTACAGGCAGAGCCTGGCGCTATCTGCCGCGTGAGTACCCGCCGTGGGCGACCGTGTACGGGTATTTCCGCCGCTGGCAGCTCGGAGGGGTCTGGCACCGGATCAATGACCGGCTGCGCGCTCTCGTGCGGCAGCACGCCGGGCGCAAGTCCCAGCCGACCGCGGCGATCCTGGACTCGCAGAGCGTCAAGACCACGGAGCAAGGAGGAACGGCACGCGGCTATGAGGCAGGCAAGAAGGTGGGGGGGCGCAAGCGCCATGTACTCGTCGATGTGCTCGGGATGCTCCTCGTCGTGGTGGTTCATGCCGCCAGCGTCCAGGATCGGGAAGGAGCCAAGCAGGTGGTGGAGCAACTCGCGCATCGCTTCATGAAGTTGCGATTGATCTGGGCTGACGGGGGATACGCTGGGGCACTGGTCGCCTGGCTCGCTCGCTTCCGCCCGCGCAACCCCTTGCGCTTGGAGATCGTCAAACGCTCCGATAGTATCTGCGGGTTTGTCGTCCAGCCTCGGCGCTGGATTGTGGAACGAACCTTGGGCTGGCTCAACCGCTATCGGCGCTTAAGCAAGGACTACGAGACCTTGCCCGCCACCAGCGAGGCGATGATTTACCTCGCGATGATTCGCCTCATGCTAGCTCGACTCGCACGGGGCGCACTTTGAAAACACCCTCTTAGGCAAAAGTAATGCGGTATTTTGAACCGATCCCTTTGAGGACATCAAACAGAGAAGCTGTGAGGGCTTTGAAATTCTGATACGCATCCAAGGGTAACCATTCATATTTGATCTTGCGCCAGAGAATTTCGATGAGGTTGAGTTCAGGACAATACGGGGGGAGAAACTTCACGTGCAAGCCGCCCTTCTGCCAGCGCTCGAGTTCCTCCTCGAAGTCCTCGCTGGTATGGATCGGGGCATTGTCGACGACGACCACGGCAGGTTTTTGCTGTTGTTGGTGGAACAGGTCAAAGCAATGGATCACCGTAGGGGAATCGATCGAACCTTGAAACGTGAAGGCGTGGAACTGGTTGTGCAGATTGAAGAAGCCCAATACATTTTGGCGCGGGCCATGCGTCGAGGCTAGTTCCAGGCGCTGGCCCACCCGTTGCCAGGCATAGGGCACTGACGGCTGCAAGGTAAACCCTGCTTCATCGTAGTACCACAAATCAAAGGCGCTCATGCCTGCCCGGCTGCATGCCCGCAGGTGCGCCAGTTCCGCCTCGGCGGCCCGAAACTCCGCTTCATCCCGCCATGCCCGACTACTGCGCCGCATCCGCTTCCAGACGTAGCCCTCCGTGCTGAGCAGAGTGCGCAAGGTCTCCCCACTGAGGAGCTTCCCGACTTCGTCCGCAATGCGCTTCAAGCCCGTCTTAATGGTGCGGGGTTCTCGCACCGTAATTTTGAGCGCCTCTTGGCGCTCGGCTTCCGTGAGCTTTGGGGGACGACCGCTCCGCGGATCATCGTCCAGCCCGGCTACGTGCTCCGCTTCCCACCACTCCAACCACTGATTCACCCGATCGCGATCTACTTGATAGATGTCGGCAATCTGATCGAGCGAATACCGGCGCGCACTGAGCAACACCGCATGCGCGCGCATGCGGGTACGCTGCGGAGCCGTGGATTTCATAATCGCCTGCAGGTGCTCGTGTTGCTCCGCTGTGAGCGGTTTGACAAATTTCGTCGGAGTTTTCATAGCTGCTCTTATACCACAGAATTTATCCCTAGGTGCTTAGATAGCACTCTCAGGGAGTGAGTGTCGGCGTTCTTTTTTCGCTCTTCTCGCCAGCAGTCCATCGAGTGACCAGCGCCCGGGACACCCAGCCTTCGCCCAGCAGCCCGCAACCACTGCCTCCCCCGATATTTCTTGACACCCTCGTGTCATGGACCGAGCTCATCATCGCTGGCATAATAGCCATCGTCTTGTCGCGGCCGGTTCAAGTAGGGGGATCCTGCTCCATCGGGAAAGAAGTCAAGGCCGCCAAGCTGGCCAAAGGAGGAACTCGTGATGAAGAGTAAACGCATGCGGACGATGGCTATCGTGACTGCACTCGTCAGTGCCTTTGGCGCCAGCTTCCTGTTCGCCCAGGACAAGTACACCTTGAAGGTGCCGGGAGGGCTCGCGTTCTCTGAGTTCAGAGGCTACGAGGACTGGCAAGTTGTCTCCATCAGTCAGAACGGAGACCTGTTTGCGGTGATCCTCGCGAATCCCGTGATGATCGACGCGTATCGGGCCGGTGTGCCCGGCAACGGCCAGCCGTTCCCCGAGGGGGCCAAGATGGCGAAGATCCATTGGAGCCCAAAGAAGATGGAGGCGTTCCCCGCAGCGACGGTGCCAGGCCCGCTGCATGACGTCGACTTCATGGTGAAGGACAGCCAGCGGTTCGCGGATAGCGGCGGGTGGGGATGGGCCGTGTTCAAGTATGAGGCCGCGTCCAGTACGTTCACGCCCGGCACCACGGCCGACGTGCCGCCGCAGGAGAACAACGCCAAGTGTGGCTTCACCTGCCACACGATCGTGAAGAATAGAGACTACGTCTTCACGGATTACGGGCGGCGCTGAACGGGTCATTCGCACCCTCGCTTCAGGTTCGGACAAGAAAGCAGGACTCACACGGGAGGATGTACACATGAAAGGCACCTATACAGCAGTGGAAGTCGCGACACCCGGCACGTTGCGAGTAACGGAACGCGCACTCTCTGAGCCTGGGGCAGGGCAAGTGCGGATTCGGGTGGAGGCATGTGGAATCTGTCACACCGATTCGTTCACGGTCACAGGCACGTATCCAGGGCTGACTCTGCCGCGCGTTCCTGGGCACGAGGTCGTGGGCCGTATTGAAGCCGTAGGCAGTGGCGTGTCGCGCTGGAACATCGGCCAACGCGTCGGCGTCGGGTTGATTGCCGGCGAAGATGGCGTCTGCGAACCGTGCCGGCGCGGCGACCCGGTGAATTGTCAGCACCCGGTCTTGTCGGGAGTCTCCGTGGATGGGGGCTACGCAGAAGTGATGATCGCGGAAGCGCGCGGCCTCGCCTCCATTCCCGATGAGCTGAGCTCCGCTGAGGCCGCCCCTCTCCTGTGCGCGGGGATCACGACCTACAACGCGCTTCGCAATGCGGGCTTGCGCGCTGGAGATCTCGTCGCTGTGCAGGGCATTGGCGGGCTCGGGCATCTTGGCGTCCAGTTCGCGCGGCACATGGGATTCCAGACCGTCGCCATCGGGCGCGGACGAGAGAAGGAACAGCTGGCGAAAGAGTTAGGCGCTCACCTCTATATCGATGCTGCCGTCGAGAATGCCGCCGCGGTGCTGCAGCGTATGGGCGGGGCCAGAGCAATTCTTGCCACGGGCACCAGCGGGGAGGCGATGGGGCAGCTGGTGACCGGTCTGTTCGTGCGCGGGAAACTCCTCGTGGTCGGTGCCCCAGAGGACTCGATCCCCATGAGTGCGCTCACACTCATCTTTGGCGGTCGCTCGATCTCTGGGAGCCTGACCGGCACCCCGACTGAGAGCGAGGACACCTTTGCCTTCAGCGTGCGAGAGCAGATCCGTCCGATGATCGAAACGGTGCCGCTCGAACAGGCGGCTGAGGCCTACACGCGCATGATGGAAGGGAAAGCGCGGTTTCGCATGGTGCTGGTCACCCAGGACGGAGGCGCTCAAAGCTCGCAGCATGCAGGATGAAAGGGGAAGCCAGGGTGAAGTCAACACGAGAGAAAAAGGAGAGCAAACATGAATGAACTGGTTCTCCCGTGCAGTGAGGTGGTTCCTGGCAAAAACACGTATTTTCATTATTCGTTGTGAGCCCATGGTTCATGATCCACTGTCGCAACTCTTCCCTTACTGGATATTGCTCTATGCTGCCTCACTGATCGCGAGGTAGAGGAGAGGCAGCATGATCGACTTTAAGGGGGAGCCAGTTTGAAAGGTCACATAGCAGTGGCTGAACTGCTAAAGCAGAATGGAGGACACACGACCCATCATCGCTGAAAGCGATGATGCTATAGGCAGACGGTTGAGGCGAGCTGTTAATTTCCAAGAATTGTCTAAAAAGATGAGAGGTTTCCCGTCCGAAAAATCAAGGATTTCCGAACGCAAGAAAGTTAGAGCTTTCTGGCCTACGACACGCGCTAGAGACGGGCAAGTGGCGAGGGAATTTCGCGCTCTGAGCCTTCTACGAAATACACACGGATTGTTACTTCTGTCGAGAAAGGACAATTGCTGTCCGCGAATGGCTGTCGCGTCCTAACAATGACCCGATACACTCAGACAAAGAAAGCCAACAAGCGACAACAGCTTGTGACTCAAAAGGGACACCAGAATGGGTTAACCCCTCTAGGAGAAGGCAATCGCCAGGACTCCCTATGGGGAAAATAGGTGATTCAGACTCGCGGAATAGGTGATTCAGACTCGTGGGTCGAATCTAAAAAATATAATGTAATCAAATAGTTAACTGAAGAATCTGTTTCCTATCCCCTTAACCCTATATAAGAATAAGAAAACATATCTACTTTGTGGATAACATACCTTGAGCTGCTTCCCTTCCTCGCTGTTCCCTTTGGGAAGAGGGAAGAGGAGAAGGCTTAGAATCTATCCCAACCACTCGAAGACGTGGAAAGAACAAGGGCATTCAAAACGGTACGGAGCATTCGGGACGGTCAGAGAACGATAAGAAAGTCTGTTTGGTCTTTGGGAAGGGTGAGAGCGAGAAAACAAAAATCGGTGCTGTAGAAGTGTCTCATGCAAAGGAACCACCCCTCCCTTCTAAACTATCTCTCAAGTCTGCCGATATCCCTCCTTCGATAAGACCGTCGGCATTAAGGTATTAAAAGGAGTAGCCAATAGGCAAAGAATTGACCTTTAGCTTTAATGGTAAACGTGTTACGGCCCGCAGGGCTGAAATGAAGACAGGTGCTTCGTCCATAGGTGTATCCCTTGCCGAGTCTACCGATGAGCTCATGGTGTTTGAAGACGAAGACGGAAACTATTCTTTCGTGTCCATGCGTACGGAAGCCTTCGAGAAACTGGAGCTGCCACGCGACCTCCTGCCACTCCAAACGTTATACGCTATCGCCGAGTAAACCTTTTTCTCCCTACTCTCCCCTGTCTCACGACCTGCGATTGAATGCATTGCTATACAATACAAAACAGGATCGCGGCGTCCCCTACCGCGCAGGGTTTTACCTATGCTTCCCTAGGGAGGTTCCCTTTTGCTATATGCTCCGCTCGGTTGAGAACGTTCGTTTCCGTGGCAAAACTTTTGCTCATGTTACTACCCCAGCACGAAAACGCGTTGCAGGAAGCAAGGCCGAAAGGAGAATTATAATGGCCGGAAAGATGGATCAAGCCAAAGGTCGCGTCAAGGAAGCCGCCGGCGCATTGACCGGAAATCAGCGCCTCAAGCAGGAAGGCAAAATGGATCAGGCGGCGGGAAAGGTAAAATCCGCCGCTACGAAGGCCGTCGATGCCGTGAAGAATGCCTTTTCAGGGAAGAAGCACAAGTAATTCCTGTCCAGCGGTGCCGGCGTGACATCCGCATCGGCGGAGAAAGCGCGGGCAACCGCTGGGTACAATGCTTTTTCCCCTCTCTTACCATTCGCTGTGCTTGCGGCGCGGCACCGGCTGGGAAGCCGATGACCGCCGCCGGCGATACCCCGCCTGGCGCGCATCCGACGTAACGATCCGGCGCGAGGGTTTTGTTTTTAGTCCCCCCGGCTTCTCTCCGCGGAGAGAATGAATTCACCCTCTGTCGCACGTCACTTTCTGTCGTGGTTTTGTCAACGCGCGCCGTCGGTTTTTCCTACACTGCTGTCCTTTAGAACCCGAGCGAGGCAGCCTAAAGGGTGCCGCCGAGCCTAAAAAGGCATCTCATGTTTTTTTCTCGGCGCGTGTCTCCGAGGGTTCTTCTAGCATATTTTACCCTATACAATACGATACAATACGATTTCACATCGCGTCTATTCTCAGGAAGCCAAAATAAGCCAATAGGGCCGTTTCACCTGTACTCCCGGCACGATCCGAACCTGCTTGGCGTTGCGCGTATGGTGAGACGATCCGTAGCAACGACGGTTATCGGAACGAGCGACGACCTCGGGAGGTTTCCAATTGACGCAACCTCCAAGGCGTTTAGGATAGTATCCCTATGCCCCGTAGGGATACCTCCGAATTTCCGGTTCCTCCGGCCTTTCTCCGCAAGGCGGCGCGGATCGCCCGGGAAGAACACCTTACGCCTCTCCAGTTCCTCAATGATATGCTCAACCTGTACCAGCAACACCGCAAGCAGCGCAAACCTTTCGGCGAAGCGTGGGCAATGAGAGTCTTTCAGGAGGCGATGGAAGAAGAGCGGCTCCATCCTACGACGCCGGAGGAGATGCGGCGGGAAGATGAGGAACTGCGCCGCTATGGAATCGCCCAATCGAAAAAACTTGGCTTGAAGGCCAAAGATATCGACCGCTTGCTGGATCGCCATCCCAAGCCCCCGCGCAAGCGTGAAAGCCGTTCTTGATACGAACGTGCTGCTCTCGGCCTTTACCAAGCCGGGAGGACGGTGGCCTTATGGGTCGCCACCCTGAAGCGATTCAGGAGTAGAAGCGTCACGTCGGTACGGTCTTTTGCCATGCAACGAGTTATTAACTCACTGTATGACACCCTTAAAACCCGAAGCGGCAACAGCAAATAGTTCGCTTAATGTCCCAGAGGGCAGCGGAGTGAATGTTGGCCTTGCTTGCGACTGCAAGCGGAACCCGTTAGCATCGGGAGCAACCCGCGCGGAGCAGAGACTTCCCCTCCTTTGTCCCTGCTCCGCCGTATCTACGCGGCGAGTTTCCCCCTCGCCGCGTCTTTTCTCTGTAGTACTCCTCTTGCCAGGGAATTGTCAAAGGCCGTCATGCGTCTGATTCTGCCGATTAAACACTTCATATGGCGGGAGCTGTAAGAGAGAAAACGCAGTGAATTATTTATTCCTCCCTAAAAAATTTGCGCTCTGCTCGTTCTGCGGTACAGGCTGGGAAGCCGATGACCGCCGACGGGGTTGTAGCTGAAATAACCCCCTCTTGAATGACCCTTTGGATGGTCATCCTGCGCTTGCCGGTCGCTTGCGCGGCGTGTCCCAGGGGGTAACTCCCACTGTAGCGTATCGTACCCCATGAGGGGTTTGATACTGGGACGGTCACACCTCACGAAAGCAATGATAAATCGGGCCTATCTGTCCCGCCCTTGCTTGAGATCTTCGTGTGTGATGCGATACTGCCGCCTCGTGGGGGCATCTTTTCTCTCCTTAAAAACCCTGCCGTTCCCTTCTCTCCCCACATGACAACCCTATTTTTAGGAGAAAATTATGGATGAGTCTTCTCTGCTTCACATGTTAGACAGGCCTAACTTAGTTCAACGCTTGGTCGATCATTTAAACAATCACCCGGAGGATATTGTGGACGCCAAGCGCTTGCTTTGGCGTTTTCAAGTTTCACCGCACGAGTTTTACCTGGCGCTTATTTTGCTCGACCGGCAATCCGCGCCTCACTCGTCTTTCAGACATTAATGCCCTGTTCCTTGACGCCGGAATTTCTTCCTACAGAAACGGACACCTATCGTGCTTTCAGGAACCCCATAGGGAAAGCGCTTTACAGCCGGTTTCACCGGCCCTAAAAAGGCTTCACCCCGGGCGTGTGCAAGCAGGGACGCAACCGGGGTGTACCGGAAAAGTATAGTCCTGAGAGGCCTTTGGGGCAAGCGCTTTCCTTACGATCCTACCGTCATTACCATCTTGGAAGCGATCCTTTCAACCGACCGGCTTACTTCCTCTATGCGAGCAACCAACGGAAATAAGGAAGCGGCGCTCCACTTGTATGCGTGGAACATTACCGTTAGCGCCGCGTTCTATGGGCCCCTGCAAGGACTTGCAGGGGCGTTACGCAATGCCTTGCATCGGGAATTAACCCAGGCGTTTGGCGCTCCCTGGTATGACCGTTTAAACGCCACCCTTGCCCCCAAAGAACTCAACCGGATCGGCGAAGCGAAGGCAACGTTACTACGAAACCGGAAAATCGCCGATCCGCCGCATGTCGTCGCCGAGCTTCCTTTTGGCTTTTGGATCGCCTTGCTCGGGCCTGGCCAGCACGGTTCCTACCATAACCGCCTGTGGATCCCTACCCTCCACAAAGCGTTTCCCCATACAAAGCAGCCGCGCCGGGAAATCCACCGCCCCCTCGATCACCTCCGGTTGCTGCGCAATCGGATTGCCCATCATGAGCCTATTTTTCGTCGGCATTTGGCGGCGGATTACGAGACCATCCTGCGGGTTATCCAGTGGATCAGCCCGGAAGCCGCAACCTGGGTAGATCATCACGCTACGGTGCAGGATGTCCTTGCCGAGCGCCCGTAATCTCTTTTTTGCAGCGCCGCGCGGCGGCTTTCCGCTGCGTGGGGTTCCAATAGTAACGGAACAGAATCCAACGAACTTCAGAGACAGCACCGAGCCATTAGGCAAGACGTAACGGCCGGAGCTGACGAGTGCGCAGGTCGAGGTCGAACCGATATTTCCCGTACGGATTCAGATGCTCAAAGCGCACAGGCGAGAGATGAGCAATGTCTTCGTCTCGCACGGGATAGCCTTCCATGCGGAGCTGCTCAAGCGCCGCCATCATATAGACTGTATTCCAAGCGATCACGGCATTCGTCAGGAGATTGAGACACTCCGCCTGATTGGTTTGCTCCTCCTCCTGTTTGCGGCGAATCGTGCCTCTGTTGGCAAAGAAGAGGAACTCGCGCAGAGCATGGAGGGCTTCGTCTTTGTTGAGCTGGGTGTTTATGCGCCGCCGGTAGGTCTCATCCTCTAAATAACGCAGGATGAAGATGGTCTTAATCAGTCGGCCATACTCCTGTAAGACCAGGGCTAACGCATTGCGGCGGGGATATGCTTGGAGCTTCGAGATAAACAGGGATGCGGTCACCCACCCCAACTTGAGAGAGCCCGCGACGCGCAGCATATCGTCCCACCCCGAGAGGATGAACGGCCGCTTCAGTCTACCTTTGAGCAAAGGCCGTAGTGTGGGGTACGCTGTGGCCCGGTCGAGCCGATAGAGTTGCCGACTCCCGATATCGCGCAGGCGCGGAGAGAACTGCAGGCCGAGCAAATCGAACAAAGCAAAGATGATATCAGTATAGCCCGCGGTGTCTGTTGTGTGTTCCATAAGCGAGAGTTCCGTCTCGTTGTCGAGAATCTCATCCAAGACATAGGTGGCATCTCGCATGGTGGCGGGGATGACCTTTGTTCCGTATTGTGAAAACTGATCCGAGGTCCACGTATAAAAAGTCACGCCCCGGCCATAACCAAAATAGCGCGGTAAGGCGGTTGCGTTGCGTATTTTTCCAGAGACCGGCATGGTCAAGTCCCTTAATCCCTGTAAACTGGGTTAGGCAGCAGACGCAGCACTTCGACGCATTGGGGCATCAGACTGTATTGCCTCTAGGCTCACCTCATGTTCGTCCAGTTTACGTTTTCGTCGTAAAGTGCGAATCTGTTGTTGTTCGAGCGCACTAAAACACTTCTTGTTCCACCGATCGCTCACGCGAATGAGCACGGCAAACACCAGTTGGACTAAACTCCGCTCATCCTGCAAGTGCGGAATCACTTTGGTCCGCCGTCGTTCTTCGACAAAGGCCCGCTCCGCTAAGTTCGAGGTCCGCACATATTGTTGATGGCGTTGGGGGACCTCGAGATGATTGAGACTGGCCTCGGCATCATCGAGTAAGCAGCGACAGGCTTCGGGAAACTCGCGTTGATAGAGCGCCACGATCTGGTCCCGTCGCTCTTCGGCTTTCTGGCGCGACGGCGCATCGCGCATATCAATGATGAAGGCCTTGAAGGCGGGCCAGGCTTGCGCGGGCACTTTTCGTTCGAAGTTCTGCATCTTATGAAACCAACAGCGAATGCGTAAGGACTTGGGCCACATCGTATCAATCGCTTTGGTCAACCCGAGCGCCCCATCCGTAGTAATCGTCACTGGCGGGCGCATGCCCCGCTTCACCAAGTCCCGTAGGACTTCGAGACAACTCTCGTAACTCTCACTATTGGTGGGGGAGAGACTGAGGAGCACTTTGCGCCCATCCTCACAGATCGCCCACACACAGAGCACCCCGGTTTTCTGGCCCCACCGCCGTAAGGGTTCATACACCGTATCGATAAAGAGGTAGGCCACCGGTTCCTGGCTGAGATCCCGCGTGCGAGACGCTTCGTATTCTTCGGTTAGGCTCTCCGCAATGTCACTGACCGTGCTCTTGGAGAGGACAAACTGGCCCACGGCCTGCTCTAGGCCATACTCAATATCGCGTTGCGACATCCCGCCCACGTACATCTCTATGATCAGCTTCTTGAGCACCTCACTGGTCGTGCCCACGGTCTGCCATAACTGCGAGCGATAGGGAGTAGCCTGGCCGCGAATCTGTGGCACTTTGACCTGCAAGATGCCTTCGCCTGTTTTGAGCGTCCCGGTCTCATACCCGTTGCGGTAGCCACTCTTCTCCCCGCGCGCTTCGTAGCGCCTCCGCCCTAACGCCACCGCTTGTTCCTCCTCTAACGCTTCTTGCAAAATCCGCTCAGTGGAGAGGCGTACTAACAGGCTCAATAATTCCTCTCCGCTCTGCCCTTGGGCCTGCCCTCGCAGTAAAGCCTGGAGCGCCTGGGCCTTTTGCTCACTCGGTGCTATTTTCTTCTCCATACGGGAATCCTCCTTCTGTGGTGTGTAATCGTGCTCGCAACCTGATTACCTACGGCAGAAGTGCTTCCCGTCTACTCCCCTCCAGTTACAGGGATTCTAGGACATAACCGACCGGAAAGCGCTGACCATCTGAAGACGACAAGGTGCCCCCGCCCCAATGACGACTCAGAGGCTGATGGTACTGGAAGTTCACCAGCGTAGTGGTAGCGGCTTGGAGCGTTTCTTCGCGCAGATACCAGGTGTTACACCAGGCCAACTGGTGGTAGGCTACATCGGCAATACGGGCCATCCGCGTCAGGCCGATGTTGCAGCCTTGGCCGAGCAGGGCAGCATACAGCCGTCGTTGGAGGTCTTTCGTCCGGGGCTCACTTCCTGCGGCATGCTCGAAACACTGACTAAAGCCGGTCCAACGATCCACTTCAGTGAGCAGTTCACTCAGGTCCACGAACGGGAGGCGTTCATCAATACGTTGTTCAAGGTCAAGAACACTGGCGGGACGCGCTTCCGCTTCCAAGGGAGAGATCACCAAGTTCCCGTCTTCCATCCGTACCTTGCCGTCTTGCGCCAAGAGCGGGTCCACACGAGCGAACAGCTCCGCAAGTTCCTGTTCTCGTTCCGCAAAGCGGCTGGTGCTCTCCGTTGGGAGGTGGACTTGCTGACACACTTCCAGCCGGAGAGCAGGCCACCGATCTTTGGGAATCAAGTACGTCTCGGGGTTCGCATAGCGCCGGCTAGAAGCCAGCCAGACATTGCCTGCCCGCAGGGCGTTGCGCAGTTCCCAGAGGACACACAATTCATAATAGTGGCGGTCCACATGCCCGTCTGGGGTTATGACATAGGGTAACCATTTCTGTTCGATGAAGTCCATCGGAGCATCGTCTGGGACACCGCGCCGACGCGAAGCGTTCAGGTCGTGCAGTATGTGCACCGCCTTCAGCAGTGGATCTGCCAGGAGGTTTGATTGGAAGGTGAAGGCGTCCAAGAACGCCGGGACAAACTGACGCAAATAGCTATAGCGAGCTTCCAGGAAATCGAAATAATTGTCATCGTCCGGCCGTGCAATCTGCTCTGCCTCAACGACGGCTCGCTGCAGCGCCTCCCGAGAGATACGCTGGTAAATCGTTGCTCGCAGGTGCGGATCCTGCACGGTCGGGTCGAGGACAACCTGTCCCAGCTCGCTGAAGAGGCGTACTTTCTCGTTGGTGGCGCGGGCGACCGTTGCTCGAAATTCCACTAAGTCCCGGCTCGCCCATGCCTCGGTCTCAGCCAGACAGCGGTCAAAGAGGTCCATCGCTTCATCGGTGATTTCCACCAAGGCCTGCTGGACGAAGGCCAGTAACAGAGGATAACGGCGCTCAGCTCCGATCCGGTGCAGGGCCTGATTGGTGGACCGGCGCGCCACCTGAGCCAAGAACTGTTGCCGATTTGGTGTCAACACCGAGTCCTCCCACAGAGGGACATCGCCACGTTGCAACCACGTCACTTTTTCCAAGGTGGCCAAGATCGCTTTCGGGGAGTTGGCTATTGCTCGGGCGCGGAGCCAGAAGAGTGGGGTCATGCCGAGGGCACCGTCAGGAATCAGGAGAGAGTCGAGGAAGGTCTGTCGTTCCTTGGGCAGTTGGGGCTGCAGCAAGCGAAAGGTTTCCGTTTGCGCTTCTTGCCGGGCGGTCGCCACCATCCGTTCCAGAGGTGTAACGGTGGGGCGCAGAATCTTGGCCGTCCGTAAACGGGCACAGGCCATTTGGAAGAGGAGTGTCGGCCGATCATGTTCCAACGCCCGAGCCAGGAGCCAGGCTCCCAACTCGTGCAGGTCTGCCACCGAAGCGCGCCGGAAGCCCAGATAGCGTTGAATGTCCAGCAGATGGTCACTCCGCGTTTGCTCGCGTTCGCCATAAGCGGCGAGCCCGTTGGGCGAAACACGGAGTTGGTCAGCGACGAAGTGCACGACTGCGGGGGGAATGGTGCGGAGATCGGTTGGGCAAAACCCCAGGAAGCGCAAGGTGCAGAGCTGGAGGGCAAACCCGAGGCGGTTCGCGCTGGTAGTCCGTTTCGGGAGGTGCGCGGTGTCGGCTGCCGAGAGTGTAAAGAAAGTGATCAGATCGGCAGGGGCAACCTCGTCGGGAAACCCGTTGAGCCGTGCGCGTTCGGTCTCCCTCAAAAAAGCAACCGGCATAAGAATCCTTGGTGTCTCACAAAGCTCGGATACCGTTGGCGAACCCGTATGAGGAAAATTGGGAAAAGAGATAGAGTGAGACGGCCCACCGTGCTGCTCTAGAGGAGGTGCCGTGATGTCACTGAAGCCCAGTCCTTTTCAGCCCGTTCCAGACGAGACCGTACGCGTAGCCCGCGCGGCTTTCCCCAAAGGGAATGTCTATTGCAAACTGCGCGACCAGCTCGGGACGGTCTTCACGGATGAGGACTTTGCCGCGCTCTTCCCGAAGGCGGGGCAGCCGGGTTTACCTCCCTGGCGCTTGGCCCTCATTACTATCCTGCAATTCCGCGAGAATCTCGCGGACCGGCAAGCGGCAGAGGCGGTCCGCTCCCGTATTGATTGGAAGTATCTCCTAGGCCTGGAGCTGACCGACCCCGGCTTTGATTTCTCCGTGCTCTGTGAATTTCGCGCCCGGCTCTTAGCCAACAACGTGGAAAGTCTCCTGCTGGAGAAGTTCCTCCACAGCTGCCGTTCGCTTGGACTCCTGAAGCCCCGCGGGCAGCAACGCACGGACTCGACGCATATGTTGGCCGCGATTCGGGTGATGAATCGCCTGGAACTTGTAGGGGAAACGTTGCGGGCCGCCCTCAACGCCCTAGCGACCCTCGCGCCCGACTGGCTGCAAGCGATTGCCCCACCCGAGTGGCACGACCGCTATAACCGCCGGGTGGAGCAAACCCGCCTGCCACAGGGGCAAGAGGCCCGGGAGGCCTATGCCCAAAGGGTGGGAGAAGATGGCATCTCCTTGCTGAATGCCTTGCAAGCGCCCGATAGCCCGCCTGGCCTCCAACACCTCACCATCATAAAAACTCTGCGTCAGACTTGGCAGCGGCATTACGAATGGACAATTGACCCAGCTGGCGACAGACAGGTACGAGTGAAGACGGACAAAGAATTATCGCGTGCGGCCGAGAGTATCGAATCCCCCTATGACCCCGAAGCCCGATATCGCACCAAACGAGACACCCAGTGGACGGGCTATATGGTCCATTGTACCGAGACCTGTGACCTAGACACGGTTAATCTGATTACCCACGTCGTCACGACTCCCGCTACTGTCCATGAAGTAAACTGTACCGCTGCCATCCACCAAGCCCTGGTCGATAAGCACCTCCCGCCACGTGACCACCTCGTCGATGCGGCGTATATCGATGCCAATCTTCTTGTCCAGAGTCGCCAAGCCCATGACATCGCTTTGGTGGGGCCGACGCGCACGAATCCGAGTCGGCAGGCGAAGCTCACGGGTGGCTATGATCTGGACCAATTTAGCGTCGACTGGGAACACCAGCAGGTACGTTGTCCTCAAGGCAAGCTCTCGTCAGCCTGGAGCGAACAAGTTTCTCCCACTGGTGCTTCGTCTGTGTCCGTGCACTTCCTGCAGACGGACTGTGGTCCGTGTTCCTCTCGGGCCCTCTGTACCCGGGCGAAACACGGGGGGCGGCACCTGAAACTGCTTCCCCAGGCCCAGTACGAAGCCCTACAGGAAGCTCGGGCGCATCATGCCAGTGAAACCGGAAAACAGCAGTATGCCCGACGAGCCGGGATTGAAGGGACGCTTTCCCAAGGCGTGAGAGGGTTTGGCCTTCGCGAGACCCGGTATTGGGGAGAGTCCAAAACCCACTTGCAACACCTCGCCACTGCCACCGCGATCAATATCGACCGCCTCGTCAACTGGCTCGACCACAGGCCCCGCACCCACACACGCACCTCACGCTTTGCTGCCTTGGCTGCCTAATGAGTTCACCAACGATCCGTTTTGGTGTCGATTTTCTCGTCTCTACCATGACGAGTTATTAACTCACCTACCAAGAAGGAACACGGAGGCAGGTGGCACTCTCAGCGGTAGGAGAGGCCACGACTTCGCCTGTTTGCCCGTTTGCTTTTCCAGTTCCTGGGAAGAGAGCCGGGAACTTCTTGATTTCGAGAATCCGGAAATCCTTGAGCTACCCTCCTGAAAATAGCCTAGCCCTTTTCATTCCTTGGGGTGTCTCTGGGGACAGGGGAAACTAGTGGTCAACCCAACTTTTGACAATTTTGTCCCCACTTCCCTCATCAAAGTGTTCAGTGAGGTGACGAATTGCCCTACTGATTCCTGGTTTTTGGGTTGCTCGCGGTTGTCCTTTCCCATTAGGAGCAGTTCGCCAACGGTATCCGCTCGTTTCTGCGACAGCAACACACTGCCTTGCAAATGAAGCAGAAAGGACTACAAAGGTATCTCAAAATCCGTCTCAGAATCAGCGTCGCAAAATGCGAGCACGGCAACGAGTTTTGCGACAGCTGGGCGGTCGCGAGCCGAGGAGGAGAGAAGCCATGTTGGTTGGTTATGCGCGTGTCTCAACTGTGGACCAGAAGCTGAGTTTGCAGAAAGACGCCTTGCGCAAAGCCGGCTGTAAACGCGTTTTTGCCGATGTGGCCAGTGGGACGCAGGCCTCTCGTGATGGTCTGACCGAAGTGCTGGAATTCTTGCGCGAGCGTGATACGTTAGTGGTCTGGAGGTTGGACCGGTTAGGGCGTTCTCTGAAACACCTTATTGAAATGGTGACTGCGCTGCAGACGCGACACATCGGTTTCCGCAGTCTCCAGGAGCACATCGATACGACCACGAGCGGGGGCAAGTTGGTCTTCCATGTCTTTGGGGCCTTGGCGGAGTTTGAGCGAGAGTTGGTGCAAGAACGCACGCGAGCAGGCTTAGCGGTGGCTCGGGCCAGAGGGAGAAAAGGGGGGCGCCGCCGCGTGATGGACGACAAGAGGGTCGCGATGGCGGTGGCACTCTTACAAAATCCCGAGACCTCAGTGATGGAGGTCTGTCAGACCCTGAAAGTGTCGCGTGCCACACTCTGGTCGTGTTCTCAAATTGTTGATAGGGTGAAATTAAATCGGGGTTCCGAATTCGTAGCGATTCACAAAGAGTCCGATGACGGTGTCATGCATAAAGACTGATTTCGAGAAACAAAT
>JACXTT010002476.1_pt1 | contig 29239 bp, 18 predicted proteins | sample 9270951 | NCBI WGS metagenome assembly JACXTT01 (sample SAMN15532306, study PRJNA645909) | rock metagenome | isolation source: weathered quartz diorite | place: Puerto Rico | collected 2017-06-21 | reverse complement strand
TTTTATAATATGCGCCCATAGAAAATCGCCTCTGAAAGTAGCTCCTTCTACTGCTATCCCCTTTTCGCCGAATGTATATTTTATGTCATTTTGAAAGCTCGGGTTTGAAATAAATTGCCTGACGGAAATGGCTACAATCAGGGCTGGCGCCAGCAAAATAAATAAACCAGAATAAAATTCAAAGTAAGGCGTATCAGGATAAAAGTCTATTATATTGAAATGATCAAGAATTGCCGTCACTAAAAGATATATCCCGAGAATGGTTGACAATATGACTTTAATATTTTTATAAAACCCTATTGCTATGGCTTTGGCATATTCTTTTACCGTTAAGCGTGTTGTGATTGAAAAGTCTTCCATATTAAATTAACACCTTCTTAAGTGAAGGGGGCTATATTGTTAGAGATTAATAAGATAATCGAATTTTTTCCGATTATCTTATTAATAATATCACTGCCAACCGGCTAAAACCCCAAAAGGCTCTTTTATTGTCCAGGAGGCTTGATTTTATTAATTAAGAAATTAGTTTTCAAAGTAGTCCCCCGCTTCATTTAAGGTAGCAAGCAGGTCGTGCATACCGCCGACGTCGTCTTACCACATTCAATTCACGCTTTTTTCCTTAATTCAAGTAGTTTGTCTATCGTGATACAGAGCGGGATAAATTTTTTTACTAACCTATCGACCTCCATTTCAAAATTTTCCTGAATCAAAGGCATATATCCCTGCATTAGTGTTTGCGGGCCATGACTTACAGATACATTTTTCCAAGAATGCTGATCAATTGCAAAGACAGACCTGAAGTCATCGGCAAATTCACGGCTTTTTATGGCATAGCCATTAAGGCTCCGAAGTTTCAGCGCATGAATATTGTAATTAAATATAGATTTTGCGACGTCTTTCTCTCCTATCCATATAGAGAAAAATATGCCGGAATGAATGGGATTTTCATTTGGTGCCGGTGATGACCATCCCGTTTTCTGTAGCTTTAAAACTGCTGAATTATACCACCAACCAACAAAGGAATTGACCTGATTTGTTTCGAGGATTGAGCGGTTATTTACCACTACACCATTAAAGGTTTCAATAAATTGGTTCATATAAAAATTGGTTATTATTATTGCATCTCTTTTTGTCTAACGTTAAGATAATGAATCGCTGTCGATCAACTTAAACCGATCCTTTATCGGACGGAAGGCTTGATTTTATCAGTTAATTAAATGGCTTTCAAAGCCGACCTCCCCATTTTTCAGGGGGCACCCTCACCATCCTGCTCGCCAATATCCCTTCAGGCGATATAATGAAGACCGCCGTGCTGGCAGCTGTAGGCGCGGTGGTAAGTTTTAGTATGTCGCTCTTATTGCGGTTTTTGGTGCGGCGCTGGAAGAAATAGTGTCTTTTAGTAGCTCCTCCCGCTTCGGCGGGAGGTTTATTTTTCCCTACATTTGCGTTACTCAACCTTTTATTATGAAGTTTATCACTCTTACCATCATCACCGCCTTTGCCTTTTTTACCGCCGGCGCACAGCGCCCCGCGCCCGACACCATCAAAACAGACAAAGGCCGGCTTATCATTCAACCCATCCAGCATGCCAGCCTCGTGCTAACCGTGCAGGGCATCACCATTTACGTTGACCCTTCGGGCGGCGCGGATTATTTCAAAGGCATAGCAGCTCCCGGCATGATACTCATTACCGATATACATGGCGACCATTTTGATCTGAAAACCCTCGATGCGGTAAAAACCGCCGCCACCGTGCTGGTAGTGCCGCAGGCCGTGGCCGATAAACTGCCCGCCGCCGATAAAGACAAACTGGTCATACTGAAGAACGGCGATAATTCCGTTCAGTCCGGCATCAATATCTCGGCCATACCCATGTACAACCTGCCCGAAAGCCCTACGGCCATGCACACCAAAGGCCGGGGCAATGGCTATGTGCTGGGCATTGGCGGAAAGAACATTTACATTTCGGGCGATACACAGGGCATTCCCGAAATGCGCGCCCTCAAAAACATTGATGTGGCTTTTGTATGTATGAACCTGCCCTATACCATGGATGTAAAAGAAGCGGCAGATGCGGTATTGACGTTTAAGCCAAAAATCGTTTACCCCTTTCACTACCGCGGGCAGGGCGGCTTCAGCGATGTAAACGCGTTTAAAAGCCTGGTGGAAGCCGGCAATAAAAACATTGAAGTACGCCTGCGCAACTGGTACCCCGGCCGCTAATAGCGGAAGGCAGCCCCTTACAGATTAACATAAACGAGGATGCAAAATACCTGCTAACATCTCCATCTTTGACTATCCGGGAAATTGCATTCAAACCGGGCTTTGAATACCCGGAATATTTTTATTCATTTTTCCGATAAGAAATGAATACCACGCCGTTAAAGTATAGGAAAAAAAATATTTGATTTCTTTAGTCAATTCTTTGTTTTCTGCAGTAACTTAATAACGGAAATATCCCTTCTTTGTATTGACGGGCGTGCAATGCGTACCTTCTTCTCTGTACCTTCTTTTTCCCGGTCGCCTCCCTGTTTTATCGATTTCTTAACCTAAAAATAAAGCGTATGAGCACAGTTTTAGATTCTATCAGCACCGGTATACGTAACTGGTGGTGGTTTATCATCAAAGGAGTGTTACTGGTAGTAGCCGGTGGGGCTATTTTTTCGAGACCGCTGGAAGGATACGTTGGGTTGAGTATTTTATTCAGCATCGTGATACTGGGATCGGGGTTTACCCAGGTGTTTTTTGCCACCGCCAACAGCGGGGTGCTTAAAGGATCGGGATGGACGCTGGCATCGGGTATCCTCGATGTAATTATCGGCGCCTGGCTGTTAACGTACCCCGTCATCACTATGGCCACTATTCCATTTATCGTGGGCTTCTGGCTGCTGTTCAAGGCTTTTTACCTGGTAGGCGCATCTTTCGATCTTAAGAGTATTGGGTTGCCCGGCTGGGGATGGCTGCTGGCCGGCGGCATCCTGGTATTAATCCTTGGTTTTTTTGTGCTTCGTTACCCGGGCGCAGGGGCTATCAGCATCGTTTACGTTTCCGGTTCAGCATTTATCATGGCCGGTATTGGCAATATTTACCTGGCGCTGCGGTTCAAAAGCATAAAAAATACGGCGAAGGACATAAAAGAGAAACTGCAGCATGCGCATGCCTGAAATTTTAATGATCGGCGCAAAACTATAATTTATCGCTAAAAACAAGTTTAGTATGGAAAACATAGTAGTCAGCACATTCCCCGATGCCCAAAACGCTTCGGACGGCCTCAAAATACTGAAAGAGCTGGACCAGCTGGGCGATATCACCATTTATAACATCGTCATGCTCCGGAAAACCGGCGAACAGCCCATTGAGTTTTTATACCATGATGGACCGGATACCCGTGATCTGCCTGTAGCTACAGGAGCTGCGGGCGCACTTATCGGGGTTATCGGGGGGCCTATCGGTATGGCATTAGGCATGATGACCGGGGTGATGATAGGCGCCATTGATGAGGATAATACCGAAAGTATTTCGAAAGATTTCCTAGACAAGGTAAGCGGGCAGCTAAGCGCAGGTTCAATTGCCATTGTAATGGATGTGGAAGAAGACAATGAAGTGATGATAAACAGCTATATAGAACCGCTTAATGGCATTATGGTACGTACGAATATTAACGACGAGTATATTAAATACGACGAGGAGCAATGGGAGGAACTGGATACACAAATTGATGAAGCAGAACGTGAGCTGCACGAGGCGCGGGAAGAAGACAAGGCGGCCATCAAAGCTAAAATAGAAAAGCTAAAAGCAGAACAAACGGAAAGGATGAAAAGAGTTAAGGCAAGGGCTGCTATAGCAAAAGAACATTTGGAAAATAAAATAAAAGAGATAGAACAAAAGCTGGATACCTCCGATGAGAAGCTGAAAAAAAGACTGGAGGCGCAGGGAGAAAAGCTTAAGGAGAAACTGAAAAAATTTGACCAGGACCTGGCCTGGGCCTTTGACTGATTTTCCTCCCGGGCCTATAAGGTATACGAAGGCTTGCGGCCTTCGTATACCTTATAGGTTTCGGCCCGCAAACGTTAACGCAGCCGTACTCCCGTGCAGATCGTTTCAAACGTTTCGGTGCGCAGGGCGTTTAACGTAACAGTCTTGCCGTTCACGGTAATAAGCGCTACCGCGGGAGGTTCGGTAAAATATTTAAAAGAATCCGACCAGGGGCTTTTTAACAGGGCATAAGGCGCAGAACCGCCGCCGCCGTTGTTGATATTGAAAAAAGAACGGTTCAGTTTTAGTTTTGCGCCCGAACGGCAATGCTGATGAATAATAAAAGGGCAGCCAGTTTGATGATTTTCATGCTGATGTTTTTATCGTGGCAGGTTACTGTTTACTTAACGGGCACGAATGTGTTGGCCGATCCTGTTTAAATTCCGGGGGGTTGAAGGGTAAGATATAAACGGCGCGTATTACCGGCGAAAGCAAAAGAAAAGTTGTTGGAAATTTAATATTCCCCGGGCGCAATGGTACGCTGGTCATGGACAATGCGTTTGAGTTTCAGCCGGATGTTCCTAAAATAGACAATGATTAGGTATACCCGCTTACTGCTTGATGATCTTTTGAGTATACACCGCCTTATCGGTACTGATTTCGGTGATATAAACCCCGTTGGTAAGACCGGCCAGGGAGATATCCAGGAGGCCGGAAGCGGGTTGCTGCAGTGTTTTTACGGTTAGCCCCCGGGTATTGATAATACGGATGGTAACCGTACCGCCGGCCGTTATGCCCGCAATATGCAGGATATCGGTTACCGGGCTGGGATAAACGCTTAATGCCCTGTCGCCTTGCTGTGCAAAATCAAGCAGCTGAACCGGCGAATAGGTTGCATTGCCGTAACCATCCGTCATTTTCAGGCGGTAGTAATTATAACCTGCCAGGGGCTGGTAGTCGGTAAAGCTATATTGGCTATTGGATGCTGTGCTGCTGGTATTGCCTATTAATGTTCCCAACGGTATAAACTGTACGGCATCGGCAGCACGTTGTATTTCAAAATAACTGCTGTTGCTGCCGGCGGCCACATTCCATTGCAGCAGGCTGGTACTGGCCTTGCGGGTGGCGGTAAACCCGGTAAGCGTAATGGGCAGGATGGATGATGTGCTCCATACGATAGTATAATAGCCGGCAGATAGATTGGAGGCTTTGGCGGCAAAGGAAACAATATTACCGGCTACGGACAGGCCGTTAAGTGAAATTAATTTGTTGGTCCCACTGGCAAAAGTGCCGTCGGTGGCATTGTACAACAGGCCATAGGAATACGTATTGTTGGGGGTAGTGCTGTTGTAATCGCTGAAGTTAAAATTCAGCGTAATAAGGCCGGTGGCGATTCCGCCTGTTTTCTGCACATTCCAGGACCGGTTCCAGGTATACAGGCTGCCGCCGATGCCGGCAAGAGCTATATTGCTGTTTACGGTATTGCTTTGCCGGTTGTGCGCCGCCGTTACATAACCGGCCGTGTTTAAAAAATCGGTAGCGCTGGTGCCGCTGCTGAAACCCAGCCCGTCGGTAGAGCCGTTTATATCGGCCAGGAAATTGTCGGCGGCGCTGGTATAGCCAATACCCACCAGGTTGCTGTAATAGCTGGTAGCGGTAGGCGGGGTATAGCGGGTGGTGCCCACAGATAGTCCCCAGGCGGCCGATAAATAATTTTCGAGAATGACGCGCTGGGTTGTGTTCATGCCCGTATTATAGAATAATATTTCCGACATGGTGCCTGAAAAATAAGCGTCCGCTGCCCAGTTGCTTTTGCCAATATAATCGAGGGTGCGGGCTACGGGATTGGGAACATAGCTAAAACTACCGAAAGTGCCGCTGCTGGCCTGGACGGCGCCGGCCTGGTAAAATGCGACGGCCGACAGGGTTCCCGCTGTGCCTCCCTGTTGCACGGTTTCGTAAATATTGTTGGTACTGTTAACAAGGGCGTTGGAGGTAGCATAGCTTTGTGCGATGGAGCCGCCGCTGCGAGTTTCGTAACCTATATTGGCTCCCGTGCTGTACCTGCCCAGCCAGATATTTTCACTGGCCGTTCCATTGCCAAAATCATAAATTCGTTCAAACCCCATGCCGTTGGAGGAAGCATTAAAGCTTGCTGCTGCAAAAGAACTAACGCCACCGGTAAAAGAAATGGCGGCAGAAATATTATTCCTGCTCAGGTAGTTAATACTGGCGGCATTAAACGAAAGTGCGGGCCTGCTGCTGGGGCCCCCGGTGGCGGTATAGGCCGGCTGCCGGGATGCAGTGCCCTGGCTGAAATTATAGGAATGCCCGCTCAGGTCGCTCCATAAACTTACCGTACCGGCGCTTTGGGTAATAGAAGCACTGTTGCCGGCATTCAGCCACACAACCAGGTTGCTGTTGCCCAGTCCCCCGGGATAATAGCTTTGGGCATGTGCCTGTAATGCACTGCACGCGATGGTGGCAATAAGCAGCAACGCTTTTGAATGCATTAATGCAATCCGGCTAAACGGCTGGCGGGTGTAAAAGGGCTTCATAGAGACGATTGTACGGTGATCAAGGGATACAGAACGTTTAAAAATATACTGATATTTTTAGTGAATACAGCAATCATGATTGTTGCCGGCATAAATGTCTTATCCCGGTGGTAACCGAACTACAAGGCCCCTTTAGACAAAGGGGCCTTAACTCTAAATCCAATGGAGTTAGAACTCCAGGGACTATCCTGGAACAAAAGTCAGCGGGAAATGCGCAAATGAATAACTGTTTTGCTACGGCGGCAACCCGTATAGGGTTTTAGTTGTCGTTTTCTATAGGCGGGCTGCTATAATAATAAGGTAGGGATAAAACAGCGAAAAGCCCTTAGAGGCTCTTCGTTTTAATCAGTATGCAGTCCTTTTCCAGGTTTTACGGGTTGTGGCTTCTTTCGGATAATGGATTAAAAACGGGGACTTAAAGTGAAAGTACCGGTTACCAGCCATTCCCTATTGTCGTTTTTGTATTATAATCGATTAGTTAAGACATTGATGCCCCCGCGCATTTAAACGAGGTTGTATACCCTGGCCAGGTTAAGCAGCTCTACCATATTGGTTACCCTGAGCTTGGTAAAGATGCGCACCTTGTGAGTGCCTACAGTCGATTTATGAATGTTGAGGGTCTCGGCAATGCCTGAAATGCTGTTGCCTTTGAGCAGCAGCAGCACCACCTCAAATTCCCTGTCGGACAAATCATCAAAGGGGTTTTCGTTGGCGATGCCCAGGAATTGTTCCGATAATATTTCGGTAAACTCATCGCTGATGAATTTTTTGCCCGAGAGTATTTTTAAAACGGCATTGATGATTTCGGCTGGTTTGGCATGTTTATTCAAATAGCCGTGACAGCCCACCCGCAGGAATCGCTTGGCATAAAAGAGCTCCCTGTTGATGGTAAAGATCAGGAGTTTTAAATCGGGGTATTCTCTTAGTAAAAAGGTAGCCAGGCTAAACGTCTCCGTTTCAGGCATGCTTACATCCAGTATGACGAGATCAAAACGGGTATCCTTCACTTTTTCCATAACGGCCTTACCGGTTTCCGCTTCTTCAAAGCGGGCCCCGCGTATTTCTGTATGAATAATAACTTTTAACCCGGACCTAACAATGGCGTGGTCGTCAGCTATCAGAATATTCGGCGTTGTTTTCAATCGCATCATCTTAAACTATGTTTATGGACACCCGGGTTTTTTGCCGGCTCATGGTGAGTTGCAGAAGGGTATGAATTAATCTCTAAAATCCATATAATCAGGAAGAAATGGCTTTTAAAAGCAGGAATTCCATATCGCAATAAGACATTTTGCGGTTAGGGATGCTGTACTACCAAAATGTAGATAGCCAACTACACCAATTGAAACAATGTATGACATGATAATGAATTTATATGCGTTAAAATTGTGTAATGATTAGTAGCAGCACCGAGTTCGCTTGCAGGCGCACTAATGAAAAACCAATATGAAGCGATTTACTTTCCTGCATACAGAGTCGCCTGGAAATTTTGCCAGGCAGTTTTCTTCCGGAACCACTAACGGGAATAATAAGATAGCGGCCGGGCTCTCTCCAACACTGGGGGAGGGATTTCTAACGGTACTGCCGTTTTCGGATGATGTAGAAGTGATGTTGTTTAATATTACCCGGCTGGACAAAGACCTGCACATTGATTTTCTCCCGGGCGAAGAACCCGGTTTTTATTTTATCCGCCTCAATGATTTTATAGAAGCAACGGACGATAGAAAAGAAAGCGTTCACCTGTCGGGCGTCAGCCTTTCCGACAGCACCACCGAACACAATGTATTTTACCCCAAAGGCTGGGTATTCCGGTCGGCTATTATTAAGATACGAAAAAACAGCCTGCCGCTGTTGCTGCCCGGCAGCGAAGAGTCGTTTACCACCGGCTGGTCGGTATTGCTGGGTAACCGGTCGCGCATGTCGCTGCCCGTTAATTTTAAATACCGGATACTGCTCAACCACCTCATGGAAGAAATGGATATACATCCTTTCCCGGAGCTTTTTATCATAAAAAACATTTCTTCTTTCCTGCGGGTACTGCGCGACGAGGCGTTTTACTACAGCAAAGACACCCGGCACGAATACAATAACCCGGTAACGAACGATGTTATTAATCTCTTTAAAGTAGAGCGGTATTTAACCGATAATTACAAAACAGAGTTTCCCGGGGTGCAAAAATTATCGCGGCTATCGATGATGAGCCCCACAAAATTAAAGTCTGCTTTCAAACGGCTCTTTGGTTACACCCTGTTTGATTATTACCAGAAGCACCGGCTGGAGCTTTCACGAATGATGTTGCTGAAAAAAAAGCCGGTTAAGATAGTTGCAGCGGAGCTTGGTTATTCCAATCCTTCCCATTTTTCGCTGGCATTCAGAAAGGAATTTGGTATCCCGCCGTCAAAGCTGGATACTGAGACCTGAATCATGTTGACCTAAACAATCTGCTTATGAGAATTTTTACACAGCCTGGATCATTGCCCGGTGCTTCACTGCGCAGCAGCTATTACGGGAGCTTTTTGAAAGGGGTGGAGATCACGGTATTTGCCACCGAACCCGCTGCCGGTGGTTATACCCTGGTAAATGCCGCTTCGGATGGCTTTATACTGGTATTTGCCGATTGTGGCGGTACTTTGCAGTTTGACGATCAGCCACCCGTGCACAGCAGGACAGGCTTTTTGTCGGCCCTCTATAGCGCAAGCGATGAGCATCGCTTATCGGTGCAGTGTGATGATGGCCCCACTTCCCTGGTTACCGTTTTTCTTCCCGAACCCTGGCTTACGGGCTTTCTTGGCAACAACAGGTATTTTGACGTGCTTACGGCTCGGATGCAACCCGGCAATATGCCCGTATATTATGCTTCTTCCCGGGAGCAGTCCGTTTTGTTAAGCCGTATGTCGGTGCATGACCCCGGGGGCTCCATAGATAAAGCCCTGCTGCAGGAGCAGCTGCTCCACCTGCTGGAAGCCTGGTTTTGCAGCAATTATTCCGGCGCCTCCGGTGAAAAGCGGTACGGGCAGCTGTTTAATAAGGAAGATATGGAACTGCTCCAAACGGCGGAAGAATACATCCTGCAGGAGTTTTGCTCGGATACCTTTACGGTGCAGTTGCTAGTTAAACAGATAGCCGCCAATTACAGCCGGCTGAACGCCCTGTTTAAAAGCAAATACGGTATGAAGGTTTCTGAATACATCCGGCTTAAACGTATTGAAAAGTCGAGGGAGATGATGGCCGGCGGCAATAAATCCATCAGCGAGATTGCCTATGAAATCGGCTATTCCAGCATCAGCAATTATATACTGGCATTTAAAAAAGTGTACCGGGTAACTCCCGGCAGCTACAAGCGGCAGATAGCATAAAAGCGGCGCCGGCTTTGGTCGGTACATCTACCCTTTCTGTCTACACATAGCCTTGTAACAGGGGGTAGTGCGGGTAATTTCAAAACGGGTATTACCCGTTTGTCGTATCTTGCATATCTTCTAAACCTGGTAATCCTACACAAACTAAATCCTGTATAAACTGGCTCTTTTTTCCCGGCAGTTCTGGTATGCTTTTCAGGCCCGGCTTACCCGGTCGCCCGTATAGCAATAATTAATAGTAGCGTTAAGATGAAATATCCTTTCTGGACTATCCTTTTTGTAATGAGCTTTGGCCTGGGTAGCGCGCAAACCGAAAGCGATAAACCAGGATGGAATACCGCGGGTGAATACGTTATTAAGCACTACAACAGCGAAAACGGGTTACCCCAGAACAGCGCCAAGGATTTGCTGCTGGACCGGAAAAAATTTCTTTGGATAGCTACCGAAGACGGCCTGGTACGTTTTGATGGCCAGCGGTTCAGGGTATACAACACTAACAACAGCCCCTTACTCAAATCAAACCGGTTTTCGATTATCACCGAAAACCAGCAGCATGAAGTGTTGCTGGGATCTTCGTACGACAGGAACGAAATTTACAAAGCCACCGGCGAAATAATCGTGGACTCGGCCTATACCTGCCTCCGGCACAAATCCATTACCTGGCGGGGAGTGGGGGTGTTTGATTTTGCCGGCCTCTTCAGGTATTATTCCACGCACACCGACCCGGTGGTGGATACCCTGCTGCTGAACGAGCTCTGCAAATCGCAGGATATTGAAATGCTGACCGAACATGAACTGGTGGTTCATTATAAACAGCGACTGTATTATTTGAACAATATTAAGCCGGCGGTAGTGATTTTGCCCGTCAATTCCGAGCAGCGGTTTGTATCTCCTTTTTTTGCAGGCGACACGTTCTGTTTTGCCGCCAAAAGCAATGAGCTGCTTTTTTTCAGGCACGGCCAGCAGGTGCCGGTAACCATAGATAAATCGGTAACAGAATTGTTTGCGGGGTTCGGCGCACAGCCTGTTCAAACAGAATTGCAGGTATATGCCAAAGGGAATCTTTTACTCTGCCGCCGGTACAATGATTTTTACCGCCTCAGCATCAGCAATAATGTGCTTAAAGCGGAACTGCTGTTTAAAAATCTCTTCTTTCTCGATAAAATATTTGTCAGCGCCCTGCAATACGATGATGAAACCGGCCGCCTGTTTGTAGGTACGTTAAACACCGGCATGTTTGTGATAGCCCGGAAAATGTTTAATATCCTGCTGTTTAACAGCCCGGATCGCAACGACAACGTATTTATGGCCTTCCGCGTGCTCCCCAACGGGAAAATACTGAGCAGCAATGGCATCCTGGATAAAGCAGGCGATGGGGAAAATAAATTGTTTGACCACGACAAGCCCGACCGGCTTTGCATTTATACCGCATCCGATAAATCGGTATGGATAAGTAAAAACAGCCTTTTAAACCGGTACGACAGCAACTTTCATAACAGTACGCCCATTACCAGTCTTTCGCTGGGCGATGTGGCCACCTGTATTACGGAAGATCATGATCATTCGCTATGGGTCAGCACGGGGTTTGCCTTGTTCCAGGTAACCGATGGCAAACTCAGTTTTGGCAGCGGCCTGTTTCCGCGTATCCAGGGGCATGCCATTGAAAGCATTGCGGAAGCCGAACCGGGCATACTCTGGATTGCCACGCGCAGGGGGTTGTATTCCTTTGATTTAGCCCGGCGGCAAATGAACAGCAAACCCATCCTGCCCGACGTATACGCCCGCAGCATTTTTAAGGCAAAAGACGGCAGCATGTGGATTGGCACTTATGGCAACGGTTATTATAAATATGATCACGGCAGTTTTGTACGCCTGCCGCTGGACCCGCAGAAATACCTGGCCAATACGCACACTTTCCTGGAAGATGAAAACGGTTTTTTCTGGATTACCACCAATCACGGGCTGTTTAAAGTACGCAAGGCCGACCTGGACAGCTTTACGGTAAGCCATGATATAAATGATGTCTATTTTTATTATTTCGACAAATCGTATGGTCTTAATACCAACGAATTCAACGGGGGCTGCAGCCCGGCCGGGCAGAAAGACCGCGAAGGGAATTTCTATTTTCCTTCGCTCAATGGCATTGTTTACTTTAATCCCGGTAAGGTACAAACGGAATTGCCCGGCGGCGCTATCTTTATCGATAATTTCCAGGTAGGCGCTTTAAGTATTGATTACACGAAGCCGATTAAGATAAAGCCCGACTTTGACCAGGTGTTTGTGGATGTGGCCACTCCTTTTTTCGGGCTGAACGATAACCTCAACCTGGTATACAAGCTGAATACCGTAGGCGAAAAATGGACCCCGGTAAATGCCGATGGCCGCATTATCATCAACCGCCTGCCCTATGGCAAATACTCGCTGCTGATCCGCAAGCGGGAAGGGTGGGGGAGGAATGCGTTTACCACCACCAGTATCGATTTTGAAGTGCTGCCCTACTGGTACAATACCCGGTTGTTTTATGTGCTGCTGGCCTTGCTGATACTGGTTTTTGGGGTTTTTGTGTTCAAAATGAGAACGCGCATTCTGCTCCGGCAAAATGTGCGCCTGCAGGAAAATGTGGAGCAACGCACGTTTGAGCTGAATCAAAGTACGATCATGAAAGAAAAACTCATTTCGGTGATCGTACATGATTTGAGATCCCCCCTGGCATCGCATTCCTTCCTGATTGATTATTTATACAGTACCCACGATAAGCTCCCGCCGGGCGAAATGGATGAGTTGTTTTTCCAGCTGAAGGAATCGAGCGACCGGATTTCTTATTTCAGCCGCGATTTCCTTACCTGGTACAACAGCCAGAAGCAGGGCTGGCAAGTGAAGCTGACGCCGATTGCGCTCGACAAATTCCTGCTGCAGACCGCTTCCTTTTACCGGGAGATGGCCCTTAGAAAGAATATTGGTTTTGTATTTGATATTGCTCCCGGCCTGGAACTTGTTTCGGACGAGTATATCCTTTCCATCGTGGTGCGTAACCTGGTGGATAATGCCGTAAAATATACCCGCACCGGCTGTATCAGCGTTGCCGCCTTCCGGAAAAACGGAGAAGTGTATATACAGGTTAAAGATACCGGCCAGGGCATGCCCGCCTCGCGCATAAAGGGGCTGATGGAATACGTGGATGTGGACACCAATAAGGCAAAACCCACGTTTGGCTACCTTTTTATACTGGAGTTTACCCGCAGGCTGGGCGGGAAAGTGACCCTGGAAAGTGAAGAGCGCATAGGAACAACGGCCACCGTTATACTTGGCTCTTCGTAAAGTTCATCTGGTATAAATTGGCCAGCTCGGTGAGCTCGAACGAATTTTTTACTTTCAGCTTTTCAAAAAGCCGCATTTTATAGGTGCCGATGGTAGAGGAATGTATATTGAGCGTTTTCTTGATATCGTTTACCGAGTACCCGAGCAGGAAATAGCGTACTATTTCCAGCTCCCGGTCCGACAGCTTTTCAAAGGGGTTGTCGGTGCTTTTTTCCATCATTTCGCTCATCAGCCGCTCGTTGAGCTGGGAGCTCATGTATATTTTACCTGCCAGGATAGTTTGAATGGCTTTTTTGATTTCTTCGGGCTTTGATTCTTTGTGCAGGTATCCTTTGGCGCCCAGCTTCAGGAAACGTTTTGCATAGAGGTCTTCCGCATTCATGCTGAATACCAGTATTTTGGTTTCCTTCTGGTAAACGAGCAGGTTGGTAACAAGGGCGATGGAATCGGTATACGGCATGTTGATGTCCAGTATAATAATACTGTAATCGTTCTTTTTTACCAGCGAAAAGATTTCGTCACCGTTGCACGCTTCATCACAGATGCAGCCCTGCAGAAAATCACTGGCAACTATCTTCAGCCCTTTTCTTACTATGGCGTGATCGTCGGCAATTAAAATTCGGTGTACCTGCATACGGTCTTTTTTTGGAATTATTTGGTTGGGGCACGGCTGATTACCAGGTTTCAGGCTGTCCTTTCGCCCGGTATTATGCTATAAAATTAGATAAAACTTTCACACACTTGCGTAGTTTTTTAACTACGTAATTGCTTATCTTTAACATTCACCAAAAAAAAGGAGGTATTCATGCAATCTACAGATCAATCATGGAAACCTTCGGTTAATATCGCTTAACCGGGTTACTCCAAAAAATAATCTGCCGGCAGCTGATGCCGGGGGCCACCTGCGAAAGCACGGTGGCCTTTATATTGTATATTATCAGCATGGTTATATGATTTAGCCCGATCGTATGTTTACGATAAAAATCGCGTGTTCCTGCGCTGGCCCGGTAGTGCCGGATGCGTTATTTTTGAATTATCCAATACCAATGAAATAATCCCAGGTCCGAAAAACCAATTCCTGATGATGTAACCGTTCAAAACAATTTCTCTGGAAAACCGCTGATTAATCCTGGCGGTTTTTTTTGTTTTTAGCCCATATAGCCGGCCGGGCGGACGGTTTTGGTTATTTATGGGGGTGTTTATAAAGTAGTTTCATTTCTTCTATCTGCCCGTTGTAGAGCCGGAGGGTTTTCCAGCAGGTATCGTCTTCCAGGTAAACCACGTAAACAACGCCCTCGATATTGAACTGTTCAATTTCCTTTACCTGGATAATGGAATAATCGTAATAGGTGCTTTTTACAAGACCGCGCAGATCGCGGGCCATTTGCTTTTCATTATACGTGCGGATGGTATAAACCCACTGGCTTCTTTTATCGTAAGCTACCTGGTAGCTGGTGCCCTGCAGTTCAAATTTGGCGATATAGCCGTCATCTATTAAATGCCAGCGCGTATTGACGGCCTGTTTAAACCGGTGAATAAAATCCCGTACAGCCGATACCGATATACTGTTAAGATAGCCCGGCTGCAGTTGCGATGAGTCGGCTACACGCGTCACTACCCGTGGCGCCTGGCCGGCGCCGGCATAATCGGGTGCGGGCTGGCGGAGACTATCGTGCGCATCCTGGGCAATAGCCCCAAGGGCAGGGGCGAAACATACTGTTGTTAAGAGAAGCCATTTCATAATCTGTTTTTTTAACCGCTCAGTTTCAGCACAAAGATGGTCTGCCCGGTCCAACCCGGGCATTAAAAGTGTTGAACAACGCCGGTAATGTGATGGAATACTGCCCATCCCTTTCCAGCGGGGCAGGGGCATGCCGGTTGGAGGTCTATTAATATGCCAATCCTAATGCAGTGATCTTCATTTTATTAGAACTTGTCAAGTAAAAAAGCCTGTTCATTTTCGATACAGGCCGTCTGTTTTTAATACAGGCATTCTGCCATTGATGTATGCCCGAACGCCCGGACAACTTGTTCAAAATGCCGGTCATCAATAAATCGGGTGAATATACCTCCGGCGGCCGTTTTTCTTTTTACCTGATACCATATATTCGCGCTTTATACCCCGTTTAACTGTTTTCCTTTCCTATACGCTTATCAACATCCCGGCTATATTAAAAACCAATTTATACGTCATGAAAAAAGTATTACTAACAGTTTTCTTTGCTGGTACGGCGGTAGCGATAATCAACGCGCAGGTGCCGCAGCGGCAGCAGGGAGCACGGCAGATAACGGGTACCGGGTTACCGGGCGCCTCCGGTCCGCGTGTTGCCCCCAAACCTTATAGTGAAGTCATTACCGAAAAAGCAAGGACCCGCAAAGGGCTTTTTACCGTGCACCGGGTAGAAGATCATTATTATTTTGAAATACCCGACAGCATTCTCGGGCGGGATATACTTATGGAAAGCCGTCTTTCCAAAGCCGGTACCGATATGCGCGGCGGCGGCGGCTTTGCCGGTTATGCCGGTGATGAGCTTAATACCAGCGTGGTGCGTTTTGAAAGAGGACCGGATAACAGGATATTCCTGCGGGAGCTTTCGTATTCCGAGCGCTCTGCCGATTCCAGCATGCCCATGTTTAATTCCGTCATGAATTCAAACATACAGCCCATAGCCGTTTCGTTTGATGTAAGGGCGTACAATACGGATTCCGTGACCAATGTTAAAAGCACCGTTATTGAAATGACGGATGTGGTGAACAGCGATAACGACCTGTTTTTCTGGGGCAATGCCAAAGCAGGGTTCCGCATTGGTACGTACCAGGCCGATAAATCGTATATCGTAGGTATAAAAACCTTTCCCATCAATACGGAAATCCGCACCGTAAAAACCTATACCAAAGCAGCCAGCCCGCTGGCGGGACTGCTGGGCGGTGGCGGCGCCAACGGGCCTACCGGCTTTTCTACCGTAGAGCTCAATACCTCGTTTGTATTGCTGCCCAAAGTAGCTATGCAACCCCGTTATTTTGATCCGCGGGTGGGTTTCTTTACCAGCTCCTATACCGATTTCGATGCGGACCCCCAGGGTACCAAACGCATCCAGATGATTGCCCGCTGGCGCCTGGAGCCGAAACCGGAAGACATGGAAAAGTATACACGCGGCGAACTGGTGGAACCCCGGAAACCGATTATTATCTATATAGACCCCGCTACGCCCAAAAAATGGGTGCCCTACCTGGTGCAGGGTATCAACGACTGGCAGGCTGCTTTTGAAAAAGCCGGCTTTAAAAATGCCATTATGGGTAAAATAGCGCCTACTCCCGCCGAAGATCCCGCCTGGAGCCTGGAAGATGCACAGCATTCGGCCCTGGTATACAAACCTTCTACGGTAGCCAATGCTTCCGGTCCGCATACCTCCGACCCCCGCAGCGGCGAAATCATTGAAACGCATATCAACTGGTACCACGATGTGATGAAACTTGTGCACGACTGGTATATGATACAAACCGCCGCCGTTGACCCCCGTGCCCGCAAGATGGAGTTTGACGATGACCTCATGGGCGAACTGATTCGCTTTGTGTCTTCCCATGAAATAGGCCATACCCTGGGCCTGCGGCACAATTTCGGTTCCAGCTCCGGCACACCGGTAGAAAAGCTGCGCGACAAAGCCTGGGTGGAAGCCAACGGGCATACCGCCTCTATCATGGACTACGCCCGTTTTAACTACGTGGCCCAGCCCGGCGATAATATCAGCGAAAAAGGCCTGTTTCCCCGTATCGGCGATTACGATAAATGGGCTATTGAATGGGGTTATAAAGCGATCCCCGATGCCAAATCGGCCAAAGAAGAAGTGCCGGTACTGAATAAATGGACCATCGAAAAGCTGAAAGACAAACGCTACTGGTTTGGTACCGAAACCGACCCCGACGACCCCCGCGCACAAAGTGAAGACGTGGGCGATGATGCCATGAAGGCCAGCACCTATGGTATCGACAACCTGAAATATATTTTACCGCACCTGGTTGAATGGACCAAACAGGACAATGAAGCCTACGACGGCCTGGAAAACATGTACAACCAGCTGGCAGGCCAGTTGGGCCGCTATACCGGCCATGTGGCCAAGAATATCGGCGGCCGTTATGAAAACCTCAAGACCGTAGAACAGCCCGGGCCGGTATATGAACTGGTGCCTGCCGCTACGCAAAAAAGAGCGATGGAATTTTTGGGCAAACAAATCTTTGCCACGCCCACCTGGCTGCTCGATAAAAAAATCATCGGCCTTACCGGCGTGCAGCCGGTTAACGTTATTGCAGGGCTCCAATCAGTTGCTACGACAAGACTGCTGAGCGCGGCTACCATGAATAAACTGATTGCCGCCGAAGCGCTCGACCCCGCTGCCTATAAGATTACCGACCTGTTTGACGATATGCAGAAATACATCTGGGGAGAACTGGCCACCGGCGCACCCATTGATGTATACCGCCGCAACCTCCAGAAAAGCTATGTGGAAAAGCTGGACGCTATCCTGCACCCGCCGGCAGCGCCCGCAGCAGCTGCTACACAGGCTCCGCAACGCAGGGGCGGCAGGGGCGATAATATCGTGCGCACCCCCACAGACGTCAACTCGGTGGTGAAAGCGCACCTGGCCCGCCTGCGCACCAAAATAAAAGCTGCATTGCCCACCGTAACCGACCCCATGACAAAGTATCATTTGCAGGACGTGGTTGGCCGTATCGATGAGGCGTTAAAGACCAAAACAGACGCCAGCGCAGAATAAGCGACAACAGGCAACTAAACTACACAGGGAAATAAGAAACAGGGAAACAGGGAAATGAAAAACAGGGAAATGAGAAAGCGGGCATCTCCCTGTTGCCGCTTAATCGCTGCTTTAATATTAGCAGCGGGCTAACCACTTTCTCTGTTTCTTATTTCTCTGTTTTTCATTTCCCTGTTTCCCTGTTTCACACCCCTTCCGTAAATACCTGCCATAAAACGTTTATGGACAGAACCTGCACGGTTATCGGTAAAAACTGCACGCGGGTGAATTCATGACAGGCTGTTTTCCGGTTCGGGCTTACATTTGATTGGGTTGTTCTTAATCCGGTCTCGGGTACAATAAGACAATTGCATTGAATAATGTTTCTTAAGCCCTGGTTAGTAGCTTTTTTTCCGATCACCTCTCTTGCTATCAATACGTAGTGCCCCTCCCCGAGCGTAGGTTTTGCCTACGCTTTTTTAACAATTTTCCGTAAATATTAAAGCAGCTGCCTGCGCTGTATAACGTTAGTATGTTGTAAATTGAGCGAAATCTTATTTTATGACACTGCTGCATAAACCCTCCATTACCCTACGGTCCCGTAAGCATTCACTTCTTTTTCAATCTATTACAGCCAGGCAGCCTGGTAGTCATACGCAATCATAAATAAGCATTTTCATGTTATGCCGCTTTTCCTGCCGCGCTGAATGGCGGCACCGGGGTAACTACATCTATAAGGCCTGACTGGTAGCAAACGAAGTATAGCTGATATATTTAATTTAACCTATATATTTAGTTGATAGGGTATGCGTTGCTGCTTACTATTGCCACTTTTGCTGATCATGTTAACTGCTGCCCGCTGCCAGGAGTACAGCTACGTGCATTATGACGTAAAAGACGGGCTCGCGGCTTCCGTGGTATACTGTGCTGCGGAAGATAAAGAGGGGTTTTTATGGTTTGGCACCGAAGCCGGCCTGAGCAGGTATGATGGAACGCATTTCCGGAATTTTACCACTTCCGACGGCCTGCCGGATAACGAAGTGATGAAACTGTTTGTGGATTCCCGCAACCGGGTATGGATTACGCCGTTCAAAAATTCCGTTTGCTATTACTGGAAGGGTAAGATATACAATGCCGATAATGACAGCCTGCTGCATCGCCTGCGCATTAACTCCGAACTTATTTCCATGGCGGAAGACCGGTACGGGAATATCGTGCTGATGGGATATTCCTTTATCGACATTATATGTCCCAACGGGCAGCTAAAACAAACCAGCATCGCAGGCGACAGCATGGCATTGTCGGTGCAGGCTGCCGGCCTGGGGGCCGACAGCGCGGTTAACTTTTTCCTGTTCCAAAAGAATACAACGAATATTTACACCCTCAATAACCCCGCGGTGGCCCGGCCCTCGCTGGTTCGTGCAGGAGTGCATTTTGCAAAGGGTGGCAATGTCAACACCTCGCTGCTATCGCCCGGTTTGATAGTGTTCAGGAGCCGGAATAAACTCGTGCTCGATGAGCCCGGCAGCCGGCCTTTCAGCTTTCCCGCTCCCGGCAATCTTATCAGCATTGCAAAAATGGAGGATAGCCTGTTTGCCGTTAATACCACCAACGGCACCCTGGTGTACAGCCTGGTCACCAAAAAACAGGCTGCGCATTTCCTGCCCGGGCAAACTGTCAATGCCATGTTCAGCGATTCGGAAGGCAATCTCTGGCTGATGTGCGCAGGCAGCGGCATTTTCAGGCTCAGCTCCCGCGCATTCCGCAATTATACCTTTCCCGAACAGGGTACCAATTTGTCGGTATGCAGCATCATGAAAGCAGGCGCTTCGCTTTTGGTAGGCACCGAGCGTTATTTTTTATGGCTTATCGACCCTGTGCTGCAAAAGGCCCGTAAACATAAAATAGAGGGCTATGCGGCCAACCGGGGCCGGGTGCTGGTTATTAAGCCCATGGGCAAAAACAGCCTGCTGCTGGGCACGGATGGCGGTCTTATTAAACTGGTTAATTTAACCCCCGTCAGAAGCGTGCCCTGCATGGCCATAAAATCCATAGGCGGCAGCGGGCAAAACTTCCTGGTCAGTTCTGCGCGGTCGGTTTTTCTCTGCCGCCCGGCCGATCTTGGCAGGACCAGGCTGCTTTGGAAAACACGCTCTACCTGTTCCTACCAGAAAGATTCACTCTATTATATCGGCACCTTCAGCGGCCTGTACACCACCAGCTTTTCCGGCGGGCGCACCGTTTTCCTGGGCAACGCCAACCCGGTGTTTAAAAGCCGGATTGCAGATATCAGGGAATCGGCCGACGGCATTTTATGGATTGCCACCAGCGGCAGGGGAGTGGCAGGATATAAAAACAACCAACTGCTGTACCTCGTTACCGAAAAAGACGGGTTGACCAGTAATGTATGCAGAACGATAGCCGTGTCGGGCAATGATATCTGGGTGGGCACCGATAAAGGCCTCAGCAGGATACACCGGGAGGGCGGCCATTTTACCATTACCAAGTTTAGCAGCGCCGACGGGCTTGCTTCGGATATTATCAATACCGTGTATGTAGACGGCGATAATGTATACGTGGGTACTTCCGGCGGCTTAACCTATTTTAATACCGGCAAAATAGCCGTTAACTCGTTTTGCAAACTCCGTATAACGGCTATTCAAACCTCCGCCCATGCCTGGGCCTACGATACTTCGGGCCTGGTATTGCCCCGCCGTGAAAGCTCCCTGCGGGTAGAATTTGCAGGCATTTCCTACCGCTCTGCCGGCGATATTACCTACCGGTATCGCCTGCTGGGTTTGAATGACGACTGGAGTACCACGCGGGAAACGGCGCTCACCTATCCCACCCTGCCCCCGGGCCGGTATGAACTGCAACTGGCAGCCCGGAATAAGTTTGGCGTGCAAAGCGATGTTATCCGGATACAATTCGTGGTAGAAAAACTGCTGTGGGAAAAAACCTGGTTCATACTACTCATGGTGCTGCTGGCGGCCGCACTGGTATGGCTGCTGGTAAGCCTCCGCATTCGTGAGCTGCAGCGGAAAAACCAGGAAAAGCTGGATACCGGCAACCGCATTGCCGAGCTGGAACAAATGGCCCTGAAAGCGCAGATGAACCCCCATTTTATTTTCAACAGCCTCAATTCCATACAGCAGTATGTTATCGATAAGGATTTTAAAGGTATCAATAAGTTTATCTCCGGGTTTTCCCGCTTAATCCGGCTTACGCTGGAAATTTCTTCCAAAACGCGCATCAGCGTGGAAGAAGAAGTGAAATATATTTCCACCTATCTCGAACTGGAAAAAAGCCGGTTTGAAAATAAATTCAATTACGAGGTGCGCGTGTACCCGGGCGTAGACCAGCTGGCCTGTTTTATCCCCCCCATGATACTGCAGCCCTATATCGAAAACAGTATACGCCACGGGGTACGCAACCGGAGCGATAACGAGGGGCGCATTACCGTGAGTTTTGCCATAAAAGACCGCTGGCTGGTAAGCACCATAGAAGACAACGGCGTGGGCCGCGCGGAAGCCGGAAAGTTCAAAAGCCTGGTGCCGATTGAATACCAGTCGCGCGGCATGTCATTAACCGCCAGCCGCGTGGAAATGATCAATAAAACGCACCTGTCATCCATCGTAATCAACATAGAAGATATGGAAACAGCCCCTGGCCGCGCCGCCGGCACCCGGGTTACCATCTGTTTCCCACCTGCCACTATCATTAAGCCTAAATCCATACATCATGATCAAAGCAATCATTATCGATGACGAACCCAAAAGCATAAAAATATTGTCCACCATGCTCCAGGAATACTGCCCCGGTATATCCGTACTGGGTGTTGCCCAGCGGGCCCAGGATGCGGTAGCCCTGGTACGGCAAACGGAGCCCGACCTGGTATTCCTGGACATTGAAATGCCTTCCGGCAACGGGTTTGACATACTGGACCAGCTGAGGCCCATTAATTTTGAGGTAATCTTTGTTACCGCGTTTAATGATTATACGCTCAAAGCCTTCCGCTACAGCGTACTGGACTACCTGCTCAAGCCCGTTAGCATCATGGAACTGCAGGAAGCGGTGCAAAAGGCATTGCGGAATATTCAGCTGAAAAACTTTAACCAGCGCTTTGATGATTTTATACAAAACCTGAAAAAACCTTCGCTGCGCATGCAGAAAATAGCCTTACCGGCCAAGCAGGGCGTTATACTGGTGCCCATACCCGATATTATACGCTGCGAGGCAAGGCGGGAATACACCTCGTTTATTATTAAAAACATGGAAAAGATCATTTCATCGAAAAACATCAAGGAAAACGAAGAGCTATTGCCCGACGATACGTTTTTCCGTGTGCACAACTCTCACCTGGTCAACCTCAACTATATACGGGTGTACCATCGCGGCAGGGGCGGCCATGTGGAAATGGAAGACGGTACCATGATAGAAGTGGCTACCCGCCGGAAAGAAGAGCTGCTGGCCCGGCTGGGGCTGATACGCAATTAAAGGAGCTCTTAGACCACTTATGTGCCGGCGCCTGCCGGTTATTTGGTGATGGTAAAAGAATCAAGCGTTTTGCCTTCGGTATCTACCTGGCTGATGATAAGACTTTTGCTGCTCACCTCTGCTACCGTAAGCGAGTGAACGCTGGAAATAAAGGTGGCGGTAAACTTCTGCCATGAATCGGGGTCATTGTTCTGCTCGGGATTATAAAGCTCCTGTCCGCCGGCACCCGTTACCACGTAGATAATGCCATGCGGGCTGGTATTGGTTTTGCCGTCAAACTGTTTGTCCAGCGTCCAGCGCCCGTTGACCACCCTGCCGCGAATCGTCTTATTCTCTTTGCCGGCTACCAGCAGCGTTCCCTGTTTGTCCGGCATAAAGCGCATGGGGTAGCTGCGCTGGTAGTTGTGCACGTGGCCGTTAAAGACAATATCCACTTTGCCTGCTTCAAACACGGGCGATAAAAGCCGCATCTGCTGCTGCTCAAAGTGTTCGCGCGAAGAGCTGAACCCGGGGTGATGAAACACCACAATATGCCAGGCCATGGCAGCAGAGGCCGCCAGGTCGTTGGCCACCCAGTCTTTTAATTCCTTGCTGGTCCAGTCTACATAAGTATTGGCATCAAGAATGGTATAATGCGCATCGCCGTAATCGAACGAAAAATTGCTCATGCGCGGGTAAGCGGCGCCGGCAGCATCGGTAAATGCCTTGCGGTTGCTGTCGGAGCCCTTCAGCGCAGGTACAAAAGCGCCGCCTTCGCTGCCAAGGGGACCATTCAGTGGCTGGTCAAAGAAAAGATAATACGCCAGCCCGTCGGGATACTTGTCGAGATCCCGGTTTTCCGTATCATGGTTGCCGGGAGCAGCTACAAACGGGATGGAGCGCATCAGGGGAGCGCCGCTGCTATCGGCCTTGTCGGCATTATAAATAGGCCAGAACCTGGTCTTGTATTCGGATATAAGACCGTTCTCGTATATAATATCGCCGGGTATCATTACCAGGTCCGGTTTGGATAGATAGGCACGATAAGCCATCGTTTTTGCTTCGGGCGTTCCTGCGCCTATATCGCCAAACACCAGCAGGCGGTAAGCCTGGCCGGCTGCTTTGGGCGTTGCCGCTTCTGCCGTGAACACCGGTTTTTTATTGCGCAGTACCCGGTAGCTGAAAGCATTGCCTTCATTGAGGCCTGTCAGTGCCGCACGATAAACCCGCTCTGGCTCCATGCCTGCCGGGGCTACCCGGGTAGCTACAGGGATGCCGGCCTTTAGCCATGTGCCGTTTGCACCGTTTTTTTGTTCCACCGTCCAGTCGGCATTAGTATCCGGCGTATGCCAGAGCAGTTCAAGCGAACCGGCTGCAGGCGTATGCCCCACCTGGAGATAGGGTTTGGCGGTAAACAGGGCTTCGTTCTTTATTTCCTGTGCTGCCAGCGTATAACATACCAGCAGTAATAAGGTAGCTGAAAATAGTTGTTTCACGATAATGCTTTTTTGCCTGTTCAACAATTAATGCTGGTTGCCGCTGCCATTGCTTTGGTAAGCGCCCATATCTTTTCCGGGGGGCGTTAATTCGGTTACCCCGTATTTGGCATCAACCGGCACATCGCCCCGGGGCGAAAAACCCGTATAGCCCTTACCGATACAGGGTGAGGTGAGCTTCAGCGCAAAATTATAATTGCCTGCTGTTACAATATCCCTCAGGTTAAGACCGGCCGGTAAGGGTACCGGTGCGTTGATAAACTGCGGGTTATTGGCCCCCTGCAGGGAAGTGGGCGCTGAATAGACATCGCCCAGTTTCCAGCCGGACGGCAAATAGGTAAAGGGGTTGGGAATATCGGTAGCCTGCGGTGCGCTGATAGCCGTGCTGATGGAAAGGGAAGGAATAAACTGGTTGATATAGGCAATGGAATCGCCATAATACCAGTTATATCCATACCGTAAATTGGCGGTGTCGGCAATGGGGTTTTGTACCACCCTTAACCCGAATTTGCAGTTAACGATGATGTTATTGTAAGCCATGCCGCCCGCGCCTTCTTCAAAGTTAATAGAACCCCCGCGGCCTGCGGCAGCCCTTCTGTAGCCGCAGTTCAGGATGGTATTATTGTACATCCGCACATTGGAGCCCGGCACGCCGGTGGCTGCACCGGAGTTGGACAGCTTGGGGCCATTGGTGGCCATGCCAATACAAAGATTGTAACCAAAATTGCCAATGGTGCCGGCCTTGGCATTCATGGCTTCACCGCCGGTATAACCCGCTTTCTCAAACGTATTTCTCATTACGGCAATCTTGCCGCCCAGTATGCGGAAGGGGTCATCCACGCTGCCGTATATCCAGGAATCTTCCAGTACAAAAATGCCCAGCGGGTTTTGAAAGAATACGGGGTAAGGGCTGCCCGACAGGGTTTTTACATCGCCGCTGGTAGCGCCACCGCCAAATTCAATATGCGTCCATTTAATGATCATCATGCCGCAGGTGGGGCCGCCGATAATGCCCGTCCATTTGCCGGCAAAAGCAGGGTCTTTGGTAGGGTCGGCGCCCGGCTGATCGGTTTTGGTAATACCGCCGTAGGTAAACCAGTTGGGCTTGGCTTTGGTGCCCAGGCAAATAAGGCTCCCTTTTACTCCCAGGCCGTAATTGCCCTTAAAGTTGACCGTTACGCCTTCCTGTATGATGAGCGTATCGCCCTGGTTGATGATGATATTGCCGCAAACATTATAGGTTTTGCCCGCAAGCATCGTCCCTTTTATAGTGCCCATTAAACAGCCGGTATCGCTTACCGGCGAAGCCGGCACAATAACGGCCTTCCATAAGTTTTTATCGTCCTCCTTGCGGCAGGCTGTAAACAGCAGGCCGGCAATAATGGCAACAGGTATAAATAATAATAAATTTTTCATTGTATCTGAAGATTATAAGTGTTAGAGTTTAAAACGGATGCCCAGTAAATAAGCGGTTTTAAAATAATCCTTCTGCACGGTAATGCGCTTGTCAACATCTGTTTGCAGCGCAAGCGGTTTTGACCCGCTTGCCGCCAGGTAAGTATTGTACGATTGGTGCAGTTCAAGTTTTAATGCCGAGTTGGTCAGGTTGTTCACCTTGCCGTACACCGATAATCGTTTTACAATCCTTTTTTCAAACGACATATCCAGCTGCGTGGTGGGCGCCTGCCAGTAATCCAGCCCGTAATAGGGGTTTACCAGCGAAACCCGTTCGCCGGTGTATACAAACGCCGTTTGAATATCGAGGCCGATGGCCGGGTTCTTGTACAGCAGCGATATATTGCCGATGTGCTTCGACTGGCCCTGCAATGGCCTTGTTTCCGGTTGCAGCCGCGAGGTAATGATGCCGCTGTCGTTGCGGTACGAATAGAGCTTGGTGGTAGTAATGCGCGATTGCGTATAGGTATAATTAAGCGACACGCCAAACACGCCCCAGTACCTGGTAAACACCGCCTCGGCGCCGTAATTGTAGCCGTTGCCAAAATTGCTGGGCTCCAGGGTCAGGGAGGTAACACCGGTTTTTATAGCAGAGTATTCAATGGGGTCCTGTATGTTTTTATAAAATACGCCCAGTAGCAGCTGATCGGCCTTGCGGGGAAACAGTTCATACCGCAAATCGATGTTATTGGCCGTGGTATGGTTTAGCCCCTGGGGGTTGCCTTTTTCGGGGAATGTTTCATAATTGTCCGGCCCCGCGGGAATAAGCTCGGCAAAGCCTGGCCTTGCCAGCGCCTTGTAATAAGCCAGCCGGAGATTCTGCGTTGGGGTTAAAGCATACTTAAACTGGAGCGAAGGCAATACATCGGTATAGGATATGGTTCCCGAGCGGGCATCCACTTCTGGCCCCAGCTGGGTATTGTAATGCTGCAGGGTATACTCTACGCGTACGCCGCCCAGCGCTTCCAGTTTCTGACTCAGCTGCCACTTGCCCTGTATATAACCGGCGCTCACGGCTTCGTCGAACGTATAGTTGTTGCCGTTGGCCGTAGGCAGCCCCGCGCTGACCGGGTTAAACACCCATACCGCGCTGTTGATATCGGTATAGGGCTGGTTGGAGCTGCCCGACGATAACTGGGGTTTTAAGCTATAGGTATTGTAAAAATTATCCCTTGTCTTGCTTCTTATCATGCCCCCGGCTTTCAGCTCAATGGTACGGCGCAGTATATGCGTGTTTTTTGAAAGGTTCATATATGCCGCATAATCCTTATCGCTGTTGTGCGACCAGGTATGGCTGATGCCCTGCAGGTTATCGCCGGCAATAGGCGTTATCACCACGGGATGCTCATGGGTAAACTCCGACTGGTCGGGTATATGATTATCGGCAATGGAATAAACGAGCGACCAGTCCAGCCCCAGCGAAGGGGACAGGTGGTGATTGCCCTGCAGGGTGGCATTGTAAATGGTCTGGTATTGCCAGGTGCTCCGGTATTTTTCGTCTACCAGCGAGTTCAGGGCAATGGTATCACTGATATAACGGCTCTGGTAATCGTCCAGGCGTACAAAGGTATTGACCAGTGAAATCTTATTGTTTTTATTCAGCTGGTAATCCAGTTTGCCCGTTATGCCGGAACGCAGGCTTTCAGTAGAATATTTCCGCGCCTGCAATTCAACAAACTGCGGCACATTGTTTAATCCCGGTTGTGCATTGGGCAGGAAGAAGGTAGAGTTGGTGCCATGAAAAATATCCTGGATGCTGCCCGATACCACAAAGCCGAATTGCTTGTTTTTACCAAACCGGTTGCCGATGATTAAACCGCCCGTGGTATTCAGCGGGTGTTTTTTGGTATGGTAGTTCAGGTGGTTCACGGTAAAATCGGAAGGCACCGATGTATAATTGCTGCTGCCTTGTATTTCGTTGGGCGATTTAAGGCTGATGCCCATTTTGTAAAACTTCTGGTAAGGCTGCTCACTGAGAATGGCGCTATAGCCCATCGATACATTGCCCTGCAGCAGGAGCCTGGCCGGTGCATCTTTCATGACCAGGTTGATGGTACCGCCAATGGCATCGCCTTCCATCGATGGCGTAAGGCTTTTGCTTACTTCCAGCCGTTCCAGCAGTTCGGAAGAAAATAAATCCAGCGGTATATACCGGTTCTTATTGTCCGGGCTGGGTATCTTGATGCCGTTTACCAGTGTGTTGATGTATCTTTTTTCCATGCCGCGGATAATGGGATAGCGTCCTTCGCCCGAACTGCTGCGTTCTATCGTAACGCCGCTTACCCGTTGCAGGGCATTGGCTACGGTAATATCGGGCAGCAACTGGATGGTTTTGGCCGACATCACATTTACAATGGGGTCGGCTATTTTTTCCAGGCGCATGGCTCCTCTTTCGCCATTGGCGGCACCGGCGCTTACCGTTACGGACGACAGCTCTACCGCCTCGGGTTTTAAAGAGAAATTAACCGTTTTTACCGAGTGGGAGCCCACGGTAATGGTGGTATCGTTGGCTGCACCGTTATAACCTTCATAGCTTACTTTTACTTTGTAGGTGCCTTCGGGAAGCTTGTCAAAGCTGTAAGTGCCGTCCAGGCGTACGGCCGATAAGCGGCGGGTGCCTTCTACGTATACGGTGGCGCCGGTTAGCGGCTCCCCCGTCCTGGCGTCCGTTACCCTGCCCTTAATCACCTGGCTAAAACCGGGCAGGCAAAGCAGCGATAAGCAAAGGATAAAAGAAATGGGTTTGCGGTAGTAATAGATAGCAGAAGTCATGGTCAGTGAATTTTGTGCAATGTTTGCTTAAATTCACCAACGTCGCTCGCGGCGGCCAAAGCTTACCAATTTGATCAACTTATAGTAATGGTTTGCTAACCCTGCGTTCAGAATTCCTACAGAATTGTGCTTTTTAACCCCAAACAGGGGGCGCGCCGGAGGCGCCGGCACATAGGTGGGCTCTTAGCTCTTTAAAGCCAGCCACTAACCGCCGCTCATGGAATCAAATGTGCACAGGCCCAGCGCGGCATTCAGCTGCCCTTTTTTCAGGTATTCCGTCAGCAATACCAGGCGCGGGTAATACTGGTGGAAGTCCTTGCCATAAGCGGTTTTCAAATTGGCTTTTACCAGGCGGGAAAGCCTTCCGTCAAAGGCGGCCGATAAGGTAAATAAGTCCAGCAGGAACAGCCGCTCCCGCGGGCTTACCTTATTGAGCGTATCGAGAAATAAATCCCAGTCGTCGTACTGCTGTTCTTCATTTTCGTGCAGCAGGTCTTTAAAACGCAGCAGTAAAATGATCATATTGGGATGATAATTCTGCGCCATCACCACCGCGTTGCCAATGGCCCGCAGGCATCCCGTTCTGGCTTCGGGCGATAATTGCTCCAGTATATGATCGTGCAGCACGTTTTTGCTGATTTGATGGGACAGCGCAAAACCAAACAGCCGGAGCCGTGCTTCGTGCACCACCCGCTCAATGACCACGCTGTTCCAGAACGCTTCTACCGGCACCGCTTCATACAATACCGGGATGCCCCATACCGAACTGCCGGCAATGGCCTTTAGCCCGTATTTGAGTATAAAATTGGTCACGAATATTTTTGCCTTATACAACAGGCCCAGAATAAACAGGTTTTTTTTCGGCACCCGCACAAAAGGGTCAATGCCCAGTATTTTAAACTCGGGGTCGGGCAGTTCCAGTGCGGCCCGGGCCAGTATATTGGTAACGCTAAACAGGCTGCCCTGTTCCAGTTCACTATTGGTGGCATGCAGGTTAATGAGTGCGCTTACCTCGTGTACAGCCTTCAGGGCAATAAGGAACAATATATAAAACTCGATAAGCACCGATACCAGCGTTACGC
>JACXTT010002475.1_pt1 | contig 29246 bp, 15 predicted proteins | sample 9270951 | NCBI WGS metagenome assembly JACXTT01 (sample SAMN15532306, study PRJNA645909) | rock metagenome | isolation source: weathered quartz diorite | place: Puerto Rico | collected 2017-06-21 | reverse complement strand
CGCCTCCCCGCCGCGTGCGGCGCGAGCGCCGCGTAGACGGCGAAGAGCGAGGGGGTGGGCACGCCCAAGCGCTCACCCAGACGCGCGGCGTGGCCGTGCAGGGCCTCGAGCTCGAGCCGGCGGCCCTGCAGGAGGTCCTGCGCGAGCGAGGCGCGATTGCCCGGCGGGATCGTCTCGGCGAACCTCACGGTCTGCTCGGCCGCGTCGTCTGCGAGATCGACGCCCGAAGCGCGCCCCACCGCCGCGGCTTCCTCGGCGAGCGTGCGGAACAGCCGCCAGGTGGCCGGCGTGTCGCGAATCGCTCCGATCGTCTCGCGCGTGACGGCGGTCGTGCCGGCGACCGCGCAGATCAACAGGTACTTTTCCCAGAGCGCCCGGCGGATGTTCTTGGACAGCTCGACCGGCACCTCGGCGCGCGCGAAGGCGTCGCGCAGGTGCTCGGCCCGCTGGCTCACGCTTCCGTCCATCTCCCCGAAGATGATGCGCCCGGCGGCGGCGTGCCTGATCACGCCGGGCGACTCGATCGTCGCGAACACCTGGGCGACGCCGCCCATCGCGCGCCCGGCGCCGAGCTTGGCGTCGATCCGGTCCTCGTTGTCGACGCCGTTCTGGAGCGAGAGGATCGGCGTGTCGGGGCCCAGGACCGACCAGAGGCGCGCGGCCGCGTCGTCCGTGTCGAACGATTTCACGCAGAAGAGCACGGCGTCCGCCCGGTCCACGCCCTCGAGCCGCTCGACGGCCGCGGGCTTCACAACCGTATCGCCCTCGATCGCGGACCGGATCGCCAGCCCCGACCGCTTGATCGCCTCCAAATGCGCGCCGCGGGCGACCATCGTCACCCGCTCCCCGGCGCGCTGGAGCTTCGCGCCGAAGTAGCCGCCGACACCGCCGGACCCCATCATCACGATGTGCACGACACGTATGATACATTGCGCGGCAGCATGGCATCGCTCGAACGACGCGTGGCGGTCGACGCCGCGCGGGCCGCCGGGCAGCTCCTGAAGAGCGAGCTCTCCGGATCGCGCCGCATCGCCTACAAGGGCAGCCCGACGAACCTCGTGACCGAGATGGACGCGCGCGTCGAGGAGCTCATCGTCGGGCGCCTGACGGCGGCGTTTCCCGACGACGCCGTGCTCGCCGAGGAGCGCGGCGCCAGCGCGGGACGGTCCGGGCGCCGCTGGATCATCGACCCGCTGGACGGCACGACGAACTATGCTCACGGTTTCCCCGCGTTCGGGGTCTCGATCGCGCTCGAGTCAGCGCGGCGCGTCGAGCTCGGCGTGATCTACGATCCCAACCTCGACGAGATGTACGTCGCCGAGCGCGGCCGCGGGACCACCGTGAATGACCAGGCGCTGGCGGTGTCGACCACCGCCAGCCTGGACGAGAGCCTGCTGGCGACGGGCTTCCCCTACAACATCCGCGAGGGCGGTGACAACAACTTGAAGGAGTACGCGGCCTTCAGCGTGCGCGCTCGCGCAGTCCGTCGCATGGGCTCCGCGGTGCTGTATCTGGCCTGGCTGGCCGGCGGACGGCTCGACGGCTACTGGGAGCTTCGCCTCGGGCCGTGGGACGTCGCGGCCGGGAGTCTCATGGTCGAGGAAGCCGGCGGCCGGATCACCAACCTCTCGGGCGGTGCCCTCGAGCTCGATGCGCCGGCGCTCGTCGCGACCAACGGCCGTATCCACTCGGCGGTGCTCGAGGTGCTCGAAGAGGTCCGCGGAGGCAAGCCCTGACGCCTTCCGGTTGCGAGTCGCGCGCGAATCGCCGGACGACAGAATTTTCCGGAGGTCTTGGAGGCCGGAGCGTCGTGCAGCGCCGTCCTGAGTTCGGCGAGGTCGATCGTCGTGATCCGGGTGAGTCCTGGCGTCCGCTAAATCTGGTCGAGTCACGAGGACGCGCGTAGGAATCGGGAAAATTCGACTACCGGCGCCGTGACAAGAGAGTTGCCAGAATTCGTCCGGTTGTAACCAGTTTGCCCGCCCCTGAAGCGTAACCCCCCGTCGCCACGAGTCAGACAATCGGCACTCAACTTGCACAATATCGTGCGTGCCGCCGAGGCACGCATTGATCTGGAGGGCAGTCCGATGAGGACGGGCTGTAGAGAGCGTCGCCTAGCACCCCACCAGCCGCCACCTGACTGACTGGCGCGTCGAACTGCTCGGTTCGCAAAAAGGGCGTAGCGTGAACGTGCGTTTTCCCGACGAACTCGATCAGTTGGCGAGCCTCGTCGATCTCTCCCGTTGGCGTGCGTCCCACCAACCCGACCGCTCCGCCTATCACTTCCTCGAAGACGGTGTTGCGCCTGCGGCCTCACTCACGTATGCGGCGCTCGATCAGGGTGCTCGCGCGATAGCGGGATTTCTCCAAAGTCGAACCGCGTTTGGCGACCGAGTACTGCTTTTGTATCCGCCAGGCCTTGAGTTCGTCCGCGCATTCCTGGGATGTTTGTATGCGGGAGTTCTCGCGGTTCCCGCTCCTCCCCTGGATCCGTTGCGAATGAAGCAAAGCCTGCCACGCATCCAGGGCATTGCCAACGACGCGCAGATCAATTGTGTGCTGACGACGCCGGAGATCGTGAGGTATGCGGAACGCGGTCTCCCGTCAATGGCCGGCGACGCCTCGCCTCACTGGTTCATCACCGATGACGTCGGCGGTGACTGGGCACGGCAATGGACTCCGCCAAATGTGACGCCGGATCATGTGGCGTATCTGCAATACACCTCCGGCTCCACTTCGGCACCCAAAGGCGTGATGGTGACCCACCGCAATCTTCTCCATCACTGTGGGTACATCACGAGAGTCGCGGGCTATGACGCCGAGTCGGCGACCCTCTCCTGGATGCCTCATTTCCACGATTACGGACTCGTCAAAGGCATTCTGCAGCCTCTCTTTGCGGGGATCCCAAGTCATCTGATGCCGGCTCTGGCCTTCCTCAAGCGACCGATTCGATGGCTCCAGGCCATCGGGCGGTATGGGATCACGCACAGCGGCGGGCCCAACTTCGCCTATGGCCACTGCGTTCGTCGTACGACTCCGGCCGACCGAAGCACTCTGGACCTGAGTTCCTGGCGGGTCGCAAGCTGTGGCGCTGAGCCGATCTCGAAGGACACGATGGACCGATTCATCGAGGCCTTTCAAGTGTCGGGTTTCCGTCGAGAGGCCTTTCACCCCGCCTATGGGATGGCCGAGTTCACCCTGCTCGTTTCAGTGAAGGGCCTCCACGACGCGCCGGGCTTCCGGAGTCTGGATGCCCGGGCTCTCGAGAAGGGATTGGTAACCGAAGTTGGTGAGGACCATCCGGGTACGCGTCACGTGGTCAGTTGCGGCCGACCAGTCGGAGAGACCGAGGTAGTCATCGTCGCCCCGGAAGTGCTCAAGCGTTGTGAGCCTGACGTCGTGGGAGAGATTTGGCTCGCCGATCCGAGTGTCGCGAGCGGCTATTGGAACGCACCAGAAGAAACGAACCAGACATTCAGGGCGCATCTAGCCGATACGGGAAACGGGCCGTACCTCCGCACGGGTGACTTGGGGTTCGTCAAGGACGGCGAAATCTTTGTCACCGGGCGGCTCAAGGACCTGATCATCATCCGGGGACGCAACCACTACCCGCAGGACGTCGAGCGTACGGTGGCGCAAAGCCATCCGAGCTTACGGCAGGGCTCCGGGGCGGCGTTCTCGATCGAGAAAAACGGCGAGGAGCGCCTCGTCGTCGTTCAGGAAATTGAACGGCGGGAACTGCGGGTGGCCGTTGAGGATGTCGCGGGCGCGATTCGCGAGGCAGTCGCCGAGCATCACGATATCCACGTCTACACGGTCGCGCTGGTGCCGGCCGGAAGCATCCCGAGGACATCGAGCGGAAAGATCCAGCGCCGCGCATGTCGCGACGCTTTCCTCGCGGCGCAGCTCCGGATTGTCGGAGTCAGCACTCTTGGTGACGATGAACCGGAGACACGCGATCACGACCTCACTCGCGACGCTCTGCTCGCGCTCAGCGTAGACCAACGACGCGCAACCCTGCTCGCGTGCCTGGAAGCGGTCGTTGGCCGGCTGTTGAGGATTCCGGTGTCGCGACTCCTTCAGGAGCAGCCGCTGACCACGATGGGACTCGACTCGTTGACCGCCACGGAACTGGGGCATGCGGTGGAAACCAGGTTCGGCGTTTCCCTGTCGCTGCCAGCCCTTCTCGAAGGAGCGTCGATCAGTCAACTCGTGGATTGGGTGCTCGATCGGCTATCGGATCCGTCGGTGTCATTCCCCTTGCGACCCGAAGTCCTTCCGGAAACGAGCGGACTAGCTGAATGTGCGTTGTCTCGCAATCAGTCGGCCCTGTGGTTCCTCTACCAATTGAGCCCCGTCAGCAAGGCTGCCAATGCAGCTCTCCTGCTGTGGATCCGGGGCCCGATCGATTCAAGCGCGCTGCAGCGTGCGCTGGCGAAGTTGGCGGCACTGCACCCCACTCTTCGAACGACGTACGCATCGCGGGACGGCGTTCCATTTCAGCGGATCCATCCAACTCTCCCAATGCAATTCGAGGAGACCGACGCGGCGGCGTGGACTCCTGAAGAACTGAAAGCGCATACGGCGAGGACCGCGGAGATACCGTTCGACCTGGAATGCGGGCCGCTCTGGCGCGCGAACCTGCTCTCGCGTTCGCCGAACGAGGCGTATCTCCTGATGGCTGCCCATCATATTGCGGTGGACGGCTGGTCCATGAAGATCCTGATCGGGCATCTCGAGCGTCTGTATGAGGGAGAGCGGACGGGCGAGGCAGGCTCTCTTTCCGAACCCGTCGCGCGGTATACGGACTTCGCGCGTTGGCAGAGTGAGCTATTGGCCGGGCCACAAGGACAGAGACTCTGGAGCTACTGGCGAAAGACGTTGGCCGGCGAGTTGCCGGTGCTGGATTTGTCCCATCGCCGGCCACGGCCGACCGTGCCACGCGACACCACCGCGTGGCGGGAGTTCGTGCTCGATGAGAACCTGACGCGACGACTGAAGGCACTGGCCGAGGCCGAAGGAACGACGCTGTACGTGACACTCCTGGCCGCTCTGAAGGTCCTCCTGTACCGCTATACAGGTCAGGAAGACATTCTGATCGGGTCGCCGATGTTCGGGCGCCCGGCAATGTTTACCGATACGGTCGGCGACTTCGTCAATGTGGTGGTCTTGCGCGATCGGGTGTCGCGTGACGCGACCTTCAAAAGCTTCTTGTCACACGCCAAGCAGACGGTTCTGGAGGCGATCGCCCATCAAGATTATCCCTTTTCACTTCTGGTCGAGCAGCTCCAGCCAGCGCGGGATCCGAGCCGCGCGCCTCTCGTCCAAGTTCTACTGGTCTTTCAGAAATTCAGATTGATGACTCAACTCGCCGAGAGCGGCCGCTGGGATGGGAACGGCACGCCCAACCCGAGCGCAGAGGTCCATGTTGAACCGTATGTGATCCCGCAAGCCGCAGGCCAGTTCGACCTCACGCTCGAGATCTCGGACTCGGATGGTCCATTGGCGGGCTGTTTCGAATACAACGCGGATCTGTTCGATGCCAGCGCAATCGCACGAATGCAGGAACACTTTCGGGTGCTCCTCGAAGGCATCGTAGACGAGCCGGACCAGTTGTTGGCCGATCTCCCGCTGATGACGCCCGAAGAACGACGTCAGGTCCTGGTCGCCTGGAACGATACTCGTGCCGGCCACACCGAGACTCGGTGTCTCCATGAGTTGTTTGACGAGCAGGTCAAGCGGACCCCGGATGCGCTGGCGGTCATGTTCGAGGATCAACGACTTAGCTATGTGGAACTCTACAGACGGGCCAACCAGCTCGGTCATTACCTCAGGAGTCTTGGGGTGGGTCCCGGCGTCCTAGTTGGACTGTGTGTCGAGCGATCATCCGAGCTCCTTGTCGGCCTTCTGGGCATCCTCAAAGCCGGTGGCGCGTATCTGCCGCTCGATCCCGAGTATCCCGCGAAGCGTATGGCCGCGATGTCGGCGGAGGCTCGTGTATCGATCGTCGTGACCCAGCAACATCTTCTGGCTCGGCTTCCGGCGGATGAGCCCCGCGCCGTCTGCCTGGATACGGAGTGGAGCATCATTGCCCGGGAATCCGCTGAGGCCCCGGCGAATCGCACAACCGGGAGAGATCTGGCGTACGTCATCTACACATCGGGATCGACCGGGAAGCCTAAGGGAGTCATGGTCGAGCACCGGTCGGTCGCGAATTACGTGGCAGCAGTCGCTACGCAGGTACGTCTCGGACCAGGCGATCGGATGCTCCAGCTGGCATCGGTCGGAGTCGATACGGCTGCAGAGGAGATCTTCACCTCCTTGTCGACGGGCGCCGCACTGGTCGTTCGAACCGCATCCATGTTGGATTCAATACCGGGTTTTCTGACGAAGTGCCGGGAATGGCGGGTGACCATGCTGGACCTCCCAACCGCCTACTGGCATGAGCTTGTCGCGGGACTCCGCGGTGAATCCTTGGAATTTCCGCCAGACATTCGCTCGGTGGTGATCGGGGGTGAGCGAGCACTGCGGCAACCGCTGATAACCTGGCAGCGGCATGTCGGTTCCCGTGTGCAGCTACTGAATACCTACGGCCCAACCGAAGTGACGATCGCGGCGACCATATGCGATCTGACGTCCGTCGAACTGGGTGGCGAATCGCCCCGAGAGGTGCCGATCGGGCACGCGATTCAAAATGCTCAGGTGTACGTGCTCGATCGGAACTTGCGGCCCTTGCCAATCGAAACTCCTGGAGAGCTCTGTGTCGGTGGCGTCGGTCTCGCGCGTGGCTACCTGAATCGCGCTGATTTGACCGCTGAGCGGTTCATTCGCAATCCCTTCAGCCTGGAGCCCGATGCCCGTCTCTACCGGACGGGCGATCTTGCCCGGTGGTTGCCGAATGGCGAGCTGGAGTATTTGGGGCGTACCGATCGACAGGTCAAAATCAGAGGGCATCGGATCGAGCTTGAAGAGATCGAATCGGTCCTGGAGAACCATGCCGAGATTCGCGCGGTTGCCGTCGCGGTGCGAGAAGACGTACCCGGGGATAAGCGACTCGTGGCGTTCCTCGTCGCCGCGCCGGGCAGCTCGCTGAGCATCAATCATCTACGGGCTTTCCTCAAGGAACAGCTTCCGGATTCGATGATTCCGTCAGCCTTTGTGGAATTGGACGCCCTCCCGCTCACGCCGAATGGCAAGATTGATCGACAGGCCTTGCAAGCGCCGGTCAACAGTCGGGCCGGCGTTCTCCACCTCAAAACCGAGTACGTCGCTCCCCGCACTTCGACTGAACAAATGCTCGCCCATATCTGGGGCGAGATCTTGGACATCAAAGATGTTGGCGTTCACGACAATTTCTTCGAGTTGGGCGGGCACTCCTTACTGGCGACCCAGATGTTTTCACGCCTGCGCTCGCTCTTTGACGCCGAGCCTCCCCTCCGAGCCGTGTTTGAGAGTCCGACCATTGCGGGTCTCGCCCAGTGGTTGACTGAGCAACAGCCCCGGGAAGCCGATAGTCTCGCGGTACCTCCCATCCCGCGTGTCTCTCGTGAAGGGCCGTTGCCTCTGTCCTTCGCGCAAGAGCGAATGTGGTTCCTGTACCAGCTGGCACCGGACAGCTCGGCTTACAACATTCCGGCGTGCATCCGTCTCGTCGGGCCTCTCAACAAGGAGGCCCTCGCGCACAGCCTCAACGAGCTGGTGCGACGGCATGAGTCCTTACGGACGACATTCCATCACGGCGACAGCCGCCCCGTTCAAGTGATTCACCCTTTTGAGCCTCTGAGGGTTACCGAGGTCGACCTGCGGAAGCGACCGAAAGACAGCCGGGGACGCGAAGCCGTCGCGCTGGCGACGGAGGCGGCCCGCCGCCCGTTCGATCTAACCAGTGGCCCATTGATCAGGGTGCTGACGATCCAGGTGGGCGACGAAGAGCACGTCGTGCTTCTTACGACGCACCACATCATTTCTGATCAGTGGTCGTATGGCGTGATCGGGCGGGAGTTGGTCCAGTGCTACAACGCGTTCTGCGATGGTGAACCCTCTCCCGTCGAGCCACCGCTCGAGATCCAGTATGTGGATTTTGCCTGTTGGCAGCGTTCATGGCTCCGTGGGGCGGTACTGGACGACCAGCTGTCCTATTGGAAGACCCAATTGAAAGGTGTCCCTGCCCTGACGCTACCGACCGATCGCCCGCGCCCGGCCGCCCATTCCTTCCGTGGCGCTTACATTTCTCTGGACCTGCCCCGGTCGTTGATCAACGGCCTCAAGGACCTCAGCGTGCGGGAGGGCGTCACCCTCTACATGGTCTTCCTGGCGGGTTTCGTGGCACTTCTCAGTCGATTGACGGGCCAAGAGGACATTGCGGTCGGAACGCCGATTGCGAATCGGAACCGCTTGGCGATCGAGGGCCTCGTCGGCACATTCGTCAACATGCTGGTCCTCAGGACAGATGTGTCAGGCGGACCAACGTTCCGCGATCTTCTGGCTCGCGTCCGCGATGTTGCATTGAGCGCCTACGCCCACCAGGACTTGCCGTTCGAGAAACTGGTCGAGGAGTTTCACCCCGATCGGAGCCATGGCGGTTCACCGTTCGTCCAGGTCCTGTTCAACTTTGCGAATACGCCGTTTGGCCGAGTGGATTTCGAGCACCTGTCGTGGGCCCCGGTTGAAATCGATCGTGGCGCGTCCCAATTCGATCTCAGCCTGTCGATCGATCCCACAGTCACGCGCCGGGTTTATCTGGAGTTCGACACGGATCTCTTTGACGCTCGCTCGATGGAGCGGTGGCTGACGCACTATCGGACACTCCTCGAAGGGGCCGTCGAACAACCCGAGACCACCGTCTCTCGCTTACGGCTGCTCTCGGACAGTGAACGGCGACAGATCGTGGTCGAGTGGAGTGGCAGACCATCCGTTGAGTCAACAGATCGGTGCCTCCCACAGCTCTTCGAAGAACAGGTTGCCAGAACACCCGCGGCCATCGCGGCTGAGTGCCAACGCTCCACGCTGACCTATGCCGAATTGAATCTGCGCGCCAACCAAATCGCACACACGTTGCGTAGCTATGGAGTGGGGCCGGATGTTGTCGTGGCCGTACGGATGGAACGATCGCTCGAGCTTCTGACGTGCTTGCTTGGAATCATGAAGGCCGGCGGGGCATACCTTCCATTGGACACGGGCCTTCCGATGAAGCGCGTGTCCCTGATGCTGGAAACGAGCGGCGCCGCACTGCTTGTCACCTCGCGAGTCTTCGCGCAGGCGATTCCCGATCATCCGGTGCGAGTGATCGACCTCGATTCGGAGCGGAAAAACATCGTGCGTCAAAGTCAAAACAATCCTCGACCGGGCGCCAGATCCGGCGACCTGGCCTATGTGATCTATACGTCGGGGTCGACGGGGAAACCCAAAGGTGTGGAGATAGAGCATCGCGCTCTGGTGAATTGCTTGGAGTCGATGCGACGGGAGCCCGGGTTGACCGCGGATGACGTGTTGCTCTCCGTGACCAGCCTGTCCTTTGATATCGCCGGATTGGAGTTGTATCTGCCACTGCTGGCTGGCGCGACTGCCCTCATAGCGACTCGAGATGAGGCGGCGGACGGCGCGTGGCTGAGCAAGGAGTTGGAGGCGGGCCGGGTCACGGTGATGCAGGCCACACCGGCAACGTGGCGCATGGTCCTGGAGGCGGGATGGGCGGGCAATCCGAGGCTGAAGATTTTGTGCGGCGGCGAGGCCCTGCCGCGAGATCTTGCAGAAGCGCTTCACGCCCGTGCGGGGTCCGTATGGAATATGTATGGGCCGACTGAGACTACTATCTGGTCCACCGTCCACAACCTGGCGTCCGGTGAGACTCCCGTGTCGATAGGACGCCCGATCGAGAACACGCAAGTGTACATCCTCGACTCGAACCTGGAACCGGTGCCGGTCGGGGTCCCCGGAGAGCTGTATATCGGCGGACGCGGATTGGCTCGAGGGTATCGACACGCCCCGGAGGCTACCGCGGCAAGGTTTGTCGCCAGTCCATTTCTACACGGTGATGAGCGGCTGTACAGGACTGGAGATCAAGCTCGGTGGCTGCCCGACGGTCGTATCGACTGCCTCGGTCGGCTGGATCACCAGGTCAAAGTCCGAGGATTCCGGATCGAGCTTGGTGAGATCGAGTCGACTCTGAGCGAATACGCCGAAGTGAAGCAATGCGTGGTGATGGTGCGTCAGGATAGTCCTGATGAGAAGCGTGTGGTGGCCTATGTGGTTCCACACGATGGATATGTGCTCCAGTCCGGTCGGATACGGCACAGATTGCGGGAACAGCTGCCGGATTACATGGTCCCAGCTGCCGTCGTTCAGCTGACTACACTGCCGCTGACTCCGAACGGAAAGATCGATCGGCTCGCGCTGCCTCCTCCCGGTGATGAAGCTCCCGACGGCATGACGGAAGCCGTGAGCCCGCGCAATCGGTTGGAGCTGCAGCTTTCGGCGATCTGGGAGCAGGTGCTGGGCGTGACTCCGATCGGTGTGAGAGACAATTTCTTCGACCTCGGCGGCCACTCCCTGTTGGCGCTGCAGCTCTTCAGGGCAATCGAGCAGACGTTCGGACAGCGGCTGCCGATGTCGATGCTTCTACAGGCGCCCACGATCGCGCTATTGGCCGAGGCGCTCGGCCAGGCAGGGTGCTCGATTCGGTGGGACTCTCTCGTCGCCATCCAATCAAGAGGCTCGAGGCCTCCGATCTTCCTGGTCCCAGGCGTCGGGGGCAACGTCCTGGTCTTCGCCAGGCTCGCTAAACAGTTGGGTCAGGAGCAACCGGTCTACGGACTTCAGGCGCGAGGACTCGACGGGGAGGCGCGGCCGTTCACTCGTGTCGAGGAGATGGCCGCGCACTATGTGAAGGAAATCCGCACCGTCCGGCCGAAAGGACCCTATTTCATCGGCGGGACCTGCACTGGAGGCGTGGTCGCGTATGAAATGGCCCAGCAACTCGTGGGGCAGAGTGAAGAGGTGATGCTTGCCGTCATGGAATCGTGGCATCCGCGATCCCATGAGGGCTACCGTGAGAGGGTTTCGCCCTGGCGAGGTAAGGTCCGATCGGTCACCAATCGTGTGGAAAGACGATGGTTTCCCAATGCCAGCCACGAATACTACGCGGAGCTAGTGACCTCGGCGACCTTTTATGCCGTCTCGCAGTATCATCCTAGACCCTACCCCGGCTGTCTGCTGAATGTGATCGCGTCGACACGACCGCTATCGAGTGCAGCGCAGGACACGCGATTGACGTGGACGGAGCTGGCGTTGGGGGGTGGACAAACGGTCTTCATGCCGGCCGAGGACTCTGGCCAGTTGTTCACGCCGGCACACGTTCAGGAACTTGCCCATCAGCTTCGCGAATACTTCAATCACGAATGCCCGGTTCATCTCGCGCAATAAGCCCGTCGCCCTCAGGGCGCGACGTTGGGATCAAACCGGCCAAATTATAGGACTCCCATTCAGATATGAGCAGGATGAACCTGTCTCGACTCGTGCGCTTCCTGCTGCGTGGGCCCAAGTGGACGCTTGTGGTTCTACTCGCGACTGGATTGCTTGCGGGAGTCTGCAGCGCGGGCCTTCTCGCAGTCGTCAACGTCATCGTGCACCAGAGCGGTGGCGTGCCTCGTGCGCTCGCGCTCTTGTTTGCCGCGTTGGCCCTCTCGAAGATCGCAGCTCACGGCGCGTCGCAGCTGTCTTTGGTGTATCTCGTACAAGACGCCGTGCTGGATCTGGGTCTGAGGCTCTGTGCACAGGTGATGAGGACCCCACTGCGAACGTTGGAAAAAAAAGGTCCAGCACATATCCTGGCGGTCCTGACGGACGATGTCAGCGCGATCGCCTGGGCGCTGCAATGTCTACCGGGTCTCACGATCAACGGCGCCGTCCTCGTGGGCGGCGCCCTGTATCTGGCATGGTTATCGTGGACGATGTTTCTGGTCGTGCTCGGTCTGATGCTCGTTGGCGCTCTGACGTACAAGATCCTCCACGACCGAGCCTTTCGAGTCATCTATGCTGCCCGTGAAAGCCGCGCCGCCCTGTTCCGTCATTTCAGGAGCCTGACCGAGGGTCGCAAAGAGCTGCTGATGCATCGCGGGCGGCGGGAAACGTTCCTCTCGGAGGACGTGACGCAGACGGCGCTTGCGCTGCGCCATCTCAATCTCGTCGCGACCAAGCAGTACATGATCGCCGACGCGTGGACTCAAAGTTTGTTCTATGGTTTGATCGGCGCGATACTCCTGGTCTTCGCCAATCTCTTCACCCTCCCGGCCGAATCCCTGACCGGCTATGTATTCACCGTTCTTTACCTGATGAACCCGCTGTGGGCGGTGATAGGAACCGTGCCCACCCTGATTCGGGGCCAGGTCGCGCTCGAGAAAATCGAGGGACTGGGATCAGGGTTCGACCCTTTCGAGGAAGCCCAGTCGACCGGCGCGGAGTCTATTCCGAAGACGCTGAAGAGTGCCCGTCTGGAATTGGACGGAGTCGTTTTCAGTTACGAGGACGATAGACCTGAAGATAGCGGTTTTGTGTTAGGTCCGGTCGACTTTCGGCTAGATCCCGGCGACCTCGTCTTCATCGTCGGCGGCAATGGGAGTGGCAAATCCACCTTCGTCAAGCTTCTGGTCGGACTGTACCGCCAGCGGTCGGGTGACATCCGGTTGGGCGCAAGGCCGATTCGGGACTCCAATCGAGACTGGTATCGCCAACACTTCTCGGTCGTATTCTCGGATTTCTATCTGTTCGAGAAATTCCGAGGGCTTGACCAGAAAACTCTGGACGCCAGAGCCCAAATGTATTTACGTCGCCTGGCGCTCGATCAGAAAGTCCATATCACGGGCCAGGGTCTCTCGACGACCGACCTGTCTCAAGGTCAACGCCGGAGGCTGGCCTTGCTGACCGCGTACCTCGAAGACCGACCTTTCTACGTGTTCGATGAATGGGCGGCCGACCAGGATCCTCAGTACAAAGAGGTGTTCTACACCGAATTGCTTCCGGAACTACGTGCCAGGGGCAAAGGTGTCGTGATCATCACCCATGACGATCGGTATTTTCATCTCGGCGATCGGATCATCAAATTGGATGAGGGAAAGATCGTCGAATCCTGGGGTGGATCCTCCTCTCACGCGGAACGGCTCCAGAGGGTCGACGGAAAACTTGACCAACGGACATGATTCACAATGTCATACCTGACGAACCTCTCCACCTGAACGCGTCAGAAGTACATGTGTGGCGCATCTCGCTCCAGCCGGCCGAGGCGCGGCTTTCTCAGCTGAGAGGCTCTCTCACCCCCGGACGAACGCGCCAGGGCTGAGCGGGTTGCCTCCCGAGGAGGCTCGCGTACGCTTTCTCGTAGCACACGGGATGCTCAGAACGATCGTCAGTCGGTATGTGAAGCGGGGGCCAGAGGTCCTAGCGTTCGCTTCCCGTCGGCAGGGGAAACCCTTTCTAGCCGGAGTGCACGGAGCTTCGGAGAAAGTGCGATTCAATCTGACAGGCAACCGCTGGTTCTTTACACTGTGGACATGCAAAGAAGCCTACCTGAAGGCGATCGGGGCGCTGCCTGTCCCCGGTGAACTCACGGCAAGAGTCAGGTTGTTGGGCGATAGCCGTCCACATGAAGGCTGGTTGATTCGGATACTGTCGCTCGGGCCAGACTATGCCGGGGCCATTGCCGCGAAGGGCGAAGACTGGCGAGTGCGCTTCAGGCAGTGGCCCGAACTGCTTCCCTGATTCACCCCGGGAACCAGTCCATGCGCTTATAGCTAATTAGCCCTCGACTCGGTCGTGATCGCCTGCGTCCAGGCATGAAGTGATATCTCGCTCGAGTGAATCATTCGCGGCGTGACCAGAGCCGTGGTCCGTCCCACCCAGTGCGGGGTCGCGGTCCACAAAGATCTGAAATCAGCGCTCGAGGTTGACGAGCGGCCAGACCGCCCTTGTACCGTGCCAGCCATTTCATGAGGCTCGGAGAACCTCTTTGATCTGCGTCATTGTCTTCTCGACATCAAAGTGTTCATGTACTCGGGCTTTTGCTGCGGCACCCATCCTGAGGCGCTCATCGCGATGTACCAATAAGTACCCGATCAAGCGAGCCAACTCCTGTGGGTCACCTGGTTTCACCAAGAATCCGGTTCGACCATCGACTATTGCCTCGCTGTTACCGCCTACATCCGTCGCGATGGACGGTAACCCACAGACCATTGCCTCTAACAACGCGTGCGGGAATCCCTCCTTGTCGGAGGGCAGCACGAAGAGGTCGGCCATTTTGAGATAGGGACGGACATCGCCAACCTGTCCAGTAAATACAATGGAGCAGGACAAGCCCAACCGAGCGGCGTGGGTACGCATGTCACTTTCCAGCGGCCCGCCACCGACGACAATACATCTCCACGCTCCATGTTCGACGGATAGCCGCGATAACGAGTCCAACAAGAGATCGATTCGCTTCACGTGCGAAAGGCGAGCCACACAAACGATCACGACCTCATTAGGTTTGATGAGGATGCGCTCTCTCAAGAGGGGCAGGTCCGCGATGGCACTCTCGAAGTATTTGCAATCGACTCCATTGTGGATTGTTAGAGTCTTGTCCGGGGAGTAACGATATTCCTCCACGAGTCTCCGCCGAATCGCCTCACTCACACAGATTGTGGCGTCTACGAGCCGTCCCTCCATCCATTTTCCGAACATGTACCGAGTTCGCCATCCCATGAGCCGTCTTATCATTGCGATCGGCCCATCCCCGCCTAACGGCGGGGGGGCCGCGTCACCGATCAGTTGCTCAATTACCACGACTCTTCTGGCGCCAGAAAGATACGCGGCAAGATACGCAACCCACGGGTAAATATCAGCGATCCCTTTTACGAACACGACTTCCTGGGAGGAATGGCGTAGAAAAGTCGCTACGTATCCCCAGAGAGTGGCTGGGCGTCCGGCTGTCTTCCGAAACACGCGCACATTCGCGCGCTCGTGAAGCGCCTGGGAGTAGAAGTCTTCCCCGTAACACAAGATGTCACATCTGACGGAGTGATCTGTCTGGCGTATCAACTCGATGAGGTGCTTTTCAGCTCCTCCGAATTCTGGCGTGTGAGTGACGAACAGAATGCGCTGTATCATGGACTCTGTTTCAAGTGGTCATTGGTTTGCGGGGTGTTCGGGAACCAGCTGCATTTTATCAGTGGACCAATTCGCTCTCGCCAACGAGAAGTTCTATGATCCGATCAGTTGCCTTGTCCCACGAAAACCATTCGGCGGCCAACTTCTGCGCCCCGTGAGTCAGGCGCCGCCGGAGGTCTCCATCGTCGATGATTGTCCGAATGGCCTGCGCCATGGATTCTGGGGATTTCGGTTCACAGAAGATCAGATTTTCGCCGTTCACGAACGGTTGTTCTACAAATTCCCCCCGGGTCGCAACGATTGGCAAACCGTGCGCGGCAACAGCCGCAAAGGAACTATTGTTAAGGAACAACCCAAGATCGTGAGGAAATACGCATATATCTGACGCATATATATAGCGTGATGCCTCATCGCTGTCCGTCGCGAATTCTCCAGTCCAGATAACTTGGTCGTCGAAACCCAACTGGCGTGGAAGCTCGCGCATTTCTTCCGCAAAACGGGGCCTATTAGGATAGTCCTGAGCGATGACGCCACCAATTAGCACTAATCGCAGCCACGTCCGTTCCCGACACACAAGATGAAATGCGCGGAGCAGGGTTTCTACTCCTTTGGGTGGATAGATCCATCCGAAATATACGAGCACCAGATGGCTCTTGTTGAGTCCCAACTTCTTACGCGTGCTTTCTCGCGTTCCCTCATCCGTCGCACTCGTCAGGGTCAAAAGCGGAGGCGGCGGGATCAACACGCTTTTGTCGCTAACGGCCCGATCACTTTCGGACAACATCGTGCGATGCCGTTCGCTCATGACAATGATTGCTTCGCTATCGCGCAGCAGCGTCCCATAAGCGTAGTCCACGTCTTTGGATCCCACTACCCTTTGCATGACCTTCCGGATCGCTCTTGTGACGATAGAGAACCGTTGGTAGTCGCTGCCCATCGGATACGCAAACATCGTCACAAAATGATGTGCTGGGAGTACGGCACGGCAGATCGTTGGCGCAAAGGTGATCATGGGGTGATGGTTGTAGACCCAGCCGATGTAGAAGAGGAAAACGTGATCCGGAGCGCACTGTCTGACGAATCGCACGAAGCGCGGCAAGTCCTTCCACGACCAGTCGCGCATAATGCGGTGAACTGTGAACGGGACCTCGTGCGCCCATGTATTGGATCTCGTCGTCAATACGTGCACCTCGAGGCCACGCTTGGTCAGCTCCAGGCACTGATGATAGGCATGGTCAGCCTCACCGGCTTTCATAGGCGGATATGCGGCTGTAATGAAGAGAACTTTCACGCTCGATACCTCTTGGGTTCCTCAAGGACGAGGAACCAATGTTGGGCATGGGCCAAGGTCTTGTATCTGCCGATCGTGAAGTCGGATCCGCACTGCCGTCTACTGGCTCCCCTTGGACCAAGGGGGGAATTCCAGCCGAAAACTGTGTCCATGAATGGAATGCTTGTCTAGCTTGAGTAGATCAAAGTCTGGGGAGTGCTAGAGTGGACGTGCTGAGGGCAGTTCGCACGTCTGATGCGCGATACGTGTGGAGTCGGCCATGCCTTCTCGTTCGAGTAACTTCGCCACTTCACGTTCGTAACAGTCAAGACTCTTCTCCCAGGTCCACTCATTCCTCACATATTCGGCGGCCTGCCGTCCTCGCTGTCTGCGCGCCTCAGGATCTTTCACGAGGGAATTGATCGCGGAAGCCAACTCCGTCGCGTCTCGATCAACGAGGATTCCGCTTTTGTCGTGCAGCACCGATTCCCTGACACCTGCCTCACGAATCCCGACGACGGGAACACCACAAGCCATGGCCTCCAGCGCAACCAGTCCAAAAGGTTCCATGATGGGCACGAAGACGAGCATTAGAGCCTGATTGTAGAGCGTAACCAAGTCGCCTTCACTTGGATTACGTCTGACTTCGAGAAGAACATTTGCTGCCTTCGCCATGCTGATTACCCGCGCTGCGTAAGTTGGATCTTCTTGATGCGTGGGGGTCTCCGGAGTCGCGATCACCAGCCGAGGACGGTGCGTTTCGGGAACTATCGACAACGCCTCGACCACGAGGTGGTGTTGCTTGGCTTCCACGAGCCGACCCGCCGACAGGATCATAGGCTCTACGGGTAGCGCTAACGGACGAAACGTCTTGGTGTCCACGCCGTACCGACACACCGAGCAAGGACGACGGGCCCGCTGAAACATAACCTCTTTCGAAAAGTAAGAATTCGTGAGTACGATATCCGCGTCTGCAAGCCCTCGCAAGTCTAGACGATGTCTGAACTTCGACCAGCTGTTTGTCGCCAGATCACATCCCATCTCGTAGGCCCGGCGAATTCCTGAGGGTCTTGAGTGTGAACCGCGGAAAGCACTCCGTTCATATCGAGCCCCACTGACTTCATGGCTATACACGAGCGTCGGGCACTTCAGCATTGTCGTCAGCAGCACTGTGTAGCTCGGCGAGCAGTGGTCGATATGAACGAAATCATATGCTCTCGCATGAATGTCAGCTGAGACGCCTTCAAGAGTGTGCATGAATGATCTGATCTTGAAGAAATCCTGACAGAGGCTGGCCCAAGCGTGGACCAGATGAGGCCGTAGCGCATTGCCGTCCGCTGGCCGCAGATACCGATAACTCTCACGTACGAACGGTCGAAGCGGCCAGTGAGAGAGGTTCGGCTCACCAATCCGGATGATGTACTCATCAATCGTGTGCCCGCGCCGAGCGAGTTCCCGGACCATCTCAAACGCTGCCCGTTTCGACCCTCCCGAATCTCCGGTATGACACCAGGCGATCTTCCACGAGCCAAACCGCGAGGTAGAAGAAGGCGATCCTCCCGCAATTTGCCCGCCTACAGGCGTTGACATGCGTTTCACGTCGATGGCTCAGTCACTAGCTTGCGATGCACGCTGGATGGTGTCAAAGACACAATTGGGCATGAATCGATTCACACCCGGCAACAACGTCCTGTGAATACGCGTCAGGAACGAACCGGTGTGCCGCTCAAGTGACGCGGCCGGGACGGGGCCAGAGCCGCGGCTTGCTCCACCCAGTACGGTTCGCAGTCCACGAAGATCAGGAACCAAAGCTCGAGGTTGATGAGCGGCCAGACTACGTCGGGAGACAAGGCACCCTCGCGGAGCCGGTCCGGATTAAAGATTCCTCGGTCGAGACAGCGTGGAGATCGCAGAATTTTTTCCACAGAGCTAGCCAGCTCTCCGGCGAACCATCGACCCGCCGGAATCGGGAACGGCCGCTTGTCCGTGCGCTCAAGGATGCTCGCCGGGAGCAGGGGCCGGACAATCTCTTTCAGAAGGTGTTTCGGCTGGCGCCCGCTCACCTTGAGGGCCGGGGGGATCCGGGCGACCAGTTCAACGAGTCGATGGTCTAGCAGCGGGACGCGGGATTCGAGCGATACGGCCATGCTCATGCGGTCTTCCAGAGCCAAGAACTGGGGCAGATACACCCGCAGATCGTGATAGAGGCACTTGTCGAGAATTTCATCGGTGCCCGCCTGATAAAATGCACGCAGGTAAGCGTCGCGCGTGGAATAGCCTCCGAGCGTCTGCACGAGTCGGGGGTGCAGCATCGGGTGGCCCGCGGGCTCGGGGCCGCAGTGAGAGGAAATCCAGCGATCCTCGATCGAGCGCAGGTGCGGCCGGAGGCGTCCGCGCAGCCGTCGGACAAGGCCGGCCGGCCCTTCCCTTCGGAGTAGCGTCCGCACCCGCCGCATGGCCGATGGTCCCTCGGATGGTCGGCCTGAGAGATCGAACATCTCGGTTGAATCGAAGGCAACCTCGAAGTGCTTGGGATATCCGGCGAAAACTTCGTCCCCGCCGTGACCGGTCAATCCGACCTTAACGTGGCGTTTCGCCAACCGGGACACGGCGAAATAACCGAACGCGCCCGCGGCTGGGAGAGCAAAATCCATATGGTAGATCAATGCAGGCAGCAAGGTGCCCAGATCGCGCGGGTGACCGAGCTCTTCCACATAGATCGATCCTATGTGTGACGCGACCACCTTGGCGTGCTCGGTCTCGTCATAATAGGGATTCTCACCGAACCTGATCGAGAATGTCTTGAGTGGCCGGACGTAGCGAACCGCGTGGCTGGCCACAGCGCTGGAGTCGAGTCCACCACTGAGGTGGCTGCCCACCGGGACATCGCTGCGGCTTTGAATCCGCACCGCGTCGTCTACGACCCAGGCCAGCTCGGCGAGGAGGTCAACCTCCCGCTTCGGGTCCGCGTACTGGTAGTCAATGTCCCAGTACCGCCTAACTGCGAGTTGCCCGTCGCGCCACGTCAGCCAGTGGCCCGGCTCGAGCTGGGAGATGCCCGCGAACCCCGTTTTGGCGCCCAGCGGGCCTCCCGAGAACATGTAGTCGGCCAGCGCCTGGTTATCGGGCCGTCGCAGGCTCGGGTCACCCTGCAGCAGCGCCTTGATTTCGGAGGCAAACATGAAACGCTCGCCGCCATGATGATAGTAGAAGGGCTTGATGCCGAGACGATCGCGTGCGGCGAAGAGCTCGCGCTCTTTCGCGTCCCAGATGGCGAAGGCGAACATGCCATTGAGCCGGTGTAAACACTCTTTGCCGAACCGCTCGTAGAGATGCAGCAGCACTTCTGTGTCGGACTGCGAGACGAGCCGGTGCCCAGCGCTTCTGAGCTCCTGAGCCAGTTCGACGTAGTTGTAAATTTCCCCGTTGAAGACGATCCACAACGTGCCGTCGTGATTGCTCATCGGCTGGTGGCCCGCCGGCGTCAGGTCGAGGATTGACAGGCGGCGCATTCCGAGCCCAACAGGACCCTTCAAATACAGCCCCGCGTCATCGGGCCCTCGGTGAACTAGCGTGTCTCGCATTTCCGAGAGTAGTGACTCGGACACGCACACACCGTCCGCACGCAGGACCCCTACTATTCCGCACATGTCTCGGCCTCGGTGCTCGCTTCACACCGTGTCATTTCCGGTATTTGCGCAGAACGAGCGGGGCCTGATAGGAGCATCAGGGTGCAGTAGGCGACTCAAGGCTTGCGGCGCGGCCGCCGGGGAAACGTCCCCGCACCGATAATCTGAGCACTTTATGCAGTACTCCCTTTCCCGAGGATCGTTTCATAGAGCCGTTCATATCGGAGAATGAGCGCGTCGTAATCATATTGGGTTTCGACCACGGACAGACCATTTCGTCCGAGCCTTTCACGAGTATCTTGGTTCTCGATACACAATTCAATCGTCTCGGCGAGTGCGTCACTATCTTCCGAAGGAACCAACAGCCCATTGAACCCGTCGACCACAAATTCTGGAATTCCCCCCACGTTCGTGGCGACGATGGCCTTTCCGAACGTCATGGCTTCCAAAAAAACGATCCCAAATGGTTCGGAGCGAGAGGGTAACACAAAAAACTCGCACTCTTTCAGCAAAGCAGGGATGTCCTTGTTTTCAATCTCACCCAAGAAAACGACCCGCTCTTCAATGCCCAGATCACGGGCCCTCTGCTGCAGCACCTGCTCCTCGGGGCCGTTGCCGGCAATAGCGAAGCATAGGTCTTGGGTCCTTGTGCCGAGCTTGCTGATAGACTCCAGCAGAACATCGATCCCCTTCCGGGGATACAGCTTGGCAACGGTCAAAGCATATCGTGCAGATTGCGCGAGTCGCGCGCGGCCACCAGCCGCGGCCTGGTCACGCAGTCTCGAACACTCAACGCCGTACGGGATGTAGGACCAGTTGTCTGGGTGCTTCTGCATGAGGTGTTCGGCCTCTGACAAGAGGCTCGAAGAATGAGCAAGGACCCAATCCACCCTACGAATCATGTATTTGACCAACCACTGCTCATATCTATAGTTCTCATGCAAGGCCAACACATCACTGCCGTGGAAGCCGACTGTGATTTTGATAGGCGTCCAGAGCCTGACTAGGAAGAAGTACGCCATCCACGCGACGGGATACTCTAACGAGACGACTTCTATCTGATGTCGTTTGAGAAACACTGTAAGTCGCCACAACGTTGGCAACAAGAACACGAAAAACGCGATGAGTCCTCTGATCGGCCTATGTGAAGACCACAACGAACGGAGCGCGAATTCGTAGACCCATTCGCCCGGATTCTCCTGACTTGGTGTGATGGCGTGGCATTCTCCTGGCTTCAGCACGTAAACCTTGTGACCCCTCTGCGAGAGACATCTGCGAAGATCCTCAAGATATGTCGCCACGCCTCCGGTTTGCGGTGGGAAGAATGGCGTGGTCAGGAGAAGATTCATAGAGTCCTGCTTAGGAGACACAAGAAGCGAAGCCCCGTCTTTGATTTAGCAGTGAACTGGCGCACCCAACCGACTCCTCTATGGCATCACAGTCGATATCATTTTATATCGAGTCAAGTCCCATAGTCCCATAGACGCTGGACAGCGGAGCGCCGATGAGCTCGACGGTGATCGAGCCTGGAAGATTTCCGGCATTGTGCGATAGCGCTGCCGTGGCAGCGCCGCTTCGACGCGGGCGCCCGCCAGTCCTTCTAGTCCGGCGTGAGGATCTGAGCCTGCTTTTCTGTTCTCAGTGAATTCGAGTCGGTTTGGCCGACCTTTCTCGCGAGCCACGGGGCATGTCTTTGACAGACGGTGCCCGCGAGGACGGCTCCCTTGTCCAGAGACCGTCGCACCGGTTCGCAAGACTTCGACGATCTCAAGACTGCGTGTCAGCATCTGAACGCTCGCCCGTCCCGCATGGTCCAGCGTGGCACTGGCCGGCTCCGCTATCGTCTGCCGATCTTCGCGACACTAGGAATATCGCGGTTTTCGGAGAGTGGCATCTGCACACGACACCTTCATCGTGTGGCATGTCAAGTGCAGTCGTCGAGGGACGACCCGCGTGCAGCAAGGCAGGATGCGCGAAGGGCCAGGCGTCGAGCCTGACAGCCGGAGACCGAGGAAGGATGTCCGGTCGCCCTGAGAGCATGGTGGGTCTCCCCCCGCGAGGGGGCCACGACGACTGAGACGAACGCTCGGCGCGCCATCGCCGACCTTTCCAGTTGCCGTTAGCCAAGACGGCGACGGCACGTGACGGGCGCAGGAAGGTACGTCGCCTGGGCCCATTAGGGTGGTGCATGCGACCGGGCCCCAGTAATCCAATCACCATCGCACGCCTCGTCGGCATTGCGCTCGTCGCGGTCGTCGTGTGGGTCGCCGTCGCTGCGGCGCAGACGATGGCCATAGGGCCGGCCCAATTGCTGTACAACGACGCTCAGATGCCGGTCACAATGGACGGCACGCTGGCGACCCTCAAGCGCGACGCCACGACACAATTTTTCTGGCATACCTATGGCGTCACCACCACAAAGTGGATCGGCACGCCCGCCAGCCCATTCCAGGCGTTCGTCGGGACCGTGTCGTGGAATGCAGTGCCGAGCGGTACGGTGCCGTGGCTCATGAGCATCTATAGCATCAGCGCGACGGAACTCCTGGGATTCGTCCACAAAGAAGCCGTGCAGCCTGACGGCACCCCGATCGGCCCGCCCTTCGCGATCTCGTTGGCCTATTCGACGGACAAGGGGAACACGTGGCGCTATCTCGGCGAGATTGTGCGTCCGCAGAATACCAACAACAACTCAGGCGGCGCGCCCTACCTCGTGGTCGGCCCCTACTTTTACGTCTACTTCAACGATGGCACGGTCACTGTCGCCCGCGCGCTCGTCGCGGACGTCATCACCGCCGCACGAGCAGGCACCAGCTTCAAGTGGAATAAGCTCGTGGGCGGCAGCTTCTCGGGTGACGGTTTCGCGAGCCGTGGCGACAACATCATTCCGCCGAACGTCGCCGGGGGGGGCTTCTTCTCGCATGGCGATGCAACCTATAATGCCACGCTCAATAGGTACTTGTTGGTTCTCGATTCTCAGGCCGGTGGCAAGCTGATCATGGCGCAATCCAGTGATGGCGTCAGCTGGCCGGCCGCGGACATCCGCGTCATCGACAACACGACCTGCAGTACGGTCGATGGCGTCCCGGGAACCTGCGAGCCAGCGACCGGCACTGGATTCCTCTGCCAGACCTATGCCAGCCTGGTGGATGAGGGAATCAGCTCCGAGGATTCGCACGTCGTCGGGAATACGTTCTCCATCATCTTCCCGCGCAAAGACCTGGGCAACTACGATTACGACGTCCTGTATCGTCGCCAAGTGACAATCGGCGGCGGCGCGCTGCCCGCCGCACCCTTGAACCTGCGTCTTACCCCATGAGGCGTAGAGTGAATGTCCACGGGCTGTCTGACGCCGAGAGCGTGCTCGCCCAGCTCGGGGGCTGGAATGACGACTCCAGCCACCCGGCACCCCACTCGTGCTCGGCGCTCGGCATGCGAAGCCCCAGCCGAGTTTAGGGCGAGCCTCGATTTACGTTCTCTTCGGCCTAGCGAACTGGGAGCAGATCAGCTGCGCCCCGAAATCGGGCCTTCCGCCCAACGGTCAGCTTGAAGGTGTTCCAACAGGCGTGTGTCGCTACGTGACGGCCGGAGCCACCGCTCAGCGTGAGTGCGACCAAACTCGAAGCGGATGCTTCGGAGTTGGCGCTGCCTGAATTCGCCGATGGCGATCCCGACACCGCTCGCTGCTAAAGAACTGTCAACGTCGGACGCAGTACTTGCTGGGGCACATAATCCCCTGTTCGCAGGCATAGCTCACCGAGCATGCCCATTGACAGCAGATGGACACCCAGGAGAAACAACAGGACCCCAACCGTAGACATCATCAACCATTCAGAAGGCAGCTGTTCTGAGTACATCCCAACCGCGACCAGGAAGGCCAACAGGCTCAAACCGAAAAATGCAAAGCTCGGTAGTCCGAACCACAGGCCGGGGCGTGACGCAAACCCAGTGATCAGTTTCACAGTGATGATATCCAAGACAACTCTCCACATCCGACCGATTCCATACTTGCTTTTTCCGAAGCGACGAGGGTGATGGTTCACGACAATCTCTGCGATCCGCGCGCCAGCGACGGTGGCCATGGCGGGGATGAAACGGTGCATTTCTGCATAGAGAGAAACGTTCTTGATCACCGACGCCCGGTAGGCTTTGAGCGAGCATCCATTGTCGTGTATTCTCACGCCTGTCACTCGGCCGATGATCCAGTTCGCCACCGCTGATGGCAAGCGCCGCGTCCAGAATTTGTCTTGTCGGCTCTTTCTCCATCCACAAACGACATCAAATCCTTCCCGCAGCTTTGAAAGGAGCCGCGGAATGTCGACCGGATCGTTCTGGAGATCGCCGTCCATGCTGACGATAAGGTCTCCGGCGGCATATGCGAAGCCGGCGGCCATTGCTGCAGTCTGGCCCGAATTTTTTCTGAAGCTCAGCACCTTCACCCGTGCATCGTGTTCGTGGATCTCCTTTAGGATGGCGAATGTTCCGTCTCGGCTCCCATCGTCGACAAAGATCACTTCATACGGTTCCCTCAGCAGATCGCAGGCTCGACAAACGCTCTGGTACAGAGGCAGGACGCTTTGTTCCTCGTTGTAAACGGGAATGACGACGGAGACCGCGCTACGAGGGATTCTGATCTTACTAAGGGACACCTACCCCGCCTTCACGATCGCTCGGCACAGTCGAACGCAGCTCGGGAACCATCCGGACTGAATTTCGTGTCCCATTTCAACTCGGGTCTTACGACGCCGCCCATTGGCCCGAGCCAACCGCCGCGCGTCCGGCTATCGCTCGCGTTCTCGGTGACCCGAAAGGACAGGGCGTCGGGTACGTGAAATTGCGGGGGCCGGGAATCCAAGGTAAGCAACCCTGACGAAACGAAATGTGCTCCTTCTGCGAGCAGGTTCCCAGGAATCTGCACCGAACTCACCCAGCGGCCTTCCGGTCGATGACGGCATGCCCATTTGGTATCGACATCGTGGGCCGAAAAGAGAAACACCCCTTCCTGGTTGTGAACATGGTGATAGGGCATCAGCACCCACCCCGAGCTGAGCACTTCGTACTCCATTTCGATGGTGACCACCTGCCCGATGTCGACGGCTTCCGCGATCTCGCCGCCTTCCATCCGCAGCCGGACCGCGCACAACCGAGCTACGTCACCATGCGGCGCGGTCGCCCGATCGGGCCATTCGCGAGCGGCTGTCGTGCTCAGAATAGGGTTCATATACGAGCCGACCACCTGGCTAGACGGCCCATCCGCTAACAGGCTGCCTCGATCGAGCAAAATGGCTCGCTCGCACAGGCGAGTGACAGCCGGCAGATTGTGTGACACCAAGAGGACCGTACATCCACGTCGTCCCAACTCCTCCATTCGGTTCAGGCACTTCTTTTGGAAGCGCGCATCGCCTACGGCCAGAACCTCATCGACGAGCAACACGTCCGGCTCCAGGTGTGCGGCGACTGCGAAGGCCAGCCGTACGTACATTCCGCTTGAATAGCGCTTGACCGGGGTATCGATGAACCGCTCAATCTCCGAGAAGTCGACGATCTGGTCGAACTTCTGCTTGACCTCCGAATTCTTCATTCCCAGGATGCTACCGTTGAGATAAACGTTCTCACGCCCTGTTAAATCGGGATGAAATCCGGCAGCCACCTCGATCAGGGCGCTGACACGGCCATTGGCCCGCACGAAGCCCGAGTTGGGGCGAATGATGCGCGACATGATCTTGAGGAGCGTGCTCTTGCCCGAACCATTGGAACCGACAATGCCGACGACTTCGCCACGCCTGAGCTGAAAGTTAACGTCCTTCAAAGCCCAGAACTCGTCTTCGCCGAGATTCCGCGGCTTGGGCCCTCGTCCGAGCACTCTGCGCGCCAGCGCCGGTACCATATCCCTCAGCGAATCATGGACTTCCCCGCGCCGGAATTTCTTCCACAGGTGGCTGACCTCGACCGCGATATCGCTCATTGGTTTCTCAGATGTACTCTGCGTAGACGAACTGCAATTTTCGGAACAACACCCAGGCGCCGACAGAACCCAGTAGCACCCAACTGCCGGCATACAACAGATACACAGGGTGCCAAGCCAGCACCTGCAAACCCGTGGGGGATTTCACCACAAGTGAATAGAGCAGGTTGTGGTGTTCAACGGTCGCTAGCCGAATTCCCTCTAACAGGGGAGCCAGTGGGTTCAGCATCATCATCCGACAACCAGTTGGGCCGAAGCTTTCCGGTTCATACAAAACCGGCGTGAAGAAGATCCCAAACGTGACAAACACCTGAACAATGTATTTGACGTCTCGGAAGAAGAGATTAGCGCAACTAAGCAAGAGCGCTGCGCCGATTGTGAAAAGAAACAAGAACACTATCAACGGTACTATCCAAAGCGTCTGCAATGACAATCCGACTTGGAGAAAGAGAAAGAGGACCAAGCCGAGGGCTATGGTCCCGATCGCGCTGTCGAAGGCCTGAGTGAGAACCGCCGATGCCGGAAGAACCTCTCGCGGAAAGTAGATCTTGGTGAGCAGATTACTGTTGCCGGTAAGGCTGCCGGTGGCAGAACCAATGGCACCTACAAAAAAGGTCCACGGTAGAGCTTTGACAGCCATCCCCGCAAAGGATTCTGCCCGAAACTCGGCACCCGACATTTGGGCCATTGCGATCTTGACCAAGAACCCGGCTCCGACGACGAGAACGGGCATAACAAGCGCCCACCCAAAGCCCATGACAGCCTGTTTGTAACGGATCCGAACGTCTCGTAGAGTCAGCTGAAACAGCAACTCTCGGTATTCCACCACTTCGCGGATCCCAGTACGCAACGTCTTCCAAACACCTTCGGACTCGTTCCGAGGGGTTTCGATTCGAGGGTCTACGACCGGTTCACTCGGAAGGGCTGTGCTCGCCTGTTGCTCTGTGGTATCCATTCTAGTGGAGGCGGCCACTTTCGCTGGCAAGCGATCCTTCCTTCAATCGGTAGAGTTTTACGGGTACCGTCGCCGGTCCCGCAGTGCTTTCAAACTGATATCTCGCGTCGACAAGTTCCGCAAGTCGGAGAACCCGCGCATAGGTTGTCTCCGTGTATCCGTCCAGAATGATCGCTTTCGGTGGTCGTCTCACGATAGCGCTTTCAATCATCGCCTTCTGTTCCTGCGTTAGCGGGTTTTCGAGTTCCATTGGATGCGAAATCATTTGGAACGGCCTGCGCAATGCTTGAAACTCCCAGATCACACCGCCTGATATTACCTCGTCGGCGTCACCGGTCTGTGCCCTGAGGTCCATGGCGATCTTTTCTACCGCTTGCGGGGACCAGGTCGAGTCGTAGGTCAGACCTAACACGGTGGCCGAGAAACTGACGCTCACTACAAAGGCCGCCAACACACTGGAGAGACACACAAACTTTCCATACTCCCGCAAGGACGGCCGGGCCTTTTCCCCGAGGAGCGTCCAGGTCAGACCGTAGATCAGCCCCACCATTGCCAGAGATGGACCTGCGCCTGAGAGATATGCCTTCCAGGGCACCTCTCGTGAAATTACGATGAAGGCGGCAATGATCGAGAGAATCGACAGGAAGGCAATTCGTCGAGGCGAACTTGTAAAACCTCCGGCGAAGGTAAGAAGGGCTATCACCGCGATGGCCAAGGATGCATGATGACCGAGGCCGAAGGATCCCGGGAAATAGCCTTGGACAAGGAACAAGCCGGCTGATAGACACAGGCCTCCCAGTACGAACCACTCCAACACTCTGTCTCTCCCCAAGGACGGAATCGATTTCAACACCCACGCTGAGAGGACAATGACCAGCGGTGGCAGAAACTCCCGAGAATAGTCGATAAAGAAGCCCCTCGAGTAAAAATAGAACGCATAGGCGGTGAACAGAAAGAAGAGCCACAGGTACATAAAAGACTCGGAACTATGTTGGGTAGTTCTCCTTGGTGCGCCCCGAGCGATAAAACCGTAGCCAAACTGCAGTATCGAATATCCCAACCCGAGGATTAGGAAGCAGTCGAAATACACAGCTTGACGCACATAATCCCAATAGATAGGCCCCCAAGAAATGGCAGAGGCATGAGCGGAGGATGGATCGATGGACTGCGGTGATGCCGCGAGGGTCGAAGCAAACCTTGCCACAGCCCAGCCGAGTGGACTGAACCCCCACAGTTGGTGCGGGCTCACGAGCCTACTGTAATAGCCCATCACGCATAGGACTACCGCGCCATATCCCGCCAGAAAGAGACCGAGGCGCTCGGCCACTTGACGGACTCGCCTTCCGTGAGAGAGCACGATAAATGCCGACACCACAACAGGAATAAAAAGGGCTGACTGCCGGACATAGAATCCCAGAGCAGAAAGTATTCCGGCTACGACTAACCAAGAGCGCTGGCCGTGCAGCCAAGACCTCGCCATCCCATAAAACGTCAAGCAGGTCAGAAGCGAGACTAGAGGTTCCGTCTTGACTACAGTAGATTGGGTCACTTCCAGTGGCAGCATCCAGTACAGCACAGACGACAGAAGCCCAACTTTGCGATCGAAGAGCTCTGTTGCCAGAAGAAAGATCACCATCCCCACCAGCAACGAGCAAGTCACGGGCAAGAGACGCCCAGACACATAGCTCCTGCCAAATAAGCTCAGGAACACGGCGATGCTGTAGACGTAGAAGAGCCCTTTCGACGCAAAGTCGACGTGAGGGACCTTCCCGTCCAGCACCAACACGGCGTCCATCAGATGCGGTCCTTCATCAGCGTTGATCCATCTCTTGTCCAGGAGCCACAACCGGATAGAAAGACTCACGACACAAACGGCGAGCAACACAAGATATCCGACATCAATTTTCGAAGACAATTGACGAACCGCGGAGGTCAGACGGCCGACCTTGACGTCATTCATGACCGCGAGTTTCACTCCCAGTCGTTCATTCCAACACGTCTCTCGTCTGGTACTCCTTCACGCTGCGCGCGTGGGTGAAAATAATGATTTCACCGAGCAGTCCGATGGAAAAGAGTTGGACGCCGAACATCATCAGCAAAACACCCAAGAGGAGTAGAGGCCGGCCCGCCAGGGGCACACCAAGCAGTCTGTCCACGCCTAGGTAGCCGATGACGATGACGCCTGCGCTAAAGATTCCCGAACCGACCAGGCCAAAGAAGCGCAAAGGCCTCTTGGAAAACTTTAACAAAAAAAACAGGGTTAGGAAAGCACAAATACCTCCTTAAAAAATAACC